>Ga0105100_10001638_pt1 | contig 13062 bp, 13 predicted proteins | sample PPLLak12cMay2015_2_FD_87033 | JGI IMG/M metagenome (GOLD analysis project Ga0105100, IMG submission 87033) | Freshwater sediment microbial communities from Prairie Pothole Lake near Jamestown, North Dakota, USA - PPLs Lake P8 Core (1) Depth... | ecosystem: Environmental > Aquatic > Freshwater >... | reverse complement strand
CTTCAATGATAGCGTCAGGTGCAAAATCACCGCCCATAACATCAACGCCAATTTTCATTTTGATACTGTTAAATTAGAAAGATCAGGCTGTTGTCTTTTTCTCAATAGCAAGCTTGCCCCTGTAAAAACCGCACTCAGGACAAACCCTGTGATACTGCACAGAAGATCCGCAGTTGGAACAGGTTCCTACTGTGGGAGGTGTGGCTTTATAATGGGTTCTGCGCTTATCTCTTCTTGTTTTCGAATGTTTGTGTTTGGGATGTGCCATTTTACTCTTTTTTAATTATCATTAATCAGTTTTCTCAATTTGTCCCACCTGGGGTCGTTAAAGTCCTTTTCCTCAACCAGGTGTTCGTTCAGTTTCTGCAGCATAGCAGGATCACATGTGCTTTCCCCGTCTGCATTATCGGGATGAATTCTCCGGATCGGAAGGGCAAGATAAACAAATTCGTAAATATATTGCCTCAGATCCAGTTCATTATCGTCACGCGGTATCGATACTATGTCAGGATCGCTCTCATCCTTGTCAAGTCCAAACTTTACCAGTAACCTGTTCACACATTCCACAGGGTAATCGAACATTTCGAGACACCTGTCGCAGCATATTCTGACTCTGCCTGAAATCGAAATATCCAGATCAAGGTGTGAAGAGTTTTTTTCAACATTAACAACAGCTGCAAGTTGGCCTTCTTTTATTTCAGACTCATCAAACAGGCTGAAAAACTCACTGGTAATTTTCAATTCAAATACGTGATGCCCATCTTTAAGTCCACTTACTGGTATGGCAAATAATCCGGACATCTATTCAAATTTTGGTGTGCAAAAATATAAATCCTTCTCCAATTAAAAAAATTATCAACAAAAAAGTAACATTAATTACCTTAAAAGTCCGTCTGCCGGCTTTTTACCGCACTTTACCGATTTCTGCTATCTAATATGTAAGTTCGGGTGTATTTTTGAAAATGAATAAAATAAATGTCATGAAAAACAGGGAGTTACTTTTTGAAAAGCACAATGAACCTCATCCAATGGTTGGGGTTGGACTGTTCCTGATTGCTCTCGGCCTTGCCCTCCTGGTGGCAACAAATGATTTGCTCAACCTGGGAGGCGTAAAGGAATATTTCACCTGGGAAACCGCACTTGTATTTATAGGCGCTTTGCTTTTACTGAACCTGCAATTCACAGGCGGACTGATACTTATAGCCCTTGGCACATGGTTTTTCATTGACAATAATGACTACGAACTGCCGGAAATCGTAAAATCGATATACTGGCCGTCAGTTATTATCCTGGATGGACTTGGGGTTATTTTTTCATCCTTATTTAAAAGAAGAAAAAGAAGCAATTAATTTCTAAAAATAAATATAAAGACATGGAAACACATGGAGATTTCAGAGAGGAGCAGCGTCATTTAAAAGACGAAAATGCAAAGATGCGGCCGGAACGCCATAATCTGACAAACAACAAGGCTTTTATCGGTGTGATACTGGTATTTGCAGGATTGTTTCTTGTAATAAGAAATACAGGTTTCTTTCCTGATTTCATTGATAACGTTATATTCAGCTGGCCGATGCTGCTTGTTGTAATAGGCCTTGTTATGACACTCGGAGCCACCGAAAAAACAGCAGGCATAATTGTGATGGCTGTCGGAGGATTCTTTATGATACCTCTGGTCTTCCGGGAGACTTTTCATATGTACAATATGTTCTGGCCTTCTATATTCATAATTGTAGGAGTAATTTTTATTGTATCGAGAGGTAAAAACTGGAACCGTGCAAACATGATTTCAAAAGGGGTCATCGGCGACGATTATGTCGATTATGTAAATGTATTCAGCGGAGGAGAACGTCAGGTAGTATCCCAGAACTTCAGGGGCGGAAAAATATCAGCTGTTTTCGGCGGGATCGAACTTGATCTAACCAAGGCAGGCCTTGCACCCGGAGTTTCCGAACTGGAAATCGCATGCGTGTTCGGGGGCGCTACCCTTATTGTTCCCGATGACTGGTACATTACAATTGACGTAACTCCTGTACTGGGAGGATTCAGTGATTCAAGAAGACTTACCCCTGGAAGGACAGTTGATTCCTCAAAGCATCTGCTGATAAAAGGAGCTGTTGTATTCGGAGGAGGGGAAATTAAGAGCTATTAATTCTACTCCGGATGAAGCATCCCGTTCTTAACAACAGGGCAAGGCTGGTAATCTGGTGGCTGGTTTGGCTATTTGTTACATCGGGCCAGCTGCTTTTATATTATTTTGCCTATGGCCGTTTTACAACCGCTGCCATTCCTGACGGGATAATCTCCCTTGTAATATATTCAGGAATCGGCTTGTCGTTCTGGTATCCCTTCAGGTATTTAATTACTTCAGGCAGCAGATCCGGTGCTGTCATTGCCAACCTGGTTTTGAGCGGAGCCATATCCGTAGCCTTGTGGATTTTGATCACTAAATATATTGTATTGCTGATTCTTCCTGAGAACAATGACTACCTGGCTTACTGGGTGGCAACGTTCCCTTACAGGATTGGAACAGGAGTTTATATTTTCTGGCTGATAGTACTCGCCTACTATCTTTTTTTAAATCTTTACAGCCTTTCAGAAAAAAACATGAAGGAGGCACGGCTTGAAAGCCTTGTAAAAGAGACTGAACTTAAAATGTTAAGATCGCAGATCAATCCTCATTTTCTGTTCAACAGCCTTAATTCAATAAGCTCGCTGACAATCACTGACCCGGATAAAGCAAGGGATATGGTCATCAGGCTCTCTGAATTCATGAGGTATGCGCTTTCGAAAAAAGACGAACAGCCTGTTTCGCTCAGAAGCGAGCTTGAGAACCTGAGGTTATATTTCGAAATTGAAAAAGTGCGTTTTGGCGATAGATTATCGACAGAGGAGGATATTCAGGAGAAGTGCCTCGACGTAAAGATCCCCGTCATGCTTCTCCAGCCGATCTACGAGAATGCAATAAAGCACGGGGTTTATGAAAGTACTGAACGTGTAAGCATTAAAACCACAATTTCGTGTAACAGTGAATTTGTTGAGATCATTGTAAGCAATAATTATGATCCGTCGCCATCATCAGTGAAGGGAACCGGTACCGGCCTGATAAATGTTTCCAGAAGGCTTGACCTGGTCTACGGGAAAAGGGCGTCAATTAAAACTGTAAAAGAAAACGGAATATACACTGTTTCACTTTTTATCCCTACAGAGATCTGATTTCCGGTAAATACTTTAAATTTGTTATTGGAAGATTTGAACCCTAATGCCATCCCTTCCCCTTTAAATTAAGGGAAGGGGGTATTTTATAATGTAATTTCACTGGCTGTTGAAAAAGTACTTCGTGGACCTTAGTGAGACCTTGGTGCGACTTTGTGGTTAAAAATAAAGCAATACCACAAAGGGTCACAAAGTTCATCACAAAGTAGCTCAAAGGTTAAATCCATCAAAATATTACTTTTTAAACAGCCCCCTGGAGGATGGGTTTAAAAAAGAATAATGAGTTATTCACCGTATCAAGATTAGTATATGGAAAAGATAAGAACCGTAATAATTGACGATGAGACCCCTGCCCGGGAAATAATTAAGTATTATTTAAAAGACCTGGAAAATATAGAGGTGATTGCTGAATGCTCGGATGGCTTTTCTGGTTTGAAAACTATTTCATCGATGAAGCCTGATCTGGTCTTTCTTGATATCCAGATGCCAAGACTTACAGGAATTGAACTGGTCGAGGTCCTTACAGAAAAGCCGGAGATCATTTTCACAACAGCTTATGATCAGTTTGCAATTAGAGCCTTTGAACTTAATGCCGTGGATTATCTGTTAAAACCATTCCCAAAAAGACGGTTCCTGGATGCGGTGAAAAAAGCAACTGAAAAAATAGAGTCAGGTACCGGGAATAAAGAACCTGCAAGCCAGCTCCTGGCAAAAATACCCGAACCCGCTTCTGCAATAAACAGAATCGTGGTCCGGAAGGGAAATGCCATCAATCTTATCCCCGTCGAGAAAATAAGGTTCGTCGAAGCCCAGGATGATTATGTAATGATCCATCATTCCGACGGGAAAGCACTCAAGCAGCAGACAATGAAGTTTTATGATGACAGCCTGTCAAAACAGGATTTTGTTAGGATCCACAGGTCATATATCGTCAGGGTTGAAGAAATAAAACGTATTGAACCATATGGAAAGGATAATCATATAGCAATTCTTCAGTCGGGCGACAAGCTGCCGGTAAGCAGGGCAGGGTATAAACAGCTGAGGGAGGAGCTGAACTTCTAATTGTCGTGCGGTCGTGCAGTCGTGCAGTCGTGCAGTCTTAAAATCAGTGTTTCAGGCGGTTACATTTTTTATACTGCATAAAGAATCCATATCTTTTAAACCTGAAAAGTGCCACGGGATCGTAGCCGTGAGTGCCTCCCGGCCTGCATCGCAGAATCCTGTTCAATGTCATCAGGGACCCCTTTAACGGACCATGAATTCTCAGCGCATCAAGCGCATATTGCGAACATGAAGGTACATGACGGCATGAAGGACGGAGAAAGGGAGATATGGCATACCTGTAAAAGTGAACAGGCAGAGAAATAACAATTGTGAGATATTTGTTCAGTGCCTTTAGCATAAAACAAAGATAACAATTGGCTCTCTCATCTGTTATTTTATTGTATAATGATTATTTTCGCACTGTATGACATTTTGACCTGAAAAGCTGTTAGAGCAGTTTTGGCAGGGGTTTTGAATTTTAAAAAATAAAATAAAAATTTTACTATTATGGAAGCACAACATGTAAATATGAATATCTGGATTATTTTCGGTGTGTTCATGGTTCTCAGCTGGATCGTAAGCGCTACTTTGAAATCGAGATTTAAAAAGTATTCAAAAATACCAACCGACAATGGAATGTCGGGTCGTGAAATCGCTGAAAAAATGCTCAGGGATAACGGCATTTATGATGTGAAGGTGGAGAGTGTCCAGGGACAATTGACCGACCATTATAATCCCGACAAGAAAACAATCAATCTCAGCCAGGATGTGTATAGCACCAGAAGCATTGCCGCCGCCGCTGTAGCTGCCCATGAAACGGGGCATGCTCTTCAGCATGCACAGGCCTATGCATGGCTTGGGTTCAGATCGAAGCTGGTTCCTCCGGTAAGCTTTGCATCAAAATGGGTTCAATGGATCCTGCTGGCCGGAATAATTTTTGTGAACACCGTTCCGGGACTTTTACTTGCAGGAATAATACTTTTTGGGCTTACCACCCTTTTCAGCTTTGTGACCCTGCCTGTTGAGATCAATGCGAGCCACCGTGCTCTGGCATGGCTCTCAAATGCAGGTATTACTTCATCAATGACTCATGATAAGGCTCAGGATGCTCTCAAATGGGCTGCTCTGACATATGTGGTGGCTGCTCTGGGATCACTTGCCACCCTGCTCTATTATATTATGATTTTCACCGGAGGAAACAGGGACTGATAAGTTTCTTACCTTCCTTCAGTTATTAGCCACCCGGTTTTTTTATGGATCAGCCGGAGGAGTGCCCATATCGCAAGAGCAGGCACTCCTATCCAGATCCACATCGGGGTAAGGAATATTCTTTCTGACAAAAAATAGTTCCTGAAAAGATCGAGCGCAACAAAGATCACAAAAACTCCGAAAAGGCTGTTGTGTTCCCGCTTGAGGACGGTTTTTGCCGAGAAAGGAAGTGAAGGTTTGACATATCCTTTAAACGCCGGGATTACCGCTTTTACCTTTTCTGACCATTTGTCATAGGTATCCACAAATTTGCGGCGCAGGAACTGTTCTTCAGCAAACATTATCCTTTCATAATAGAGCCAGTAAATCAGAATAAAGAAAACAATCCCGACAAATGATCTGATAAAAAGGACCGGCCCGAGCCACATAAAGAAATTTCCCACATACAGAGGATGACGTACGATTGAATAAATCCCTGAAGTGTTTAGTTCATCAGCAACCTGCCCGGCAGATGTATTTCTTCCCGAGGTGCTCTTCGGGGTAAATCCTACTGTCATAATCCGTATGGCTTCCCCAAACAGGCTTACTCCAAGAAAAATCAGCTCTTCAGTTGAATCAAAGAGGATTGCCTGCCTGTTTGTCAGGTATAATAATACTATCCCACCTGCAATCAATATTAATGGAAGCCAGCTTCTTCTTTTGAACAACCAGTTACCGCTTTTTTCAAATTCATGTACCAGTGCCATTATAATTCCTTGGTTTTTCTAAAGCGGTAAAAGTATGAAAATTTCAGAAATTGTATTTCAACCTGAGGAATCCAAGGTTAAGTCTTGTTTGTTCTCCATCCATTATAGCGTCAAAATGCTGCCAGATTATCGAAAAATCAAGATTTTCCGCAAGAGAGTAATCCATTGATGGTCCGGCAAAATAACCCTTCAGTTCAGGGAACCACATTGCAGCTAAAGTAAGATTAAGCAGGGGTGTGGCAGCCCAGGTAAACTGGCCGAAAGCCGTAAACTCTGAAAAAGCAAGTTGTTTTGAAGAAAAATTCCCGGAATAGAGACTATTGAAATAGCTTAAATCCACCGGATTATTACAATACATTAACTGAACCTGGGCCATTGAATTATTCTTAAAGATCTTGTCAAGGCCGGCGGTGATGAGAACAGTGCTTTCATCACCGGGGAAATCCTCATAGGGAGCAAACCAGGTTCCTTCACCCCTGAATGCAATGGCTCCGAGGGATCCCGACCAGCCAGTTCCAATGACAACATCCTCACTGTTCATAAGCCCGGCCAGGAACTGAATATCGTAATTCCATAAACTGAACCGGTAGAGTCCGGCTGCTGTAATATCATTTTCATCGTCGACCTTCATTGCAAATTCAGCAACAGAAGATGAGGATGGAAAATACTGAAGCCTCAGGGCATCACTCCCCGGTCGTTCGGCATAATCAAAATCAAAATATGAATAAGCATTGAAAATATCATTCGGGTTCCAGACAAATGTCTGTCCCCAGTTAATGCGCTGCCTGCCGAGAGTAACCTGGAATTTATCAAAATGAAGATCGAGCCATAGCCGGTCGATAGTTGTATTAAGGAGGAAAGATTGCTCTTCGATAATATTCCAAGACATATCAACCATGCCGTCATCATCACCTATTAATCCCGTATATGGTCTGCCATATCTTACCATGTCGCCGGTAAACAGCCGGTTCCGAAACTCGGCTGCAAAGGTGATTTTATCGTAAAGATATGCTTTAAAATTGAGTCTGTTATGAATAAGGTTTTCATTAATGAAAGGCCCGGAAAGTGAATCAAACATAGCACTCTGCATTGTGGCAATATAGCCGTTCAGCGTAATTGCCTCTCCTTTCTCCTGAGTATGTCCTGAAAAACAAAAAGAAAAAAGAATTAATAATATTAATACTGTTTTTTTAATCACTCTGCCCTGAAATTTTAATTATCTATTCTGACTTAACATCTGAAACAACCTTTCCGTCTTCAAGAGTAATTATCCGGTGTGCCATTTTTACCACTCTCGGATCGTGAGTCGAAAATATAAAAGTGATCTTAGATTCATGGTTTAGCTTTTCCATTATCTCGAGAAGTGTTGTTGCAGCTTTTGAATCAAGGTTGGCAGTGGGTTCATCGGCCAGTACAAATTTTGGCCTTGATGCAAGGGCTCTGGCAACAGCTACACGCTGCTGCTGTCCACCCGACAGTTTAGTGGGCCTGCTGTTAGCTCTGTCAGACAATCCGACCTCTTTAAGCAATTCAAATGTCCTTTCATCACGTTCCTTTCGTGACCATTTCTGAAGGTTCATTATGAATTCCACATTTTCTTTTGCTGTTAATACCGGAATAAGGTTATATGCCTGGAAAACGAATCCTATATTCCTCATCCTGAAATTTATAAGCTGTGATGATTTAAGTTTTGCCAGGTTAGTGCCATCAATAATAATTTCCCCTGAAGTAGGGTTATCCAATCCGCCGATAAGATTTAAAAGTGTTGTCTTACCTGAACCCGACGGACCGACAATTGCAGCAAATTCTGCTTCCTGAAAATCCAGAGTAACTCCATTTACAGCATTTACCTTGACTTCAGTCTCATTATATATTTTAGAAACGTTTTTAATTTCAAGAACTTTCATGACTAATTAGTTTTAAGAGTTAATTACTATTCTGCTCTAATGGCTTCAACGGGATTAAGTTTCAGCGCTTTCATTGCAGGGTAAATTGAAGATAAGATTCCGGTTATTATTATAAGGATTGTGACAATACCAAAGAATCCGGCGCTGATCTGCGGATATACCCGTGCAGAATAGCCCAATGCTTCAAATCCTTCGGCATATTGTGATAAATTAATTCCGGAATTTGCAGTGATACTTATCAGGATATAACTTGTGATCATACCTGTAACTGCTCCAATGAGGGAGAGAAAGACCGACTCAAGCATTATCATTGAAAAAACCCTTTTCTTATTCATACCGATCGCAGTCAGCATCCCAAGTTCTCTGGTCCTTTCTAGAACAACCATAAGCATTGTATTGATAATACCAAAGGCAAGTGCTGCAAGAATAATAAGTCCGAAGATCAGGTAAAACTGTCCAACCATATCAGTCATCATTGCCAGATCGGGCTGAATTTTCTTCCAGCTGATTACTTCAAGCTCAGGAAGTTTTTCAGCTAATGTGGTGGTTAATTCATCGGTATGATCAAGATTATTGATTTTGACAACAATCTGGTGAAATGTGTTTTCTGCAATCCCTGTAAGCTTTGTAAGATCAGAATTTTTGACAAAAACTGTACCTTTTTCAAATATACTGTTCGCGACATCGTACAAACCCGTCAGTCTGAATACTGCTCCAACCTGATTATTATCTTTATCAAGAAAAGTCAGCGTAAGCCTTGCACCTTCTCTGAATGACCAGGCCTCCTTCCTGATGATAAGTCCATATTTCATGGCTTCTCCTGCTGTAAAAAGAGTTTTCATCTCTTTAATGAACTGCTTTTCGTTTGCGAATCTTTTTCCTGTAAGAGGGATAAGTTTGGTAATGATATTCGCCGGGAGTCCTTTTTCTTTAAGTCTTGAAAGAGTTGATGTATCAACAGAATACCTGATAATATTCAGATCTTTTGCCAGTTCCTCACCAATAAGGGCAAGATTATACTTTGATTCCTTTTCAAAGTAATCTCCTGTTCCGGGTATTATTTTCTCACTCACAGTAAAAACCTGTTTTTCCTTTTCAGGGTCAATGCCTGTAATCTGCACCCCTGCACTCTTGCTTGCAGTATTAGCCATTCCTGTAAGAACTGTCCTTTCGCATATACCGATGACTCCCTCAACGGACCGTATTTTGGACAATGTTTCATCAGGATTTCCTATTACCAGCTGGGGATCGTTGTTTATCCTGAAATCCTTACTGGCAATCTGAATATGCGATATCTCTTCATTTAATGCGTCGTCAACTCGCTGGGCGATCAATCCGTTCATCAGGGCAACAGAAAATACTCCTGCAAATATCCCGATTGTAACGGATGAGATTACAACAAGGCTCCTTACCCTGTTCCGCCACACATTTTTCCATGCTGTTTTCCAGATCATATTATTTAACATTATGCTTTCAACGAATTAACCAGTTTCATTTTATAAATCTTCCTGACAGGGTAGATTATGGCGACCCCTACAATTATGGCAACAATTACCGATTGCCATAAGAAGTAGTAATCAACAGGCATAAAGGGCATTACGGGCTCCATACCATAGCTTTCGTATACCTTTGCATATTCGCCCGAAAGCCTTATTGGATTGTATTGACCAACAATTATAGCCGGTAAAGCAACAGCTATTCCACTTAATATTCCGAGGAGGCCTATATAAATCATTTCAAATGAAACAATTGCAGACAGTTTAGATTTCTGCATTCCTATTGCAACCAGTACACCGAATTCACGTCTTCTTTCTATGGTCATCATCAGGACTGTACCAAATATTCCAAAAGCTATTACCAGGTAGAGAATTCCGACCATAATACCTCCGCTTTTATTATCTGCATCCATCTGGTTGACCAGTAAAGCATTCATCTCTCTCCACCCAAGCAGCCTGAGAGGAGGTGGGACTTCTTTACCGAGGGATGCAATCATCCTGTTTATTTCCTTGTCACTGTTATCCTTTAAACCGAGGGCTAATGAGGTCAGCATACCCGGAGCGCTATATAGCTCCTGACAAACATCTACCGGCAGATAAACGATTTTGTTATCAATATCCGAGGTCGGCATTCTGATAATTCCGGAAATCCGGAAATTACCGGCTGCCGTTGTTCCATGATAACCCTGGCCGATAAGGACAAGTGTATCTCCTATATTCAGTTTCAGATACTTTGCAAGCCGGTCACCAATAAGAGCTTCCTTCTTTCCGGAAGAGATATACCCATTGCTGAACGATGATATTCTTTTTATTACCGGCATGAATGAAGCCGTATCCGGGTCACTGATTCCAAGGTCCATCTGAAGAATTGATTCTGATGCATAACTTTCTTCTTTAAACAGATCCAGTTTTGATTTAACCTTTTCAGGAAGGTTTGATTTTTTCAGGCTATCTATAGCTTTTGCTGATAGTCTGTAAGTTACAAGTCTTCCTTTTACATTTGAAAGAAGAGTCTCTTTTTCAGGTTCAATTCCCAGGACAAGAACTCCTTTTGTAAGAGGTCCCGAGGAAGCAAGAGCAAAGGATTCAAACCGCTGAACAATGTCAGTTACATTCTTGTTTTTTAATAAGATCTGCCTGATTTCAGGAGTAAATTCGAAAACATTATCCACGGTGGAATTGTCTTTGAAATCTTCATTCTGAACCTGAAGATATCCTGTATACGATTCAATTACATTCCTGAACATGTGATCATATGACCCTAGCTGAAGTGATCGCATTAGCAGGGCAAAAAATACTGCAAAAAATACAGATGCAACCGTGATAAGGGTACGTCTCTTGTTCCTCCAGAGATTTCGCCAGGCTATCTTGTAATTCTTCATAAATCAATTGATTAAATTTTTGGTAACATATCTGTCCAAAGCCGGAAGACCGAAGTCTGATGGTTATTCAAATTCAGGTTTTGCTTCCGGCTTCCTGCTTCTTACTTCCGTCTTATCTGATGTTTTTCATGTTTTGCTGGGAGAAAAAACTCTCCTCTATCTGAACATTGAATTTTATATCTTTAATGTCAACGAATGTCTTATTACCAGGCTCCTCTGCCGGAACAAGCTCAAGACGGGTAGGAATTACCCTCCCATCCATAGTTTTAATTTCAGATCCCTTTTCTGATCTTACAAGTAACCCTTCCTCATCATAAAGCTCAGCCCTGAGTACAAGGAAATCTTTCTTATCAATCCATCTTATCTGCTGACCCCAGACCACAGCTGCATCATCCTTCGCAATCATTTTTATCTTATAACAGAGCCGGCCATCTATTATCTCTTCTCCGAATATTTCATGTGTATAATCATTTACAACAGATGACTCTTTTAGAATATCATCATTGGTATAGTCCGATCCCATCCATCCCTGCGACATCATTGAAGGAGGGAGTTTAATCAGCCTGCTTATGGTTGGATTCCAGCTCCACATTTCAGTACCTCTTTTTAAAAAAGTCTGACCTGCATCTTTTGCCGGAGCAGTAATCAGAGTCAATGCATAAGTGCGACCCAGGGACCAGTTCTTAAACTCCACACTCCTCTGCCATGTTGGTCTTATGATGGTCATTGACATCACCATTATGCTCGACTTTTCTCCATTAAACTTCTCATCTGCTTTTCTTACGATTTCAGTGGCCGTTATAACCTGGGCAGAAAGAATTATATTGTTTGAAAGGAAAAAAGATAATAAAAAGCACGTTTTACAAATCTTCTTCATATTCAATTATTTATAAAGTTCAATAATTCTGTTAATTGTTTTTTCATTGTTTCCAGCCTCGATGTCATCCGAATAAATACTCGTTACTGCAAATCCTTTAAGGGTAATGATAAACATATTGATTTCAACCATCGGATCATACCCTTTATTCATAATTTCCTTCTTTCTGATAAAATAATCTGTTATCATTTTCATTATCTGAGAGGCAGGCATGCTTAAGTCAGGAACAGTTCCGGAGGGAATTATTGAATTTGCTACTGCAAAAGACTTAATAAATTGCTCCCTGACCTCATTTTGCATCAGAAGCTGAAACAATAGCCTCCAGAAGGAGCGTTTCTCCTTTAACATAATCCCGATTTTTCTGACAAAAAATTCAAACTCCTCTTCTGAAAGATATCCATCCCTGTCGATATCAAAGTAATTGAATACTTCAGTGACTGATTTATCAATAATAGCTTTCAGCAAAGCTTCCTTGCTGTCAAAATAATTGTACATCAGGCCTTTTGAGATTCCGGCATGCCTTGCGATGTGGTTTATAGTTGTTTTATAGTACCCCTCATTGGCAAAATGCTCAAGGGCAGTATCCATTATAAGAGCAATCTTCTCTTCCCTTATTTCTTCATATTGTTTTGGGGTTCTCGGCGACATTTTTACAAGAAGTTAATTTAGTGCCCAATCTTGTTAAAATCTTTTTTGATTGAACGATCAGTCAAAGCTAAACAGTGTTTTTTTTATTTGCAAATTTTTTGATTGAAATTTTATAATATGCAGACGGATTCGGGTGAACTGCTTTCCCACAGGATGTGTTTAAACACCAAAAGGGTACAAGGTCCAACCGGACCGCCTGCAATTTATTGTTATTGTAACAGGTAAAATACTTGCCCGAGAGGTTTCCGGCCACCAGTTCTGAATTTATCCTGCCCCAATCAAATAATTGCAGGTCCTGAACGTTATTATTCAAGTTTATTTATCTTTAACCGAGTGTTTAAAACCTATTTACAATGTCAAGTCTCAGGCTTTTACTTGGATTGATTCCTTCAACATCAAAAATTGAACAGGCCGAAAAAGCATTGGTGGATGAGCTGGAAAAGCTGCATGCTTTTACTAAATCCGATTTGCTGGCAAAATATACAAAACTCCATGATCTGGTAAATTCGACATCCTTTATCCAGAAAAGAAAGGAAATAG
>Ga0105100_10001637_pt1 | contig 13071 bp, 1 predicted proteins | sample PPLLak12cMay2015_2_FD_87033 | JGI IMG/M metagenome (GOLD analysis project Ga0105100, IMG submission 87033) | Freshwater sediment microbial communities from Prairie Pothole Lake near Jamestown, North Dakota, USA - PPLs Lake P8 Core (1) Depth... | ecosystem: Environmental > Aquatic > Freshwater >... | reverse complement strand
TGGGTGAGCTCAACCGGGACCTGCAGACCATCTTTTTGGACCACCCTGAGCTCATGGAGGCGGAAGCTCGGTTCGCCCGAACCCTCCTGGCCGATATTCCGCGGAATCACCGGCTGATTCATGCGCGTTACCGAAACATGGCCCTCGCCAGTGGTCACACCGCCTGCCCCACCTGCGCGGAAGTCCAGGTGCTGGCGATCCCGGCAACCATGGCCATCGCCATGAGCCTGGCACGCGGTGAGGCGCCTGGTGTGTCCCTGACCCTCGAAACCGGGTGCATGTCCGAAACCCTGAACAAAGTCGGGGAAGTGGCCCAGAAGGTGCCGGGCGGCAGAACGGTCTTCGGGGGCGGCTTCGCTTTCGGCGAGGCCATCACCATGGCTCAGGACCATTCCATACGCCGGGGCCACCTGCCCAAGGCGCGTCGCTATGTGGTCAGTCAAGGGGGCGACGGTGGGGCGGTCATCGGGCTTCCGGCGTGGCTCAACGCCCTTCGCCAGCAGTCGACGCTCATTAGGCGTCGGAACCCCAACGTGCTGCACTTCATCGTCATCACCGACACGCAGGTCTACTCGAACACCGGGGGAGAGAGCTCGGCCACCTCGCTCCTCGGCATGGGGACGCTCACCACGCCCATCGGGAAGTTTCTCCTCGGAAACCAGAACGTTCAGTGGAGCCTCATCAACCTGGCGGCTGAGTTTCCCAACATCCTGGTGGGGTGCGGCCACAGTGCCAATCGAGTGGCGATGCAGGAGTTCTGGCATCAGGCTGACCAGCTGGGTCAGTCGGGCATCAGGTGGGATGTGACCCCATGTCCCGAAACGGGCAAATTCTTTGGTGAGGACCCGGACGATCTCGCCGAAGTCATGGCCAACGCGGGCATGCTGCCTGAGCTGGTGTTTGTGGGCCGTTTTCGCAAGCGCGTGGGGCCTTATCATCCGGAAGACCGTGAAAAGCCATGGGAGGAGTGGCGGCGAGCCCCCAAGCCGATTCTCTCCTGGCTCGAGCGTGACCCCCGGTACAAAGCGTTCCTGCGGCGCAATCCACAAACGGGGCGGGGCGAGCCGCGCAATCTGGCCGCCCATTTTCTCATCACCCAACTCGAGAGCTATCGGGATCAGATGAACTGGCAGATCGATCTCGAAACGCACCTGATCCGAAAAGCGGAAGATAAGGTCAGGGCATTCCTGGATGAGCTCAAGGCTTCACGGCTTCACTATCGCCATCGACTGGAGCAGTTTCCTCATGCGATGCTCTTCAATGCCGACGGCGATTGGAAGCCTCAGCTGGCGGCAACTCTCGAGCACGAGATGGTGAGGCGACTGGTCGGTTCCGAGGAGCTTCAGCGCTATGCCAGCGCGCGTGACCGAGTACTCGCGGAGGAAGATGGGCACCTGACCCGGTATGCCCTTGCGGCCGACCGGCTGGCTCAGCTTCTGGATCCCTTGACTGAAGAAATGGACTCAGTCGATGGGGCCGTCCGGGAGATTCTGACCCGGATCGAAACGCTGCAGAAAGATCTAGCCCAGCAGGTGCGCAGGCTTCAGTCCGCAGCCGGGCCGTTGATGGTTGAAGACCCCGTGGAGCAGGAGCTGTTCCGTCGGGGAGAGGTGGCTGCCCCCAGTGAGGCTGAAGCGAGGCGTCGGCAGTTGACGCAGCTTCTGGACCGGATACTCGAGGAGCGGGTGCTGGGGGAGTACACCGAGCTCCAGCAGCACCGACTGTCGCTCCAGCTCCGGAAGGAATTCCTCGAGACAGGCGGTGTCATCAGGGTGAGCCATGCCGTGACGGCAGCACGGGAGCGGGCCGAACTGCGGGGCAGGATTGCGGCCTTCGGTCCCTTCGCCATCGGAGTGGCCAGCCTGGCCGGAGACCGGGGCATCGCCATCAACCGTATTTTCGCCAGTTTCTTCACCGCCAAGGGTGCCTGGGCCGGCATGGCCTGGCAGTTCGGGTCGTCCAAGCGCGGAACACCCGTCCTTTCAGCCACCTTCGTGGACTCCCGCCCCCTTCAGCGCAAAGACGCCATGCACAGCCTGCCGGTGGCCGTTCTGGGTGTCACCAACTTCGAAGAGATGAAGCGCCAGCCTGACCTTTTCTTCGGCCAGCTGCGTCCGGGCGGGTTTCTGATCATCAATCAGACGCTGCCAGGCGAGGATCTTTGGCGGGATCTCATGGAGCAGGCTCCCGACGACATCCGTCGCCTGGTCGTGCCGCTGCGCGAGGAGAGAATGGCCTGCACGGGTCCGTTCGCCGATTCGGATATTGGCCCCATGGAAGCTTTCTCGGAATCCCGGGAGAGTATCATGACGCTCCAGGGTTTGAGGAAGCGCATAGCCATCTCCGTCTGGGCCAGACCTCTCGCCGAGTTGAGCCCCGACCAGCGGCGCCACCTTGAGAAGCTGGCGGCCATGGTGACGGCGCGGGTCATCAGCATCGACATGGACGGCATCATGCAGGAAGTGACCGGATCCGCCAACGTCGTTTCGAATCTCGTGGCCGTTGGCCCCATGTTCCAGGCTCTCGTGGCCCTGGGGTTCCCCTTCGACTGGGAATCCGACTTGAAGCTCCTCAGCCAGGGTTTTCCCGAGGCCGTGCTCCGAAACGCCAGGCTGCTTCAGCACTATTACCGGGCCATGGAGTGCGCCCGGGATCGTTGCGGGCCGGTCATCGAGGAGTCCTGCCGGGTTCTCCTGGAAACGCCCGCTTCCGAGCCCCATGAATCCACAAGGCTGGATGCATCCGCCAGGGAGACGACGGGTGAAGACCCGGGCGATTCGCTCATGATCATGGGTGGAACCATCGCGGGCATGGTCCTGAGCCAGGTGGCGATCCCCGAGCATCCTCTCTTCTACATCGGCTTCCCCATCACTCCTGCGGGGAATCCCTTTTATGCCATGGCGGACGCCTATGCCAACGGGCATCCGTACATCGTGGTCGATGAAGTCAATCCCTCTGAAAAGGTCGCAGCCGAGAAGCTCATCGGTGTCGCCCGGGCGGGAGGCTTCCTGCCGGTCACTTTCACCGCCTCCCAGGGATGGCGGCTATTCACCGAGATCATCCCGCAGTTCGTGGGGGCGAGGCTCGAGGGCCTCTTCCTCATCACCAAACGGGCTCTCGCGGCCCCCAATCTGAATATCGAGGAGAGCCACACGGACTTCATGAGCTTCCGGGATGACGGGGGCATCATGCTGGCTCCCAAGTCCATCCAGGAGTACGTGGCGACGCTCTACCTGGCACGGCTGCTGACCCATTTTGCCAGGCTGCCCGTCATCGTCGGGATCGGAGGAATCACGGACACGCACAAGATCGGCCTGGTCAAAGTTCCGCCCGATGAGCGGGTGAGGAGCTGGCTGCGAAAGACCCTCGAGGGATTTGACTTCCTGGAGCACAAGCTGATCAACCGGCAGGGGGACATCGTCGTCCACGGCCCCAGCGGGACCTCAGCCGTTTACCAGGAAACCCAGTCGGAGCTCGAAAAGGCCCATCAGGCGGCAGTGCGTATTTACCCATACGCGGTCCGGGCCGTCGAGGAGCTCACGGGCCTGATGATCGCCGAGCTCGAGGTGGCGTGCCAGAGCGTCCCGGCCCATCCAGGCGCGGTTTCCGCCCTGCCGGGTGAGACTTTTCAGGCAGGTGTCTGCCCTGCGGTCGACGCCACCGGCCGGCCCTCCGTCCTGGAGACCGTCATGATCCTCGAAGGGTCCCTGGTCCCCAATGCAGTGGAAGCGCTTCGCGAACTGGAAGAATCCGGGTGGAGCGGCATGGCATGCCTTTCGGTGAGGCTTTTCAACCCGTTTCCGGAAGAGCAGCTCGCTCCGTGGCTGGATCAGGCGCGGCGGATCGTGGTGCTGGATCGCTCCAACAGCTTTGGATCTGTCCCGCCCCTGGCCAGCCGGGTCATGGGGACTCTCGCCAGGTCTGCAGCGCGCGAAGGAAGCCGGACTCCCAAAACCCTCCGCACGCTGGTGGGAGGGCTGGGGGGGCGAGAGATCGTCGTACGCGAAATGAAGGAGATCCTGCTTTCAACGCACCTGCTCTTTTCCCCGCTGGAGGAGTGGGAGGGGCCTCTCATCGCCCGGTGGACGGCCGATGACCCGATTCTCAAGACCCTCCTGCAGGAGGCTGCCGCGCTCGATCTGCGGAGTACCAATCGCCACACCCGTGTGCCCACGCACCTGCGACCTCGGGAGGCCGAATCGGAGGAATACGCCCAGCGGCTCGCTGGACTCTCGCGCCTGCTTTCGATCCGCGACTATCCAACCCTCCTGAGCCACTATTCCCGAGTGGAGATCATCGGTCCACGCGAAGTACTGGGAGAGACGTCCCTCCTGCAGCAGATCGTGATCCATGTGGAGATCGGACTGGCACGCGAGGCCCTGAAACGCTCGCAGGCAACCTGGCGCCATGCCGCGGTTCTCCTGGTTTACAGCCAGGATCCGACCGACCATGATTTGGCGCGGCGATCATTGCAGGATTTGAAAGATCCTCTGCCGCTCGCTCCGCGTCTCCTCGAACACTGGGGAGTGCCCGTCCGGGTGTGCGAGGCTCTTTCGGGAACGACCCCGGCGAATCCCGATTCGGGATGCGGGGAGCCTGACGACGCTTCCATGCCCATGGCGGTCCAGGAAGAGCCTCCACTTGAGGAAATTCCTTTCGACCCGTATGAAGTGGAGCGGATCGAGTTCATCCTGAAGGATCTGATTCGGCTCCAGGGGGAGAGACCGCTGCACTACAACCCCGAGGACTATGAGCGCGACCTGCTGAAGCGGCTTCAGCGGGAGCCAGCATCCGGGCTTCACGGACTGGCCGGTCGGCTGCCTCCTGAGGAGGTGGAGCGAACGCTCTGGAGCTACCAGTGCCGCTATCGTGATGTCATCGATCGGACGCTGCAATGGGAGGTCCTTGTTCAGCACCACCTGCCCGAGCTCAAGACCCTCTTCACCGGGGCCAACCGGGAACGCCTGAAAGACCTCATCGACGAATTCAAGCAGGTGATGGCCGGGCTGACGCCGGAAGAGCTGCGTATTTCCATCATGGAGGAGCTCGAGCGCTATCTGCTGGACCGATGCCTGGTCGGAGCGCCGAAGAACCCCATGGTTTATCTGGAGCTCTTCAGAAGCTGGGTGGCTCCGGAATTGCTCCGCGAATCCGGCCTGTCGCCCTGAGCTTCGGCTCCTCCGCAGAGCGCCCGCCCTTCTTGGTGAGCTTTCTGCTTCCCCGCGTCGCTGCGCGAGAAGGGCATTCCGATCCACAGAAAGTGAGCGATTCCCATGATCACTGAGAGCCAGCGCGAACAGATTTATCGGGATATCGAGGCCCGTACCCCGATTTGGCGTCTATCCTGTGCCGGGGTCGGTCCCGCAGCGGGACCGGCATCGAGGCGTCACGGTGTGGCAGTTGGCGTTCCGGATGACCTGGCGGCCCTCAAGGATGCGGAATTCAGAGCGCTGAAGGATCGCGTCCTGGATGCGATCCTGTTCGAGCTGCACACGGTCTTTGAAATACCCGCCGAGGCTTCGGAAGTGGAGGCGGCGGTCCGGCAAATCCTTGATGAGCGGTTTGCTTCAGAGTTGGCCTGCGGAGCCCACGGCGCCTACGATGCGGGTGCGTACGCACGATGTCTTTTTTTCGATCGCTGGAGCCAAACGGCAGCGGCTGCGGGAAACGGGGGCGAAACGGAATCTTCACAGTGGCTAACGGCTCTGCAACATATTCAGGGGGTCGGCTTCTTCCACAAAACGCCCCTGGAGATCCTGGCCTGGGCGAAGCGCTTTCTCGAGGTGGAGGGCTATCATCGGCTGGATCCCGTCCGCAACGAAGAACGCCTCGACCGTTACCGGGTCCTCCGCAACGTGGGAGCGGCCCGCGGTATCACCCATTTCGAGGACGTTCTCATCTGGCTCGAGATGCGGTTGATGGGGCAACCTGGAGGCGCCGAGGGCGGTATCGGGCGTCTGAGTCACGAGATTGCCCTCGAGCTCGAGGGGGTCGAGTGGGATGTTCTGCTTCCGGACTGGCCGGTGCAGCCTGCCCTCTATGTGCTGCTGCGCTGCCACCAGCTTTGTTTGATGGAAACGCTCGACGCCAGGGAGCAAAAAAGGCTTGTTCAGATCCAGGCCAACCGCCAGATCGACAGCGTGCTCGATCTGATGCGGCTGATCCTGCACAAAACAGTGGGCGAAGCGCATCTTCCGGAGCCTTCCGCGCTTCTCGATCAGCTCCAGTCTGAAGGCTTCAATGTCGATCATGAAAGATTTCGGGATCCCTACGAGGTGCTGCTTGTCCCGCTCGCCGACACCGAGCGTTTTGAGGAGGCGTCGCTGAGGCTTCTGGTTCCCCTGGAGAATCTCTCTGGCGACTGGGAGCGTGACAGAGCCATCGGATTGGAGCAAATCACAGGATGGTACCAGAGACTGGTCCGTGAAGCCTTGCAGGATCTGGAGAGCTATCTTCAAGCCGACAGGCAGCCTTTGCCTCAGACGGGGCTGCTGCGCCGGCTCATCAGGATGGCGGCGACTCATGTCCTGGCGCGCCGATCCTGGCCGTTTGAGGCAGACGAGGCCGAGGACACGCAGGAGGCCGTACGGAAAGCCCTTCCCGAAGGAACCGTACGTTACCTGATCAGGCCACGCAAAGGCTATGAGCTGAAGGGCAAGGGAGACCTGGGTGCTCTCATACAGGCTGAGTGGGGCCGGCAGTGCGAAGCGATGGTGCGGATTGCGGCAGGGTATTCCATCAATGGTCTCCACGATTTTCGGCATTTCATACGATACCTGCTGTTTCAGCACTGGATGGAGCGTTTCGGACCCGATCCCAAAGGCTGGGATAGCCCCCTGAAGAGGGGTGAGCTGGCCGGTGGGAAGATACGGACCATGGCCTGGGTCGAGGAGGCCGCCGCAACGTGGTCCGTGGATCTGCACCGGGCGGTTCCCCACAGCCTGGAGGCCGTTCGGGATCATCTGGAGGAGATCTGCCCCAGATCGTCCGTGATCGATCGGATGACGGATGGCTTTGTACTGTCTCAGGGTGAGAAAGGCAGGATCTACCGGGGGCTCATGGAAGAGCTCACACCCGCCTGCCACAAGATGCTGGTGGCTTGTGGGCGTTCGCGGTTGGGCCTTGGAAGACTGGTCCTGTCGTCCAGTTGGCGCCAGGAGCTCGAATCCGCAATCGGGCTTCTTGCGCCCACTGTGAGCCGTCTCCAGGAGGGCGCTCGCATCAAGGTGGAGCAATATCTGGAAAAATTCTCAGGCCCCCTCTACCGTCGGCAATTGAGACGGTGCATACGCAGCGTACCGGAATGGAAGGCTTTTCTGGCCTGGGAGCTGCATGGATGGATGGAGGCAAACGCCGGGGAGCTGCAGGATCCGGAGAGCCTTGAAAGGCTGCGAGCCCGTCTGGAATCGTCGATGGAAAACGTCGACCTGCCGCCGAGAACCCTCTTCACGGAGTCGGTCCAAGAGGTCCTGGTGGAGCTCATCAACCCCGACGGGACCGCCGGGGAAATTCCGCGCGAACATGCGGAGGCGGTCTTGAGCATGCTGCCGCGACTCGACTGTGGAGCCTGCGGCCGCAGCAGTTGCAGGACCTTTGCGCACTCTCTCGCGGCAGGCCTGATGAATCCCGAAAGCTGTCTTCATCTGGCTCCCCACCAGGTTGCGGCGTTGAAGACCAGACTGCTTGAGGTGCAGCGGATGGCTCTGCCCAGGGGGACCGAATCTCTTCTCGATGTGCTGCGAGACCAGACCCGCTGGCGTGCATCACCCGAGAGAGCGCGTTTTCAGAAGATCCTGTCGGTCACGGAGCAGCAGAGCCGCAAGCTGTTCCGTGACCGGGTGCAGGCGCTTTGGGAGCGATTGAGCCCGAAGCCCCGCATTTTCAAGGCTCCGAGCGGCGAGGAGCTCTATCAGGGGCTTTGCCAGTATCTCGGATACGAGGCTGCTGAAAGGCTGCAGCGTGATGAACGGCAGCTGCTGGTGGATCATGGGAGTCTTCGTCTGGCTGCGGAGTGGGAGAGGGTGATCCAGACCAGCGACTGGCTGGTGCTGGCCCGCCGCCAGCGTCAAAGCCAGCCGCTGACCCGCACTCAGGACCCCATGTGGAAGGCCCGGGAGGCGTACCAGAGAGTGCTCTTTCTGCATCAGTTGGGGGATCACGACCGAGATCTGGTTCTCCGGCACAGGCTGGAGCGGTTTCAGGACGGGTTCAGCCATTGGTGGAACGAAGACCTCCTGGATATGAACCTTCCCGACTTCTCCATCCGCGACTGGGAGGATTTCTCCAAAATCATCAAGAATGCCTATTGGCATCAGGAGACGTCCCTGGCGGCCGGCCGCGTCTTGACCATGCTGCAGGAGGCGGGGCAGCGCGGTACGGCTCTTTTCCCTCCCGAGGTAGCCCCGGTTCAGATGCTGGAGGCCTATCTCGAGCGGCTGATTCGCCAGGAGCAGGCCCAGGTTGCCAGCAGGCGGGAGGTCCTCGCCCGTCATCGAGAGGGCGTTCCCGTGGGGGATACCGGTCAGTTGCGGGAGCTCTTTGAGGCTTGCATCGACGAAATCGACCTGGGTGAGCCCTCCGAGACGTCCGAGGATCAGCTGAAACTTTGGCTGGAAAAGGTCTGGAGTCGTTTCCAGCGGGCGGGTTTTACCATCTCTCCGGGGTTTTCGTGCCGGCTGGAGGATCTGCTTCCGGAAGAGCAGGATGCAATCGACGAGGAGCTCAGCCGAGTGGGGAAGGCGGTCTCCCGGCGGGATCGCGATGCTCTGGTGATCGATTCCTGGGAGCAGACCCTTCAGGTCCGCTCGAGCTTTCTCCGCGCACTGCTCAGCACGGCTCTGCTGCGACGCGAGCAGGAAAGGATGGAATCGGCCTGGCTCGAGAGCAAGTTGAGGGAGCGTTCCCCGGGTCGACCGCCCCTCGGTCTCATACGGCTGCTCATCAGGGACCGGGTGCGCCGGGGAATCGATCGGGCGGCTATCGAGGGGGAGCTGAAGGCCCATCTTCGCGGCGCGGCAGCTTACCCGGGCCTGATCGACGCATGGTGCGAAGACCTGGTCCATCACCTGGCCTGCAAGCGGCAGTATCAGCTCTCGCTGGGTATTCCGGCGCTGATCCCGGGGCAGATCGAGGAGGACGACATGGATTCGGTGCTGTACCGATTCCCTGTCTTCACGTCTTTTCTGGACCGGTTGCTGGACCGCTATCAGCCCGCGGATCGCGATCGACTGCTCCATTACCTGTTTCTGGTGGCCAAGATGGAGGGAAACCTGGACGCCTTGACGGCGCTCCTCCGCGAGATCAGGGAAACTTCGGACGTCATTGAGGCGGCCTGGCTCCGTTTCACGGAAGAGCGGCTTCAGGAGGGGCCGACCCCCAAACAGATCCCCGGCGCCACCCTGGGAATACCGCTGCTGGCTTCGGGCCTCAAGGACAAGGAAGTCATCAATCGCGGGCTCCGGGACGGCATGGGGCGCGGGGAAAAGCGACAAAATTTGGCCGCCTATCGCGAGCTGCTGCAGGTGGTGCGCTACCATGTTCTCCTTCAGGACGACCAGCACGGCGGTCTGGAAGAAGTGCTGAGCGATATCACGCGCTCGGGCTACGATCTGGCAGGCATCGAGGAAGCCGCACTCGCCATGGCGGCGGAGCGCGAGTGGAACCGCCGGGAGCATCTCAGGGATCAGAAGATTTGGATCTACGCGAGCGTGACGGCGCGACTTTTTGCCGCGCAGCATGCAGAGCTCCAGGAGGTGGACCGTGCTTTCCACAAGGTGCGGATGGAGCTCCTCAAGGACAACGACGGAAGATTCCCGGGCCGGTCCGAAACCTCGGCCCGATCCATGTTCGCCGTGGAATCGACTGAAGTTGAAAGCCGAGCCTCGGGAGGGGGACTGGCTGAGATCGTGAGCCGCCGCGGCGTAGCCCTGGGCCAGATCAAGGAAGAAATGTACCGGAGGCTCTCAGACCTCCTCGAAACAGAGCGGCTGGCGACGTTTCACAAACGGATCCGTCAGATCGTCGAGGAATTGGACAGAAAGCGGGTCGAGATCCAGGAGGGATGGTATCGCGGGCGGATCGATTCGCGCGCCATCTTTTATCTGCTCAGGCAGCACCAGAAGGGGGAGGGCGATCCCGGCTGGGACGACTTCTGGCAGTTCCTGGTGGACCATGGATTGAACCCTCTCGATGAACTGCGGGGCTCCCGGCGGCCCGACCGTCAGCAGCGACTGCAGGAATTGGACGATCGATTCCGGGCTCTTCTGGGCATCTCGCTGCTGCAGTGGGAGCAGGAGGCCAGAGCGGCAGCGCATCAGGATCTCCAGAACTGGATGAAACAACAGCAGCGCGCCCTGGCGTGAAGTGTCCGGTTTGAAGAAGGGGGGCTCGATATGGATACGGTTCGACCGTTTTGGTTGCCTGAGGCTGATATGGCGGCTGCCGACTGGCTGGGGCGACATGAGGCGTCTCGGCGACTCGAGTGGATGCCGCACGACACCCGTGTGCCGACAGCGTTGGCACGCCTGGCCAGAGAGCTGAGCAGCCTTCGCTCGAGTCTGGAGCTGCTTCGCTGGGTCTATGCGCCGCATTCGGACGGGACACGCCGGTTTTGTGACGAGCTCAGCGGGGTGAAGGCCGGGCTTCCGGAGACGGGCGACCTCGACGGTCTGGCTCGGCTGGTGGAAAATGCGCTGGAAAGGGTCGATTGGCGCGAGCAGGACTTCTTTGAGATGATGCTGGACTACTTCGGCGGGGGCGACCGGTCATCCGGCGGCCACTTCCTTGCCGGCGATGTGCTGGCCCTCGAACAGATCCGGGAATCGGATCGAAAGGCTTATGAGCGGGCCGTCCAGGGGTTCATTTCCGAAGCGCGATCGAGCTTCATGGGCCTGAAGTGGGCCTGCGCTCAGCTGAGTCAGATGGCTCCTCCCCGGTCCCAGCTCGATGAAGAGGGTGTATCCCGGCTGCTGAGCGTTCTGTGCTCACTCCTGGGAGTCGCAGACCAGGCTTTCGACCCCGGATCCCTGGCGGAGGAAACCCCTTCGGAGCTCTGGAAGCGGATCCATGGGGCAGCCCGCTCCCGATGGGAGCAAAAAGGGCTCACGGTGCCGCTCAAGCCCTTCGAGAAGGCATCGCTCGTTCTCCTGGAAGCGCTTCCGCTGAACAAGCAGGGCCATGCCGGCTTTGTGCGCTACCTCATCGAGAGGGAAGACGGCTACCGCCGCATTCTGGCTTCCTGTTACGCGCCAATAGACGAGCAGATCCGCCGGCTGAAGGAGGAGGTGGAACGCTACAATCGGCTGCCCGAGCATGCCGGTTTGAACGTGAACTATGTTGGGGAGGAGTGGGAGTGGCTGATGTTTGCCATCCTCCTGCGCCCCGACGTGGTGGCGGCCATTGCCGATCGCGAACGGCACAAGGACATCTACTGGGTGCTTTCCGGCCTGGGCTCCGGGGCTTATCTGCCCAGGACGCTTCATGAGGTGCAGAACATCTTCGGGTATGTCACTCCCGAATCGTTCGACCAGATTGTGTCGATCCTGGAGCTCGACCCGGTGGACGTGATCCGGGTCATTGCCGGATTCAAACAGTACAGTGCGGACCCGGGCGGAGACATCCTCATCTATGTCTGCAAGGGGACGGCCTGCTTTTTGCGCGGTCAGCCCGAGCTTTCGCGCCGGCTGGCCGCCGAAATCCACGCCGAAGAAGGTCAGGTGGGCCGTCATGGCATCCAGTTCATCGAGATGGACTGTTTCGGGGTCTGCCACCTGGCGCCTGTGGTGAAAGCCCGCGACACCTTCCTCGGGAAGCGGATGCCGGACGACATTCCCGTTCTGCTGGAGCAGCTCCTGAAAGGTCCGTCTTACGAAAACCGGGCCATGTTTTTGGACAGGATCCGGCGGATGCTGGCGCCCGGCTGGGAGAGCGAGCGGCTTGAGGATCTGCAGATCCTTGACGTCATCGAGGATACCGGGCTGCAAACAATGGCTGAAGACGATGGGCCCTCCGGGAAATCCTTCCAAAGCCTGTCATGCCGGGGGAGTCTGCTCATCGATGCGCGCGGTGAAGTCTTCGCGTGCAACAACGGAGTGCAGCACGCGCTCGGGCGCCTGCTGACGGACGCTCTGCCTTACAGCTGTCCCTCTCCCCGTGGCGGGCAGGACTGGGGCGGAGTCATTCTGGATGAGGTGGGGCAGGTGCGTGCGATCCTGGGGTGTCATCTTCCCATCCTTCGAGACGACCTTGCGACGACGGTGAAACCTCGCGCCACCGTGGAGAACGGCGAAGTCTGGCTGGAGCGGGAGGAGGGATCGGTGCGTCTCGGCAGCTTCACGGCCAACGCCATCCTGGTCAGGGCCGATAGTGGGAGGCTGCGCCTGGTTCGTCTGAGCGGGCCGCCGAACCAGGCCTTGCCGGAAAAGGAGCGCGGAATCGCTGCGGGGGCGGTCGGGGTCGAAGGATCGGAGCGGTCCGATTTCCTTCGGTTTCAGGATCGGTTGGTGCTCGGATTTGCCGCCGATGTGGATCCGGATGAAATCACCTCCTATATGGCGCGGGGTGGTTACGAAGCCGTTTTCCGCGTGTTGGGACAACGCGGAGAGCCGGCCTGGGAGGGTCGTGACATCATCGCGGAGCTCAACCGGGCGCGGCTTCGCGGTCGCGGCGGTGCCGGTTTTCCAACGGACCGCAAATGGGATGGCGTGCGGCTGGCCCGCTGCCTGGTCCAGGAAAAGGACGAAAACCAGGATCCCATCAAGCTGGTGGTGGCCAACGGGGACGAGGGGGACCCGGGAGCTTTCATGGATCGCACCTTGATCCAGGAGCGACCCCACCAGGTGATCGAGGGGATGATCCTTTCGGCCATTGCCGTCGGGGCCCGCTACGGAGTGATTTACGTCCGCAAGGAATACGAGGATGCCGTGCGCCGGCTGGAGCATGCTCTGTTTCAGGCCCGGCGGACGGGCTTTCTGGGAAGGGACATCTTCGGGGCTCCCGGTCTCCATTTCGACCTGGATATCCGACTGGGGGCCGGGGCCTTTGTGGCCGGAGAGAAGCGCGCCATCATGCGCG
>Ga0105100_10001636_pt1 | contig 13080 bp, 9 predicted proteins | sample PPLLak12cMay2015_2_FD_87033 | JGI IMG/M metagenome (GOLD analysis project Ga0105100, IMG submission 87033) | Freshwater sediment microbial communities from Prairie Pothole Lake near Jamestown, North Dakota, USA - PPLs Lake P8 Core (1) Depth... | ecosystem: Environmental > Aquatic > Freshwater >... | reverse complement strand
GCGAACGCCGAGGCGCGCCTGACGGGGCAGGACGATATTGGGAGCTTCATGCCCGTCCGTCGAAGGATAGTCGCCGGGGAACCAATCGTAGCCGATGCGCGTGCCCCAGGACGTGATCGTGTCGGCGTTGAAGACGTTGAAGACATCGACCATGAATCCCAGCCGGTACTTCCCGGCTAACGTGAAGATCTTCTCAATCCTCAGGTCGAGGATCTTCCGCATGGGATAATGATTGGTGCCGCGAGGCTCGGCGAAGAACGTGATCTGGCCCTGATTGAAGGCCGCCCCGTCCGTGCGGATCCGCGTCGTCCAGGCGTTGCCGGTGATGGCGCGGAAGTAGGCGTTGAAGTTGATGGCGAAGGGCAGGACGTAGGTGCCCTGGAGCTTGAACATGTGAGTCGGGTCGTTGGTCAGATTGCCTAAGGTCTCGATGTAGTTGTTCGGGTCGCCCGGGTCCGCGCTCCAGCTTGCGTTGACATCGGAGCCGAAGCTGTTATCCCTGGTCCCCGTGGCCTTCCCGTAGACGTACGAGGCCAGCAGCTGCCAGCGGTTGGAGAAGCGCTTGTTGAACAGGACCTCGATGCCCTCGTAGTTTCTGTAGACGTCCGTCAGGATGTTCGGGTATTCGGTGCTCTTCCGGAGATTCGTGATATAGAAATCGGACTCTTCCAGCGAATCCAGGGTCCGCTCGTAGACCGTGAACGTCTCGTCGAGCTCCGGGGAGTACCAGGACGCCTCTTCGTAAACGGCGGCCCGGTTGTACCGGCCGATCATGTCCTTCCATTTGCGGTTGATGTAGGTCAGGCCGAGCGACGCGTCCTTGAACAGCTCGCGTTCGATGCCGACGGTCCACTGCGCCATGTAGGGGTGCTTGATGTTCGGGTCCATCTGGTAGGCGTTGGCCGAGATCGTGTACCACAATTCCCAGGTTCCGGTATCGGTGTTGGGATCGTCGTCGTCGGGGACGAAGTAATAGCCGATGTTGTCGCCGAAGTTCTCGACGGGGTTCATCCGGTCGTGGTAGACCGTCAGCATGGCCTCGGTGAAGTGGCCGTAGTGTGCCTTGAGTATGGTCGTCTTGTCGCCCAGGAGGTCGAAGGTGAAGCCCAGGCGCGGGGCCAGCCGGTTGGTCTTGAAGACCGTGCCGCTGACGTCCTTGATGTCACCCCAGTTCATGCTGTAGCGGAGGCCGAGGCTCAGGTTCAGCCGCTTGCCCACCTGCCAGGAATCCTGGACGAACATCTCCAGCCGGGTGTAGCGGGTGTTGGTGTCGTAGCCCGAGTACTGGTAGGCGAGGTAGTTGCCGCTGTAGATGTAGCCAAAGTAGCCTTCGCCGGTGTAGTCGATATAGTTGATATGATCGCCCAGGGGCCCGCCCTGTCCGTTGTAACCGAACCGGCTCCGGGCCATGGACCGCTCGACCTCGGCGCCGAACTTGAACTCGTGCGAGCCGGCCAGGAAGTCCTCGGCGTAATGCGTCAGGCTGGCGTTGGTCCCGAACCGGGACCGGTCGGCGTAATAGTAGTAGGACGCACTGCCGTAGTTCCAGTTCTCGTTGAGGTCCAAGTGGTAGTAGGGTTCGGGGCCGGCCGTGGGATCGAGATAGTACTTGCCCTCGAAGTAGTTGGTCTTGAGGTCGAAGAAGGTTTTCGGGCTGAGGATGTTGGTCAGGCTCAGGCTGATGAGCCAGTCGGGCGAGTCCTGGGTGACCGTGGCTTCGGGGGAGTAGGTCTGGTCGGCGCCGCGGTACGTGCCCTGGTACTTGGTCCTCTGGAAGGCCAGGTTCACGTTCATTGACGGCGTCAGCTGGGTGGTCAGCTTGGCGAAGTAGCGCGGCTGCTTGTAGACGGAGACCTCGGGGAAGCCGGTCGGGAGGTCCCCGTCCTTGAAGTACTGGTAGCCGACGTAGAACCAGAGCTTGTCCTTGACGATGGGTCCGCCCAGATGGGCGCTGAGATCGAGCAGCCTGTACTCGGGCGCGGTCAGCTCGGGGAAGTCCGCCGTATACGCGCCGATATTGCTGGTCGCCCAGAAGGAGGAGTCCTTGCTGAAGCCCTGGTAGCCGGCCTCGAAATGGCCCGAGAATGCGTTGCCGCCGGACTTCGTCACCAGGTTGAAGATGACCCCGGTGAAGTTCCCGTACTCGGCCGGGAGGCCGATGCCCATGACCTTGGCCTCCTCGATGACGTTGTGGTCGGAGAAGACCCAGGACGAGCCGGCCTCGGGGTCGGCGACGTTGACGCCGTCCATGGAGTAGGCGATGCCGGTGTTCGCCGAGGCGCCGAAGGCGGAGTTGTTATTGACGCCGGGGGCCATGTTGACGATAAGGGCGGTAAACAGGTCGGACGGCATGTTCTGGAGGATCTCGTTCGACAGGGTGACGGACGCCGTCTCGGTGGATTTGACGTCGACCGTCGGGGACTTGGCGACGACGGTGACCTCCTCGGTGACGGCCGCCGGCTTAAGCTGGATATCCACCGTCAGGGTCGCCGTCGTGTTCACCCGGATCTTCTCCCGGACGACGGCCCCGAATCCCGCAAGCTCCGCCTTGACCTGGTACTCGCCTGGCGGCAGCGCGGGGAACCGGAATTCGCCGTTGACGTCCGTGACGAACGCGCGGACGCCCATGAGGTTCTCGCCCGAAAGCGTCACGTTGACGCCGGGCAGAGGGGCGCCCTGCTCGTCCGTGATGACGCCGCGGATGGCGCCGGTCTCACGAGACTGGGAGAAGGCGGCGGGGGCGAGGAGGAGCATGATGGCTAGAACGGTTAAGACTCTTTCTCTCAAAAAGGCCTCCTTTCTGATCGATCTCCGGGGATTTGTTTCTGGCGGGCGACGTCTGACGCGTTCCTCGATGGACACCTCCTCATGCCGGACAAGCGCTGACCCTGAGGCAGCAAAAATGATGCCAAAATCTCGCTCTTTAAGATTCTCTTTGATATCAATAGTTTAAGATTCACGCCCTATCATCGTCATTCGTAATTTTGAATAGTATCCAAAAATTTATACGTTTTCAACATAAAGTTTGTTTACATCGGCCGTCCGCCCGCGCGGTCCGGCCCGCCGCGATTTGTGTTGGTCCCAGCCGTGTGCTATCGTAGTTTTTCCAGGATGAAAAAGATCAGCCTCTTCGCTTTTGTGGCCGCCGCCCTTCTCCTGGTCTCGACGGGCCTCCCCGCGGCCGCGGAGAAGATGTCTCCGGAGCTCGAGCGCTGGCTCGAGGACGTGGCCCCCATCATCACGAAAACCGAGCGGTCCGTGTTCCTGAAGCTGCAGACCGACGCCGACCGGGCCAAATTCGTCCGCTTTTTCTGGCGGACGCGGGACCCCCTCCCTGACACCGCGGATAACGAGTTCCAGAAGGAGTACGAGGAACGGGTCCGTTTCGCCGACCAGACCTTCGGCCACTTCTCGCCGAAGCGGGGAAGCCAGACCGACCGGGGCTTTTTCCACCTCGTCCTCGGCAAGCCGCTCGAGAGGACGCTCTATACAACCCAGTCCCAGGTCTGGCCGCTGGAGCTTTGGTTCTACAAGGGCGACCCGGAATACGGCCTTCCAGGCTACTTCTACCTGATCTTCTACCAACCCGAGGGGATCGGCGATTTCCGGCTCTTTTCCCCGACCGTCGAAGGTCCCGAGAAGCTGGCCCTGCCGATCACGGGAACGGGGCAGTCGCTGAGCCGGTCGGAAGCGTACTCCCGGATCAAGCAGGTCAACGGGGAGCTGGCTTCGGCGTCCCTGAGCTATCTGCCCAGCGACTCGTCCGGGGGGGCGGCCTCGCTCTCTTCGGATCTCATCATCGCCTCCGTTCGCAACCTCCCGGAAAAGAAATTCTCCGATTCGTACGCCCGTTCCTACCTGGCCTTCAAGGATTATGTGGAGACCGAGTACACGGACAGCTACATCACGAGCGCGTTCAGCTTCCGCGTCTTCCGGACGGCCGGCCAGCCCTTTCTCCATTGGTCGATCGAGCCGGAGAAGATGAATTTCGCCTCCCAAGGGGAGACGATCTACGCCAGCTTCGAGTTCGTCCTGCGGCTCGAGGACGGCCGGGGCGCGACGGTCTTCGAGAGGACCGAGGAGATCCCGCTCAAGGTCACGTCCGAACAATACAAGGCCCATGAGCGCCAGCGGTTCGCCTTTCAGGACCTCCTGGCCGTGGCGCCCGGCGAGTACAGGGCGCTCGTCCTGCTGAAGAACAAAACGGCCCGGGATTTCTCGTCCTTCGAGACGCGGATCACCGTTCCCCCGGCGGACGCGTCCGGGGCGCCCGCCCTCACCGCGCCGCTCCTCTATTATGCCCGGACCCCGGTCCCCGCGGACCAGAAGGGGAATCTCAAGGCCTTCGTCTTCGGCGATCAGCAATATCTCGTCGGCGCCCGCAACGAGTTCCCGTCGTCATCGACCCTCGGCGTTTTCGCCCAGGCCCGGAACGCCGGCGGGCTCGTTCCGGGCGCGGCGCCCGCCTTCCGCCTCGACCTCATCTCGCTCGACACGAACGTGAGGGCGGCGTCTTTTCCCCTGCCCGAGGTCGCTCCCGATCCAGGCGACGCCACGACCCTCTTCGTTTCGGGCGCTGCCCCGCTGAAGGACATCCGGGCCGGCTATTACCGAGCCGAGGTCTCGCTCGTGTCCCCGGACGGCCAGACGCTGCTCACGGAGAAAGAGAACTTCGTGGTCCTCGGCCAGCCGTTCCCCGTCATCCCCTGGGTCTATGCGCGCTTGCACGGCCCCTTTCCGGGGCCCGGCCATCTCCAAATCCTCGGCTCCCAATATTTCCTCAAGGGCGAATACGCCCGGTCCCGGGAGGCCCTCGAGCAGGCTCTCAGGAGCCGCGACGATCCATCGGCGCGGCTGCTCCTCGCCAAGTCTCTCTACGGGTTGGGCCTCTACCGGGAGTCCCTGGCCCAGGCCACGGCCGTTCATGACCGCGACGGCGACAGGGAGTCGGCCAAGGTCATGGCCCTCGACCAGGCCGGGCTGAAGGACTGGAACGCCGCTCTGGCCATCCTCGAGAAGCTCATGGCCGAAGCCACGGAGATCCCCGTCCTGAATCTCGCGGCCGAATGCCACCTGGCCCTCGGCCGGCCCGAAAGGGCCTTGCCTCTACTCCAGAAGTCCCTGGCCCTCGCTCCGGATCAGCCGGCCGCCAGGGCCATGGAGGAGGAGGCGAAAAAACGTCTCGACCGGCGCTAGGAGTAACCCATAATGAACAAGAAAGCCGCGCTCATCGCCTTGGCCGTCCTACTGACCGCCGCGTCCGCCTGGCCCCAGTACCAGGGGCGGATCACCGGGCGGGTCCTCGACCCGGCCGGGAATCCCGTCGCCCAGGCCGAGGTGACCATGGTCTCCCCGAGGGCGTCGACCCTCCGCTACGAATTGAAAACCGACAAGGACGGCCGCTTCGTCCAGATCGGGATCGATCCCGGTTATTTCATCCTGACGGTCAAAAAGAGCGGATTTGCCCCCGGCACGAAGGAGATCCATGTCGGTGTCGCCGGAGTGGAGGGCTTCGAGATCACGCTGATGTCCGCTTCGGCGGCCGCGGAAAAGGGCTATTCCGCCGCCGACAAGGCGTTCCTCGCGGGCAACAAGCTCTATGCCGGGCAGAAATTCGCGGAGGCCGCGGCGGCCTACAACGAGGCCATCGGCATCGATCCGTCGAACTGGGCCTATCAGCTCAATCTCGGCCTGGCCCGGAAGAAGCTCGGCCAGACCGATGAGGCGCTGGCCGCGTTCCGCAAGGCCGTCGAGCTCAGCCCCGAGAGCTACAGCGCCAATAAGGAGACCGGGGAGGCGCTGGCCAGGGCCGATCAGTTTGCCGAGGCCAGGCCCTTCTACGAGAAGGCCGCCGGCCTGAGCCCCGAAGATCCCGACGCCCAATACAACCTCGGCGTCTGCCTTGTCAACCTCGGCGAGCCGGAAGGGGCGCTGCCGCTCTTCGGGAAGACGGTCGAGCTCAAGCCGGATTACGCTGACGCCTATTATCAAATGGGCACGATCCTCATCGGCCAGAACAAAGCGCCTGAAGCGAAAGCCAACCTCGAGAAGTTCCTGGCCCTGGCCCCCGATCATGAGAAGGCCGCGATCGCCAAACAGCTCCTCGAATTCCTCAAGAAATAAAAAAAGGGCCGCCCCGCGGGGCGGCCCCTGGATGCTCGAACAGGCCGGGTCTTACTTGACGGTGAAGGCCATCTTCGTATCGGCCTTCTTTCCCGAAACGTTGTCGTCGACGTGGACGGCGAGAACGTACTTCCCCGCCGGGAGGGGCTTCTTCTCCGTGGCCGTCACGGTGCCCTTTTCGTCCATCGTCTGGAGGGTCTGGAAGAGGGGCAGCGGCTGGTTGATCAGATAGAGCTCATAGGTCTGAGGCGCCCACTTAATGGCCGCCTTGCCGTCCTCGCCCTGGACTTCGAAGCTGACCTGGAGGTCGAGCACGGGCCGCGGGGCCGCGGGGTCCTTGGCGGCGGCGCCGAGGACGAAGAAGAGGACCTCGAGGTTCTCGCCGGAGGCGATCTCGGCGGCGGCATTGTTCACGACTTTGGCCGCGCCCCAGGTGAAACAGCCCCGGTGGATGGTCGGCCTCATGTCCGGCTCGACCTGGTCCATGGCCAGCACGATGACCGGATCCGTCGGCCAGAGCGCCGTTTCATGGACCTCCGGTCCGGGCAGGGTGATGTCGGAGTACGCGACGCTGATCTTCTTCGCGTCCGGCGTGGTGAGGACGAGGGCCAAGGTATACTGGCCGGCGGGCAGGGCCAGTCCGAACGAGTACCAGTCTTCCTTGTCGGCGGCATAGCCTTCGCCGGCGGTCTTCAACACGGCCTGGCTCTTGCCCCCGAACTTGGACTTGAGCGCGCCGCTCGCGTCCGGCTGGTAGAATTCGAAGAACGCATTGAGGGTGGTTTCCATCTCGCCGGTTCCCGAGGCCGCAGGGGCGTAGCCGAGGTCGCCGTTCTTGGCCTTGAAGAAGAAGATGGGATAACGGTTATCCTGCTGGGCGGGAAGGACGAGCTGCTTGAAGAAACTGAAGGGGATGTCCTGACGCCCCTGGCGTGTGGCCAGGCCTTCCTGGATGACAGCCGCGATCTCCTTGGGCATCGAAGCCTTCGCCGCGGGCTTCGGTTCCTGTTTCTTCTGGGGTCCGAGCGCCGCCTGCATGGGCAGCGCGAAAATGCCGATGACGACGAAAAGCGCGAGCGCCGAAGCGATCGTTCTGGAAGCTCTCATTGGTCCTCCTGTTGATCTCATCTCATTCACTTCCACTTTCCTTTAGAGCAATTCTCATGCCAAGTTCTCAGGCAGGAATCCCCGGCCCGACGGGCAAGCCGGGCGCGGCGCGTAAAGGACCTTTACAGAAATCCCTCGCACCTCGCGCGGCCTCCCCGCGGCGGAAAGAAAGGGTACTATAGCAAATTTCATTGTTTTTTCAATGCCCGATATTTCTTCACGGCGTCCAGATGTTCGCCGAGCGTCCGGCTGAACCGATGGCCGCCGTCCCCCCGGGCGACGAAGTACAGATAGCTGTCCGGAGAGGGATGGAGGGCGGCCTCGAGGCTCGTCCGGCCGGGGTTGGAAATGGGGCCGGGAGGCAGCCCGGCATGCAGGTAGGTGTTGTAGGACGAGGGGAGCTTGAGATCACGGGTGAGCAGCCGTCCGGTGTAGCGGCCTTCCCGCTTGAGGGCATAGGCGATGGTGGGATCGCAATCGAGCTTCATCCCGATCCGCAGGAGGTTGTGGAAGACGGCCGAAACAAGGGGCCGCTCGTCGGGGAGCGCGGTCTCTTCCTCGATGAGTGACGCGAGCGTCACGACGTCCCGGACGCTCATCCCCAGCCCGGCCGCCCGCCTTCGTAGGCTCTCGCCGAAGACCTGACGGAACTCGGCGACCATGGCCGCGACGAGGTCGGCTTCCGGGGCCGTCCGGGGCAGGCTGTATGTGTTCGGGAACAAATACCCTTCGAGGTCCCTGGCTCGCGGATCTAGGTCGGCGATGAGCGAGACGTCGAGGAAGGCCCGGCGGAAGGCGTCCGCGCCCGCGGCGTCGCCCGGCCGGAGAAGCCCGGCCATCTCGTCTCCCGTCAATCCCTCGGGGACCGTGACGGGCACGAGATGGATGCGGCCCCCGAAGATCTGGATGAGCACATCCTTGGTTTTGAGCGAAGTCGCGAACAGGTACTCGCCGGCCTTGAAGCGCTCGCCAGGATAAAAAAGCCGGCAAGCCAGCCGGAGAGGGAGCGCGCCGCGGACGATGCCCCGCTCGCTCAGGCGGTCGAGGACGCGGCGGGCGCTCCAGCCCTTTTCGACCTCGAAGAAGGCCGTCTCCGACCCCTTCGGCGCGGCGGCGGGCGCGGCGAGCTCACGGACGAGCCAGCCCGTGAAAGCGGGCAGGACGATGACGGCGGCGGCGAGGGCGGCCCTAACGATCTTCAGGACCATCGTCCACGCTGCGCTTCCGCTCGAGGTAGGTCGAGAGGATGATGACGGCCGCGATCCGGTCTTCCCAATCCTTCTTTTTCCGGCCGCGGAGCTTCTCGTCCTCCAGGGTCTTGAGGGCCTGGCGCGTCGTCAGGCGCTCGTCCTGGAGTATGACCGGCTTGCCGGCGGCCTTCTTCAGCCAGGCCGCGAAGGTCCGGGTCTTCTCGGCCCGGGTCCCGGAGCTGCCGTCCATGCGCAGGGGGTTGCCCAGGACGATCTCCCCGACCTCGTGCTTGGCGACGAGGTCCTGGAAGTACTTCCGGTCGACGTTCTCCCGGCCCGTGAGCGTGTAAGAGCCCAGGGGCTGAGCCGTGATCAACAGGGGGTCGCTCAAGGCCAGACCGATGTGGCGGTCGCCGTAGTCGATCCCAAGCACCCGCATCAGCGCTCTCGTTCGACGCAGACCTTCCGGGCGCGATGGCGCTCGAAGCCGAGGGCGATGAGCCGCTCCAGCAGCCGGGGAAAGGGGAGCCCCGAGGCGGCCCAGAGCTTGGGGTACATGCTGATCTCGGTGAAGCCCGGGATGGTGTTGATCTCGTTGACGTAGAGACGGCCCGTTCCCTTCTCCAGGAAGAAATCCACCCTGGCCAGGCCCGAAGCGGCGAGGGCCTTGTAAGCGGCGATGCCGGTCGCCTGGATCCTGGCCCGGATCGACGCCGGGAGCTTGGCCGGGATGACGAACCGGGTCTTGCCGTCGATGTACTTGTCGCGGTAGTCGTAGAATTCCCGGAAGGGGATGACCTCGCCGGGCAGGGAGGCCTCGGGCTCCTCGTTGCCGAGCACGCTCAGCTCGAGCTCACGGCCGGCAATGCCCTTTTCGACGAGGGCCATCGTGTCGTAACGGAAGGCCTCGTCGAGGGCGGCGGGGAGGCCGGCGCCCTCGGACACTTTGGTGATGCCGACGCTCGAGCCGAGATTGGACGGCTTAACGAACACCGGCAGGGGCAGGGCGCGCCGGACGCGGCGCAGCACTGCGGCGCGGTCCTTCGTCCAATCCGCCGCCCGGACCGCCACGAAGGGGACGATGGGCAGGCCGTGATCGCGGAGGACGGACTTGGCCAGGGCCTTGTCCATGCCCAGCGCTGAACCGGCGACCCCGGCCCCCACATAGGGGACTCCGGCCATCTCGAGCAGGCCTTGGATCGTCCCGTCTTCGCCGAAAGGCCCGTGGAGGACGGGAAAATAAATATCGGCGCCGGGCCCCGCGGCCCCCGGGCCGGCCTGCCAGGGGAGGAACGAGCTCGCCGGTCCCCGCTCAAGGGCGGCCATGTCCGTCGAGGGCGCTTCAACCGCCTTCCAGAGACCGTCCCGGGTGATGTAGATGGACCGGACCTCGAACTTTTCCCTGTCCAGGTTCCTGTGGATGGCGGTCGCCGAGATCAGGGAGATCTCGTGCTCAGCCGACCGGCCCCCGAAGATCAAAGCGACGGTGATTTTTTTTGACATTCGGCCAACCAGCGCGACTAACCTTATGGTTTGATTCATTTTATTCGAATCACGGTCGATTGTCCACCGGGAACGGGCGCTAACGAGATGTTGACAGCCGTGGGAAAGGGACCGTATAATCCCCCCCGGTGGAACTTCTTCAGCCAAGAGGTGTGACCATGAGCAGAAAACCGGTGATCTCTCTGGGAATCGCCCTCGTACTTGCCAGCCTGGTCCTTCTCGTTCCTGGCCGGCCCTTCGCCCAGGACATCCAGGAAGTCCAGGAGAGCCAGATCAAGAGGGCCAAGATCTTCGACGAGACCTATCAGCTGATCAACGAGTCGGACCTCAACTGCTCGTTCTACATGCACGAGGAAGGCAAGTTCCTGCCCGACATCCAGATCATCGGCGCCGAGCGGATGAACGAGAAGTCCGTCTTCGAGGACGGCGACCTCATCTACCTCAACAAGGGCGCGGCCGACGGGCTCGAGATGGGCCAGCTGTTCCTCACGGTCGGGCTGCGGGCCAAGGTCGCCAAGCTCGGCACGGTCATGGAGCGGCACGGCCGGGCCCGGATCGTGCGGCTCGACGACCGGATGGCCTCCGCCAGGGTCGAGAAGGGCTGCGGCACGGTCCTCGTCGGTGATTTCCTGCTCCCCTTCGAGGAAGAAGCCGGAGAGATCGGCAAGGACCTCGGCTACGGCGACATGGATCCCAACGCCAGCAAGAGGGGCCGTGTCATCTACATCGAGAACGATTTCCATATCTCGGCCACGAACCAGTGGGCCCTGATCGACCTGGGCCGCCAGCACTGCGTGCAGATCGGAGACCAGCTCAACGTCTTCCATCAGGCCCGGCCCGACCTGCCGCGGGAGGCGTTCGCCAGCGCCATCATCATCGACGTCCGCGGCGCGACGTCGACGATCAAGATCCTCGGCGCCCGCGACGCCGTCGATATCGGCGCCGAGATCCAGATCAACACCACCCGCTGATAGTGGGATAGTGGGGGACATGTCCCTTTGGTACGTGTCCCCGTTCTTCTCCCCCGGGACACGTATCGGATGTCCATGTCCCGGTTCCCCTTTTGGTTGACAGTCCCCGGTGATTCTGTTAGTTTAAGGCGTGCTGTCCCTCGGATGAGGGGGGAGCGGGCGGGCGTAGTTCAGTGGTAGAACGTCTGCTTGCCATGCAGAAGGTCGTGGGTTCAAGTCCCATCGCCCGCTCCAACGATCGGTCCGAATTTATGGCGAATAGGGCGCGGTACCCAAGCGGCTAAGGGAGAGGTCTGCAAAACCTTTACTCGTCGGTTCGAGTCCGACCCGCGCCTCCACTTTTCCCTCGAGACCCTTCCGGCCCTTGCGTTGACACCTCCCCGGGCTTGGACTATCATAAGGCCACTCTGAGGGAGGAGGGCCCATGGATATCGTTCAAAGAGTCCAGTCGATCCTGCTGAAGCCCAAGGAGGAATGGGCCAAGATCAAGGCCGAGCCGGCCACGGTCATCGAGATCTTCCGGTCCTACGTCCTGATCCTGGCGGCCATCCCCGCCGGCTTTCAGTTCCTCGGGAACGTCCTTGTAGGGAAGCGGCTGCCGGTCGTCGGCGTCTTCCGCTGGCCCATCGGCCGGGCCCTCGGCTTCGCGCTCGTCTCCTATGTCCTCTCGCTTGTCACTGTCTATGCCTTCGCCCTGATCGTCAACGAGCTGGCCCCGACCTTCTCGTCGGCCAAGAACATGACCGCCGCCCTGAAGCTGGCCGCGTACAGCATGACGCCGGCCTGGGTGGCCGGGATCTTCCACCTCATTCCCGGCCTGGGGGTGCTGGGCATGGTGGCCAGCCTGTACGGGCTCTATCTGCTTTATCTGGGCTTCGATGCGCCCATGATGGAGACGCCCAAAGACAAGGTCCCGGCCTATCTCGTCCTGAGCATCGTCGTGATCGCCGTTTTCTACGTCGTGTTCAATTGGATCGTCAATGGGACCTTCGCCGTCCGCTACGGTCAGCTCTGATCGAGCTCCTCGACGACTCTGAGGAAGGCCTCATTCGGTGAGGGCGCGCCCGTGATGGGCCGCCCGATGACAAGATAATCCGCTCCCTTGGCCACGGCCTCGGCCGGGGTCATGATCCTCTTCTGGTCCTGGGCGGCCGCCCAAACGGGCCGTATCCCCGGCGTCACGATGAGCAGGTCGCAGCCGTATTCGCGGCGCAGGATCTCGATCTCCTGGGGCGAGCAGACAATCCCGTCCAATCCGGCCGCCTTGGCCAGTCCGGCGAGGCGCAGGACCTGGGCCGCGACGTCGGACGACCATCCGACCTCCTCGAGGTCGGCGCCCTTGAGGCTGGTGAGGACCGTGACGCCGAGGAGGATGGGCTTGGGGCGCTTGCCGGCCTCGGCCGCGGCTTTGGCCGCCTCGGCCGCCTTGGCCATCATCTCCCGGCCGCCCGACGTGTGGACGGTCATCATCTGGACGCCGTGCTTGAGGGCCGACCGGACCGCCCCGGCCACCGTGTTAGGGATGTCGTGGAGCTTGAGGTCGAGGAAGATCGCCTTGCGCAGGGCCTTGAGCTTGCGGAAGAGGGCCGGGCCCTCGGCCGTGAAGAGCTCCAGACCGACCTTGAATGTCCGGGCGTCCGGGAGCCGGCTGACGAGCGCGAAGCCGTCCTCTTTCGTCTGCACGTCGAGGGCGATGATGATGCGGTCGGCGTTCGAAGGGGTCATGGGGAGGTCCTTTCTTCGATTCAGGAGATCTCGAGCGTGCCGACGACATCGCGGACGGCCGCGACGCCGTGGCTCTCGCACCAGCGCCCGATCCCGTCGACGATGCGCACCGCCGCGTCGGGATCGACGAAGGTGGCCGTCCCGACCTCGACCGCGGCCGCGCCGGCGACGAGGAATTCGAGAGCGTCGGTCCCGGTCATGATGCCGCCCATGCCGATGACCGGCACCCGGAGCCGCGACGCGACCTGGTGGACCATGCGCAAGGCGATCGGCTTGATGGCCGGCCCGCTCAGCCCGCCGTAGACGTTCCCCAGCTTGGGCCGGCGCGTCTCGAGATCGACGGCCATGGCCAGGAACGTGTTGACCAGGGCCACGGCGTCCGTCCCGGCCTCCTCGGCCGCCTGGGCGATCTCGACGATGCTCGTGACGTTGGGCGAAAGCTTGGTGATGACCGGGCGGCG
>Ga0105100_10001634_pt1 | contig 13082 bp, 10 predicted proteins | sample PPLLak12cMay2015_2_FD_87033 | JGI IMG/M metagenome (GOLD analysis project Ga0105100, IMG submission 87033) | Freshwater sediment microbial communities from Prairie Pothole Lake near Jamestown, North Dakota, USA - PPLs Lake P8 Core (1) Depth... | ecosystem: Environmental > Aquatic > Freshwater >... | reverse complement strand
CCTTCTCCCCCATGCCAGCCCCAAGAAACATCAGGTCGTGCTCTTTGGGGGCAAAGATCACATCGTCCCAATCAACGATATACAGCGCCTCATCGGCAGCCAGGTGCAGGTTGCCTGGGTGCAGGTCGCCATGGCACAAGACGAAATGCCGCGGATGACTTTTTAGCTCCTCACCGAGCTCGGCGGCGCGCCTGACCATGTGGCTGATTTCACTCTGCTTATGGCGCATGAAAGCCGCCAACCTGGCGGAGGTGGGATCTGCGAATGTATCCAGCTCCACCTGCGCCTGGAACGAGCTCACTTGCTCGCGCCAGCGAGGGGAATAGCTCTCCACCGGGATCAAGCCGGCGAGCGATGCCACCACGTGGATTGTGTGCATCAGCTTGAGCGCCATTCCCAGCTGGATCCACTGATCATCCGCCAGGGAGACCTCGTATCCGTCCTGCCCCTCGATGAACGGGAAAAGCACCAACCGGTATTCATCCAGGCTGCCCCACAAATCCCCTGCCCTGTTCGGCAGCGGGGTGATGACGGAGCGGATGCCCTGGTCCAGGAGAAATACGGGCAGCAACACGGCAACCTCGTTGAAAGCGCCCTTCCGCAGCTTGAGGAAGTACCCAGGGTCACCTTCGATAGCAACGCGGTAGACAGCCGTGTTTACGTCCGCCCCCAACGTCAGGAAGCTCAACCCAGCAGCCTGCAGGCCATATTCGGCCTCCAGGCATGCCATGATGTGCGCATCGGGAATGGCAGGTTTTTCGAGCATGGTATGAGATTTTAGATGATTGCGTATACGGCGCCAGTACAACCGGCAGCGCTACTTAAGTTATATGTCACTCTACTAATATTTGGAAGTCTAACGCCCCTGTAGCCGCAGCGCCGGGTCGCCAAAGAGCATAAAGGTCAGCATCACGTCCCGCTGACCTGGCAGATCGGTGTCCACCTGGCGGCGCGCTGCCAGATGCAGCTCGCCCAGGGCGGCTCGTGGGTCAGCCAGGAACGCCTGTACGAAAGGCCGGGCGAGAAAATCCTGGTCTGCTGCCAGGGTCAGGCTGGAGGGCGCCAGAACTGCGGCGGCACCGCCGCCCGGTTGGAAGAGCAGCGCTTCTGCCAGCGACTCGACCTCCGGATGGGTGAACAGACCGGTCAGGCAGGTCAGATTGAGCACCACAGGCAGATGATCGGCGTTGAGCATCTGCGCCGCGTCGTCGACGGTGAACAGGCGGTCCTTGCCCCACATATTCACACTGCCATGCCCGAAATAAGCTGCCAGCCGGCGGCCATCAGAGAGAAGCTGGCTGACCCGCGCCGGCGCCCCTGCATCGCCGGGAGGTGGGGCGTACAGATCCGTTGGGTATCCTGGGCCGAAAGCATCCAGGAAGGACTGCGCGTGCTGCGCAAAACTGGCATCCTGCCCATCGGCAATCGCCAGAATGGCTGGCGCTGTGGAGGCGCTATCGGCCTCTAGCTGGGCCTCATATCCCAGGACCTTTTCGACGTAATCGGCAACCTGCTGCGGACGGCGGGCAGGGATGCGACCCACCGCCAGGTCGGGCCAGGGATCGTCATTGACCTGCACAAAGCCCACATCGCTGGCTGTCTGCCCACCATAGACAGTATCGACGAAGAAAGCCGGCAGCCGGTTGGCCACGGGAGGGGCGAGGTACCCCAGCGGATCGTAGGTGGCATCGCCGACCAGCAGCAAGGTGCGCGGCGCAGACTGCCATTGCTGAGAGGCATGTTGGACAAAGCGCTGGATGGCCTCTGGCTCGGGCAGACCATAGTTGAACTGGTCATAAACTGCCTGCAGGGGAACGGACAGGCGATTCCAGCCCTGGGAGGCGCGCAGATCGAGCAGGGGCTGCAGCGGGGCGAGCAGATCAGGTGGACCGACAGCCAGGTAATCCGCCCCGCCGTCCAGCATCCGTAAGTCGGGCGTGCTCGCAAGCGGCACCAGGCGCTCCGGGCGGTATGCTGCCCCAGGAGCCAGCGCCAGATAGCGGGCACCAGCCTGGGTCTCGAATGAAATACCCTGGTTCGATCCGCTACCCTGCAGATCGAGATCGTCGATGCGCCTGACATCTTCCCTGGAGGCGATTTCATAGACCAGCGGCGCGGCCGTGTAGCCCAACAACTGGACCTTCCCGCCCGGGGAGATGAAATCCAGGCGATCCTGCTCGGCTGCCAAGCGGCGCGGGTAGATGACCTCGAGGTAATCCAGGTAGTTCACTTCCACCGCTGAACCGCTATCCCCGGGGGCAAACACGGTCAGGTGGTTGCTCCCTTCTCGCAGCAAATCGACATCAAAGACGGCCTGTATCACCTGGTAAGACTGCCCGTCCCAGCTCTGGTCCAGGGCGAGCTGCCCGTTGATCTGCACGCGCAGGTGGTGATCGGGATCGGCGCTGGCTTCGGTGGCGCCCCACACGCCCAGCCGCAAGGCAGCCTTGACCGCGCCCGGGTAGGGCTGGCTTATCTCCAGCGCCAGGTCCTGCGATCCACCAGCCGGGATGACCTGCGCATACCAGTGCTGGTTCCCTCCGGCTTGCGGCAGGTACTGCTGGTTCTGCTCGTTCCTCGCCGTGTGGTAATATGCACCTTGCGGGGGCGCGCTGAGGAGCACCTGGTTCTCTTCATCAATATGTGTTTGCGTTGAAGTATCTGGCTCGATCAGATCACCTATCGGACCATCAGCGAGCGATCCTGAAACAGCCAGGATGTAGACGTTCTCAGCCGTGTATGCGCTCTGGCTGGCCCGGGCAAAGAATCTCAATACCGGGCTGCCATCGAGATCATCGATCCAGAAGGGCTGCGGGCTGCCACGGTTCAGAAGACGCAGCTGATCGGGTTCATCCAGCTTGAGTGCGAAGCCCGCTGCCATCAACTCTTCCTGCGCAACCTGGGTAATACCTTCGGCGGAAGTGATGATCTTAAGCGCCTGAGCCCCTCCAGGTGGTGTGGATCGGTCCAGGGAGCAGCGGACCAGCAACACGGCGAGGATCAGCAGGAGGACCGCCTGCCCAGCGGCAAGGCTTCGCCGCCTGAGTGCAGCAGATGAGAACGATGAGTAGGCGGGTGTCATTTTCCCCAGAAGAGAGCTTCAGGTGGGTGGTGTACACGTCCACCACAGGCAGGGCCTATTCAACGTGGCGGAACGACATATAGAACCACACCCCCAGGATAATCCAGATCAGGACGACGACCGAGATCAGCAGCACGCCTCCTACCGGGCTCCAGCCAGATGAAGTGGTGCTACTGCGTGCTGCTGCTGGCGCCGAAGTGGCTGTGCCGCGGCCTTTCAGGACGATCCCGCCCTCAGGGAAAGTCAGGGTGATATCGGGCAGTGGCAGCAAGGTGGCTGTGGCGGTGAGAACGCCGGTCACGATTGGGGAGGGTGAGGCCAATGGTGTGAGGTCAGCCTTTGTCGGCTGCGGGGGGATCGTCGGCGGCGCCAGCGTCGGCTGCAGCTGGGCCGAAGTGGGCGCCGGGTAGGCGGTTCCGGATGTTGAGGTTGGCAGCACCTGGGTGCGTGTGGAGGTCGGTGCGGCTCCTTGAGTGCCTGTTGTTGTTGGAGTGAGGGTGTTTACGGAGGCATTGGTAGCAGTCTGAGTCGGTGTACGGGGAGGCGTTGCGGTGAAAGTCTGTGTAGCAGTCGGTGTCGGCTCACCAGGAATTGCCCAGATGGGACCGAAGAACTCGGCATTCTGGCCCAGGTCAATGGCTTCCAGCTTGTACCAGTATTGCATCCCATTTGTAACGTCTGAATCTATATACTCATACGAAGCGCCCGTCAGTGGGTCGCCTTGTGCCAAAATAAAACTGCTGACACGACCGTAAGTGCCGTTCTCGCTGGTGCTGCGCTGCACATAAAATCCGGCGTTATCCAGCTCGGTGGCAGTCACCCACTTAACTCTCACCTGTCCATCCTCCGCGGTAACGGTGAAGGAAGCCAGCGTCACAGAGGCCAGGGCAGACTTAGTGCTCAGGCTCGCCAGCAGAGCCAGCGCTAACAGCCAGGAAAGACCGCGGGCATGCACAGCCCAGGACGTCCTTCTCCCCCCGACTCCAAATCTGGTACGGCGCATCAACCTCACACCTGTATCCCAGTAGGATGCTCTGAGAGCACCAGCGCTCCGCGCTCGAGCAGCTCAACCACAAATTGCAGTATATCGGCCTGGGCCTGTTCCAGGCCCACCTGATATTCGGCGCACAAGGCTGCGGCGATATCGGCGATAGTGCGTGAGCCATCCGCCAGGCTCCAGATGCGCGCCCCTACCTCGTTGAGCACCTTGATCTTGGACTCCTTCGCCAGCACCACCACGGCTTCATTCTGCACCTGCCGCCCGACCACGCCGGGGGCTGGAGAGGGGTATGCGCTCAATGTTGGTTGGATTTCTGGCATAAAATATTCACCACAGAGTACGCGGAATCCGCAGAGATTGATTATTTATTGTGACATTGTACACGGATTTATGGGATAGACGCGGATGGTTTAATATGCGATTAATGCACCGATTTTGTATTCTATTCCCTCACGATCGCCGGCAGGTAGAGGCGGTGAACCAGGGAAGTGGTCACCTGCAGGCTGCGCACCTGGCTGGTATCGCCCTGCGATGCAACCCATATCACAGCTGTGTCGCTGGCAGCATCCGGCGTATCCTCCGGGATGGTCACAGTTATCGTGATTGGCCCTGAAGCTCCAGCCGGTAGGGTCAAGTTCTCCGGCAGAGCGATCGACCAATCGCCATCCGCGACTTCAAAATGGAAAGTGTCGGTGATTGCACCGGTGTTGGTCAGGGTGAAGGCGTATTCGATCGCCGCGCCCGGCGGGCCGGAATCGGCCTGGTTGGTGGGCAAGACACCCAGGCTGTACGGGCTGGCGATGCGCAGCGCCGGGTCGCCGAAGATGGTATAGGTATGCAGCAGGTCGAAGTTGCTTCCCGTGGCGTACAGGCGCAGCTTGGCAGAGGCAGCTGCTTGGGCGAGATTCCAGGAGCCGTCGTGTATCAGGGCATCGTAAAAACCGCGCTGCAGCGAATCGTGCCCAGTCGCGACGCCCAGCCCGGTCGGCGAGAAGGAGGCCAGCATGCCTTTTCCGGGGGCGCGCAGGAGGTCCTCCATCAGGCCTTCCAGCGGGCCGATGCTGGCAAAACCCGGGTGCAGCCAGTAGCCATCCAGGCAGGTCAGGGATAAAATCACCGGCAGCCTGTTACCGTTTACCAACCCGTCGATATCATCATTGACAAACACAAACTCATGCGTCCAGCGGTCGATCGCTCCGTGACCGACGAAATTAACCAATAAGGCACCCGTTGTGTTCAATGTGGTTGTGATTGCGTGGTTGACCGGGGGACAGACTTTACTGGGATCGCAATATTGATCATCGGGTGGATCTTCAAAGTAGTCGCGTACGTAGATTCGCCCAGCTTGAAAACCAGTCCGAACATAATCGGTAATAATGCGGTTCGATATCATCTCGAACGCGCCGGCTTCATCGGCGTTATCTGACACGAATAAAAGGCGGCGCTGCCACTCCTCTCGAGGAGCACTTTCGTAGGCGATAATCTTGTCGATCACGGCGTCTAGCTCAGCAGGAGAATTGACCGGCATGCGGCTGATCGACACGTCGGCTAAGGGGTCATCTCCGACCACCGCCGCCAGCAGGTTGGCGCTATCTACTTCGCCCTGAACAAGATCGACCCAGGAAAGGTTTGGCGGAAGGTAAACCGGCGGTTGGTTGTAATAGGTCGAGCCGACCATGTTCCAGGTGCCGTCGCCTGCCAGCACGACATAGCTCGGCGGGGAATCCCACTGCTCGAAGGTGTAGCGGACGAAATTCTTGATCGCTATCGGATGGAAGATGCCGAAGTTGAACTGGTTGTAAAGATCGGTTATATCCACCACCAGGCTGGAAAGACCTTGCGAGGCGCGGTAGTCCGCCAGGCGTTGGGCGCTGGCGATGAAATCAGCGTGGGTGATGATCACGTAGTCGGCAGGCTGTGATAGGTCGGCGGGCGTGTAAAGCTGCAGGCTGCCTGCCGGCAGGTCGGTGAACTCCCCGGCATAGACTTTAGACCCTGTGCCTAAGTTGAGCTGGAAGTCCAGCGTGCCGCCGTTCCAGAATGCCCCGGTCACCCAGGTGGGTGTGAGTGGGTAAGTGATATCCAGCACGTTATAGACCGGGTGGGTGAAACCACCCACCTGGTAGCGCCAGGTGCCAGATTGGGACGGGTTGAATGCAATCTCATCCTCGTCAGCTCGAAACTGGCGCTGGTATTCGATCTCAAAGCTATCGAAATACATCAGCTCCGAGCCGACAGCCGGCATGGCGTAAAGCACAACCTCCAGTGTGTTTGTACCTTCCAGGAGGCGGGACTGGGGAAAATTGGCCTCGAAGCTGTAGCGGCTCTTGCCTCCCAGTAGCGGTCATCGACCGGCTGAGTGTGGGTGGGATCGTTGATAGACAGGACGGAGTGGTGATCCGGGCCTGCGTTATCGTTGAAAGCCCGGGCGATGATCTCGCCGCGCAGGGTGGCTGAATATGTACCGCTGGCAGGAGCGGTCAGCGTGGTGGTATAGCTGCGGGTAAGGGAGGGGGTGCTGAAGCGCAGCTCGTCCCAATACCAGGTATCTTCACCGGTGAAATGGGTAAGCTGTAGATATTGGGAGCGTTCGGCGTGCACCACAGCGGGGTAGGACTGCGCCACCGGGGTGCCAGCCTGTGGATTCCCGGGGATAGTGTCCATCTGCAAGCCAGGCGTGCTTTCCAGGCTCAGCCAGTAGATATTATCGGACGTGTACTTCTCCAGCATGGCAGCGTTGAACTGCGGGGTCCAATGGATCGGAGTGCCATCGATATCCTGGGCATTGAACGTGATCCACTGGTTGTCCTCGTCCTGATAGAGCTCCGCCAGGCGGTCGCCGTAGAACTTCTGCCCGTAGAAGGCTATATACTCGCCAGGGCTGAAATTATGCAAGTCGCCGTCGCTGTCCCGCAAGTAGTAAGCCACCTCCTGACCCTGGCTTTCCAGGTGGAATAAGGTGGGGTCCAGGTTAGCGACATCCAGACCGGCCTCCCCCAGAGTCTCATGGGTCAGGCGGTAGAGGCCGTCGCGCCGGATGGGTATGCGGTAGGCAGGACCATCCAGCCGGGTTTGCATGGGGACATTCTGCTGAGATGGGAGCGCCCGCCACTGGCGCGCCGAGTCGTAGTTGAGCAGTCCAGCGCGCAATACCGCTTCGAAGGGATTCGGATTGATTATGGATGGATAGATATTAAACCGCGAAGAATCCATATCTGTCGTCGATTCGGGTTGATTTACCTGGTATTCCGGATCGCAGGACAGGCAATCGAATGACAGCGGAGAATCGGGTTGGAAGCTCACAGCTATGCGCAGGTGACGGTGCAATACCAGATCTCCCTGGACTGGCAGGTATTGGAATGGATAGACCTCCAGGCGTGCGATGCGCTGGTCGCGCAGCCAGGCCACATGTGCCAGGCGCGCCGGCTGAGCGGGGTAAAGCTCCTGGCTGGCGTACGCTGCAGGGTCCTCGAGGATCTCAAGCCCTCCAGGCTGGAAATCTTCTTCAAGCGGTGCGGGACGGGGAGCTGGCGGGAGCCGGTAGCTGCCTGGCAGTGAAGTTGTCTCCAGAGATGCGAATTCCAGGCTCAGGACCGCATCTTCCGGGACTCCGACCAGGTAGCTCAATACCGGCAGCTGCGGTGCACCAGGCTGGCTGGTGAACGCCGCTCCCTCCAGGCTGAGCTGGTCGTAGTTGATGCCATCGAGGATTAGAGGATCTATGGAGAAGGCGGGTACCTGTAGATCCAGCAGCAAGCCGCCTTCGCTCTCGGACAGCAGGCTCAAGATTGGGGCGCCAGCCCATTCTCCAATATTTTTCGCCTGGTCCGGTTTAGGGGTGAGATAATCGGCAGCCCGGCTGATCCCTAATGGAGGGATGAGCAGAGCAAGGATCACAAAGAAACGATAAGCAATCAGTACTTTTGGACGCAATTCACACCGGTTTTATCTGCAGGCCAACAAGTTTTATAATGAATAGCGAGCTTCGTTTGTGTCGAAGCTCGCCAGGTATCCGATCTCGTGCAAGTTTTTTAGGTTCAGGTGAGTGACGACACCAGGCTGCGGTGAATGTCGTCGGTCAGCGCTTCCCGACACTTACGGGCTGGCTGGATCCAATGGGTCAATCGGTCCGAGCGGAATAGGCGACCCGGCGCGCGTCTCCAGATCGATCTCATGGACGATCTCTGGTTTTTTATAGGGTTTACGGTCTGTCTCTTCCGACACATCGGCCTCCTTGATTGTCCCCATTATCATAATATGTGCAATAAACCTCAAATTGATTTAATGATTTTATCTTAAGTTCGGGGAGAATGCAAGCGGAAACTAACGGGCGGTAGGGAGCCTAACCAAAATGCAAAAGCGCCCTCACAGCCTCGTAGTCTGAAAAACCCGATTTGGAGCTAGCAGAGCAGGATAGCCCCGACCGGCGCAGCCGGTATCAGCAGGCTGCTGGCTGTCGCCCTGGGAAATTCTGTCTCCAGGTGCGTACCGTACTGGCTGCCAGAAGCCCAACCAGCAGGCTGGAAACAAGGATGGCTGCCTGTCCTGGCAGAGCAGCGTTTGTGTGGCTAATAACTGGCTGGCTGGATACCAGGACATGCCCCTGATCTACCGCCTCGATGCGATAAATATACGCACGCCCAGGCACAAAAAGCATATCCAGGTAGCGGTACTGGCTCACACCTGGCTGGCCAGGCAGTTCTTTAACCAGCGCAAATTCACCGCCGCCTGCCGGGGCGCGGTAAATGCGGAAGGTCACAGGCACTGATTCACGCACAGACCACTCAAGGGCAACACCTGGTCGTATGGCGAGCCAGAGAACCACCAGGGATAGTGCCGCCAGCAAAATACCGGCAGCCGCTCCTGCCAGCGCATGGCGCACCGGTGGTCTACCTGCCTGGATGGTCTGATTGATACCCCGCCAGGCGTGTTGGGAGAGCGCCGGGCGCGGCTGGCTGGCAAGGGCTGAGCGTACCTGGCGCCACACCTCCAGTTCTAACCCGGCCTGAGGATCGCTGTCCAACCAGCTCTCCAATATCAACCGCTTGTCTGCATCCAGACTGCCGTTCAAATACAGCGGCAGCCAGGAAGACAGCTCCTGCCTGGAATATGCCTCAGATTTCATTTACACAACCATCCGCGCCCACCTCATCGGTGCAGCCCATAATGCCATCATTCTGGAAGCCGGTCGATTTGCCCGCCAGCTAGCAGCAGCGACTGGAGATGCTGGCGAGCATAACTCATACGGCTCTTGACTGTGCCCACCGGACAGCCGAGGATCTCAGCAATCTCAGCGTAGGCGCAGTCGAAAAAGAGGGCTAATTCGATCACCGCCCGGTGTTGGGGCGACAAATCCATCAATGCCCGCTGAACAGCCCGAATCTGCAGGTTCTGCAAGGCGGTTGTTTCTACTCCCTGCTCGACCAGCCCTGCCACCACGCTGTCGATGGGCAGGTCCCGGCGCCTGCGCAGCCAGGATACTGCCCGCTTATACGCAATATTAAACAGCCAGGTCTTTACCGATGCAGCCGACCGGAAACTGCCTGACCCTTTCCAGACCGCAATGAAGACCTCCTGGAGCACGTCTTCCGCTACAGCAGGGTCTCCGACCAGGCTACACAAGAAATTAAAGAGCATAGCACTGTAGCGCCGGTAAAGCTCCTCCAAGGCATCGCCGTTCCCTTGAGCAACCTGGCGAACCAGGTAAGCATCACCAGCTGGCGCTCCGTCTTCTTCTATATAGTCGTGTAGAGAGCCTGTCGGGTTCAAATTCGTCTCAAAATTCCGCGTCGATGACCTTCCAGAAGGTATCGTCGGGTAGGAAATGCAGCCGGTAAGCAGGAACCGCTCCCAAAATTGCCTGACAGCGCTGTAGCAGCCCGGCAGAACGATCTGGATCGGCGGAGACGACCGGCAGGCAGGCGAACAGCTCTGCAACTGCCAGCGGCTCGTGCAGGCGTTCCAGGTATACCTGGCTGTCCTGCACCAGGCGCAGCAAACCAGCCAGTGGAGCGGACCCGACAACCTTATGCTGAATGCCCGGATTCCAGAAGGGGGTGGCGTGAGCAACCCACTTTCCACCCTGCGGCAGCAGGAGCAGAAGATCATCATTCAGCACAGCATTCTGGTCCGAGAAACGGGCAATGGTGCTCTTGCCACTGCCCGAATAGCCGAAGAAAGCCAGAGCTAGCCCCCGTCGAACAATCCCAGAGGCGTGCAGGAGTAGGCCGTCCTGTTCGTAAGCCAGCAGGGCATAAACCAGGCGCAGGAAATACTCAAGCTGCACCAGCGGCTGCGCACAGCGCAGGTACAGCTCGGCGCGCCGTTGACCCGCATCGATCCGCAAGCGGCAGTCGGGAACATTGCACACCAGGGAACTCTCCTGGAAATCAAGCGGCATATCCTGCAGATTGACCCGACTCGTGATAGTCTCGATCTCGACAGATGCTCTGAGATGGATTACCCCGGCAGGGATGAAATCGGCGTAACGGCGCTCGAAAAGTGCCTGCAAGCGGTGATCATTGAACTCAAGCGCCAGGCCCAGCCCGCCAATTTGCAGGCTGGTACTGTCAGCAGGAGGGGTATTTTCCGGAGACATTGTCCATTCAGGTGAGCGAGCCTGGATTCAATTGCTTTTTCGCGTGGCGTCGTATGTTGAGCATCCAGACCGCAAGCAGACCTAACATGCCACACCCCAGGGGGGGCACAATCCAGGATGGCAAACCCGCCCGGGCCTGCACCGAGATTGGCCCGAAGCGGCTGAGGCTCCCACGCGCATCGATCTCTTCAAGCTCGTAGTAGTAAGTCCTTCCTGGCAACACGCCCTTGTCCTGGTAGCTGTAGGCGCTCCCCGTGAGCGGATTCGATGAAGCCGGGATGACACTGGGGTTGATCTTCACGAATGGGCCATATGGATTATCGCTGCGATACAGGTTGAAACCGGCAGTATCCATCTCGGTCGCAGTGCTCCACTCGACCAGGACAGACGCCTGGCGAGAGCTGGTCCATACCAGATAGCCGAGAGATGCCATAATCAGCAGAACTAAGAATAAGGTAATTGTCGCCAGCCGGCTCATGTGCCTGTCCAGGGGTATACGGTTACCTGCTCACGGCTGTGATCATTCACCCTCCCACACACCCGTAAGATTTTTATTATACCAGCGGCGGAGATGACCGGACCTGGGCTGATAGAGGCTCATTGGGAGTTACCGTGATTCGGCCACATATGGTGGTCAGCGTGCAAACAGGCGGTAGCCTTCCAAATCAAGAAAGATGCGCTGGAAAAGATGCTTCTGGTTGAACAATCCATAACTCGACTTTTGCAGCACCTTGACAACTGAATAACCAAGCAGTAGGGCTGGGGGCAGAAAAATCGGTACAATCCAGGGTAGTAGCCATATTCTGGAGGTGCCAAATGCTTCCCCTGGTCGAAATTCCCGAGTTGGTACAGCATTATGCTCCCTTTTTCCAAAGGGTGTTCTCGCCCGAAGCACTGATTGAGTTCAAGCGCTACATTAGCGGGCTGGTGGTATCGGAGAACAAGACGGTGGATGGGATCAACCGGCTGTTTATCCACGAAAGCCGCAATCAGAGTTCATTGAACCGTTTGCTGACCGAAAGCCCCTATTCGCTGACCGCCTTGAACCAGGCCCGGCTGGATCTGTTGGCCAGCTTGCCGGGCACGCAAATGAAGCCGAAAGGGGTGTTCAGTGTGGACGATACTTTGCTCAGCCACTATGGTCAGGAATTTGAACAGATTGCCAAGCTGTGGGACCACGTGAGTGGCAGCTATGTCTGGGCACATGACTTGGTCACCCTGCATTACAGCGATGACGACACCGATTACCCGGTTCTGTTCCAATTGTGGGAACCGGTCGACCTGGAGAAACTCGAAGCGGGTCTGCGTGCGGCTCAAATCCCCATCAAAGCCAGCAAAGAAGCCCTGAAAGAAAGTGATCCGCAGAAGTGGCGTGGCTACCTGCTGGGGGTCTGGCAGCGGCGACAGAAAGGACACCCGGAGATCCGCGAGTTGTATGACAGCAAGCTGATCATCGTGCAGAAGCTGCTTGAGCAATGGGTGGCTGCCCATCCCGGCGAACAGCGCCCGGTAACCTTCGACAATTGGTTCACCCAACCGGCCTTCTGCCGTTTCCTGGATCAAACCCTGAAGCTGCCCTACGTCGGTACGTTGGCGGAGAGCGACAAGGTGAATCTGAAAACCGGTCAAGAGACCCTGAAAGCCTTTGCCGAGCGGCTCAAACAGGAGCATCTGGAAGCGCCTGCGATCCACGCCAAGCCCGTTTTCCAGAAGATCCACCTTGATTACAAGGGAGCACAGGAGAACTACTACAGCTATTGCCGCAGTCATCAAATCCATAACTTTGGCAAACAGCGCCTGGTCATCAACTATCGCCAGGCTGACCTATCGGACAATCCAACCTTCTTGATCAGCAACCGCTTGTTCTGGCATGCGCCCGGCATTACCCGCATTCGTCGCCACCGCTGGCCGGTGGAAGTCTATCACGAGGAAGGCAAGGCCGAAGGGCTGGATCAGTATCAACTACGGAGCTTCTGCGCCATCCAACGGCATGTCGCCCTGGTCGCCGTAGTGTATTCGATGCTGCGTGCCGCCCAACACGACCCGGTCCTTCGCGAACGGCTGCAACAGCAACTCAAGATCAAGCTTGAAGAGCATCCAGCGGCCTGGCGGCGAGCTTCTCAGGCTCATGCATTGTGGTGCCTGGGCTTGTTCATCAGCGCAGGTTTGACCCAAGAGCAGTCTTTACAGCAGATCATGGCTCCCTTGATCCAGGCGGTGTGCCGCTCCTGACCTAACCGGCTGATAGGCGGTTGCTGCCTCATCTGTTATGACCCAGGTGAGGTAGGTAGGGTATTGCCAATGGTCAGCCCTCAGCCCAATGTATCGATCTTTTTGGGTCTGCTTGGAAGTTCAGTTTTTAAGGTGCAAAAGTCGAGTAATAACTCGACTTTTGCAGTAAT
>Ga0105100_10001631_pt1 | contig 13099 bp, 13 predicted proteins | sample PPLLak12cMay2015_2_FD_87033 | JGI IMG/M metagenome (GOLD analysis project Ga0105100, IMG submission 87033) | Freshwater sediment microbial communities from Prairie Pothole Lake near Jamestown, North Dakota, USA - PPLs Lake P8 Core (1) Depth... | ecosystem: Environmental > Aquatic > Freshwater >... | reverse complement strand
CTTTCAGCCATCGGGATTGCCGGAATGGACCGCATGATCCAGCGCAACGTGATCGCGATGTCGGGGCGGGCGGTGGAGGCGGCGGGGGACGTGGATGTGCTGCTGCTGGACAAGACCGGCACGATCACACTTGGGAACCGGCAGGCGGTAGAGATCGTGGCTGTGCCTGGCATCGACCCGCGCGACCTGGCAGAAGCCACACAGCTTTCATCGCTGGCAGATGAGACTCCAGAAGGACGCAGCATCGTGGTGCTGACGAAAGAGAAATACGGCCTGCGCGGCAGGCATGTGGGAGGCAAGGGGGGAGATGGTATGCAGAACGGAGCAGACCATCCGGACGGGATGCACTTCATCCCTTTCACTGCCCAGACACGCCTGAGCGGGGTAGATATCCCGCTGAACGGATCGGCCAACGGGCGGGTGATGCGCATCCGCAAGGGTGCGCCGGATGCGATGATCGAGCTGATCTTGAGCTCGGGGAGACCGATTCCACGCGAACTGCGGATAGCGGTGGACCAGATTGCCCGAAATGGCGGGACGCCGCTGGTGGTCACGCGGGATGAGGAAGCACTCGGCGTGATCCACCTGAAAGACGTCGTGAAAGGCGGTATTAAGGAACGCTTCGCCCAGCTGCGCAAAATGGGCATCAAGACGGTGATGATCACCGGAGATAATCCGCTTACCGCAGCTGCCATCGCGGCCGAGGCGGGGGTGGACGATTTCCTGGCGCAAGCCACGCCAGAGGCCAAGCTCAAGCTGATCCGGGAGTACCAGGCCGGAGGGCGGCTGGTCGCAATGACCGGTGATGGGACAAACGACGCGCCAGCCCTGGCCCAGGCGGATGTGGCGGTAGCAATGAACAGCGGCACGCAGCCGGCGCGTGAGGCAGCCAACCTGGTGGACCTTGACAGCAATCCCACCAAGCTGATCGAGATCGTGGAAATCGGCAAACAGCTGCTGATGACACGCGGCGCACTGACCACCTTCAGCATCGCCAACGACGTGGCGAAATATTTTGCCATCATCCCGGCTGCTTTTGCCGGAATCTATCCAGCCCTGGGTGCTCTGAACTTCATGCACCTGGCGACTCCGCAGAGCGCAATCCTGTCGGCCGTGATTTTCAACGCCCTGATCATCATTGCGCTGATCCCGCTGGCACTGAGAGGTGTCCCGTACAGGCCAAAACCGGCCGTCCAGCTGCTGCGGGATAACCTGCTGGTTTACGGCCTGGGAGGATTGGCGGCTCCATTCATCGGGATCAAGCTGATCGATGTTTTATTGACAGTCCTGAACTTGACTTAGGAAACGGTTATGAGCGCACAGCGATTATTTACCTGGATTTCCCTGACGGAGGTTAAATCATGAAAAAGGGTTCGATGCGTCCAACCTGGTGGCTTTTGTACCTGTCTGCTGCAGTTATCCTTGGCCTTTTGTGGATGGAAGTAAAAGTGCCATTGTCTGAAAATGGGCATACCTGGGCCCAGGCTGGCCTGGTTTTGGTTCTATTTGGGTTGGTGATGACCTGGCTTAGAGCGAATGATGCGGCATTTCTATCGGAGGAATATGAAAAGTTCAAGAAAACGACCTTCACCTATACTCTTGACACTCCCAGCAGCAGACATGGTGATATGTTTGTAACTGAAATCAATAACCAATCTTATGAACCAAAAAAACGTTTTGAGAGAAGCGCTATTCCGGTGTGGATGCTTTCCTGGATGACGGTCCTGATTGCATTTTTTAAAACACAGGACAAATGAACATGTCCGTCGCACCAATTCGTGCCAGTTTTATTACCCTGGCGCTTTTTACATTGATAACGGGATTAGCCTATCCAGCAGCAGTCACCGCCGTTGCACAGCTGATTTTCCCTCACCAGGCAAATGGCAGCCTGATGCAGGCGGCAGGAGAGCTGACCGGCTCAGAGCTGATCGGCCAATCATTCAGCGATCCGAAGTATTTCTGGGGCCGTCCTTCGGCTACCCTGCCATGCGCGTATAACGCGGCCGCCTCGGCAGGCTCGAACCTGGGACCGACGAACCCGGCGCTGGCAGAGGCCGTACAGGTTCGCATCGAGACGCTGCACTCCGCCGATCCCACGAATGACCTGCCGATCCCAGTAGACCTGGTGACAGCTTCCGCCAGCGGGCTCGATCCGCATATCTCGGTGGCCGCCGCACTGTACCAGGTGCCGCGCGTGGCGAGAGAAAGAGGACTGATTGAAGAACAATTACGTCTCCTGGTGGAACAATACACTGTAGGCCGGCAGCTTGGCTTTTTAGGTGAACCACGTGTTAATGTATTGCGGCTGAACCTGGCACTAGAAGGATTACAATAGCAGCGTGGTAATGACACCTGATGCCAGGCCTGATCCCGACGAGCTCTTAGCGCGCATCCAACACGAGCAGCAACAATACCCACGCGGTAAGCTGAAGATCTTCCTCGGCTATGCAGCCGGCGTAGGGAAAACCTACGCGATGCTGGAGGCAGCCCACCAACGCAAGCAGGAAGGCGTTGACGTGGTGGTAGGGTACGTTGAAACGCACGGAAGAGTCGAAACCGAGGCCAGGCTGGCAGGACTGGAGGTGGTGCCGCGCAAGCAGGGTGTCTATCGGGGAATCGCGTTAACTGAAATGGATGTCGATGCAGTGTTGAGCCGCAAGCCACAGCTGGTACTGGTGGACGAGCTGGCCCACACCAATGCACCCGGCTCGCGCCATCCAAAGCGATTCCAGGATGTGGAAGAGCTGACAGCAGCCGGGATCGACATCTATACCACGCTGAACATCCAGCACCTGGAAAGCCTTAACGATGTGATCACCCAGATCACAGGCGTTACCGTGCGCGAAACCATCCCGGACAGCCTGCTCGACCAAGTCTCCGAGATTGAGCTGACCGACCTGCCGCCCGATGAGCTGCTCGTTCGACTGCAGGAGGGAAAGGTTTACGTCCCTGAACAGGCAGCCAAAGCGATCCAGAATTTCTTCCGAAAAGGCAACCTGACGGCTTTACGCGAGCTGACGATGCGCCTGGCAGCCAGGAGGGTGGACGACCAGATGCGGGATTACATGAAGGACAAGGCAATTCCTGGTCCCTGGCCGGCGGCAGAGCGACTGCTGGTTGGGATCAGCCCGCATCCCCTTGGAGAGCGGCTCGTGCGATCTACGTACCGCCTGGCCGACGAATTGAAAACCGAGTGGCTGGCAATATACGTGGAAACACCGGGACATTCCCGGTTGTCACCGGAACTGAGAGAACGAGTCGCCAGGACCCTGCTCCTGGCGGAGGAGCTGGGCGGACATTCGCTGACACTGCCAGGGCGCTCGGTCCCTGAAGCATTATTGAAATATGCCCGTGAACACAACGTCACCAAGATCATCCTGGGGAAACCCCGGCGCCCGCGTTGGAAAGAAATCCTGATGGGCTCGGTTGTAGACGATCTTGTCCGGATGAGCGGCAACATCGACGTCAATATCATCAGCGTCCCAGGAGAGGCGGAGCCTGTGCAACAGGAATCGGCCTGGCAGCCGCACCGCCCGTGGAGGCGCTACCTGTGGGCAATATTCCTGGTGCTGGCAGCTACCGGTACCGGCGCCTTATTCCAGCGCGCGATCTCTCCCACCAACCTGGTGATGGTCTATTTATTAGCCGTGGTGGTTGCAGCAGTATACCTGGGACGCGGGCCATCCATCCTGGTATCGATCCTGAGCGTATTGGCGTTCGATTTCTTTTTTGTGCCGCCATTCTACACATTTGCAGTGTCGGATACGGAATATCTGCTGACTTTTATTGGCCTGCTGGGAGTCGGGCTGGTCATCAGCGAATTAACCGCGCGCGTACGCGACCAGGCGGAGGCAGCCCAGCGCCGGGAGATGGAAACCTCCATGCTTTATGCGCTCAGCCGGGATCTATCATTTGCGGAGGGATTGGAGGCTATCATCCAGGCGGTGATTGACAACGTAAGCCAGACCTTCGGCCGCGAGGTGGTGCTCTTCCTGCCAGAATCTATAGGAAAAGAAAATTTAAAGATGGTTAAAAAGCCACCCGACTTTCTGATGGACGACAAAGAAATCGCGGTGGCTACCTGGTCATTCAAGTTCGGCCAACCCGCGGGGAGAGGGACGGATACCCTGCCGGAAGCCATGGGCAGATATATCCCGCTGAAAACACCCAGAGGAGTGGTGGGCGTTTTGGGGGTAAAACCCAGAGAAGAGGGCAGGCACATGACCCAGGAACAGCGCCGGCTGCTCGAAACGTTTTCCAGGCAGGCGGCACTGGCGATTGAACGAGCCCAGCTGGCCGAGCAGGCCCAGGAGGCACAGCTCTTGCAGGCTACAGAAAGGCTGCAGACGGCGCTGCTTAATTCGATCTCCCACGACCTGCGCACTCCCCTGGTATCCATCACCGGCGCCCTCAGCAGCCTGTCCGAAGGCGGTCTGGCGATGGATGCGCGCGTCCACCAGGACCTGGTCGATACCGCCCGTGAAGAAGCAGACCGCATGAACCGGCTGGTAGGGAACCTGCTTAACATGACGCGCCTGGAAGCAGGTGCGTTGCGGGTGACAAAGCAGCCGGGTGATATCCAGGATGCCATCGGGACGGCTTTAGAGAATTATGAGGAAATCCTACAAGAGCGAACGGTGTCGGTTAATATCGAAGAAAATATTCCCCTGGTTCCGATGGATTTCGTGCTGGTCGTCCAGGTGCTGGTCAACCTGATCGATAATGCTTTGAAGTATTCACCTCCCGAGTCGCCTGTCGAAATACAGGCTCACCTGGTGGGTCAAGAGATGCGCGTCCATGTTGACGACCGCGGCATCGGGGTACCAGAAGATGACCTCGAGCATATTTTTGAGAAGTTTTACCGGATAGAAAGGCCCGAAAAGATCAGCGGCACCGGATTGGGGCTGTCGATCAGCAAGGGCATTATCGAAGCCCACGGTGGACGAATCTGGGCGGAAAACCGCCCGGGTGGTGGGACGAGCATCACCTTCAGCCTGCCCCTGACAGATGAACGAGAGGCGGAAAAGTGACAACCAGCAATTTGCGAGTCCTGGTCGTTGATGACGAAAAGGCCATCCGGCGCTACCTGCGGGTGGCGCTCAGCGCACAGGGGATCAGCGTTATGGAAGCCTCCAGCGGAGAAGAAGCGTTACGCGCGGTGGCAGTCGATCACCCGGATGTGGTGATCCTTGACCTGGGTTTACCGGACATGGAAGGTACAGAAGTGACCCGCCGAGTCCGGGAGTGGACAGAAGTGCCGATCATCATCCTGTCGGTGAGAGAACAGGAAAGCGAGAAGATTGCCGCCCTGGACGCGGGAGCCGATGACTACCTGACCAAGCCTTTCGGCACGGGTGAGCTGATGGCGCGATTACGGGCAGCCCTGCGGCGTTCTTACCGCAAGGATAATGAACCCATTATCGAAGTGAAAGAATTAAAGATCGATTTAGAACGGCGCCTGGTGATGGTGGCAGAGCGCGAAATTTCGCTCACCCCAACCGAATACGACATCCTGCGGCTGCTGGCCCAGAATTTAGGGAAAGTGCTGACACACCGCCAGCTGCTGCAAAATGTGTGGGGGTATTCTTCGGAAGAGGACCTGCACCTGCTGCGGGTTAACATCAGCAACCTGCGGCATAAAATCGAACCCGATCCATCCCGACCACGCTATATCCGCACCGAGGCCGGGGTTGGGTACCGGCTGCACTCGGACAGCTGATCGAGTTTTATCCTTTGCTGCTCTCAGCACATTATCGATAACCGCGCAGGTTTGAGTCATCCCGGCAGCAAGCCGGACCTCGCTGAATAACAAAATGGGGGAACCTACAGCGAACAACCTTGGCCAACCTTCTTTTCTAAATTTCCCCCAACAGGCGGAGTAAAAGTTCCCCCGGTCAGTGGATGTATGCCGCTGGCGCCTGTTATAGAATAGATTTGATTTATTGATTTTGAACCGCTCCCTCGCTTATCCAGCCAGGGATTGGTTGTCAAAAGAAGCGTTTCTATACCCGGCGCGCGACGCTGCCCGCAGCGCCGGCAATAACAGCAGGGGCAGCATATCTGAAGGATTAAGGAGTTCACATTATGAACGATAAGGCATTTGAAAACAAAGTTAACCAGGACGTCGACCAGGCGAAGGAGAATCTTGCAACGTTAGGGGAGGACAGCCTGGCAGGATTGGACAGCATAAAAAAGGATTTAGTGACGTTGGGGGATGATGTCGTCACCCGGTTGAGCAGAAAATTCGAACAATTGAGTGACAGCACAAAGGAAATGGTGACTGAGGCAGTAAAGACCCTGAATAAGGACGTTGGACATGGATTGAGTCAATACAACGCTAAAGCACAGGATGTGGCAGACAAAGTTCCAGGCGGTTTCAGCAAGAAGGCTACCAAATACCCCTGGGTGACCATGTCGATCACCCTGGCAGCCGGGCTCTTACTGGGTGTTTTACTCAAACCCGCCCCTCGGCAGCATCCCGGGTAGCCCCCAATTTGAATGCATGCCATTTTGTAAGAGAAGAGGAATTCATTCACCGTCTATATGGGATAGAGATAAAAGGAGTATAAGATGCTTTGGATTATCGCAGTGGTTCTGGTTATATTGTGGCTCTTAGGATTTGTAGGACAAGTAGGCGGCAACCTCATCCACCTGCTGCTCGTGGTAGCCCTGATCGTAATCGTATACAATTTTGTCCAAGGCCGGGGCAGGGTTTAACCTTAACCTACCAATGCATTCCTAATCGAGGACCCCTCTGTGGGGTTTGTTAGGTATCCGACGCCTGGTGCTGTGATGCTAGAAATTAATCGCGTCAATTCAATCAACTTGCGCGCCTGATGACATGGACGCCTGGAAGTCTGGTTAGATAATTAAGAAATGAGAGGTTTTATGAACAGTACATATATTGTTGTCACCGTTGTTCTGGTATTGGTGATATTAGGCGCCATATTAGGTTCGGTTTTTGTTCGCCGCAGACGGACGGAGCGGCTTCATGATCGTTTCGGACCTGAATATGATCACACTGTGCAGGCCATGGGTGACGAGAAGAAGGCACAAACAGAGCTGGATGAACGACGGAAGCGTGTTGAGGCTTTGGATATTCGCCCACTTTCTGTTAGCGAACGCGAGCGTTATCTGGCTGATTGGACTGCTGTCCAATCCAAATTTGTTGACGAACCTGGACAGGCGATCCTGGATGCTGACCGCCTGATCATGGAAGTCATGCAGAAACGTGCCTATCCAATTTCTGATTTTGAGCAGCGGGCGGCTGATATCTCGGTCAATTATCCTGCTTTGGTAAGTAATTACCGCTCTGCGCGAGTAATCGCAACTAAAAATGAGCAGCACCTGGCAGATACTGAAGAATTAAGGCAGGCAATGATTTATTACCGCTCTCTGTTTGACGAACTACTCGGAACAGAGGCAATCGTTGGAGAGGAGAGATAGCGATGAATGAACAGTATAGTACATCAGATTTCGTTGAGAGAACCGATATGGACACGACCAGACCGGAAGTAAATTTGGATCCTTTGGCCGACAAAGTCGCGGTAGGCGCAGCTCTTATCCCCGAGACACCAGTGAACTGGAACGATGATTCCGCCATTGGCTCGATGAACGGGCCTCTTGCCGGCGAGATCCCGGTGCATGAGGCTCCTGTCGAGGAGGTCCCGATGGACGTGATGATTGTCGACCACGAGGCATCAACGGGAGAGACAATTACCAACGAAGAACCTATCGACACGAATGCCGGATCATCGGCAGCCTTGCTCAAGCGTGAGCAATCAGAGCATTTTCGCACGCGCTGGAATGAAATCCAGGGTATGTTTGTGGACGAACCGCGCTCTGCTGTCCAGCAGGCGGATGGGCTGGTATCTGAGGTGGTCGAGCAAATAACCCAGATGTTTGCCAGCGAACATAGCTCGCTGGAGGACCAGTGGAAGCAGGGAAATGATGTCTCCACTGAAGATCTCCGCAAGGCCTTGCAGCGCTACCGCGCTTTCTTCAACCGCCTGGTGGTTTGAGAAGCGGACGGAGAGTGAGAAAAAAAGGTTAATATTACCTGAGGTCAGCATGCTGGTGGTGCCAGGCGCCTCTTCTCGATGCTATCTGCCGAACGACGATGTTAAAAATCACCAACGCTAGGGAGTTACCATGAAAGGGTTTATAAAAAACATAGAAGGTATATCTGTCAAGAATGAAGATTTTCGCAAGGTCCTTTATACGGCCAAGAACTGCCAGCTTGTTGTCATGGCGTTGAAGCCCAAGGAAGAGATCGGGATGGAAGTGCACAAGCTCGATCAATTCTTCCGCGTGGAAGAAGGGACAGGTGAGGCTGTTCTCGATGGTGTTCACACGGCGATCAGTGCGGGTTTTGCTGTGCTCGTCCCTGCTGGGACGAATCACAACATCATCAATACCGGCAGTGTTTCATTGAAGCTCTATACGCTCTATGCACCGCCGAATCATCGTGACAGCGTTGTCCACCATACACGCGCTGATGCAGAGAAGGACAACGAACACTTCGACGGTAAAACGACGGAATAGAGATCTGGCTGGACGCCGGGGTGATTACCCACTCTGAGGATGAATATAGGTAGAGAACCCCCAAACCGGGTCAGGAGTTTTCTCTCGCATCACCACCCATCCGCATTCTTGCTTGCAGCGCAGTTGCTGCTCCTGATCTTCTATTCCGTATTTGACGGGCTCCACAGCCAACGGTCGTTGATCAGTGCATTGGGTGTGGTCGTGCTGATACTTGTGGTCTGGGTTGTCAACCGCAGTCCCGCGGTCAACTGGATCGCATGGGTCCTGGCGATACCGGCATTTGTTCTCTCGCTACTATCAGCGATGTTCGTCGATTCGACCCTGATGGCGTCGTCATCGCTGCTGGAAGCTGTATTATATTTTTACGCGGCTGGCAGTCTGATCGCCTACATGATGGGTGATTTTCAAGTGACCGCTGACGAGTTGTTCGCCGCTGGCGCCACCTTCACTTTGCTCGCCTGGGGTTTCGCTTATTCGTATCTGGTCTGCCAGACATGGTCTCCGGGCAGTTTCACCAGCGCGATCAAACCTGGGGAGTCGCAGACCTTTATTGAGTTGTTGTCCCTGAGCTTCACCAATCTGACTGCGACTGGTCTCAGTGATATCACACCAGTTACCGCTACAGCAAGGGTGTTGGTGATGCTTGAGCAGTTCGCCGGCATTGGCTACGTTGCCGTAGTAGTCTCCCGGTTGATTGGTTTGACGATCCAGATGCAAAACCGCAAGCAAATGTGAGCGAAATACGATCGTTCTATGGATGCCGATAATATCAAGAACTATACACTACGGTTCCCGTTCTTTCGGAATTGGAAAATGGGTTGATCTATGGCAAATAAATTTCACAAATGCCGGCGTTGATTTCACAGCGTGCCACTTCTTCGTTTTCCCAATTTACTCGAAACTGTTCACTACCCTCGGTAGGCGTCCAGAAAATCCCTGGGTCATCCCGGGATGGGGTGCGCGTGGAGACGTACTGATTGTTGCATTCTGGTGGGCGCAGGTAAGGTGAGCTGTCAATGATCTCGAGGCGCATACAGACACCAGGCTTTATGGTCCCATAATATTTTGCCCACTGTTGGCCAGAGAAACGATTAGACGGTACATCCATTTTATCCAGGCGCTCAAAACTGATTGGCGAAACAGGAGTTTTGTCGCCGGTTACCTGCAAGATATAAAAACTGTTTGCATCGTAGTACAGGAGAAAATGCTGTTTGTTCGGGTTTTGGAGGGTGGGAACAGCTGTGAGGTTGCTTACATTACCCTCGGTGGAAATGGCTGGTGGTGAAGAGGTGAACTGGCTGTCCTGGATTACCTGGTCCGCTTGATCCGAGCCAACCCTCCGGTTTACTAAAACTGTTGATAAGGCGAATCCCACGGCAATAAAAACCAACAGACAACCGGTGATCAAGCCGACCACCAGGATAATGCGCCTGGATGGTTTCGGCTTAGCGCGTGTGCCTCCGGCCGAAAGGTCCGGCGGTATGGGAGTCACCTGGGTGGGTTCAGGCTGAGCTTGCGCCGGCCTGGCGTCCAGGTTTTTCTGAACGGTTTGGGCGATCGAAACCTGCGAATAAGTACGAACGAGAGATACGTGAGGCGGCGGCAGACCTGGAGTCTGAGGGGGTAACTCGATTTTGCCAGCGGTTGATATTGGTGTTGCCTCCAGAGCATCTTTCAAGGCTGCCATAAATTCGGAACCGGAGTGGTAGCGCTCACCTGGAGATTTGCTCAAAATCTTGAGCAGAACGGCTTCTACTTGCTCGTTGAGGTTGGGGTTAATTTGCCTGGGTGGTGGAGGCGACAGGGTTATTTGCTGCACAGCCACACTGGTGGGTGAAGGATCGTCGAAAGGCAGAATGCCGGTTAACATCTCATACAGGATGATGCCCATTGAATACAGGTCTGATTCTGGGACTGCATCACTGGATCGCTGTGCCTGTTCAGGAGCAATGTAATGGACAGTACCAAAAGTTTCTCCAACCGAGCCCTGCTGGACATCCAGAGCCAGGCCGAAATCGCCCAACACGATCTGACCGCTGCGTTCAACAAAAATATTGGACGGTTTGACATCGCGGTGAATTACACCATGCTCATGAGCAAAATCTAATGCGCTGCCGATAGCATCACCAATTCGCAGTACATCTTCGATTTCGACCAGCTCCCCGTTTGATGTATATTCTGCCAAGATCTGCTGAAGGTTTTGGCCTTCGATATATTCCATAACAAAATAATACAGACCATTTTCATCATCTGCATAATGGATCTGGATGATATTTTCGTGTCTCCAGCCTGCCAGGGCACGCGCCTCCTGGACAAAACGCTCGATGTAGGAGGTTTTTTCCTGGTGACCCGAGTCGATGACTTTGATAGCCACGGGACGCTGCAGTTTAATATCCTGTCCATAATAAACGGTTCCCATCCCGCCATGCCCGAGAACGCGTTCGATGCGAAAATTTGCAAGCTGGCGACCTATCATTAAATCCTGATTCATGGGCTTATCCTGTGCGTTAAAAGCCTGTTTTCACGGCTGGAGGCTTTTATCTGCGTACTGGTTTCTGTATCGTTTGGGTAGATCATTTCATGGTGCCGAATGGGCCTGAGCTGTCCTGGATAGAGAACGGCTCGAATTTTATTTATTTGTATCACAGCTTGAAAGTGAAGTCAATCAACGGGTAAATTGGTAACGGAAGGCTTTACCCACGCGAAAGCTGCGGGAGCGGACCAAGCACCGGCTTTTTCTGTGAGAGCCGCAAAAGCCGCCCCCATCGCTAACGACCGTCCAGGATGCCGCACTGCAAGCTGCTTAGACGCTGCTGACAAGTACCGTTTTCTATAACCTCCACGCCCTGGTTATCATCACGTGACCGGTGTGGAACTTTTTTAATAACTTTGTCGGGGTTGGCGCAGGTTCCCCAGCGGGGGGTCTCTACGGGCACTGATCCAGGTTCTGGATATCTGTTTGAACCTGGAGGATGCGGTCGCCGGGATTGGGGTGGGTGCTGAGGAAATCAGGGGGACTGGCTCCCTGGCCAAGTGTATCCAGGATTTGCAGGAGCTTGACCATGTCCTGGGGGTCGAAGCCGCTGTCATTCATAAAGCATACACCCAGCCAGTCGGCTTCGGTTTCGTCATCTCGACTGTATTTCATGTTGATGAGCTGACCGACGATGGCGGCTATTGAGGATGCGGCGATGCAGCCGTTGGAGCTGTTTGGGTCGCAAGCAGCAATGACGGCCGCGCCGGTAAGACCCTGAGTAAGCTCGGCTTTGGCGATCTGCTCGGCGGAGTGGCGGGCGACGACATGCCCGGTTTCGTGACTGAGCACGCCAGCCAGCTCGCCATCAGTCTGAAGCTGGTCGTAGAGGGCGCGCGTAATAAATATCTGCCCTCCGGGTAGGGCGAAGGCGTTGGCGGTCTGCTGGTCGGCAAGCAAGTGGTAGGCGTACTGGTAAGGGGTGGTGCCTGCGGGGGAGTCCTGAATGATGCGCTGCCCGATCTGCTGAAGGCGTCCCTGGTCAGACTGGTTGAGATCCAGACCCCCGAACTGGTCGGCCACTTCAGGAGCAGCCTGCAGCCCCATGGCGATTTCCTGGTCTGTGCTCATACTGATGTGCTGGACTTCATTGGTGACGGTGTTGGTGGACTGGACGCTAAAATAGGTGATGAGTGAGATAACGACGAGGACTGCGGCTATCAAAAGCCTTCCACTACAACCGCTGCTACTTCTGCGGGAATTTCCTCCAAAAACCATACATATCCTCTTTAATATTTACAATCAAGCCGCGAGCCGATCAGGCTGGCGGACGATCCAGATGAGCGCTAACGCGGTGATGGCGCCGGCGACCAGCCCGGTGATGCCGACGGTGACGAGCACACTGGTGAAAGTGGTTGGCACTGAATTCTGGAAGAAAACGCCGGCCGCCAGCTGGCTGAGGTAAGCTCCGAGCGTCCAACCGATAACGTTGGCGAGTATCCAGGTTCCCAGGTGGGGGATTTCACGGCGCAGGACGGGATATTGGAATACGGCGACAATCACACCGAAAAACACAAAACCAAGGAGCATTCCGACCGGGGTTTTGGATAAAAGCTGCACGACGAACAACCCGAGGGTAAAGCCGACTACCCATCCGGCGGCGTTGTAAAGGATCCAGTCATAGGATTTTGAGATGTAGGGGCGCAGCACCAGCCATTGGGATAAACCGAGAAGGATGCCAGAGATGATAGGGACGATGACGCGGGCGACGCCCAGGTCGAGCGAACCGACCAGGAAAGCGAGGGGCAGGTAACCGATGAGCATACCGAGCGCAGTGGCGAGGGTCCAGGCGAGCCAGAGGCCGAATTCATTGCGTTTTACTGTGGTTTCATCGATATCGATGGTCATCTGTTTAATTATGCCAGATGATAGGCGCAAATGCAAGGATAAAGTTGGTGGGTGTTTGTAACATCAACGGTTGGCGAGTTTGGAAAATTGCACAGCAACTAAATCTTCCGTCACTCTTCAATTCTTAGAATGTCAGGCCTGAGCCTATCAGTAGAAGAGCAGCCCACATTCCCT
>Ga0105100_10001630_pt1 | contig 13102 bp, 9 predicted proteins | sample PPLLak12cMay2015_2_FD_87033 | JGI IMG/M metagenome (GOLD analysis project Ga0105100, IMG submission 87033) | Freshwater sediment microbial communities from Prairie Pothole Lake near Jamestown, North Dakota, USA - PPLs Lake P8 Core (1) Depth... | ecosystem: Environmental > Aquatic > Freshwater >... | reverse complement strand
ACCGTACACCCAACGATAGCCGGTCGTCGCCCCGGCCCGCACCGGAGCCCGCACCTCCCACGCCTCGGCCACCCGGGCAGCAACCCAGTCGGCATCAGGCACGCCGCGCCGCGAGTAGAGGCGCACGGCGATGGGGCTGCGGGCATCCCACAGGCCAAAAGCGGAAAAACCGCCGCACCGGACCTGCACCCACGTTCCAGAAGCCAGCTCAGGCTCAGGCACCACATGGTTGCGGTAGATCCACGGATGGCCCTGGCTTAGCCGGGGCTTGAGGTCAGCCGCGAGATTGAGGATAGGTAATGTCATGCTATTGCCATTCCTGAGGCGATTATATCACACGCAGTCCCCCTCGGCAACCCTTTCATAGTATCGATGATGCAATTCAACGACTTGACAGTGCCCGAACTTCTGTTATAATTGTTCGTGATCAATTACTCTAAACCAACCTCTCCTGGATAGGGACACTATGAGGCGGCAGCGTAGTCACAGGGAACGTGCGATCCCCGGGCCGGATCGCTGGCCCCGCCGGACCCACACTCTGGCTCGCCTTTCGCACAGGTCAGGCTGGCGCTTTCTCCCATACCCTCATCTTGGCCGCAAGGAGGTCCTGAATGCCGGGCAATAAACGGGCGCACAGCGGAGCTCTCAAGATCGTCGACACGTGCCTGCAGTTGGCGACGCCTGACGAGCTGCTGGTCCTCTTTGATGAGACGTCGCGCGACGTCGCCCACCTGTTCGTCGAAACGGCCTACGACGCCGGCGTGCACGCCGCGGCAATCTATGTTCCTCGCTCGGTGCAGCGCTGGCTCGGTCAGCAGCAGGTGCTGCCTCTCTCCATTCACCAGGCCATCAGGGAGGCAGCAGGGCTTCTCACCTGCCTGACCGACGACAACGCCTGCCTGGCTTTCCGGCGCAAGGTCTTTGACGTGGCACTCAACGTCAAGGGCAAGATCGGCCACATGCCCGGAGTCAGGATGAAGATTCTGCCCATGGCCGACGTGGACTATGGCCAGATCCGCGCCGACTGTGACATTCTGGCGGCCGCGCTGCTGCGCGGCAAGCGGCTCGATCTGATCACTCACGATTCGAAAGGGCTGGAGTATCGGCTGTCGACGGACATTGGGGGCTGGGATCGGCCGCCGGCCATCAGCAACGGCTTGATCGGGCGCGGAAGCTGGGCCAACCTGCCGGCCGGCGAGACCTTCATCGCACCCGTCGAGGAGACGGCCAACGGCACAGTGGTGATCGACGGCTCGCTGCCGGGTTATGTCATCCCTCTGGGATCCGAAGTCCGCCTCGAGTTCATAAACGGCCGGCTGGTCGCATACCACTCGCCCGACCCTCGCTGTCTAGAGATTATCGCCGGGCTGCGAGACTTTGCCCTGAGGCAGGGTGATCCCAACTGGAGCAACCTGGCCGAGATCGGCCTGGGGGTGAACCCCGCCGTCCGGAACCTGACCGGTGTTGAGCTGCTGGACGAGAAAAAGTATGGCACGGCCCACGTGGCGCTGGGCGAAAGCGATTGGTTCGGTGGAACCGTCTCATCGGTCATTCACAACGACCTGATCATCCGCAGTCCCACCGTCGAGGTCGACGGTCACACCCTGGTGCGTCGCGGACAGATCGAGGCCCTCTGGGCCGATTGGCAGGAGGATCACCACGCCCTGGAGGTAAGCGACGCCTGGCAGGCCGGCTTTTCGACGCTGACGCGCACGGCAACGCGCGGCGATCGCGGCCTCGGCATGCTCCGGCGTCAATGGGTCGACGGACGAGGCGAGCTTCGCTATCTCCAGGTAGGCCCATCCGAGTCGGCTCGCAAGGCAGCCTACCTGTATGCGCAGATCCCCGCCTTTGACGGCCACATCGAGGCCAAGACGCTGCTCGCCCACAATCCGTCCCTGGACGAGCACGAGGTGTACCAACTGCTCCGCTTGATGGAGATCTATGAGCTGGTCAAGCTGACCTGACAAGAGGGTCACCCTCAGAAAGGTAGACGGCCATGCCCAGACCCTTGCCCGAATTCGTTCGGTTTCTGAATGAAGAATTAAAGTGCGCGCTGCTGCTCCGCGGCGACGCCTTTGATTTTGAGTACTTTATCATGGACCTCTCCGGGTGGAAGCTGCGCTTCTCCGATCGGACGCCGGTGGTGTGGATCGAAGCGCGGCGCCTGGAGGCCACACCCACTGACGAGCTGGTAGCTGCAGTCCAGGCAATGCTGCACAACCAATACTACACCCAGCGCCTGCCGATCCTGCTGCTGGAAGGCCGGTCGCCGCCCTTGCGCGATGCCCTGCGACTCCGCCTCCCCTACTGCGCTCTGCTCGACGAGGACGACGTCCGGCAGGCGATGGCCAAACCGGTCAGCGAGCGACGCCTGCTTGAAACACTGTGTAGCCAACTGCCATTGGCCTCCCTCTCCCCCTACGAGATCAGCTCACCTGTTGCCGGCAGCCGGTTTTTTGGCCGTGAATACGAGCTTCGCACCATCTTGGGCCATCATGAGACCAACTATGCATTGGTGGGCGTGCGGCGCATCGGCAAGTCCTCTCTGCTCCTCGAGCTCAAGCGCCGCTTCGAAGCCATGGGCCACCAGGCGGTCTATTTCTTTGACTGCACCGACTTTGGCAGCGCCGAGGATTACATTCGCGCCGTAGCCACCGAAGTGGACGTACGTGAGCGGCAGCGGATGTCGCTACAGCAGTTCCCCAATTTTCTGCGAGTCAAGAGCCACAAGGGTCGGTCGCCGCTTGTTTTTCTGCTCGACGAGGTGGAGCGTCTGATCGAAGTGGACCGGCCGGCTCGCATGGCGCTGTTCGACGTGCTGCGGGCCAGCGCCATCAAGGGCTTCTGCCGCTACATCATGACCGGCTACCGGCTGCTCATCGACGAAACGCTAAATGCCAACTCTCCGTTGTTCAACTTTGTCACCCGCCAGCCGCTGGGCAATCTGACGCGCGACGATACCGAGCGACTGATTGTCGTACCGATGGAGAACCTGGGGGTGTCCTTTGAGCGCCGGTCCGAGCTGCTGGGGCAGATCTACCGGCAGACGGCCGGCCATCCGAATTATGTCCAGTTCTACTGCCACTCGCTGGTCCAGTTGATGGATCGCGAGAACCGGCGCCGGATCGGACCCCAGGATCTGGCAGTGGTGCACACCGATCCCGAGTTTGAGCGATACGTCTTTCGCACCTTCACGGCCAACACCAACGACCTGGAAAAAGCCGTCGTCTATGCCATGGTCCTGGACGGTGAGGAGGCGTTCACGACCAGAGACGTGGATGTGGCCCTAAAAAAACGCCGGGCATTTGCCACGAGTGTGCAGATCGACCAGGCCTGCGACAAGCTTCTCACTGCGTGTGTCCTGGACAAACAGGGGCAATCGTTCTCCTTTGCCATCCCCATTCTTAACCAATTGCTCAAAGACCACTACGACCTGGACTATCTCTTTGGTAAAGCCAGAGAAGACGGGAAACTGGCGGCAAGATGAGCGTAGCCAAGAACGGCGAGGCACCACCTGCGTACGTGCGCATCGAGCCGGCCTGGCGCCGGGTGCGAGAAGCCGTCCGGCGCGGCGAGTATGTGGCCCTGGTTGGGCCCAGGTTTTGCGGCAAGTCGATGCTTCTGCAGGATCTGCTGGCCGGCCTCAAGGCCGACGGGCAGTACCTCGTCATCTACCTGGATCTGGGGCCGTGGCAGGTATATCAGCCGGAGGAGCTTTTTCGCCGGTTGGCCGCCGCCATCGACCAGGAGCTGTCGCACGCCGGCCATCCACATGCGTCTTGGCCCCCTGAGCAGGTGTGCAGCAGCCACGATCTGAGGTACTACCTTTCGGCGGCGCTGGCCGCCTCACCTGAAATAGTGGTCTTGGCGCTGGATCACGTCGAGTCGCTGCCCCGCTTCCTGGCCAAAGACCTGCTGCGCTGCCTGCGCGTGGTTTTCAACGAAAGGACGGTGCACCGGGAGTACGAAAGGCTGGTGGTGATCGCCGCCGGGGCACTCAATCTGTTCAAGCTCACCATCAGCGTCCTATCCCCGTTCAACATCGCAACCCTGGTGTCCCTGCCCGACGCCGACGAAAACGAAGGGCTGGCCTTGATCAACAAGACGGGTACCTGGCTCGGCGTGAGCTTTTCCACCGGCGCTACCCGCCGCATCCTGCGGGAGGCCGGTGGCGATCGGTATCTCATCCTGCGTCTGTGCAGCGCGGCCGCCGCCGAGCGGCGCCACGGAGACCGAGTAAGCACCGCAGCCGTGACGCGTGCAGTGGAGGCTTTCGAGCAGTGTGAGCCGCTCGACGAGCCGTGCCTTGTAGAGCGGATCCGCGTAGTAGAAGCCGATGCCGACATCCTCACCACCGTGCTCGACGTCCTGGCCGGCCGCGAGGTCCGGCGCCGCGAGCTGCTGACCGACATAGACTCAGCCGAGCTGACAGGCGTCGTCCAGGTAATACGCAATCACTATGTCGTGCGTAGTCCACTGTGTGGACGGCTCCTGCGCCGCTACTTTACGGCGCGCCGTGTCGCCGGGCTGTTCTCCACCTTCGGGCGGTGGGACGATGCAATCCGCTATTTCGAACAGGGCGACCTGGTGGCCAATCGCCCGGAACGGGTCGAGTACCTGTCCGCCGTCGTCAACCGCATTGAGCAGGGCGACGAAGAAGAGCTCCAGAGCTTTGAGCTGATCGCCGGTGCCTTGGTCAACGCTTTTCCGGTGAGACAGCTGGTGATCCACCGCAATGTCGAGGCCCAAAACGAGCTCGTCGTCGCAGCGCGCCGCGGAATCGCCACTACCCAGCACACGTGCACAATCTCGGTGCAGGGGGGCCCCGACTATCCCCAGGAACGTGCCTTTTCCGGCGACGACTATTTGCTCGAAAAGGACGGCGAAGGCAACAGCCTCCTCCTGTTCCCCATGCCGTCCGGCAGCCATCTGCCGGCCGTGGGCGTGGTCACCGTGATGAACCTCTTCCCCGCCGAGCGCCACGGCGAGTGCGGTGAGGAAGTGCTGGGCATGGCCGGCTTTCTTGCCCTGGCCGGACGGGCGATTGCTACCCAACGCGAGCGCCAGTACCTGCTTCGCCTCGAGCGACAGCGGGCCCAGGCTTTCGCGGCGCTGAGCGAGGTCACCCGGGCCATCACGCCCCTGCACGGGCGGAGCGAGCTGTTGAGCCTGGTGTCCACCAGCGCCCGCCAGGTGCTGGCCGCTGACGTGGTGACCCTCTACCTGTACGACGCCGGCGGGGATCACTTCCATTCGCCCCTGGCCGATGGTCTGCGACACGAGGCTGAGTTCATGGACGAGCCGTCGCCCGACCCCAACGGGCAGATCGCCGGTCGAATCGTACGCGAGGGCAAGCCTCTCTTTTTCGAGGATGTGCCCGCCCACCCGGCGGCCGGCCGCGTGCCATTCGTTCAGCGTGAGAATCTTCGCTCGGGTGCCGGCTTTCCGCTGTTGCGCGGCCAGGAGGCGGTGGGCATCTTCTTTGTCGGCTACCGCACGCCCCACGCATTCTCGGTTGACGAGCGCCAGATCATCGCCGCCTTTGCCGACCAGGCAGCCATCGCTATCGAGAACGCCGGCCTCTATCAACGCGTTGCCGTCGACAATGCCATGCTTGCCAGCCTGTTCGAGATGTCGACGCAGTTGCGCGAAAGCCTGGACCTCAACGCCGTGCTGGAAATGATCACATCCAGCCTGAGAATGATGTTCAAGCTGACCACCTGCACAGTCGGGCTGCTCGACGAGACGGGCGATTACCTGGATTTTCTGCCCAACCCGGGACTGCCGGTGCCGGCCCGTTGCCCGGTGGCCGACCTGCCGGCCGGCGCTTGGGGGCAGCTCCGGGCCGGACAACGCCGGCTAGTCACCGACCCGAGCCACCATCCCGGCTTTGCCCAAGTGCTGGGTCAGCAACACCTGGCCGCGCTCGCCATGATGCCTTTGCAAGGCAGCAAGCGTTTCTTGGGCATTCTGACCCTGGGCAGCACCCGGCAGCTCGACCTGGACGAGTTCGATTGGTGGCGTGTGAGTGCCTTGGCTAACCAGGCAGCGGTGGCCGTTGAAAACGCTCAGCTCCACGCCCAGTTGCAGCAGTCCAAGAAAACCCTTGAGGATTGGCTCAAAGTCTTGACCCACCAGCTCCAGGCTGAGCCGGCGTTTGTCGCCAACACCCTGTCGACCGTGCTGGCCGGCAAGCTGGGGGATCTCACTCCCGAGCAGCAAGATCGCCTGACCAAGGCCCAACTGCGTCTGGAGCAGTACCATCAGCGCATCGACAATCTCCGCCTGTATGGCCGCCTCATGGGCGGCAGGATCCTCCTCACCAGGTCGGCGTTCTCCCTTCGTCGATTGATCCAATCCCTGATAGCCGACTATCAGCACACAGCCGAGCGCCGGGGCTTGTATCTGCAATCCAGCCTGCACAGGCTGCCCGCCATGGAAGCAGACGAGGGTCTCATACGTATCGTCCTCGAGAACCTCGTAGAGAACGCCCTCAAGTTTACCCCGGCTGGCGGCCGCGTCCAGGTTGAGGCTTGGGTCGACGGCCGGGACATCCATCTGGTCGTGGATGACACCGGTCCGGGCATCCCCCCCGACGTGTGGACCAGGGTATTCGAGGAATACTACCAGGTCAGGCCCGAACACTCCGCGACCGGAGCCGGGCTGGGTCTGTACATAGTTCAACGGCTGGTGCGCATGCACTCTGGAACCGCGCGGGTGCGCCCCAAGGACGGGCCGGGCTTGCGCATCGAGGTCGTCTTGCCCCTGTCAACGCCTGCAGCCGACGGAGCAGAGCCGATCGATCCTGGCGAGCTGCCCAGTAGGGAGGCATAACCATGTGGAACCTGCTTGTCATTGACGACGAAAAGGAACGCACAGAACAGATCGCCGACTGGTTCGGGCCGATCGGCTTTGACGTCACGCGGGCTCACTCCGGACCTGAGGGGCTGCAACAAGCTAGGAAACGGCGGCCCGACGCCATCCTCCTCGACATCAAGATGGAACCAATGGATGGCCACGAGGTCCTGCTGCGCCTGAAGCGCGATCCGCTGACCGCCAGCATCCCGGTCATCATCCTTTCCTTCACTGCCGACGAGATGGACGGGCTTACGGAGCTCACGAAAAGCGGCCTGCACGAGGGCGCCGATTACGTCGTCGGGAAGAAATGGGGCCTCCCGGCCCTGGAGGAAGTGGTACGCCGGGTGCTCGCTCCGCTAGAACGTTCTCCCCTGATCAGAATCGGCACACATGAGCTGCGCCTGGGATCCAATTGTACCCAGCTGTGGGTCGATGGGGTGAAAAAAGAGCTGACGCCCCAGGAAGCCAGGGTCATGGCCTACCTGAACAAGCACCGCGGCGAGGTTTGCCCTATCGACAGCATCCTGGACACGTTGTGCAAGCCGGGGACAGGCGATGAAAGCCTGGTCTACAAGACCGTCCGCCGCATCCGCCTCAAGATCGAGCCCCGCATCGCATCGCCCATATTCATCCTGAGCGTTAAAGGTTCTGGCTATAGGCTGGCCGACGGCACCTAAGCCCACGACCTGACCTAACCCCCCGTTCTTATCGCCGGCGCGGCTAGCTGAATTGGTGCGCCGCTCGCCCTCCTGGCCGTTTTGGACAACTGTTATCCCATTTTGGTACACGCCTGGTCACTACGGTCCTTGATTCTACTACCGGCCATATGCGATACTATAGATACGCCAAAGAACGGAACACCGACGTCCACACCGTGACACCGTTCGGCATAAAGAAAGGAGGTCACATGTTCGGCTCTTTGTGTCTGCTCAAACAGTTGGGGCTACTGGCAGTCGCCCTGGTCGCCGGAGCGGCACTGTTCATGGCCCTATTAGGAAGCACAGCCATGAACGCCGAAGATGACTCCGGAAGTGCCTTCGTGGGTCTCGGCGGGGTCCTCTTCCTGCTTGCCGCATTCGTCGCCTATCTCATCCTGCGCAGCTAATCGGGATCCGTCACCACCCCCCCCAGGCGCCGGGCGGTCGGGGTACAATAACCTCGGCCGACCCGGCGCTGCCATTCTCCGCCGCGACCCCGTTCCTCTGGCGGTCAACTACTTCTCGCGCTCTTCTAGGGGAATGATCGCCCACAGGATGAGGTACGGGAGCACACCCGGCACCCCGCCCGGCAGCCCCAAGATAAAGAACAGCAACCGGAACCAGGCGGGGTTCATGCCAAAGAATTCACCCAACCCCCCGCACACGCCGCCGATCCACCGATCGGTCCGTGAACGTCGTAGCTTTTTCTCACTCATGATTTCGATACCTCCTGCTCTCTATTTACGCACCGAGTTGGGCTGGGTTGCAGATCGGGTCTGATCGCGGGGATCACTTGCCCCTGTTGTCCGTTCGATGGTATAATCCCGACACGCAGCTTGCCCAATTTGAGGGAGGGAACCGATGATCGACGCAAGCCTGATGACCGCCATCCTGGACAGCCTGAAAGACCCGCTACTGCTCGCCGACACCAACCACACCATCCTCTACATGAACAAGAGGGCGACCACCTTCTATGAACAAGGAACCAGCCTGCTCGGCCGCTCGCTGCTCGACTGCCACAACGAGCGGTCCCGGCAGATGATGATCGACATTCTGGCCGCCATGCACACCGGCGAGGAGGAGCGGTTGATCACCGACGACGACGAGCAGCGCATCTATATGCGCGCGGTGCGCGCCCCCGACGGCCGGGTACTGGGCTACTATGAGCGGTACGAGTGGAAGAAGCAAGACTAGCAGCCCTGCGTTATGTCTACCGAGAGAGGTGAGCCCAAGTCCGGCAGAAGCTGGCTGCCCGTTATCCTCGTCGCCCGCACAACACTGAACAGCTCGTTTCGCATCGTCTACCCCTTTCTGCCGAGCATTGCCCGCGGCCTGGACATCTCCTTGGCCGCAGCCGGCGGGCTTGTGACCCTGCGCATGGTCGCCGGCCTGACAGCCCCTTTCCTCGGTCCTCTGGCCGATCTCCGCAGCCGCCGCAGCATTATGGAGTTGGCTCTGCTGGTCTTTTCCATGGCCGGCCTGCTGCTGGCCGGGATCGGCACATTGCCTGCAGCCGCCATAGCCTTTACCCTGTTTGGCCTGGCCAAGATCCTGTACGACCCGACGATGCACGCCTACGTCGGCGATACGGTGCCCTACGCGGAGCGGGCCCGGGCGATTGGCCTCGTTGAGCTGGCCTGGTCCGGGGCCTGGTTGATCGGCGTCCCGGCCGCCGGCTTTCTGATCGAGCGCTTTGGCTGGCGGGCGCCGTGGGCCGCGCTGTTCGGGATGGGCTTGTTCAGCCTGGCACTCACCCGCGTCTGGCTGCCGCCCGGTCGTCGGCCTCAAAGCAGGACAGCAAGGGGACGGGTCATCGCCATGCTGCTGGCCACCTGGCGTGACCTGTTGCGCCGCCGTCGCGTCGTGGTCCTGCTGCTGATTAGCCTGCTGATGACAGCGGCCGTGGAAGCGCCGTTCATCGTCTACGGCGCATGGCTGGAGACGGACTTTGGCCTCAGCTTGAGCACACTGGGGGTGGCGTCGATCGTCGTCGGCCTGGCCGAGGTGGGCGGCGAGTTTGGCACGGCGCTGCTGACCGACCGGCTGGGCAAGCGGCGGAGCGTGGTGTTTGGCCTGGTGGGGCTGACGGCCAGCCTGCTCCTGCTGCCGGTCCTGGCCCGGCTTGGGCTGGCCGCGGCGATGGGCGGCGTGGTGCTGGTCACGCTATGTTTCGAATTCGCAATCGTGTCCCTTATCCCGCTGGCCACGGAGCTAGTGCCCGAAGCGCGGGCCTCGCTCCTGTCGCTCAACATGACAGCTTTTAGCCTGGGCCGCATCCTGGGTGCGGTGATGGGCGGCTGGCTGTGGCAGGGGCAGGCCGGGGCGATCGCCCTCAACGCCGTGGCCGGCGCAGTCTGCGCTCTGCTCGCTGCACTGCTGATGGTGTGGGGGATGGTAGAGCTCAAGTAGGAGCATTGCCGGCGACATTGCCATCGGCATCGGTGACGAGCATCCCCTTGCTCATGTCCAGAAGCACCAGCAGGTTGCCCCACGGGTCTTGGACCACCACACATCGCCCAATCTGGATGTCGAACGGCGGCATCACGACCTGACCGCCGGCCTCCACGAAACGGACGGCTGCGGTCTCGGCCGAATCCACCAGCAGGTTCACTTCGAGCTCGCGCCGCTCGGCCTGGAGAACCAGCTCCGCATCGGTGTCAGGCATGCGCAGCCCGGCCGCTGTCGCACTGCGCCAGATCAGCTGGTGTCCCAGGCGGTCACGGTAAAAAGCCAGCCCTGCCTCCAGATCGGGCACCGGGATCTGCAGACAATCGATCTTGCGAAACAGCGGTTCAGGCGGCACCAGTGTCATCCTATCCCCCCTTCCCCCATCAGACAACAAGTGGGGGTTTCGCGGGCACAAGGCGCCCGAAAAACCCCCAGGATCGGCGTGAATGCAAGGCGCGACTAGGGTCCCTTCACCACCAGCGGAATGTAGATCATCCGGAACGTGACGCACTCGACCTCTACGGTCAGGGCCTGAACGTCGTGACCCACGCCGTCACAGTTCGAAACCGTCAGCGTGCCGGTGTGGGAGCCGGTCACCCCGAAATCGATCGTCGGGCTTGGTTCGGTGTACGTGCCGTATGGCCCGAAATCCCAGGCCAGCGAGATCGGCTCGGTGCCGGTGACCTGCGCGCCAAAGGTAACCTGACAGCCCGCCTTTTCATAGATCACGGTCAGAATGTCGGCCTCGTTGCACACCGGCGGCGGCTCGACGGTCAGCGTCACCGGAACCCCTACATAGGGCGTTTCCGGATCGTCGCTTTCCACCTCCAGCAGCCCGGTGTACACTCCGGGCTCCAGCCCGCCGGCATCAAAGGTGACGGCCACAGACACCGTCAGGCCGGGCGATACAACGCCCGTCGCGGGCGTCTCGGACAGCCAGGGCAGATCAAACGGCAATCCCCCTACCGTGAGCGACACCGCCTCGAAGGCATCGATCCGGCCATAGCCGTAGGTGTTGTTTGGGTCAGGGCAGGAGCCGCCGCCGCAGGTCGGCTCGTCAATGCACAGGGCCGTTCCTTCGATGTTGGTCATGACCTGGTCGACCGACAACGAGGGATCGGCAGACAGGACCATCGCCGCTGTCCCGGCCAGGTGTGCCGCCGCCATCGACGTCCCGCTCCATACGTCATAGCCCCCGGTGTAGTAGCTGGAGCGGATGTCCACACCCGGAGCTGTCACCTCCGGCTTGATCTGCCCGGTGCACGGCGAAGGTCCCCGGGCGCTAAAAGGAGCGATTATGTCGTTCGCATCAGTAGCCCCGGCGCTGACAGCTTCAGCCAGCGCGGCCGGCGAGCCGACGGTCGCACAGCCTGACCCGTATCCACCAACCGGAAAGACCGGCAGGATGTCGGCAGCTCTCAGTATCATCAGGTCAAACTGGAACTCATTGTCGCAGCCCAAAGACCCCCACATGGCCAGGACAACGTCGGGGGCCTTGGCAGGGTCAGGGTTCTCCCCGTTCAGATCCGTGGGGGCCAGCATCCACTGGAAAGCAGCATGCAGGTTCACGAGGGGACACTGCCCACCGGCGCAGCAAGCCCTGGTGGCGATCCAGTCGGCGCCGGGCGCCACGCCAATCTGGTTGGTGCCGCCGTCATCGCCGACCATGATCCCCGTCCCAAAGGTACCCTGCCCTGTTTGGTCGATCGGGACGGGTGAGCTGTAACAAAAGTCGAACCAGTTATAGTTGTGGTCGAACGAGCCGCCGCCCTGGTTGCCCCGGTACTGCTCCACCAACGCTGCATGGGTGTACTGCACCCCTGTGCTGAGATCGGCCACGGTGCTCCCCTCGCCGGTGATGCCAAAGGTGCTCCACGCCTGATCGGCGCGGATCTTGGCGATGTTCCACTCTACGGCCTCGCTCCCTTCGGCCTCGCTCCCAGGACCGGCAGGCGGCACGGAGTAGTTGGCATTGGCGCTGACGTGGGCCACCTCAGGCCGGGCCGCCACGTGTTGCAGCAACCGGGCATCCAGCGTAGCGGCGATAACATTGGCCGCCGGCAGCATGTGCGGCTGTGCTCCGGCCGCGGTCAGCCAGGCATACAACTGACCTCCGTTCCGCCCCATCGCAGCTTGCAGCCGCTCGTAGACAAAGCGGACCCGCGCCTCTCGATCCGGGATAGCATAGGCCGGCGACAGGTCGGGCAGCTCGCGCAGATGGATGATCGCCCGGGCCCGGCCTTGAGCCTGGACCTGGGCTGCCAGTACGGGATCGACGAGCGGCCCTTCCCACACCAGGGCCTCCTCCTGTGCAGGGGCGACCCCATGTGGTCGCCCCGCCGTCCCGCTGGCCTCGTGCAGGACAAAGGTCAGGTCCACCACCCCGTCGTTGGTCAGCCACAGGGTAGCCGTGGCGACCTCGTCGGGATAGAGAGTGGCCTCCAGGGCCGGCGGAAAGACGCCGATCTCCGGCAGCAGCGCCACGGCTCCCGCCCAATCGTCCGCACCGTCGCCGTCGCAGTTGCCCACCTCGAGGGTGGCGGTGTACGTGCCGTTGCCGGGGTAAGTGTGGATCGGGTTGGCCAGGGTGCTGCTGTCCCCGTCGCCAAAGGACCACAGGTACTCAACCGGTTCCTCGCCGCTGACGGCCGGGGCAAAAGTCACCGCCAGGCCGTCGTTGCTGTAGGTTACGTCCTCGATCTGCACATAGCCGCACGGCGGCTGGCCGGTGATGTGGTACTCGACGAACTCGTCCCAGTGGGTCAGCGCCGAGGATTGCAGGGCCTTGTACGCCGTCCAGCCGCCGAGCGAAGAGGGGAAGTAGAAGCTGATGCCGTGGGCGCCCGGCCAGGAGGGGCCATGCTGCTCGTGGACGATCGCCGCATCGACGGCATCCATCACCCCGTTGGCCGCAGCGTTCAGATCAGGTTCAGTGATGGTGCTGTTGATTTTGGCAGCAAAGTCGTACAGGTCGATGAAGCTACCCCCAAAGTCCTGCGCTGCGTTCCGCGCGGTGTTGTACTGGTTGTGATAGGTCGGCTCGTAGGCGATGAGGGCATAGGCAAAGCCGTCCACGGCCTGGTTCAGAGCGGTGT
>Ga0105100_10001629_pt1 | contig 13109 bp, 14 predicted proteins | sample PPLLak12cMay2015_2_FD_87033 | JGI IMG/M metagenome (GOLD analysis project Ga0105100, IMG submission 87033) | Freshwater sediment microbial communities from Prairie Pothole Lake near Jamestown, North Dakota, USA - PPLs Lake P8 Core (1) Depth... | ecosystem: Environmental > Aquatic > Freshwater >... | reverse complement strand
CAACCATTTGAAGAACAATCTTAAAATGGACTTCTCAATAGCAAATGAACTTGAGTTTTCGAGGAGCATTGCAACCGGCGAGGTAAAAGTTCCCTCAGCTTTTTTGAGGAGCGAGAACAGCAAATGCAATCATGATTTCTGCAAATCAAATGTCCTTTTCCAGCTTGCTGAAAAATACGGCATCGATTTAAAAAACACAATTGCAATCGGTGACAGTGAGAATGATATATGCCTTATAAGGGAAAGCGGAATCGGAATAGCTTTCCGTTCCAACAACAATTACCTGAACCTTGTGGCCGACAGGATAATTACTGAAAAGAGCTTTGTCCGGATTCTAGATATTGCATTTTAGTGCATGTTTTCCTGCCAGGAATACAGGCAGCGTACCGAATCGCTTAATTGCAGTGTCTGAATCTATAATGATTAATATCGTAAAGTTATATTTTATCAGGATTAATAAAAAGCGTTAATATTTCAATAATCTGTGATTGCTCTCTGATATTAAATCTGGCATTTGTCGGGTTGCATCCTACTTTTAATGTAAAACCGGATGCTGGAATTGCCTTAAAGAGATCTTCGTCTGTGGTGTCATCACCTAATGCAAGAATGAAGTTATAATTCCCCTTATTGATTATCCGGGTGGCTACTGTTCCCTTATCGTATAATAGACTCTTAACTTCCAGCACCTTATTACCTTCTAAAACATGTAGTTTTGATTCACTTTTCAGGATTTCAGTAAGGTCATCTTTGAGTTCATTGATTCTAAGTGATGCAATTTCCTCATCAGCATTACGGTAATGCCATACAATTGAAGCATATTTGTCTTCTATCATTGAGCCATTGCATCTGTCGACATAGTCATTTAATATGGGCAGGATTTTTTCTTTCCATGATAAATCGATTTCTATATTATTCATCCATTCATTACCCGGGTATTTAATAAAATATCCATGTTCCGCAACCAGGATCGCTTCAACGTTCCTGAATTGTTCATCCATAAATTCCCGTCTCCTGCCACTTATTATAACAAGTGTATTGTGTGAATCGAAAACAATTTTGTTTAGTATTTTTTCGGTATCTTCACTTAAAATAGCCATATCCGGACTGTTTACTATCGGAGTAAGTGTTCCATCGTAATCAATCAGAAAAAGACGCTTCTGAGCTTCCTGATATTTCAGGTAAATAGATTTCAGATTGTTTTCATCCAGGTATCTCACCTGCAGATGTATTTTTTCTTTTTTAACGTCATCGACCTGATTAAAGAAATCGGTAGTCCATGTAAATACATCATACCTGCTTAACCTTTCCTGCATTTTACGGATCCTTCTTTCTTTTTCTTCTTCAGGCATAATAAGTGCCTTATTTAAAGCATCTGAAGTTTCTTCAATATCAGTCGGATTAATTATTAACGCCTCATTTAGTTCGATTGAAGCGCCCGCCATTTCACTCAGGATCAGCATCCCATACTGTTCACTCTGGCAAGCAATATATTCTTTTGCAACAAGGTTCATTCCGTCGCGAAGAGGTGTAATAAATCCCACATCGCTCAGGTTATAAATTGCAATGAGCTCGTCGAATGGGATTGAATTATACTGATAGACCAGGGGACGCCAATTAAGGGTACTGTATTTGAACAATTGCCGATAACACCAATATTGTACCTGTTCATTTTATATATTTATTTTTTCTTTTGCCTGATGAATAACTCTCTGAGGGAAAGGTATTTCAATTCCTTCTTTGTCAAAAGCGATTTTTAACCGTTTACGTAATTCTCCTGATATCTCCCACTGTTTCAAAGGTTTGGTTTCTCCAAGGATCTTAACAATGACAGCAGAATCTGCAAATTCGTCTATCCGTAAAAACTTTGGGGGGGCGATGACGAACTCCTTGTAAGCAGGATCTTCGGCCAGGTCATTTCCCGTTCTGTCTATTACTTCTATAAGATGCTCGAGGTTAGTATCATAAGCAACACCTATGTTAAGGTTAACCCTGGCAAAGTCTTTGGAGAGGTTAGACACCAGGGCTATTGTTCCATGGGGTATATGGTGTACCGTTCCGTCAAGATCCCTTAATGTGGCCTTCCTCAAACTTATATCCTGCACCAGCCCGCTGGTGCCATCAATGTTGACAACATCACCTATACGGTATTGGTTTTCCAGGATAATAAATAAACCTGTAATTATATCCTTGATAAGATATTGACCGCCAAATCCAAATGCCAGGCCTACAATACCCGCTCCTGCCAGAACAGGTCCAATTTTCAGGCCGACTTCCTGCAGGACCATCAGTGCTGCCATAATAAGAATAATTATCCTTGCGGCACCGGTAAAAATCCTTATGAGAGTTCCTTCACGTTTCTTATCCGACTCTTCTGACATATTACTGTCGGGCACGACTGCTATCCTGACTGATTTATCAATTATTCTGTGTACGATTTTGTAAAGCAACCAGGATGCAATCACAACTATTATGATTTTAATTCCATGATCCAATAGCCATGGAATAACTGCTTCAATCCATTTCTTAAATGTTTCTTGCATATTTTTATTTTTATGTATTTAGTTTTTGGTCAATGATTTATTGTATAACTCATTGACTTTGCCATTCAATTATTTTGTATGTGTTTCGATATATTCTTTATTTTCTTTATTTGTTCAATGGCCTGCTTGTTACCCTTGAGATAAGGATTTGTTATTTTACGAATTCTGAACATAATTTATTTAATGAATTAATGTATTCTAAGAATTATTTCTTTAAGTGGATTTTCGCTGGTTAATTACTTTTGTTTTTTGTCTGCGCATCACCTTTTGTAAGGTTTTAACGGCAGCCAAAATAGATTTTTCATAACTTTCACTGTCCTTTTTTACGAAATGATTTTCTCCGGTAACTGAGAGTTCAATTTCACAGAATTGATTTTTAGGATTTCCTGATGCTCCTTCAAATAGAGTAACAGCCGCTCTGGTAATTGAAGAATCCTGTTCAAAAAGTTTTGTTACTTTTTCTTTTACAAATTTTTCCAGTTGGGCACTTGCTTTAAAATGAACGGATTGCATAACTATCTTATTCATAATCTATGACTATTTCGGATTAATATTCTTTAATTAAATCAGAGAACGCAAGTACATAGAAAGTATTTTGTTTTATTTATATACCTGTTTTTCAAAGCGATAAATTCATCAAAATCAATCTGTAAAACACAACTTCTTCCGGTAATGTAAATAATTGAATTCCATTACCACGTGAGAATCCTAAGACCTTTCTTGATGTAATGTCGTTCAGATCAATAATAATAAAATCTGATATCAAACTGGCATAATTAATATCAGATTGATTTTTAATCATAGTTTGATTGATTATAGTTGAAATATATCATAAAAATAATCAAAAACAGCAAAACGGCATGTCAATATTTACCGCGGTAATGGTATAAATTACTTATAGTTGTAAAAGAATAGTTCGCTTGATTCAGGAGGTAAATGTGGGATTCCGGGAAAGATTACTATTTCTTTGGATCTGTGATTCGCTTTACGGAAACAACCCAATATCTATTCGTCACGTTCTGATCAAAAATTAGATCTTTTACAGAGATTTATTTAACTTTAAAAGTAAGAATCTGCAGATATTCATATAATATATTGAATTACAGTTAAGTAGAAAATAATTCAGAGAAATTATTATTTTTACTTTAATCATCTTTAGTAAAAATCAGATAAATCAGGCATCATTAATGCTGAGAATGAAAAGGCTAATCATGTAATAAATTACAAATATTCTATTAAAAAAAGATTAACATATGGATAATCAGGCTTTTAAGTTTCAGGATTGCGCACTTATAGCAATTGCGACAGGCCAAAAAGCGCAGAACCTGAGAGAGCTCAGAGATCAGTTAAAAATAATCCATCCAGGGTGTCTTTTTTATCATTTCTGGGGAGGTCTTCTGCACTCTCATTTTGACGATCCGGAATTTCAAAACGACTTTGCTGTCTGGGCATCACGTAATCTGCACGATTCCAAAATCTCGGAACAACTTGCATTAATTGATCCTAATGCATATGATGATATAGAGGATGTACGCAGGGAGCTTATTGAAATTATTGAGGAACGTTTATCTGAATCGGAGCATGTCCCGTGGGTAAAAACAGGTCAGGAATTTCACTTCATAAGGTCGCAGATTGTGGTTTTTGATACGGGAGTAGGTTATCAGAATCCTGAAGATTTACTGGATGTAATTCCAAACATGTCGCTGGGTAGTATTTTTTATCATTTCATTGATGCCCGTAGAAGGACATCTGGCAAAAAAAATGACTTTTCCGTCTGGCTAAAAGGTTTCGGGGATAAATATAGTGGACTTATTGCAAGCCTTGATAAAATAGATCCATATTTTACCTCCCTGAATAAGCTTCGACAGGAGATTAATTTTGCTTTTTATAACTATTTTAAAAGAAGGTGAGTAATGGAAAGTCTGCTTATGCAATATGCAAAAATAGTTGGAATTGAAGTGATAAATCACCTCAGGCAGCTGGCAAATCCTTTGAAAGGAATTAAAATCCTCCATATAAATTCAACGAAAGAAGGTGGAGGTGTTGCTGAAATTCTGAACCGCCTTGTTCCCCTTAAAAGAGAACTTGGAATAGATGCGGAATGGGAGATAATAACAGGTGAAAAGGAATTCTATCAGTGTACGAAAAAAATGCATAACTCCCTTCAGGGCGACCGTGATGATATTTCTTCCTCGCTGCTTGATATTTATGAGAAGACAAACCTGCAAAATTATGAAAGGTTAAGAGAGAAGCTCGAAAGTGCTGATATTGTGTTTATACACGATCCACAGCCTGCTGCATTGCTGCATTTTTCCAAAGGTAGAAAAGGGAGATGGTTATGGCGTTGTCACATAGATGTCAGCCATCCCTATCGTCCGGTGTGGAAATATTTACGGGAATACATAAAAGATTATGATGCCAGTATATGGTCGCTTTCTGCATTTGCACAGCCTCTTGAACATCCTATGTATTTAATACCTCCCAGTATTGATCCTTTAAGTGAGAAAAATATCGAACTTCCCGAAAAGGAAATATCCGGATTCCTTGATAAGTACGGGATAAGCAGAGATTATCCGATTTTAACCCAGGTTTCACGATACGACCGTTTTAAAGACCCTATCGGTGTTATACAGAGTTACAGGTTAGTTAAAGACTACGTTCCTGTACAGCTTATTTTAGCCGGAGGTGGAGCAACAGATGACCCGGAAGGTGAGCAAGTGCTTAAAGAAGTGAGGTCCTTTGCAGGGAATGATCCGGATATCCATATTCTTGAACTCCCGCCTGATGCCCACAGGGAGATCAATGCTTTACAAAGGGGATCGGATATAATTCTGCAAAAATCGCTAAAGGAAGGATTCGGACTGACTGTTACAGAAGGATTATGGAAGGGAAAACCAGTGATTGGCGGTGATACAGGTGGTATTAAACTGCAGGTCATAGATCATTTTAGCGGATTCAGGGTAAATACACCAGAAGGTGCAGCAATGAGAATCAGGTATCTGCTTAAACATCCTGAGATTATGACGGAAATGGGCAAAAGTGCAAGACAGTTTGTCCTGGATAATTATTTGATAACACGTCATCTACGGGAATACCTCACCCTTGTTGTAGGTCTGGCATTTGGTTCGAAAGAAAAGATCGAACTTAAGTTACCTCGTCATTAATTGTTTATTGATGTCTGTTCCGCTTAAAATACTCCTGGTATCTACAGAATGTGTTCCATTTGCTAAAACAGGAGGTATGGGTGATGTAGTCAGCGCCTTGCCTATAGCTTTGAAAAATCATGATATTGATGTCAGGATTGTAATTCCAAAATACTCTTTTATTGATGTAAAAAAGTATCATATAAAGCGCCATATTAAATCGATGGGAGTACAGATGGGAAATACTCAGGAATGGTGCAGTGTTGATAAAACAATAACAGATGATAGTATTCCAGTTTACTTTATTGAATTTGATTCTTATTTTAAAAGAAATGGAATTTATCACGACAATGAGTTTAGCGACTACCCAGATAATCCGAAACGTTTTTCATTTTTAGCAAGGGCTGCATTACAACTCTGTAAGGATCTAAAATTCAAGCCCGATATCATCCAGGCTAATGACTGGCATACAGCTTTGATTACTGCTTATTTAAAAATATGGCATTGGAATGATCCAATACTTGGAGGTATCGCAAGTGTATTGACAATTCATAATATTGGTTATCAGGGAATATATCCGAAATTGCATTATGACTATATTGGTCTTGGTGAAGGTAACTTCACGCCAGATAAATTTGAATGTTTTGGAGCCGTCAATTTTTTAAAAGGCGGAATCTATTTTGCAGATATGATCAATACAGTGAGTCCATCTTATGCCAGGGAAACAAAAACACCTTCAGGAGGTTTTGGATTGGATCCATATTTGAGAAAAAAAGAAGACAGATACATTGGAATCCTTAATGGGGCAGATTATTCTCAATGGGATCCGGGAACAGATTGTTTTTTGCCATGTAATTACTCCATTGACAAAATGCATGGTAAAGTACTATGCAAAAGTGCTCTTCAAAAAAGACTTGGCCTTGAGCTGGACCAAAATACTCCGATTATTGGTGTAATCAGCAGATTTGTATCGCAGAAGGGATTATACCTGCTATCTCAATGTATTGAAAGTATAATTCATAATATGAATGTGCAATTTGCAGTATTGGGATCTGGAGATAAACAACTTGAAGCATTTTATGGCACCTTGCCACACGTATATCCGGGTAAAATTGGTTCTTTTATAGGTTATAACGATGAATTGGCTCATTTAATTGAAGCAGGAAGTGACTTTTTATTAATACCTTCCATTTATGAGCCTTGTGGTTTAACCCAAATTTACTCACTTAAATATGGTACGCTTCCAATAATCAGGGCTACAGGCGGACTGGATGATACAGTTGAGAACTATAATGAAAAAACGGGTGACGGTACCGGGTTTAAGTTTTGGGAAGCAAGTACTCATTCCATTTATTATACTGTCTGGTGGGCTGTCAGCACATTTTATGACAGAAAATGCCATATGAAAAAACTTATGAAAAATGCTATGAAAAAGATATTTTCATGGGAAAACAGCGCCTTTCTGTATATTGACCTTTATAATAAAGCAATAGAAATTAAAAATAATGAAGTTTAATCTATTCTTAATTAAAAAAGTAAGCCTAAAGTTGTTCAATTAAAACAGACAAGTCTTTTGTTAAGCTGTTCAAGGGAAAATTATTTTCCTAACTTCCTCAGCCCAACCCTCTACACCAAGTTTTTGACTTTTAATACACTTTTTTCCGGCAAATTTTGGAATTTGTCCCTGGTTTCGAATTAAGATCGAGATATCTGTTATTGAAAGAAAGTCAAAATCGTTGGGACTATCTCCCAAACCAATCGATTTTAGCGGGACACCGGAGAATAATTTTTGATAAAAAGATATCAGGTATTTGACAGCATTACCCTTACCTGAATCTTTTGGGATTAAATGGGCAAATCGGCCTCCCTCGACTATTTTATAGTTAAAGGATTGGGAGAGTCTGATAATCTTTTGAAAGTCGGACTTGAGGGGTGGCAAAATAAATGGTTCTGAAAAATAACGCTGTTGAGCTTTCTGTGCTTGCTCAATTGAAAGCCTGGTATAAGAAACGACTTCATCAACTGTAAGACGGCTGAATCCTTGCAATTGGATTCCGATTTTACTGCTTATTGCATCAAGCACTTCCAGTGGGCTGACCTCCGGCTGTGTAAAAGGAACAATAAAATAACCACCGGCCATTTTTGTCCTGGGGAATTCGCCATGGTAAGTTTCCGGGAATAAAATACCCCCACCGTTTTCTACCACAAACGGATGGCAAATATCCATATCCTTAATAATCTGTTGAACTTCGGCAGCTGTTTTACTCGTTACTGCCACGAGGGGTATATTTTTCTTGCGGATATAAGTAAGGACTTCTCGTGCTTTTTCAAATGAATAGGTGTCAAAATCAAGTAAAGTCCCATCAAGATCTGTAAAAATTATATACATTTCAATTTGCTTCAACCGCCATAACAAGTTTTTCAATGATCCCATTAATGGCAACACCCACACGCTTCCATGCAGGGATCAGAGGACTACCATACGCATGTTTATAAAAGTCTATTGAAGCAGCTTCGATTGTTTGCGCGAATGATTCAACTATAGTAAGTTCCTCATGGAAATCAAAGGATACTAAATCACTGTACATTTCGGCTAAAGACTCATAAATACCCACACTTTCCCTGGCATGTTTTAAGTATGTCAGCCGGATGGTGGCCAACATATCATGAGTTAATATGACTCCATTACTTGAAAGATGCGAAAAAAAAGTCCTGGCAATATCAGTAGCCATCTTATTAAGCCCTTTATCCATACCTGAGCCAACCTCCTGATGTTTATGATCGTACCGTTCTACCAGTTCAACCTGACACACCTGCGAGATCCGGACTATACGGAATATTTCGCTCAGTAATCCTAATTCGATACCCCAATCGGATGGATACCTTAACATTTTGGCCTGAGATACGAATGTAGCAAATTCACCGGAAAGAGGATATCTGAAATCGCCCATATAATCGAGGAAAGGGGTAGTACCCAAAATATCTTTCAAAGTCCGGATTAAAGGATAATAAAACAACCTGGTTACCCTTCCATAAAACTTTGTATTATAGCGGATGTAATATCCTTTTGAAAACTGAAACCCCAGACACATTACAGGGAAAATAAGCCTAGCAAGAAAAGCTTTGTTAAAGGTTATTATATCGGCATCATGAAATGCAATTGCAGCCACCTCATCTTTTCCGATGATATAACCCAATGCTGTCCAGACTGCACGTCCTTTTCCTCGCGGGCCTAATGGCAATTTCTGCTCAATTTCCATAATAACATGTTGTACCACAGGGCTATCGTTCCAAATAAGAGCAGCTTTTCCCTTAAGAGGTGCAATGATATTTTTCGCCTGATTATATTCCTCTTCGTTAGCCTGATCGAGAGCGATATAAACACGCTTTAAATAATCTATCTTCGCCAGGACATCAATGATATTCCTCATAGCATCGCTTGAAAGATCATGGAAAAGCGCAGGAATCAAAACCCCTGCCGGAATTTTTTTACTCGCCAGCATGATTTTTTGCTCCATCAAACTGGAATTTTCACTGGCAAGCAGCGAAAATGTCGGAACAATATTGAAATGGAAATCAGCCATAATAAAACAGCTAAAAACTTATAAAAATATTATCTTTGTCTATATCAACAGATATACAGCAAAAAAGGTTAAAATTAAAGATACACTATTTTTTTAATTTCAGGGAAGAATGGAATATTTACCAGTGAATTTTTAAAATACAATGAAAGTTAATTAAATATCAAAGCTAAAAATATATAGTGATAATTTTAAATATTATCATCTTTTCACGAATTATACTGTAATATTTATAAGTATGCGATTACAAAAAAGAGTTGGAAACTTCTGCATTTTGATGTTATGGCAATTATAGAATAATACCTCTTAATTTTAACACCATTAAGAACAACATTATGTCGAACTTAATGGTAATCAAAATTATAAGTAACAAATAGTGGTAAAGCACTCAGATATACTATTAGATGATGTAAATAGAAAAGTCAATGAGATAGGACATGCAGACATACTTATAGGAATCCCGAGTTATAATAACGCCAGTACAATCGGACATGTGGTGAAAGCGGTTCAGACAGGTTTATTAAAATATTTTCCGGATAAACGGTCAATTCTGGCAAACTCCGATGGCGGCTCTATTGATGATACTATTAATATAGTAAAAGAATCTGGCATTGATCTTAATTCAATCCTTATACATCGCCAAGAAGAGAAACTTTTTAAAATATCAACTCCATATCAGGGAATTCCGGGAAAGGGAAGTGCATTTCGTACCATTTTCGAAATAGCCAGGGTTCTAAATGTAAAAGCCTGCGCTGTAGTTGATTCTGATCTGAGGAGCATTACTCCGGAATGGATTGAACTTCTGGTTAGTCCCGTATTAAATAACGGATTTGATTTTGTGGCTCCTTATTATCACAGGCATAAATATGATGGTACAATTACAAACACTATTATTTATCCTGTAACACGAATGCTTTACGGGAAATGCATACGGCAGCCAATTGGCGGGGATTTTGGATTTTCAGGCAGGTTGGCTGAATTCTACGCTGATAAAAAAGTCTGGGAAACTGATGTTGCCCGATTTGGAATTGATATATGGATGACAACAACTGCAGTTGCTAATGGATTTAAAATTTGCCAGTCCTTTTTAGGTGCAAAAATTCATGATCCCAAAGATCCTGCAGCCAGCCTGAGTTCCATGCTCCATCAGGTTGTAAGCTCTCTTTTCAACCTTATGGAAGAATATTCTTCAGTTTGGCACAGAGTTCATGATACAGAAAATATACCAACTTTTGGATTTGTCTATACGGTTGGATTAGAACCGGTAGCTGTTAATCTATTGCCCATGATTGATAAATTCAAACTTGGAGTGAAAGAATTATCAATATTGTATAAAGATTTTCTATCACCAGAATTGCAAAAATTCCTTTCTGAAATGATTGACCAGTCTGAAGATAAATTTGTATTTCCCGATGAAAGTTGGGTTATAATTCTTTTTGACTTTGCTGTCGCTTGTCATAAAAAGATCATGAACACTGGACATATCATAAAATCGCTTACACCGCTCTATCTCGGGAAAGTGGCATCTTTCGTAATTGAATCAAGAGATGCCAGCTTTGATGAAGTTGAACAAAGACTTGAATCGCTTTGCCGGACATTCCAAAAAGAAAAACAATATCTTATTGACAGGTGGGGAAAATAATATTTAGGTATAAATAATCATCGAAGGAGGCCATTATGTTAAACTTTGTTGAAAAACTATTTAAAGAGCCTTTCCAGGAGTTTCTTGATACAATTCAGAAATTCTTGCCCAACATTTTGACTTCTATACTCATTCTTGTTTCTGGCTTTATAACTGCATGGATTATAAGAATAGTATTAGGAAAAATTACAAAATTATTGAAAATCGACAGATTTTTTAATAATGCAGGCATTGCTAGGAATCTCGAGAAAAGTGGAATAAAAAAGTCTCCAGTAAAGGTACTTAGGCAACTATTGTACTGGACGATTGTATTTATTTTCACAATTTTTGCGCTTATCTTTCTGAAAGTTCCGGTTATGGAAAATCTTCTGGAGCGATTTTTCCTATATCTCCCAAATGTATTTATTGCTTCTCTGCTTCTGATCATTGGATATCTTGTTGCTAATCTTGTGGGAAGGGTAATTCTTATAACACAAGTAAATGCTGGTGTAAAATCTGCAGGAATCTTAAGCAGAGCAGTAAGAATTATAATTATCATCTTTGCATTTGCAATGGCAGTTGAACAGTTGGGTATAGGCCGGGAAACTGTTTTAATAGCTTTTGCTATTACCTTTGGCGGCATTGTCCTTGCTTTATCCATAGCTTTAGGTTTAGGGGGGAAAGATATCGCAAAAGATTTTCTTGAAAAAAAGTTCAAAGGATCCTCAAAGGACAATGATACTTTTAAGCACCTGTAAAATAGATATCAATTATTTGCCCTGATACTTAAACCGGAGGTTGACAGATAGAAAGAATAAACCTGAACATTGCCGTTGTAATACCTGCAAAAAAACACTACTAAAACCGACTTTATGGCCAAATTCAAGAGTTAATATTGTTTATTGCTACAATCAGGGCTTACCCTGTTCTTTGATTTCATATAAGCCTGAACTAAAAATCAATTCTCATTCTTAAAGATACTTCAAAAAAATGCTTGGAATACCTCCTGAAAGATAAAGGACTGTAATTTATATTCACTTAATTTTACCAATAAAATCTATTCATCATGAAAATCACAATAGATTCCATTTTAATACCTACTGATTTTTCTGATCTCTCTGAGAGTTCATTACGTGTTGGTATAGCCATTGCAAAAAGACAAAATGCTTCAGTGACTTTACTACATGTCGTTGACAAATTTTCGTATTCTCCTCCAAATGAAACTCATTCGTCTGAATTTCGTATTACCCCAGATATTTTATTTACGGTAGGGGAAAAACTTAAAGGAATTACTGAAAAGATTCAAAAGGAGACTGGAATCAAAATTTCCGGAAGAATTTTAGAAGGAAAACCATCAGATCTGATTTGCAAACTTGCCTTCGAAGACAATATAAATATAATAGTTATGGGTACTCACGGTAAAAAAGGAATTCGAAAAAATTATATTGGTTCGGAAGCTATTAGTGTTGTAAAAAATGCTTCTTGTCCAATTTTAACGATCCCAGGGCGTTGGCAAAAAACTGATTTTGAAAAAGTCTTATTTCCTGTCAGGATTACATCGGGGACAGTAGTTAAATACTTTTATTCAAGACCAATAATAGAGAAAAACAATTCTAAGATTTTTCTCCTTGGGCTCACTGATCAGAAATATCCTGGTGATGTAAAAGAAATTGCAACACTAATGGACAAGATTAAATTTCATTTACAAAATGATAAAGTTGTTTTTCAATCTGCAATATGTCAAAGTAAAGACTTTCCGAACGAAACTCTTAAAATTTCAAAAGAGTATAAAGTTGATTTGATTATTCTTAACATAAATTTTGAAGATGGTTATAAACCATATTATCTTGGTCCATACGCTCAACAAGTTTTAAGCCATTCTCAGATTCCGATATTAAACATAAAACATACTTAAAATACAACTGAACAAGATCCATCTCATTTCTTTGATGAAAAATGGTAAATATTCAGGAGTTTCCTCAAAAATAATCAGCCTGGGAATGAAGATAGCTGCTTTCCACTACCTGAGTTTTAACATAGAGTGGTGCCCTTACTTTGACAGGATTGACCATCTGCAAGGAAATCTCATCAATCTTTTCTCGCCTTATATCAGGAAACTGGTCCTGGATTATTTTCTTTATTTGCTCAATGGCCTGCTTGTTACCCTTGAGATAAGGATTTGTTATTTTACGAATTCTGAACATAATTTATTTAATGACTTAAT
>Ga0105100_10001628_pt1 | contig 13116 bp, 14 predicted proteins | sample PPLLak12cMay2015_2_FD_87033 | JGI IMG/M metagenome (GOLD analysis project Ga0105100, IMG submission 87033) | Freshwater sediment microbial communities from Prairie Pothole Lake near Jamestown, North Dakota, USA - PPLs Lake P8 Core (1) Depth... | ecosystem: Environmental > Aquatic > Freshwater >... | reverse complement strand
TTTTCGGTGATGGTTAATGGGGAATGGTTAATGGAGCCGCGTAAAGGGCCAATAACCGGTTGCAGGCCTTCCAGTTCACGCACATCGGCATCTGAGCGTTCGTAGATGGTATCCAAACCCGTCTCTTCGAGCAGGATATCGGCGATGGTTTCCTTCCAAAATTCGGAGCCAGCCGTCAGAGATTGCAGAACAAGTACATCAGCGTAGCGGTCAACGATCAGGCCGGGCAGGCCGTCGGATTCGGCATGGACAAGGCGATAGGCGTCAGAAAATTGTGCGATGTTCAACGTGCGACGTGCGGCAAGGGAAAGTTGAATGCATTTGCGGAAAAAGCCGGGATTGATTTGTTCGTCAGGGTCAAAAGTCCAGACGCGCGCACGGATTTGGGAGGTTGGCGAGTAGGCGGCCCGGGCCAGGAAGTCGCCTTTAAACGAGAGCAGGTTCACGGTCTCGCCTGGAGCGGGACCCTGAGCCTGTCGAAGGGCGTCCACATGATGGACCGCACCGGAAAAAATCCAGGGATGGCGGCGCAGCAACGATTTTTCGCGACCGGGCTTGAGGACCAAGTCAGCCATTGAACTTCATCATCCAGCGTTCGGGATGATCGAGCGGGATCCAACCAAATTGGCTGTACAGGCCGTGAGCATCGTTTGTGGCCAGCAGCCAGCGGCGTAAACCCTGCAAATCAGGATGACGATGGACAGTTTCCATCAGCCACTTCCCCAGGCCCAGACCGCGATACTCCTCGTGAATGAAAACGTCACACAACCAGGCCAAGGTGGTGTAATCACTGATGACGCGCGCCAGGCCGATTTGGCGGGAGCCGTCGTAAAGTCCGAAGGTGAGCGAATGCTGGAGATAACGAGCGATCATCTCACGCGTGCGTCCCTGCGCCCAGTACGCGCGCGAGAGCATGTCGGTGATGGCACCCACATCCAGGCGGGCAGGATCAGTGCTGATCGTGAAATGGTCGCGGTGGGTTTCCAAAAGTTGAGGCATGGACTGAGTCTAACACACATGATATGATGCTGACTTATGCTTAAACCCATCCGCTGGAAGGTGTTTCCCCGCGATTTTTTCGTGATCCAGATCGGTTTTTTGCTCTACGGGCTTTCGATTGCGCTGGCCATCCGCGCCAACCTGGGGACTGGCACCTGGGCGGTGCTAGATGTAGCGCTCTCGAAAATCACGGGTTGGACGCCGGGCACCATGACCGTGCTGGTCGGGTTCACCGTGCTGATTTCCGCGCTGCTGATGCGCGAGCAGGTCGGCTGGGGTACGCTGGGGAATATCCTGAGCATCGGCCCCTGGCTGGACCTGATGCTGTATTTCATCCCATCGGTGGAAAACAATTGGCCGCTCCAGTTGCTGATGCTGCTGGCAGGCATCCTGACTCAAGGCGTTGCCACTGCCATCTACATCGGTGTGAACGCAGGCGCAGGTCCGCGCGATAGTTTGATGCTGGCCATCAAGCGCACAACGGGTATCAGTTATCGCCTGGCGCGCGGCTTCATCGAGGTGACGGTGTTGGTCATCGGCTGGTTGCTGGGCGGCCCGGCCGGGATCGGGACAGCCATCCACGCGCTATTGATCGGCACAACCATGCAGTGGGCCTTCAAAATGTTCCATGTCCAGCCGCATCAGAACCAGGATGTCAAGCCTGTGCCAGCAGAAAGCGCGGCGGATTAGATTATCAGAATTGTTATCTATGGTTCGTGGATATGGCATATAATTTTCCAGAGGTATCGTTATGACAAAATCGCAAATTGAGTTTCCCACAAAGGTAGACTTGGAAGAAAAAATATCAGAATGGGCGCATGACCTGCGTTCGCCATTCAACCATGTGCTCGGCTTTACCAAGATGGTTTTAAACGGTCAAAGTGGCCCACTGACCGATCTGCAAAAGGAAGACCTGACCACCGCGTATCGTAGCGCACTGCGGGCAATGTCGCAAGTCAACAACCTGATCGAGATTGCCCGGCTACAACGCGGCGAAAAAGATGTCAGCCGTGCTCCATTGGAGTTGCAGACTTTCCTTGACCAGACCATCGCACAATGGCAGAAGAACAATCTGGGGGTAGAGATGCCCATCGCTACTCTCTTGATGGTGCAGTCCCCTACCATCGAATTGGACAAACAACAAACTGGCTGGATCTTGAATGGTTTTTTCTCCTATCTGACCGCTTATTCTGATGGTACCGGTAGCCTGGCTCTGGAAATCAGTGAAGAGATAAATATGCTGGTATTCACCCTGCGCCAGACAGGTATCGCCAAACGCGGCTTCGACGAGATGACAATGGAAATGTCCGCCCATATTTGCCGGGCTTATGTTGAATTGCAGGGTGGGGAAATCCGCCAAGGCGAATTGAATGAGACAGAAGCGATGGTCCAATTTACGCTTCCAAAATAAGCCAGACCCAGCCAAGTTAGCTTCATGAACAAATCCGCTCTCTACTATCCAGAACTCGACAGCCTGCGGTTTTTTGCTTTTCTACTGGTGTTGGTACATCACGCGCCTTATGTCAGGTCCATTCCCTTGTGGAAGACTCTGTCAATATATGGTTGGATGGGCGTCGATCTCTTCCTCTGCCTTTCTGCATTCCTGTTTGCGAGGTTACTTTTTGTCGAATATCAAGAAAAGGGGAACATCAATGTTGGCTATTTTTACCTGCGCCGGGCACTGAGGATATGGCCACTTTACTTTTTTTTCCTCGGTCTTGCGCTTTTCATGACAGTCCATAAAAATGGCTGGAATCCAACCATCATACAACGTACGCTTGGAATGTTTACATTCACAGATAACCTTCTTACAGCAGCATTTGGATATAGCGGAGTCATCTTATATTCTGCTCACATTTGGACCATTTCTTACGAAGAACAATTCTATTTGTTCATCCCTTGGGTATTGAGAAGGTTCTATCGATTGAAACGTTCAACTACAATTTCAATCCTGATTTTAGCCACACTCACCGGCATGATAATTAGAGCATTTTTTATCTACTACAACATCGGACATTTTTCATCTGTTTGGGTACTTCCCATCACACATTTCGAGTCCATCTTTGGTGGATTGATCATTGGCCTAGGATTGTTGGATGAAGATCTTAGAAAATTACCTAACTGGGTTTCCTTTATTGCCGGAGTTGTAGCCCTATACCAAGTCACCCGCCTCCCAAATGTTTTTGAAGTTCAGTGGAATCTAATGCTCACTTACCCGCTCATCGGCATCGGGACATCCTTGATTCTGTTTACCGCCATGCAAGGTAACCTGGGATCGCTTTCCTCCCTGTTCAAGAATAAGATTCTGGGCTACCTCGGCAAAATTTCCTATGGGTTATATGTATACCACTTCGTTGGCCTGGAACTCGCACGTAACCTCACGAATGCCTATGTTTCGGATGAACGCTTACTGGTATACCCAGCCACGGTTTTGCTGCTTAGCCTGGGCATTACCGTCGCTATTTCGATGATCTCTTATCAATTCCTGGAAAGACCGTTCTTACGCCTTAAAGAAAGGTTCACCTTCATAAAATCACGACCTATTTAGCGGGGACAAAGGTCAGCGCTTCGCCATCGGACCGAAAAATCTGCAACTGACCATCAGCCACTTCAAATCGTTGAACAGATCCCAGATACTGAAGAACAGGCTCTGTTGTTCCATTAAAACCTAACACTGATCGCTAGCCTAGGATTCCCATTGATAGATAGGGAAATTTGCTGTATAGTTTTCACATGAATCAGCCAAAAATCACTCGCCCTACCTTTCCCCCAGGTTATGTGGACAACCCAACCTCCGAAGTGCCATGGGACTACGTTGCCCAGCAGTTAACCGAAGCTAAAAATTACTGGCTGTGCTCCGTGTACCCCGACGGACGGCCGCATGTCATCCCGCGCTGGGCCGTCTATGTAGATGGAAAAGTCTACTACGATGGCAGTTCCAAGACGCGACACGCACGCAACATCCTGGAGAATCCGTACATCTCACTGCACCTCGAAAGCGGGGACCAGGTGGTCATCCTCGAAGGAACTTCTCAACAGGCGGAAAGGCCGTCACCAGAGTTGGCACAAAAACTGGCTCAAGCCTATAAGACCAAATATGCTGTACACGGCTACGCACCCGAACCCAACCAGTGGGATGAAGGCGGGCTGTACGTTTTCACAATCCAGCAGGTTATCGCCTGGACGAACTTCTTGACGAACCCGACCAAATTTGTATTTTAGAACGTTTTAGGGTAAGACTGAGAAAGAACAAATATGTCTATCATAAAACAAATATCCCGTCGTGATTTTCTGAGGCTGACAGGGATTGCAATCTCAGCTACTCTCCTTAAAGCCTGTACTCCTGATGTTCCAGCAATTACCGACATTCCGCCGACCTCCACAACCTTGCCACCAACAAAAACACCAACTCCAACGAATACACCAACACAGCAACCGATCCAGGCTATCTACCCTGACATGGTTCTGGTAGAAGCAGGCAGTTTCCAAATGGGCTCTACAGGCGGCTATGCACATGAACAACCGGTACACACCGTTCTCATTTCCAGGCCTTTCTACATAGCTAGATACGAGGTCACGTTTGAAGAGTATGATCGCTTCTGTGATGACACACACAGGGGCAGGCTAGATGATCGCAGTTGGGGACGAGGTAATCAACCAGTTATTCACGTAGATTGGAACGACGCAGTAGCCTATTGCAACTGGCTGAGTGAAAAAGACAGGCTTTCTCCCTGTTACAGCGGAAAAGGGAAACTGGTCGAGTGCGATTTTTCAGCGCATGGATACCGACTGCCCACCGAGGCGGAATGGGAATATGCCGCGCGTGGCGGGCAAAACAACCAGGGATTTATCTATGCCGGCAGCGATAACCCGGACGAGTTAGCCTGGTATGCTGACAATTCAAAAGACCGGCTACATCCCGTAGGGGAAAAAGAACCCAATGAGCTGGGCTTGTACGATATGTGCGGCAATATTTTCGAGTGGTGTTGGGACTGGTACGATCAGGATTACTACGCCGCCTCACCGGCCAGTGACCCACCAGGTCCGCCGCCGCCACAGGATCCAAAACCCTGGGAGTTTATCCGCGTGCGGCGCAGTGGGAGTTGGCGTGAGGATGTAGAAAATATCCGCGTCAGCGCACGAAGTTTCGATGGTGTGGATTATCCTGGCGATAACGGCTTTCGCCTGGTACGCACAGCTCAATTGTAGCGGTGCGATTCGTTTGTATTCAATGAATGCCTTTTTCACCAGCAAAAGCTTTTGCATTTTTTCGATTTTGTTCTACAATATAGATAGAGAATTTCAATACAGGAGGATAAGCCCATTGTAGGAGGCCTTGGCAGCCTTAATTCCCGGCCTTGCAAATGAATAAGGAGATACTATGTTTACAGACAGCGTACTGCGTGAACTGTTGAACTATTCTAGTCCTGATCCGGTCCTTAGCGTGTACATGAACACTGACATGACCGAAGGCACCGCCGACGCACTTAAGCTGCGCCTGCGGACCTTGCTAAAAGAAGTACATCTACCCAAGGACGAGGCCGCAATACTCAAATATTTTGAACTCGAACGCGAATGGACAGGCCGCAGCACAGCTATGTTTTCTTGTGCGGCACAGAATTACTTTAGAGCGTTTCCCATTGCTGTACCAGTCCGTAGTCGCATATTTGTAGGGGAGCACCCTTACGTTAAGCCATTGGCCGATTTACTGGATGCTTACGGCGGCTATGGTGTAGTATTAGTGGATAAACAAGGGGCGCGTTTGTTCCAGTTTCACCTGGGTGAGTTAGTTGAACAAGACGGCATCCTTGGCGACGAAGTGCGCCATACCAAGCGCGGTGGGGCATCCACCGTGCCAGGACGCCTGGGCGGTATCGCCGGACGAACGCGACATAGTGAGCAGACGGTGGAGCGCAATCTGAAAGAATCCGCAGAATTTGCTGCAAAATTCTTCGATGAGAATCACGTCCGCCGCATACTGATTGGCGGCACAGATGATAATATCAATCAATTCCGAAGCCATCTCCCTAAAACCTGGCAGAGCCTGGTGATCGGTACATTCCCGATCAGCATGACAGCACGCCCTGACGAGGTGCAGAAAAAAGCCCTCGAAATCGGCCAGCAGGCTGAACGTCGCAGGGAGATGCGGCTGGTGGAGAAAATAATCACGTCCGCAGCAAAAGGCGCGGATGGGGTTGTCCGCCTGGACGATACGTTGAACGCTGTCCATGATGGACGGGTACAGACGTTGATCGTTCGGGAAGGGTATCGTGCAAAGGGATTTCAGTGTCAGGGCTGTGGCTACATCACAACGCAGGAATTGGGCGCTTGTCCCTTCTGCGGAAAATCATTCACGCAGATCAAGGATGCTGTGGAAATGGCTGTCCGCAAGGTGATGAAGGATGGCGGCGATGTGGAGATTGTTTATGAGAACCCAAAGCTGGAGGAAATTGGTATTGGAGGCGTGTTACGATATTGACATCTAGTGGCAGATCCACCCCTCGGGGATGATGTGAGACCTGCCACAGCAGGGCTTATATCAAAAAAGTAGGACGAGAATTATCTCGTCCTACACGTTTAACCGAATCGTTCTTCTTTCCAAACATCCGCCCGATTGTGGTAACCAGCCTGTTCCCAGAAACCACGACGGTCTTTTGCCATGAATTCCAGCGAACGCAGCCATTTGGCGCCCTTCCAGAAATAAGGTGTTTCCATATCTTCTCTACCGGGGACGTAACCCACCACACCGCGCAACGGATAGCCATGATCGGGCGTGAGCGGTTCTCCGTTGAAATGAGTCGCCATCAGGAAGTTCTCCTGCACGACTACTTCGAGAGGCAAATTGACTGTAAAGCCATATTCCGCATGCTGCATGACATGCGTAGCGGTAGGTTTGACCTTGATAAAACCCTCGTCAACCAGCGTTTTGACCGAGACGCCTTCCCAAACTGTATCGAACTTGCTCCAGCGTGTGACGCAGTGGATGTCCATCTCGATTTTGGCGCGTGACAGCTTGTTGAACTCGTCCCAGGTCCACTCCTTGTCTTCTTCCACTTCTCCCCAGACGCGAAAATGCCAGGTGGCCGGGTTGAAATGTGGGACAGGCCCATAATGCAAGACAGGGAATTTCAGCGTGAGTGATTGTCCGGGCGGGAGACGCCCTTCCACGCTGACTCGTTCTTCTTCTTTACGGCGGTCGGCACTTTGATTTGTAAACATAGATACCTCTATTAGTCCGAATTATACCCTTCACGTCCACGGACTGCACCTTTTCCTTGAGCAGGAAGGTGCAATCCGTGGACGCGGGCATTATATATCAAACGGCGGCATGGATTAGACACTCCACGCCGCCGAATATTACCCCAGGGATATTAAGTTTTTATTAAAACTCCAGGCTTTCTCCGGGTTTCAGGACTACTGCTTTTGTGTTGGTTTCCTTATTTACACGCGCAGCCCAGGCATGCGGATCTTGCTGGATGATATCAAAGGTGTTGTAGTGAATGGGAACAACTGTCTTCGGCTGGATCATTTTGACAGCCCGTAAAGCATCGTCAGGGCCCATGGTGTAATTATCGCCGATTGGCAGAATAGCCAGATCTACGCCTTCTTCGCCAATAAGCTTCATCTCACTGAACAGGCCGGTATCCTGCGCCATGTAGATCTTCTTGCCGTCGTTGGTGGTCAGCAAAAAGCCAGCCGGGTTACCGCCGTCGGCGCCGTCCGGCAGTTTCGAGCCGTGCACAGCAATGGTGAATTTGAGATAACCAAAGGGATGTTTGTAGCCGCCGCCGATGTGCTGCGCATGGGTCTTCAAGCCCAGATGACCACACCAGCCTGCAATTTCGGCGTTGGTGATGATCAACGCACCCGTCCGTTTGGCAATAGCGGCCGTATCGCCAACGTGGTCGCCATGTCCGTGGCTGACCAGGATATAGTCCACATCCACAGCTTCATGGGTGGTGGAGGCGACGGGATTCCCGCTGAAGAACGGGTCAATGACCAGTTTGTATCCACCGGTTTCGAGACCGAGAGTGGCATGTCCGTACCAGATGAATTTATTACTCATTTCTTCCTCCTGAGAGATCTGCTAATAATAGTATAGACAAAAACAGGGCCGTGGTCAAATGTCTGTTGGCGAATAAATGGTTTACATCTATAATCCTAATTGTGCGTCGCTGCGGAGGTAGTATGAACAAACCCACATTCAAACAAAGTTTTGGCTATTGGTTCGACAACATGATGGCAAAGGGTACACCTGCCATGATCATAATACTGGCTTTTGCCTCCTTTGCTCTCATATTTGTGGCCGGTCTCATTCTATTTATTTTTGGAATTCACCCCGCCGGAGATTCTGAAATGGGCCTGGGAGAAGCGGTCTGGGCCAGCCTGATGCGCACCCTGGACCCGGGCACGATGGGCGGCGATACCGGACCAGGCTTCCGCCTTGTAATGTTAGCTGTGACCATCGGCGGTATTTTCATCGTCAGCGCGTTGATCGGCGTGCTCAACTCCGGTCTCGAAACGCAATTGGAGCGTTTGCGCAAGGGACGCTCGCGCGTGCTGGAAAACGGTCATACGCTGATCCTGGGCTGGTCGCCACAGGTATTTACCATCATCTCAGAGCTGATGATCGCCAACGAGAACCAGACAAATGCGCGCATCGTCGTGTTGGCTAATCAGGACAAGGTGGAAATGGAGGAGCAAATCCGCGAGCGCATTGAGGAAAAGGGCAGCACGCGGGTAATTGTGCGCTCTGGCAACCCGATCGACCTGAATGACCTGGAGCTTGGCAACCCGCACAACGCGCGCTCCATTATTGTCCTGCCGCCGGAAAACGACGATCCCGATTCCTACGTCATCAAGACGGTGCTGGCAATTACCAACAATCCCAACCGCCGAAAAGAGCCTTATCACATCGTGACGCAGATCCGCAACCGCAAGAACTTGGACGTGGTCAGTATGATCGGCGCAAACGACAAAGTCTTCCCCTTGTTGACCGGCGACCTGGTCGCGCGCGTTGTTGCGCAGACTTCGCGTCAATCCGGACTTTCGGTTGTCTACACCGAACTGATGAATTTCAGCGGCGATGAAATCTACTTCAAACAGGAACCCGGTCTTTCCGGGAAAACCTTCGGCGAGGCGCTGCTGGCCTATGAGGATTCGACTGTCATGGGCCTGTGCAAAGCGGACGGTACCATTCTGCTCAACCCGTCTATGGACATGCGCCTCGAACCGGGCGACCAGTTGTTTGCGCTCTCCGAAGACGACGATACCATCCGGTTGTCCGGTCTTTCCAATATTCCGATTGAAGAAGGCTTGATCCGCACTGGCATCAAAGCGCATAAACCGGGCCCGGAAAGAACCTTGATCATCGGCTGGAACCGCTCTGCCCCAACCATCGTCTGTGAGCTGGATGCCTACGTTGCCAAGAACTCGCAAATCACTGTGTTAGCCAACAAGAATCTGGCCGGTGATGCTATCAAAGCCTGCGAGAAGAATCTCGTCAACCAGAAACTGACCTTTGTGCCCGGCGACACCACCAGCCGCGAACTGCTGGACAGCCTGAACATCCCGGCATACGACCACGTGATCGTACTGGCCTGTTCTGGCCTCGAAACCCAGCAGGCCGATGCCAGGACGTTGGTCACCCTGCTGCACCTGCGCGACATCGCCGAACGCGATGAAATGCCCTTCTCCCTCGTCAGCGAGATGCTCGACCTGCGCAACCGCGAACTGGCCGAAGTCGCCCGCGTGGACGATTTCATCGTCAGCGGGCATTTGATCAGTCTGATGCTCGCCCAGCTCTCTGAGAACGTCGAGTTGTTCGATGTTTTCCAGAATATTTTCGAGCCAGAGGGGGCGGAAATCTACCTGAAACCCATCCGGGATTATGTCGAAACGGGACAACCCGTTACCTTCTACACCGTTGTGGAGGCGGCCCGCCGGCGCGGCGAAACGGCGCTGGGTTATCGCGTCACCGCCGAAGCCAACGAGGCCGAGAAAGATTATGGCGTGTACACCAACCCTAAAAAATCAGAGAAAGTCATTTTCGCGCCGGATGACAAAATCATCGTGGTGGCCGAAGAGTAACCAAAAGTACCAATCATTTCACAAGCCCTTCACACCTGTTGGAGGGCTTTTTCGAATATTTTTGAGGACTTTTACGTTAATATAATAGCAAGCGCAAGTACCTTCGAAAGGATCTCTCCCGGTGACGTTCATCTCGCAAGCCAACGAAATAGAGTTGGTCACCAGAGCGCAAAGCGGCGATCGTAATGCCTTCAGCGAACTGGTTCGCACGCACGCCCAGGGTGTGCTGAATGTGATTTATCGCATGTGCGGCGATATGCAAATAGCAGAAGACGCCGCGCAAGAGACATTCATCCAGGCCTGGTTACGGCTGCAATCTTATCGTCCGCAGGCGTCCTTACGAAACTGGCTGTACCGCATCGCGGTCAATACCGCGATAGATATGCTGCGCAAAGAAAAGCGCATCCTGCCTAGCGCGATCGAAGACTTGAACCTGACAGATTCGGGCCCTGGCCCGGAAACGCTGGTCGCAAATTCTGAGCGGACAGAAATGGTCCAGGAAGCCATCCTGGCATTGCCGGATGCCAGCCGAGCTGTGCTGGTGTTGAGAGAATTCGAGGGTCTCTCTTACCAGGAGATCGCAGAATCGATAGATATTCCGGTTGGTACGGTGATGTCGCGTTTGAATTATGCTCGAAAATTATTGAGAGAAAAATTAGAAGTGCAACTGTTTGTGTATGCGGAGGCTGAAAATGTCTGACCATATCCTTGAATTGCTCAGCGCTTACATCGATGGTGAACTGCACGGCGGGCAACTCCGCAAGGTGGAGGCTCATCTGGATGAGTGCCAGTCCTGCCTGGAAGAATATTACTCATTGCAGGCCCTGTCGGCCACACTGCACGCAGCGCCCGTACCCGATTTTCCTTCGCCGGAACGCCTTGCTGCAGATGTAGCGCTGCGCCTGCCGCGCAAGCCGGTCAAACCAATGAGCCGCAGAGCGCTGGAGATTGGCTGGTGGCTGGCGCCGGTCGGGCTTATCGTAGCGTGGATATTCGTCAGCACGACCATCCTGGTCAGTAATGCGGTGACGGCGGCTGGTGATTTCGGATTGTTAGACAGTGCGTCGGCATGGCTGGTAGCTGGTTCGTCCGGAGCAAATTACTCAGCTTTTCTTGGGCAATTTGGCCTGTTGGCCGGGAACAGCCTGCAATGGGCTGAGATGACCGAGGCCTTTACAAGGACCGCTGTACCGCAAATCACCTGGCAAGTTTCAATCGCTTTGCTTTATCTCAGTTGGTTGGCAATCTGGTGGACACGCCATACGCGTCAGGGGCTCGGCGGACCCTTCGATAGCGGAGGCAGGCCCACAGTCAAGTAAGAACGAAATATATAAGGAGAAAAAATGGACCCCGTCAAAATTTTAAAACGTGCCTGGCACATCCTGTGGAGCTATCGTGCTCTATGGGTCTTTGGCCTGATCCTGGCCCTGACAGCCGCTGGATCGAGTGGTGGTAACGGCAACAATGGCGCCAGATTTAGTGGCGATAGCAGCAATCAAAGCTATGAAGCACCCCTGCCTGAAAACTGGCGTGAAGAAATCAGTAAAGCCTTCGCTGAAGCCGGTAAAGAATTCTCGCGAATTCTCGAAGATGGCCTGCCTGCGCTCGGGATCTCGAAAGGCGAACTGACCGCCCTGCTGTGGGTCGGCGCTGTTTTCGTACTGGTCATGCTGGTCGTTGGGCTTGTGATGACTATCGCCCGTTATGTTTCCGAAACTGCGGTCATCCGCATGGTGGATGAGTACGAAGCCACCGATACCAAGATGACCGTCCGGCAGGGCTTTCGCATCGGCTGGTCGCGCACATCCTGGCGTCTGTTCCTGATCAACCTGATCGTCAATATACCCGTCTTCCTGCTGTTGGTCGTGATGGGCGTCGCGGGCTTTGTGATCTACACAATGGTCGCGGGCCAGAGCGGGGATTTCGCCGTGGCTGGCATTGTCGGCGTAATCGGTGTGGTATTTCTGGCCATCTTTGTGGTTGTGATCCTGAGCATTTTCCTGGGCTTACTGCGTCACTTCTTCTGGCGTGTCTGCGCCCTTGAAAATGTAGGAGTGGGCGAATCGCTACAGCGCGGCTTCACGCTGGTGCGCGAGAACTGGAAAAACGTCGGGTTGATGTGGCTGGTCATGATCGGATTGGGCATCGCCTGGATGCTGGTATCCATCATCGCTATCATCCTGACGATCCCGATTGTGGCGATAACCGCTATTATCGGTGCGCTGGTAGCAGCTATCCCAGGCTTGCTCCTGGTCGGCTTGTTTAGCACATTCCTGAACGGGTATTTGCCCTGGATCGTCGGCGGACTCTTTGTCCTGCCCCTGTTCTTCACCCTGGCCTTCTCGCCCTGGGTCCTGTTGACAGCCTGGCAACAGGTGTATGCATCCACAGTTTGGACACTCACCTACCGGGAGATCAAGGCTCTGCCCGCAGAGACACCGGAAATGGAGATTGGGCCAGTCGGTGACTGACCGCTCCAATCTGTTGCGTGCCCTCTTCTTGATGAAGGGGGCACGTTTTTTTAAAGCTCGAACAGAGAAATCGACTCGATGTGATACGTCTGCGGGAACAGATCGAAGGGCGTGACGTCCACCAGGCGGTAGCCCTCGGCAACCAACCTGGCCACATCGCGCGCCAATGTGGACGGATCACAGGAGACGTAGGCGATGACCTTTGGCACAAGTTGCCGGATGCCATCCAGGGTGCGCTTGTCCACGCCCGCCCGCGGCGGATCGACCAGGACAACAGCCTGCTCGGCTTCGAGATGCGGAATCACATCCTCGGCTGCTCCCTCGTACAGTTCCACGTGGTCGAATTCATCCAGATTGACGGCGAAGTCCTCGCACGCGGACGGCGAAGACTCGATCCCAATCAATCTATCGCATTTCGGCGCCAGGAAAGCGCTGAACAACCCCACGCCGCAATAGACATCCAAAATGGTTTTGGCTGGCAAAGGCAATCTGTTCAAAAGATGCTGGACCATCTTTTCAGCCATGACCGTATTGACCTCGAAGAACGACCCTGCTG
>Ga0105100_10001627_pt1 | contig 13124 bp, 15 predicted proteins | sample PPLLak12cMay2015_2_FD_87033 | JGI IMG/M metagenome (GOLD analysis project Ga0105100, IMG submission 87033) | Freshwater sediment microbial communities from Prairie Pothole Lake near Jamestown, North Dakota, USA - PPLs Lake P8 Core (1) Depth... | ecosystem: Environmental > Aquatic > Freshwater >... | reverse complement strand
AGCGCCAGCTCGCGATGGCCGGCGCCCGGCGCGGCGACGAGGTCGTGATCGGTGACCGGGCGTTCGAGTTCCTCCCCGAGGAGGGAGCCGATGGGAAGGCGTGAGGAGCTCCTCCACGCCGAGGAGCTGGGCTGGCGGCAGCTGAACGAGCTCATCGAGGGTCTGTCCGACGAGGATCTCGTGACCCCGTACGGGGACGAGGGGTGGTCGGCGAGGGACCTGATGTGGCACGTGGCGTGCTGGGCCGCCGACTGCGCCCGAGCGCTCGACCAGATGGCCGCCGGGGTCTTCAGGGGTCAGACCCTGGCCGAGGACACCGAGACCGTGAACCGGCGCTGGCTGGCGCAGTCGCAGCGACTGGACCTGGAGAGTGTCCGGGCGGAGTGGCATCCTTCGCGCTCGATGATGGTCGAGCGCTTCGCCGCGCTCCGGCCTCTCACGCCCGACGCCGACGAGTGGTTCGACGAGGCGGGACCTCGCCACTACGAGGAGCACCTGCCCGACCTCCGCGCCTGGGTCGAGCGCCGTCGGCCGACCTGAGCCGGCCTCCACGGTGGCCGCGCGGGCCGGCCGTAGGATAGGCGCCGTGGGACGACGCCTCGGGGTCATGGGCGGCACCTTCGACCCCATCCATCACGGACACCTGCTGACGGCGGAGGAGGCCGCGGTCCAGTTCGGACTGGACCAGGTCGTCTTCGTGCCGACCGGACGGCCGTGGATGAAGGAGGGGCGAGACGTCTCGGACTCGGAGCACCGGTACCTGATGACCGTCATCGCGACGGCCAGCAACCCCCGGTTCGCGGTCTCGCGGCTCGAGATCGACCGCACCGGCCCGACGTACACGGTCGACACGCTGCGCGGCCTCCAGGAGCTGCACGCGGACGCCGAGCTGTTCTTCGTCACCGGCGCGGACGCGATGCTCGAGATCTTCCAGTGGAAGGACCCCGCCGAGATCCTCTCGATGGCGCACTTCATCGCGGCGACGCGGCCCGGGCACGACCTCACCCATTTCGAGGCCGAGGCTCCCTCGGCCCATCCGAACGTGAGCGTGATGAACATCCCGGCGCTCGCGATCAGCTCGACCGACATCCGGCAGCGGGTCCGCGAGGGCAGGCCGATCCGGTACCTCGTCCCCGAGGGCGTGAAGAGCTACGTCGAGAAGGCGGGGCTCTACCGGTGACGCGCGGGCGTCTCTCGCTCGCGGCGGTGGTGCTCCTGGCCGTTGGCGCGATGGTCGTGGTGCGGATCGCGCGCTCGGAGGAGCCGCCGCCGGCGGCCGCCGAGCGGCCCTCGGAGCTGGTGCTGCTCGTGGTCGAGACCGATGCAGGCCCGCGCACGGCGGTCGTCGGCTCCGGCGGGTCGATCGCCCCGGCGGCTCTCGTCCTGCCGGATCGGGTGGCGATCACGATCCCCGGTCAGGGGGATGGGACGGTCGCCGACGCGAGCGAGCTGCCCGGCCGCTCGGCGGCCACGGCGGCGGCGAACCTGCTGGGCGTCTGGATCCCGCACCACGTCGCGCTCGAGCCGCGCGCGATCGCGGAGGTGGTCGATCGCGCCGGAGGCATCGAGGTCGGAGGGACTGCGATGAGCGGCCGGGACGTCGCGGCCGCGCTCGAGGGCCGGGAGGGCGTCCCGGACGAGGTCTGGGCGACGACGCTCGAGGCGATCCTGCGCATCGCGGTCTGGGAGCCCGGCGACCTGCCGGTCTCGGACAGCCCCACCGCAGCGGCCGAGATCCTGAACGGGGCCAGTAACGCGCCGGTCGAGGTCCTGCCGGCCGAGGAGGTCTCGGGCGGTCTCCTGCGGACGGACCCTGCGAGGATCCGCCCCCTCGTCACCGCGCTCTGGGGCGTCGCCGACCGCGAGGTGCTCCCGATCATCGTGCTGAACGGCAGCGGGGAGCCGGGCATCGGAGAGTCGGTCGCGGAGCGCGTGATCGGGAGTGGGTTCCGCGTGGTGGTCTCGGAGAACGCATCGAGCTTCGACCACGAGACGACCCTCATCGTCGTGGCGAGCGAGGATGACCGTGCACTCGGCGAGCGTGTGCGAGACTTGTTGGGGATGGGCGAGGTGCAGGTGGCCGGTCCGGCCTCCGGCATCGCGGACGTGACCGTGGTGGTCGGGAAGGACTTCGGGGTTTGACGGAAGGCGCAGGGCGGCGTGCCGAGCGGTAGCAGCGCCGGCAGCCGGACGATCGCGGCGGCGGCCGCACGGGCCGCGGCCGACAAGCAGGCCCGGGACGTCGTCATCCTCGACGTGCACGAGTTGATCGTGATCACCGACTACTTCGTCGTCTGCACCGGCACGAGCGACCGCCAGGTCAAGACGATCGTCGAGGAGATCGAGAAGGCTCTCCGCGGGCTCGGCGAGAAGCCGGTGCGGCGCGAGGGCGGGCAGGAGGCGCGATGGGTCCTGCTGGACTACGTCGACGTCGTCGTTCACGTCTTCGCCGAGGAGGAGCGGGACTTCTACGACCTGGAGCGTCTCTGGCGCGACGCCCCACGCATGCGGTGGGACGCCGATGGCGGCGGGGTCGCCGCCTCCGCGGCCGACTGATCGATCGCTCGCCGTTCCTCCATCACGGCCTCCTCGCTCAGCCGCACGGGGTCCACCAGCACGATCCCGTCGCGCGAGGTCTCGATCAGCCCGTCGTCGCGCAGCTGGTGGATCGTCCGGGTTACGACCTCGCGGACCGTGCCGATCTCGTCGGCCAGCTCCTGCTGGCTGAGCCGCACGACGAGCGGCGGGCCCGCCCCGGCCGCAACGAGGTCCAGCAGCTGGCGGGCGACGCGCTGGCGCACCGTCAGGAACGTCTGCTCGGAGATCTCGTCCAGCGCCCGGTACAGCTGGTGCGTGAGCTCCTCGGCGCAGGCGCGCGCGACGTCCGGGTCGGACTCGAGCATCGAGCGCAGCGCGTCCACGCTGAGCGCCACGACCGACGCGCCCGTCATCGACTGGATGTTCATCGGCGCGAGTCCGCCGACCGCCAGGGGGAGCCCGGCGATGTCCCCGCTCCGGGCGTATCGCACGGTGACCTGACGACCCTCCTCCGACGTCAGGTACACGCGGAGCAGGCCGCTCACGACCACGATGAGGCGCGCCGGGTCCTCGTCCCGATAAACGACGGCGCCGGCCGGGACGCTGATCCGGATGCCCTCGGCGAGGAGACGCTCGGCGGCGTCCGCCGGAAGCGTGAAGAGGAAGCCATCCTGCAGCCCGTCGTCGACGAGCGCGTCGAGCAGGGGTCCACCCATCGGGCACTCCTGAAGCGAGAACGCTCCACTCCCAGTGTAGGCCGGTTCTCCTTCCGATCCCTTCAGGCAAGATCGAGCGGGTGACTTCGGTCACACAGGCATGGCACCCACGTCACGGAAGGCGCGCGACGGTCCCTGCCATGGTGGTCCTGCGGGCACCGGGGGTCGGTGACCGCGTGGGAGGTCGTCATGAGGCGGGTCGAGTACCGGATCGAAGAGATCCCGCCCGGTGAGCACGGCGGACCGCCGCCGTTGGTTCGTCTGGCGGAGCGGCTCAACGAGCTGGGCAAGCAGGGATGGGAGGTCGCCAGCCTGGACATGACCTCGCACCCCTCCTGCTCACCCGCAGCCCAGCCGAGCAAGCCGGTGCCGGTGCTCCTCGAGCGCGAGATCGAGGGCTGAACCTCGGTTTCGAGATCCCTCGAGAACCGGTAGCCCCGGCCGAGATGCGTCCGCGCGCTCGGCCGGGGCGTCGTCATGCGTCCGTCGGCGCTCGACGGGGTTTCGCTAGACTGGCCGTCGCCGCATCCGGGCCCATAGCTCAGCTGGTAGAGCGCTTGGCTGGCAGCCAAGAGGTCAGGGGTTCGAGTCCCCTTGGGTCCACGAGCAGGGCAAACGCTCATCTGGCTCCTTGCACAGCGCAGGTCGCCGCCTGCCAGTCAGCTACGCTCTGCCTCCCGCAGCATCCCGACGAGCACCGCCCGCACGGCCGGGTCCGCCTCGGCGTTGGTCAGTTCACAACGAACTGGAGCCCCCGCGCCTCATAGCCCGGGGGCTCCACGTACAGCCCCCTCATCGAACGCGCCGGCAGCCCCTAGCCGATCGCACGCTTCAGGAGCACAGGCACCGCCTGCTGCGGCTGCGCGGCCGGTGAGTAGGTGGGGTGGTAGGTGAGATCGAGACTCACGACCTCCCATCCCTCATTGCCCCACTCGGTGCAGTGCTCAACCAACTGCACCATGTGCGTCGGACCGTGCGCGTCGATGGGGATCTCCTCGATCCGGTACTCGAACTTCATCGCGACCTCCTCCTCCGCCAGGTCGGCCCTGCCAGATCACGGCATCCCGGCGGCTTCGTCTACACGATGACACCGGCCCCGTGCCTGGTCGGTGACTTTGGTTCGACACGCATGTGACTTAGGTCACACCCAGACGCGTGTTGGCCCTATCCCGTGTCGCCGGACCGCCTCAGTGACCTCGGCTCGCTTCCCGCAGCATCCCGACGAGCACCGCCTGCCCATAGGGTCGCCGTTTGCGGTCCGGAATCGCGAGGTGGAGTATGAGATCGTCCGCCAACCCGGGAGGGGGCTCCATTCGCAGACATCCAGCCATCGGCATCGTTGTCTTGATAGCCATCCTGTCTCTGTCGGTGGCCATCCCTGCCGCTGCAGCGTCGAAGACCCGCGTGTACAAGGGCGAAACGTCGCAGATCAAGCCCTTCAGCGTCCGCGTCCTCAAGGCCGACGATGGGCAGAGGTACTTCAAAGGATTCAGCATCGAGTTCGTGCTGGCCTGCGAGGACGCGTCGACGCAGAATGGGGGATGGGCTGGAGCTGGGGTGGCAAGCAGAACCAGCTTACGGACGGCGTGTTCGTAGATATCGATCAGGACTTCAGCTTCGATGCTCTCCACATCCATGGCGGATCGGGCACCACCGAGGTAGCGGGACGTTCAGGTTCACCGTCGCAGAACTCACGGCCGATGAACAGGCACAGGTGTGCACGACCGGGGACCTGACCTGGCAGGTCGAGTATGACCGCACGCTATCTCGGACATCGTCCGTGTCGAGCCCGGCGCTCGAGGGGATGGTGAAGATCCGGGTCGGCTCCGACGGCGAGGTGTCCAGGACGGCTAGGAGTTTCGCCTAGCCTCGCGCAGCATCCCGACGAGCATGACCCGCAGGAACTTGTCCTCCTCGGCGTCGATCAGGAGCTCGGCGAAGTTCCGCGTGCGCGGGCCTGGAAGTACTCGCCGATCGTGCCGGCGCGTTCGTAGTCGGGGAGCAGGCGCACCCGGAGTAGTTCGGCTCGAGGAGCGGGACCGAGCGCGTCGAGCCGGTCACGGATCGCCGCCGCGACGTGCTCGAGGTTCACGGGGCCTCACGCGCCAGGCCCGGACGGTGACACGTTTGGGCTGTCATACTTCTGTCCAGGAGACACGATGACCTATCGTCATCATCTTCGTTCTTTTCGGTGTCGTCGTGATCGGACCGATCTGGCTCTGGGCCCGGCGAATCGAGAAGCGGATCGAGCCGCCCGATCGCCCGGGTCACGAGGGAGAGCGGTTCCACTTCAAGTACGGCGGCGAGCCACCCGGCGAACACGGTAGCGGCACGATCTCCGGCGCCAGCTGAGGATTGCGCCTCGGCGCGTTAGCCGATCGTCAAGAGAAGATCCTTGACGGCGGGTCGGATGTACGTTCCCGTAGCGTGACCGGGGGGGACGCTAGCACCTCTCGGGGACGCGATCTCGTGGATAACCTCGCCCGTTCCGCTCGCGCCCGACCAGCGTTTCCGCAGGTCAGCACACCGTTTAGGCCAGGCTGGCTGGTTAGGCCAGGCTGGCTGGCAGCCAACGTCAGGGGTTCGAGTCCCCTTGGTCCCAGACACCCTTGGTCCACGAGCAGGTGGTCCACGAACAGGGGAAACACTCTCGCCCCCGCCGCTGGCTCAAGGTCGACATCGCGGCTGATCAGCCGATCAGGAACCCACTCAACCAGGTCGAGCCGTCGGTGCGTGGGGCTGGCCGGGAAGGGTTCGTCGCAGCGGACGTCCCGGAGCTGCCGTTCCGTGCTGCCTCCTTCGACGTCGTCGTTGTGGCTACCGGTGTGCCTGGCCTGCTCGCGATCACGATGCGCCGCCCTCCAGGGGATGGGTGTCGCGTGGGGAGGGTCAGCTGCTCGAGCCGGAGGGCGCGGTCCGGCGCTGCTGGCCGGGGGTATCCGGCCGGTGCGAGTCACGAAGCGCTGATGGAACGTACCGTGCGGCGATCGAAGGTCCGTCCGCCGTTAGGGATCGTCCTGACGGAGCACCGCCTCGACGAGCGCGAGGGCGCGTCCGGTGACGAGGCGCTGATGCGGGTCGCGGTTCAGCTCTTCGAGCCGTCGGCACGCCGCCTCCACCGACGCACGGTCTTCCTCCCTCACGCGGCCGGTGCGCTCGAGGAACGCGCGGACCAACTCGCTGTGCTGTCCTTGCAGGATCCCGACCTCCGGCCCCAGCTCTCCGCCGATGGCCGCGCCACCCCTCCGGCGGAACGCATCGATCTGCTCACCGAGCGACTGCAGCTCTGCCGCGCACGACATCGCGTCGGCCACCACGGCCGTAACGTGCTCGTCGCCCTCCGCCGATGTCGAACCCTCGAGACGTCTGTGTCTCCACCGTCGGAACATGCGGCCTCCCGGCCGTGATGCTACGTCGGTGTGCTTCCCGGTGTGGTCTCGATGCGACGGGCGGAATCGATGCGCGCCCGTTCCACCGACCGGCGGTCGAGACCTCTCGGCTTGAAGTGGAACCCGCTGCGTGGTTCGCTCTGCACCCACGTATAGAGAGGGGAGTCGGTATGAAGGCGTCGAGAGCGATCGTGGTCGGAGCCCTCGTCTCGACAGTCGCGGTGGTGCCCGTGTGGAGCGCTCAGGCGGTCGCGATGTGCTCGGGTCATCCCGCCACGATCACCGGAACGAGCGGTTCCGATGTCCTGCGCGGAACGCCGAGACGGGACGTGATCGTTGGCCTCGGCGGGAACGACCGGATCGTCGGTCGGGGTGGCTCGGACCTGATCTGCGCGGGCGACGGCGACGACACCGTCAAGGGCGGTGGCGGTCCCGACGTGATGTACGGCGACAAGGACGACGACATGCTCGTCGGGGCGGGCGACAACGACTTCATCGTCGGGGGTACCGGCGTCGACACGCTCAAGGGAGGTCAGGGGCACGACGCGCTGGACGGCGGTATCGGCGCCTCCGGTGTCGCGACGGGCGACGTGATCCTCGGCGGCCGTGGGAACGATGCGGTGAGCGATCGAGGCGGCCCGGACAAGATCGTCGGCGGCCCCGGACAGGACGACATCGTCGGTGGGGCCGGGAACGATCTGATCATCGGCGGCGCGGGGGACGACGTCCTCGACGTGTCCGAAGGCGACGACACCGTCTTCGGCGACGACCCGGCGGGCGCGACGAGCGGCGACGATCACCTCGACGGCGGCGAAGGGACGGATGAGCTCGAAGGCGGGCTCGGAACCGATACGTGCGTGAACGGTGAGGCGGTGGTCGGCTGCGAGTAGGCCGCCGGTCGGCGGCGTTGTGCCGCTTCCCGGTCGTTCCCGGACGCGGACGGCTTCGACCGGAGTCGCGGATCGGTCCCCGTCAGATCGCGGACCGGCCGCCGCCGCAGGGACGATGGCGCCGTTCATGTGCAGGCGTCGTCGCTCAGCAGGTAGGTGATCGTCGCGGCGACCTCCTCGGATTCGGCGGCGGCAGGATGTTGCCGCGACAGGAACCGGGTCGAGACCGGGAACTCGCGGGCGCGCCCCTCGAGCCGCCCGGCGACGATCTCGGCGGCAACCACCTTCGCCCCTACGCGGCATGGGAGATACCCCACGAGGCGCGTTCCGCGGAGGTCGCGGCCGGCGATCCGGGCGCTACCGGGGAGCCATGCAGCCGTACGTGGGGTGGTCGGCCGCGATGGCCGCGATGTCCTTCATCGCCCGCACGATCCGGCGCTTCCCGAAGTACGTCGTCGTCGAGAAGTACTTCCACATCTCGAACGAGCAGGGCTTCGAGTGCGCGAGCAGCGCCGCGCTGTACTCCCGCAGCTCGCGGGGGGACATCGCCCAGGCGTCGCGCGTCTCGGGGCTCCGGATCCCGCTGGAGCCGTCGCCGCCACTCAGCACGTTCATGCCGATCGCGAGCGCGAGCCCCTGCCGGTCCGTCGCCGCCTGCTCCACGGTGGCGAACCTGGCGGCCCTGCCCTTCCGCGCCGAGTAGCGCGACGACGCGGCGTCCAGGTACCTCCACGTCCAGCCGCCGGGCCACGGCTCATCGCGCCCGGCCGCGTCCTCCTCGAGGTCGAGGGCGTCGGCCCGGACCATCGTGGGCATGTCCGGCCAGATCGACTTGCTGTACGCGGCCATCTCGTCGAGCACGTCGTTCGTGATGACCGTGCCGCCCCACTGGTCATCGGCCTTCGCCTCGCTCACGAGCTGGTGGGCGACGATGGTCCCGTCGTCGATGAACCCCTCGAGCTCGACGTCTCGGTAGCGGTCGATCTCGGCCTTCCACCGCTCGAGGTCGAAGGAGCCGTCGTCGCTCTGGTAGTGCTCCTGGCTCCCGGCGAGCTTGACGATGACGCGCATCCCGGCTCGACGCGCCTGGTTCAGCCTCCGGACGGCGCGTGCGGGGGTGAAGTACAGCTTCGTCCCTGTGTAGGGCCTGGAGAAGAGCTTCGGCGCGAGGTCGTTCGGCCCGAACGGCACGTCGGCCGACGCCGACGGGCTCACCCCCGCCACGAGGACGAGGATCAGAGCCCAGACGATCGATCGCTTCACTGAGCGTGCCTCCCGACGAGGTCGATCCGCTCGCTTGCCCTCCGCTTCGGCCCCTGCGGTCAGAACCTTGAGCGCCCCGCGAGGGTAGGCCCGTGCGACGCGTCGTCTTCGGGCGACCGGTCACCCGCGATGGGGTCCACCCTGCCCTGGCGTCGAAGCGTGGGGCGGGTGGCTGTCCCGCCGGTCCCATGGCCGCACCGAGAGCCACCGGCTACGCTCGGGCACAGCCGAGCCAAGGAGCGTGTCCGCATGAGGATCCTGGTGATGGGCAGCGGCGGCGTCGGCGCGTCGTTCGCGCCGATCGCGGCTCGCCGCGACTTCTACGAGCACATCGTCTTCGCCGACTACGACGCCGCGAGGGCCGAGCGCGTCGTCGAACGCTACGACGGCGGCACCGGCCGGTTCAGCGCGATCAGGGTGGACGCCTCGGACGCCGCCCAGGTCGCCGAGGCGATCCGCGCGAACGCCATCACGCACGTCCTGAACGCGGTCGACCCCCGGTTCGTGATGCCGATCTTCGAGGGCTGTCTGGAGGCCGGGGCGACCTACATGGATATGGCGATGTCGCTCTCGGAGCCGCACCCCGAGGAGCCGTTCTCGCTCCCCGGCAAGAAGCTCGGCGACGAGCAGTTCGAGCGCGCCTCGGCGTGGGAGGAGCGCGGTCTGCTCGCCCTCGTCGGGTGCGGCGTCGAGCCGGGGCTCTCCGACGTGTTCGCCCGGTACGCGCAGGACCGGCTCTTCTCGTCGATGGACGAGTGCGGCGTCCGCGACGGCGCGAATCTGGTGGTCCGCGGATACGACTTCGCGCCCGGCTTCTCGATCTGGACGACGATCGAGGAGTGCCTGAACCCGCCGGTCGTGTGGGAGAAGGACCGCGGGTGGTTCACCCTGCCGCCGTTCTCCGAGCCGGAGACGTTCACGTTCCCCGAGGGCATCGGCCCCGTCGAGTGCGTGCACGTCGAGCACGAGGAGGTGCTGTTGATCCCGCGGTGGATCGACTGCCGCCGCGCGACGTTCAAGTACGGGCTCGGCGACGAGTTCATCGACGTGCTGCAGACGCTCCACAAGCTCGGGCTGGACAACAAGGAGAAGATCCGGGTCGGCGAGATGGACGTGGCGCCCCGAGATGTCGTGGCGGCGGCGCTGCCAGACCCGATGACGCTCGGCGACAGGATGACCGGCAAGACGTGCGCGGGGACGTGGGTCACGGGAACCGGGACCGACGGCAACCCCCGCGAGGTCTACCTGTATCACGTCGTCGACAACGAGGAGTGCTTCGGACGGGACGGCGCGCAGGCGGTTGTGTGGCAGACGGCGATCAACCCCGTCATCGCGTTCGAGCTGCTCGCCGGCGGGGTCTGGACGGGGACGGGCGTCCTCGGGCCCGAGGCGTTCGACCCGGTCCCGTTCCTGGACCTGCTGAAGGAGTACGGCTCACCCTGGGGGATGGAGGAGCGCACCCCGGCCTGAGCCGGCCCTCGGGCCCTCGTGCCTAAGGTTGACCGCACCGTCGGCCGACGCTTCTCAGGGGGGCGCGCGCGTGGCGCGCCGGACGAGCCATGGCCACGACGGACGGAGAGCTCACCGGTCTGGTGGGCGCGAGCGCGCTCGACGGGCTCCTGGGGGCTTCCAGCCTGCTGGAGGCCACCCCCGAGTGCCTGGTGGTGGCAGCCGTCGACGGCCGGATCGTCTACGCGAACCGCCGGGTCGAGGAGCTGTCCGGCTTCTCGCGCGCGGAGCTCCTCGACCGCCGGGTCGACGGGCTCGTCGCGGCCGAGCGCCCGATCGCGGAGGCGACCGTCGGCAGCCGCATCGAGGGCTCCTGTCACCGCAAGGCGGGTGAGGACGTGCCGGTCGAGATCCATCTCGGCGCGGTCGAGGGCGCGGCGGGCCGGTACCTCGTCGTCACGCTCCGAGACGTGTCGGACCTGCGTCGAGGCGAGGCCGCGCGCTTCGAGGCGGAGGCGAAGTACGTCTCGCTCGTCGAGGGCATCCCCGCGATCACGTACATCGACCCGATCGACGAGAACCAGAGCTCGATCTACGTGAGCCCGCAGGTGACCGAGCTCCTCGGGATCGGCCGGGAGGAGTGGCTCACCGACCCGTACTGCTGGCGCCGCCACGTCCATCCGGAGGACCAGGACCGCGCCTGGGACGAGTACGTCGAGGCGTGCCGGAACGAGGAGTCGCTCACCCACGAGTACCGGATGGTCCACGAGGACGGCCGCGTCCTGTGGGTGAACGAGCAGGCGTTCATCATCCGCGACGAGCGGGGCGAGCCGTGGCTGATCCAGGGCGTGATCTTCGACATCACCGAGCGCAAGCGGGCGGAGGAGCAGGTCGCATTCCTCGCGTACCACGACAAGCTCACCGGCCTGCCGAACCGCGCGCTGTTCGAGGAGATGCTCGAGCTCGCGCTGGCGCGAGCCCGGCGCCACGACCTGGGTGTGGGCGTGCTGTTCCTGGACCTCGACAACTTCAAGCTCGTGAACGACTCGATGGGGCACCACGCCGGCGACGACCTGCTCGTCCAGCTGGCCGAGCGCCTGCGCGGGTGCACGCGAGAGACCGACCTCGTGGCACGCCAGGGCGGCGACGAGTTCCTGCTTCTGCTCTCGGACCTGGACCGGGGCACCGCCGCGAACGCCAACAAGGACGCGGGGCTGCTCGTCGCAGAGTCCGTCGCCGAGCGGGTCCGCGAGGCGCTGCGGGCCCCGTTCGCCCTGGAGGGGACGGAGTTCTACGCCTCGGGCAGCATCGGCATCAGCCTGTACCCGCAGGACGCGCTCGACGCGCAGAGCCTCCTGCGCAACGCCGACACCGCCATGTACGAGAGCAAGCGGACCGACCCCGGCGGCTTCGTCGTGTACTCCTCGAACGACCAGGACCCGCGCGCCCGGCTCTCGCTCACGACGCGGCTGCGCAAGGCCGTGCAGCAGCGGCACTGGGTGCTCCACTACCAGCCGATCGTCGACCTGTCGGACGGGCACCTGCACTCGGTCGAGGCGCTGATCCGTTGGCAGGAGCCGAACGGCGGACTCGTCGCGCCGGGCGAGTTCATCCCTCTCGCCGAGGAGCTCGGCCTGATCGAGGCGATCGGGGAGTGGGTCCTCGACGAGCTGATCCGCCAGCATCTCGAATGGCGAGACCAGGGGCTCGCGGTGGCGATCGGCTACAACCTGTCGCCGCGGCAGCTGTGGTCCGCGCGCCTGGCCGATCGCGTGCTCGAGAAGCTCCAGAGCGCCGGCGTGGATCCGCACGCGATCACGATGGAGATCACCGAGTCCACCGCCATGACGGACCCCGAGCGCACGCAGCGGATCCTGTCCGAGCTCCACGCGTGGGGCCTGCCGCTCGCGATCGACGACTTCGGGACCGGCTACTCCTCGCTCGCGCGCCTGAAGCACATGCCGGTCGATGTGCTGAAGATCGACCGCAGCTTCGTGCGCGACGTCGATCGGGACCGTGACCTGGCCGGCATGGTGCGCGCCATCATCCAGCTCGCGCAGAGCCTCGGCATGGTCCCGCTCGCCGAGGGCATCGAGACGCCGAGCGAGTACGTGTTCCTGCGTTCGAACGGATGCCGCCTGGCGCAGGGATTCCTGTTCAGCCGGCCGGTCCCGGCCGAGGCGATCCCCGAGCTCGCCCATCGCGAAGGCGGGCTGGCGCCGCGTCTGTTCTCACGTCGCTGAGGGCTGGGCCCCTCGGTCGATCGGCGCGCCGAGGTCCTCCACCTCCAGGATGTCACCCGGTCCGCCCTCCGGGTCCTCGGACGCCGGTTCGGCGAGCGGCCAGTCGTAGGCCTTCGGATACAGGAGGATCGCCCGCAGGCTCTCGACCATCTCCTCGAGCTGTCGGACCAGGTCGTTCGCGCGGGTGACCGCGTGGCGGAGGGCGTCTGCCTGCGCTCGGGCTTCCTCGACCGCCAAGCGATAGTGATCCACGTCGGCCGCGGGGACCTCGGCCTCGAGGTCGTCCGGGGGCTCGACGGACGCGTTCAACGATGCTCCTCGAGTCAGGGAACGGAGCGATGTCAGCATAAGCCCGGGCCGACGAGCGGTCCATCCCCCCAGGAGGCGTACGGTCGTCGGCTACCATCTCGGCACCATGCGCAGGTACGAGCCGGCCACGATCGAGCCCGCCTGGGTAGAGCGGTGGGAGCGCGAAGGTCTCTTCGAGGCCTCGGACGAGCCCGGGGACGACCGGCCGAGGTTCTACGCGCTCGACATGTTCCCGTATCCCTCTGGCGATCTGCACATGGGCCACGCGGAGGCCTTCAGCGGCGGGGACGCGGTGGCGCGGTACGCCGCGATGCGGGGGTACAACGT
>Ga0105100_10001624_pt1 | contig 13131 bp, 11 predicted proteins | sample PPLLak12cMay2015_2_FD_87033 | JGI IMG/M metagenome (GOLD analysis project Ga0105100, IMG submission 87033) | Freshwater sediment microbial communities from Prairie Pothole Lake near Jamestown, North Dakota, USA - PPLs Lake P8 Core (1) Depth... | ecosystem: Environmental > Aquatic > Freshwater >... | reverse complement strand
TCATGCCCTCGCCATTTTCTCGGCCTGTTCCACCGCTTCATCAATGGAACCCACCATCATGAATGCACTCTCGGGCAGGTCGTCATGCTTCCCATCCAGGATTTCACGGAAGCCTCGTACGGTCTCCTTCAAAGGCACATAACGTCCCTCGCGGCCTGTGAACTGGGCAGCGACGAACATGGGCTGCGAAAAATAGCGTTCAATCTTGCGGGCACGCGAAACGATCAGCTTATCATCTTCGCTCAGCTCATCCACTCCCAGAATGGCGATGATATCCTGCAGGTCCTTATACCTCTGGAGCACACGCTGCGCTTCGCGTGCGGTGGTGTAATGCTCCTCACCGACGATTTTCGGGTCCAGGATGCGGGAAGTTGAGGCCAGCGGATCGACTGCTGGATAAATCCCTTTTTCGGAGATAGCCCGTTCAAGGGCAATCGTGGCATCCAGGTGCGTGAATGTTGCCACCGGGGCGGGGTCGGAGTAATCATCTGCCGGGACGTAGACTGCCTGCATGGAGGTAATGGATCCGCTGCGGGTGGATGTGATCCTTTCCTGCAGCTCACCCATCTCGGTTGCCAGGGTAGGCTGATAGCCAACAGCAGAGGGCATGCGCCCCAGGAGCGCAGAGACTTCCGAGCCAGACATGCTGAAACGAAATATGTTATCAATAAACAGGAGGACATCCCGGCCCTGGTCGCGGAAATACTCTGCCATCGATAATGCAGTAAGAGCCACTCGCAGGCGGACACCGGGTGGTTCATTCATCTGTCCAAAAACCATGACGGTATCTTTGATGACGCCGGACTCGAGCATTTCACGGTACAGCTGGGTACCTTCGCGGGTGCGTTCTCCGACGCCGGCAAATACCGAGTTGCCCTGGTGCTCGATAGCAATCGAGCGAATTAATTCCATGATGATGACTGTCTTACCGACGCCCGCTCCACCAAAGATGCCGGTCTTGCCACCCTTCGTGAAAGGCGCGATCAGGTCGATGACTTTCACGCCGGTCTCGAACACTTCGACCCGCGTGGATTGGTCGGAGAAAACGGGAGCAGGGCGGTGAATCGGGTAGCGCATTTTTACATCGACATCCCCTTTTTGATCCACCGGCTGGCCGAGCACATTAAAAATACGTCCCAGGGTTTCCTGCCCGACCGGCACCATGATCGGCGCTCCGGTGGCATAAGCAGCCTTGCCGCGCTGCAGGCCGTCCGTGGCGTCCATCGCCACCGTCCGGACCCAATTATTTCCCAGGTGTTTCTGAACCTCCAGCACCAGGGGAGACATTCCCTCGCGCGTTACCTCGATTGCCTCGTAAATCTCAGGCAGCTGTTCGGATGGGAATTCCACATCCACCACCCCACCCAGCACCTGGACTACACTACCTTGCACTCTTGCCATACTCGCCTCCAATACCTAACTGTGGGCCAACGCTTCCGCACCGCCAGCAATATCGAGCATCTCACTGGTAATCGACTGCTGGCGAACCTTGTTATATTCCAGCTGCAGCACATCTGCCAGGGCTACCGCACTCTCAGTGGCATTCTTCATGGCCAGCATGCGCGCGGCATGCTCGCTGGCGAGCGATTCCATGATCGCCTGGTAGACCTGTAGCGCAGTAAACCGGGGCACGATCTGATCGAGGATGGCTTCCTGTCCGGGCTCGTAAATATAAGCAGCTGCCATGCTTCTCTCGGCCCGGCCAAAAGAAATTACACGCCCGCTCTCCTCCCCAAGCTCCAGGGGCAGCAGCTTGCGGATTTCAGGCACCTGCCTCACCATGTTGATAAAAGAGGTATAGATCAGATACACCTCATCCACGATACCTTCCAGGTAGTCATCCACAGCCAGGCGTCCAATAGCAGAGACGTCGGCGAAGGTGGGCGCGGGAGGTAAATTGCTGAATTCAGCAATGATGTTTTGCCTGCGGCGCAGCATCATATCGCGGCCTTTTCGCCCAACCACGACGTATTTCACCGGCACCGGTGAATTGCGGAAGCGATTCAATGCATAGCGGACGATGTTCGAGTTGTACGCACCAGCCAGCCCGCGATCGCCTGTCACCATCACGACCAGGATATTATTTACTTGTTCCCTGCGGGTCAATAACGGGTGAAGTGTATCGCGACCGGGCTGCGCGGCGATATGAGTCAGCACCTGCCAGGCCTTGGTGGCATATGGGCGGGTGTGCAAAGTTGCCTGCATTGCCTTGCGCACATTGCTGGCGCTGACCGCCTGCAGGGCACGTGTGACCTGGGCAATATTCTTGATGCTGCTGATCCGTAATCTAACTTCGCGTAGATTTGGCATGTTCGATTCTGGATTTGGCTAAATAATCGAAAATTACTGCCAGGCGTTCGTAAATGCATCGAGAGCAGAGCGTAATTTTGCTTCCGTTTCCTCGGTGATGCGTTTATTCTCGATGATGTCTTTTCCGATCTCTGGATTGGATGATTCCATATAACGCAGCAAGGAAATTTCCCAGGCATGCACGCGTTCCAACGGTACTTGATCGGCGTAGCCCTGCGTACCGGCGTAAAGCACCATCACCTGGTCTGCCAGTGACATCGGCTCATACTGCGGCTGCTTGAGAATTTCCTGCATGTGCTGGCCGCGGTTCAACTGCGATTGGGTAGTTTTATCCAGGTCTGAACCAAACTGGGCGAAAGCCGCCAGCTCACGGTAGGCTGCCATGTCCAGACGCAGCCGGCCCGCAACCTGGCGCATGGCCCGGGTTTGTGCGTCTCCACCTACACGCGAGACCGAAATTCCGACGTTGATGGCAGGTCGGATGCCGGCATAGAACAGGTTATTTTCCAGGTAGATTTGTCCATCAGTGATTGAGATCACGTTGGTAGGCACGTAAGCTGAAACGTCACCTAAAAGTGTCTCGATAATAGGTAAAGCAGTCAGTGAGCCGCCTGAATGAGCAAATTTGACCGGCTTGAATTTTTCCGCCTCGGGCATCGATTTGAGTGCTTCCTCAGCGTCGTGTAATGCCCGCGGACCAACAAAAATCTTTCCATCCACGCTGTCTTTCTCTTCAGCACGCCCACCCTGGTGCTCCATCGAGACAATCGCATACTGGTCCGCCAGGCGTGAAGCACGTTCGAGCAGCCTGGAATGCAGGTAAAACAGGTCTCCCGGGTAGGCTTCCCGGCCAGGAGGCCGGCGGAGCAAGAGTGAAACCTGACGGTAAGCCCAGGCATGCTTGGATAGGTCGTCATACACCACCAGTGCGTCGCGGCCGGATTCCATGTATTCCTCGCCCATGGCGCAGCCTGCGTAGGGTGCGATGTACTGCAGGGCAGCAGCTTCGTCGGCAGCAGCCACAACCACGGTGGTGAAATCCATCGCTCCAAAACGCTCCAGGATTGCGACCGTGCGTGCGATGGCTGCCTTCTTTTGACCGATGGCTACATAGATGCACATCAAGTCTTTGCCCTTCTGGTTGATGATGGTGTCGATGGCGATGGCTGTTTTTCCGGTCTGGCGGTCGCCGATGATCAATTCCCGCTGCCCGCGCCCGATCGGGATCATCGAGTCGATGGCTTTCAACCCGGTCTGGACGGGATTATCGACGTCTTTGCGCGCGACGACTCCTGGAGCGATGCGCTCAATCGGCCGGTATTGGCTCGATTTGATCGGTCCTTTTCCATCGACCGGCTCTCCCAAAGCATTAACCACCCTGCCGACCAGGGCATCGCCGACCGGGACAGATGCAATCCGGCCGGTGGAGCGCACCTCCATCCCTTCTGCAATGCCGGAGTATTCACCCATAATGATTACACCGACGGATTCTCTCTCCAGGTTGAAAGCGATTCCTTTCGTTCCATCGCTAAATTCAACCAGCTCTTGCGAACGAACATCGGCCAGACCGTGTACGCGGGCAATCCCATCCCCGGCTTCGACGACCGTACCGACATCCCGGATTTCCAGCTCGGGTATGAAGGCGTCGATCTGTTTTTGTAAGTCCGAGGTAATCTGGCTGATAAGATCGGACATATTCCCTCCAAAATCATTGAAAATGAATTCTTTAGATGAAAAATGATACCTGAAAGAACTTGAATTGTCCAGTTGTTCACAATTCTACGCTGAGCCGCTATCCAAAGGTCGCTCAGGCACATGGCTCCTGCCTCCCCGCCCCAATTCCTGCGATCTTTCGTAGGCAGCCCAGATAGCTCTGGAAATGGCTGTCCGAAATCCGGCTTTCTCCAGGTAATACAGGGCTGCTGCGGAAGTGCCTCCGGGCGAAGTTACTTCGTTGCGTAATCGCGCCAGGTGCTTGGGATCATCACGTTTCTGGTAATAATCGACCGATCCACGCACGGTCTGGATGACCAGCTCTTCGGCAATACGGCGCGGGAAACCAAGGTGTACTCCGGCGTCTACCAGCGCTTCCATGAATAAAAACACATATGCCGGGCCTGTGCCAGATAAGGCTGTCGCCATATCGAGATAACTCTCTTCTTCGACAATAATTTCCTTCCCCAGGGCACCCAGGATTCTGCGAGTCATATCCAGCTGCTCCGGGCGCACACCCGGTGAAGCCGTCCAGACCGTGATCCCTTCGCCAATCTGCGCCGGAGTGTTCGGCATGCAGCGCACAACCAGGTCATGGCCCAATCCCCGGGTGATTTTTTCAATAGGGGCTCCAGCGACAATCGAAATTACCAGTGCCTGCGGCTGGATGGCACTGTTTAACCCAGCCAGGACGCGATCCAGGCGTTGGGGTTTTACCGACAGCACCACGACATCGGAGTGTGCTGCCGCTTCTCGATTGTCTGGTACCGTTGCGATATGATAATCTGCCCGCAGCTGGTCAAGGCGCTCTGGGCGCGGGCCGGCGGCGACAATTTCGTCCGCTCCCGCGACCTGGTGCTGGATGAGGCCGTAGATCATGGCTTCAGCCATTACTCCCGGGCCGATGAATGCAATAGTTTTTTGATTAATCACCTCTACCTCCGATCATTCTCCGGATTCCATGTAATGCGTGTATTAAATTAAGCCTGCTGGGGGATTACCCAAAGTAGCGCAGCGCAAGCCGCAGGCGTTCTTCTGCATCCTGCGGAGCATCGCGCGGGATGGACTGCAGTGCCTGCTGCGCTTCGACGACGCTGTATCCCAGTGTCGTCAGGGCAGCCAGGATTTCAGAATCTACCTCGGTCGGCTGGGAGTATCCTTCAAATCCGGCTGTAGCCGGTAATCGATCCTGAAGCTGTAAGTAAATCTTCTGGGCGGTTTTCTTTCCCACTCCTGGCACACGTGTGAATAGGTCAGGCTGCTGCTGATAAACCATGCGGCGGATCGCATCAGGGGTCAGTACCGATAGCATAGAAAGCGCTAACTTAGGGCCGACGCCATCGACGCTGAGCAAAAGTGTAAAGTACTCGCGCTCTTCACGGGTTTCGAAACCATAAAGCGCCAGAGACTCCTGGCGGACGATGAGACAGGTGTGCAGGAAGACCAGCTCGCTGGGATTGAGCCTGTCACGCACAGGCGTTGGGACATGTACCAGCCAGCCCAGGCCGCCGATTTCGATAATTAAGCCTTCGCCTGTTTTTTCCTGTAACCGACCGTTGATGCTGGCAATCATGCCTCACACTCTATCCTTCCTCGACCAGCGCTTGCATGCGCCTGGAGTGCAGGCAGCAAATCGCCAGGGCCAGGGCATCTGCGGCATCATCCGGCTGAGGCAGAGTCTTGAGATTTAAAAGGATTTTCACCATCTCCTGCACCTGTTTCTTATCGGCGCTGCCGTATCCGGAAATGGCCTGCTTGACCTCCGAAGGTGCGTATTCAACCACCGGGATGCCGGCTTCAGCCCGGGCCAGCAACACAACGCCGCGCCCCTGTCCGACAGCCATTGCTGTGCGCACATTGCGCTGGAAAAATAACTTCTCCACCGCGCTGGTTTCAGGGCGATGGAGAGTCAACAGTTGTTGAATATCCTGGTATAGACTGAGCAAACGGTCAGGCATCGATTGCCCCGTCGGCGTCTGGATCACACCGTATTCGACCGCTGACAGGTTTCCATCGCTATCCTCCCTCACCAGACCAAAGCCGGTCGAAGCGGTTCCGGGGTCGATCCCGATCACCAACATTGTGGGATGAATTCCAGGTCTATCAAGCTTCCAATTTTGCCATGACGCTGTCGGTTATCGACAGGTTCGAAAATACCTCCTGGACATCATCCAAATCTTCGAGCGATTCGATCACTCTGACTACCTGTATAGCCTCATCGTCTTCCAGCTCGAGCTCATTATTCGGCGAATACTTCAACCCGGCATCATCCGGCAAGATGCCGGCAGATTTCAAGCGGACATTAATTTCATTGTATGCCTCGACCGGCGCCAGGATCTCCACCCAATCATCTTCAAAAGTCACATCATCGGCACCGGCTTCCACCGCTAATTCAAAAATCAGGTCGGGATTGTGCTGCCCTAAAGGAAAATTGAAATAGGCGATACGCTTGAACTGCCAGCCGACTGCACCCGCCTCCGCCATGCTGCCGCCGTAGCGGTTCAGGATGTGACGGATTTCCGCCACAGTCCGGTTGCGGTTATCGGTGACACAAGAGATCAGCATAGCGATACCGTGCGGAGCGAATCCTTCGTATGTGACTTCTTCAATTTCGAAGCCTTCCTTCGCATCTCCGGTGCCGCGTTTGATGGCCCTTTCAATATTGTCCTTGGGCATATTCTGCGCCCTTGCGCGATCGATAGCCAACTCCAGGCGGACGTTTGTGCTTGGATCACCGCCCCCCTCGCGCACTGCTATCACAATTTCTCGTGCCAGCCGGGTGTAGACCGCACCGCGCTTGGCATCAACCGCTTCCTTTTTGCGACGGATGGTCGCCCAGTGTGAATGTCCTGACATACCTTGTTCTCCTATACAGACCTTCTATTATACCACCGGCTATTTTTCAGCTCTCACCACGGATAAACGCTTCTGTCATCTCCCGGGCTGCCTCATCTTTGAATTGCTTGGGGGGTGACTTCATAAAATAGGAAGACGGTCCGATCACCGGGCCGCTCAGACCGCGATCCAGAGCGATCTTGGCACAGCGGATAGCATCGATCATTACACCGGCAGAATTCGGTGAATCCCACACCTCGAGCTTGGCTTCCAGGTTCAGCGGCACATCCCCGAAGGTAGTACCTTCCATGCGCAGGTAGCACCACTTGCGGTCGGACAGCCATGGAACGTAGTCGCTCGGCCCTACATGCACCATCTCATCGGGAAGTTTATAAGGAAGCATGCTGGTGACGGCGTTTGTTTTAGATATTTTCTTCGATTCTAGGCGCTCCCTCTCCAGCATGTTCAGGAAATCCGTGTTACCGCCGAAATTCAGCTGGTAAGTCCGGTCCAACCTTATGCCGCGATCCACGAACAGGCTGGTCAGCACGCGGTGCAGGATGGTAGCGCCGAACTGGCTCTTGATATCGTCCCCGATGATGGGCAAACCGTGTTCAAAAAAGCGCTTGCCCCAATACTCGGAGCTGGATATAAATACCGGGATGCCGTTGACGAAGGCGCAGCCGGCTTCCAGCACCTGCTCGACATACCACTTGGTAGCCATTTCGGAGCCAACCGGCAAGAAATTGACCACCACATCGGTCTGGGTACTCTTCAGGATACCCACGATGTCATCGGTCGGTCCGGGTGCTTTCGTCAGGATCTGGGATAGGTATTTTCCCAGCCCGTCGTGGGTCATGCCGCGCGAGACCGGGATCCCCAGTTTCGGTACATCGGAGAATTTTTGGGTGTTGTTGGGATAGGCGAAAATCGCTTCACTTAAGTCTTTTCCGACCTTTGGCTCCACCACGTCGAAGGCAGCGCTGAATTCGATATCCCGGATATGGTACCCGCCCATTTTGACATGCATGATGCCCGGGATCAGGTCATCCTGCTTAGCTTTTTGATAGTAAGTAATACCCTGGACAAGAGAGGACGCGCAATTACCCACACCGATAATCGCAACGCGCACTTTTTTGGTTTCAGTCATGAATGGCTCCTGCAGTGATTTTTTATGGTTTGGAATGGCTAATTATACCCTCCCTGTTGACCTGTAAGTACAGGTCAGCAGGAGATACGTGATACTGCACTTGCATAAGAATAGTCACTGCGCTATAATCCAGGTGTTCGGGGCGTGGCTCAGCCCGGTTAGAGCGCACGGTTCGGGTCCGTGAGGACGGCGGTTCAAATCCGCCCGCCCCGACTGGAATTACCTCAATCTTTTCACAACCATCAATGTTATATCGTCAAACTGGGGGGCATCACTGGCGTGGAATTTCACGGAATTCAGGACATTCGATAAGATCATCTCTGCCTGGTCTTCTATCTGAAGCCGGGCCAGGTTGGTCAGGCGCTGCTCACCGAAAGCCTCGTTGAGACGGTTATGCGCATCGGTGATGCCGTCGGTGTACAACAGCAATACCGAGCCAGGCATCATTTGAATTTTATTTTGGTCCCACTGGGAATCTTCCGCCACACCCAGGGCCATCCCCGTGCGATGGAGCTGAATACTCTGGCCTGCTTGGTCACCTGTGAATAGAACTGGCGGGTTGTGACCGGCATTGCTGTAATCCAGCTCGCCAGTAACTGGATCAAGCACCCCATAGAAGACGGTGGCGAAGTTCCGGCTGCCAACGTCGCGGATCAGGCGGCGGTTGGTTTCCTGCAGCACCATGAACGGATGTTCCGGAAAATCTCCTGCATAATTGTGTAAATAGGTCCTACACAGCACCATGTACAGGGCGGCGCCCATACCTTTATCGGCCACATCGGCGATGATGATGCCTACTTTTCCGCCAGGCAGGGGGATGAAATCGTAAAAATCACCCGAAGTCTCACGTGCCGGCTGCCAGGCTACCGCGAAATCCCATCCCTCGATCTGCGGGGTCTCATCGGGCAGCAGGCTGACCTGCATGCGTCCGGCTATAGCCAGCTCCTGGCGGCTGAGTGCGACTGCCTGAAGCGCCCTGGCAGCCTGGTTCAGGAAACCCACCAGCTGCAAATCCCGTCGCCGCTGTTCCAGGGCCCTGCCCTCCGCCAGGCGGTCCCACAGGGAGACCACACCTAGGGGCTTGCTGCCGCGCACTTGCAGTGGAAAGGCCCGCTTCAGCCAGATACCTTCCTCCTGGCCGCGCAGCGCAATGGACTGGCGGAATGCCCGGGCTTCAAGCTGGTCTGCCTGCACGGGGATTTCGACCACAGCAGGGAACTCCGAATCCTCAAACTCGCCCATGAAGCGGATCAGGCGCAGCACCTTTTCGCCGGGCGGCGCATACCAGACTTCCGCTTCGTTAACGTCGAAAGCCGATGAGAGGGCACGCGTCAGGTAGCTGCCAGCTTTATCAAGGTTGTCGGAGGCATACATCGAATTGATCGTGGCCGGCAGCAGGTCGAGCCGAAAATCAGCGATCCCCTGGCGCAAGCTGGTCTCAAGAAATTCGATGGCAGCATCCCAGCGCCCGGCCATGGCCAGTACATGCCCCACCCGCCCCGGATTGAAATGGCTCTGCAGGAAGCGGCGGTAAATCAGGTTCTGCAGCCGGTAGCTGTCCCCATCAACTGCTTCGACCACGCCGGTTAGGTAGAGAGGATCCAGGTCGGGTGAGAGCGGCAGGGGCAGGTCTGCCTTGCGAACCAGCTCCTTTTCCAACAAAACCAGGATACAGTGCATCAGATCCGGATCATCCTCAATCATCCGGACGGCTTCCAGCAGGGGCGCATAATGGTAAACATCGCGACGTAAGAAGCGATTGGTTACTTTGCGCACTTCCCTGGCGCCTAATCGACGCGTCCCGCGCAGAATTATGGATTCGGCGCTTTGCTGCGAGAGCGTGCGTATCAGATATGTATCCCCACTGGTGTCTTCCTGCAGCAGCTGGCGGGCGTGGGGTGTGAAATCAATCCCTTCTTCTACTAAAAAGTCGGCAATCATGTCGCAGCTCTCATCCGGTGAGAGGTCGCCGACGAAGACCCGCCGGGTAATGCCGCGAAAAGGCGATGATTCGCCAACCGTCAGGCTCGCCAGGCTGAGTGCGCCCGAAACGATCACCACCAGCCGGAATTCCTGGTTCTGCTGGTCCATGTATGCCGCACGCAGAGAAGTCAATAGCGACTGGGCCAGGTCGGTGGGGACGGTTTCCAGGTGTTCGATAATCAACACCAGGTCGCGGTGCAAAGCAGCCACTGTATCGGTCAGGAAGGCGCGAAAAACGGCACTGCTGGCCTCGGCAGGATCGGGCAGTGGGAGCTCGCTGCCGGTTTCTTCACGGATCGAGCTGGAAACCAGGATTGTGAGCTCCGCAAAGAAGCCCTGCAGGGTCGGCGCGCGCATCGGCAGCAGGTCGACGTAAGCGCAGGTCCATCCCATACCGGATAATACTTTCTGTACATATAGAAGCAATACGGTTTTCCCGCACAGCCGCGGGCCTAACAGCGCGCAGTACACGCCGTCTTCGACACACTGGATGATCTGGTCGATCGCTTCTCGATGGTATTTAGCGGTCAGTGGTGCTTCGACGATCGATTCGGAAATGGTCATATCCCTTCTTCCTTTAACTTGCGGAAGAGATAACTCAGGTCGTAGTTCTGCTGCAGGACTTTGGAAAAAACCGGAGAGCGAAAATGGTAGTTTTGACCTTTGCGATGCACGATCCCGACTAACGACAACACCTGGCAGGCTTCGTCGATCTCATCCACGGGCAGGATAATACCTCCCTGCCGCAGGCTGTCGTCAATTTGCTCGAGTGAAAAACCCTGCTTCTCGTTCTCCAGGCTTTTGATCAGGGCATATACGAGTGCTTTTTCCCGGTTCTCGGTGTTCTGCATGAAGGATGCCAGGAGGTGGCTGCTGAAGCCTTCGTCGTTGTAGACATCGATCAGGCTGTCTGGGGTGATCTCCCGCTCACCTGTCTGGTCCAATTTGCGAAGCAGGATGGTACAGTAGTATTGGATCAGATTCGGATGTCCGGCTGTTTCATCAAAAATGCGTCCCACCACTTCCTCCTGGCTGCGGATGCGCACGCGTAAATTTTCCATTGGAACGAGGATCAGGTCGTGGGCCTGCTGGCGGGTGAATTCACTGAGACGGATTTCCTGGGCAAAATTATAGAAAGGGGAGTCGAGCATATACTGTTCTTTCATGGCTTCACGAAAACCAGCCATGATGTACTGGCAGGCGCCTTTGTTGGCAGAAGCGCGCAGCATGCGGAATAGCTCCCAATCCCCGCGCTGCATGATCACCAGGTTATCGACCTCGTCGAGCAGGAAGATAATCTTCGACTTAAAGTAGCGGCTCATGCGCTCCAGGAAATCGGGAAAGAAGAACACATATTTCTGCATGTGCACGCGGGGGAGCTCGCGCGGGTTGAGCTTGCGGACCACCTCACGCACATAATCGTCGGTGCTCAGCAGATCGCTGCATTCAAGGTAGATTACATGTGCCTGGTCCTGTTCTTCTTTCAAGACGCGCTCGATTTCGCGCAGCAGGGAGGTCTTACCGATGCGCCGGATGCCCAAAATGGCATGGTTGCTCTCGGTGCTCGATAGTACGCGGTTGATCTCAGCTTCCCTCCCGAAGAACCGGCTTCCGGTTACCGGGGCGCGCGTTTCGTATGGAGACAGGTTCGAAATAGGTATTTGCGCCGAGATCATATCGAGCAGCTCTCCACTCGGCCGGCGAGACCGCAAAATCTCCTTCTGCTCATCGGCCCCCACCAGCACGCAGTTATTAATCAGACCGGATTTTAGCCGTAACAGCGGCTGAGAATTGCCATCCACCAGGACCAATGTGATCTGGCGACCTAAATTACGCTCACGAACCACGTCCGCCAGGCTCTGCATCAGGTCGCGCGCGGATACACCTTCCAGGTCTGAGCCCTGGACCCAGATGACCGGGGTCTCGTGCGATAAACGCAGCTTCCAGGATGACAGGTCGATCGTATAGAGCTGGTAGCCGAGGGCAGTCCTGGCTTCTTGGACGGTATAGCCTAATTCAGCGTTTAGCTGCTGGAGCAGCCTGGGCCATTTTGAATCCATAGATTGATCTGTGGTTCCTCCTGATTCAATGCCAACTTTCTATACGTTGAGGCTTTGAATTGTAAATACAAAGCCCACAAGATCAAAAAGTTCGCGGTGCCAGCAATTTTATCCCACAAATTGAAATTCACTATTCGTGCAGGGAACCTGCATCAGGCAATCTTGCGACCTTTGGGTGGAATATCGGCGCGCGGCACCCTGTCTACAATCAGGATCTTGATCGGATTTAAAAAGCCGATTTTCAGCGATTCTGCAGGAAGGATTTCGATATCGCGTTCCAGCTCCAGGCAGTCCCGGCAGAGCGCAAGCTGTACCGAGCGCGCGACTCCATCGGGATTCAAAACCGTGACGATGACCACATGCACAGCCAGACTGCCGCAATAGCAGTGCGGTCGTTTGTACCTGGTACCTGGTTTGATACAGGTCTGGCAGACGCCATTTTTACCCACCAAAAAAAGCCGTTTACAGCTGCTGCACACCGGTTTAATATTCATTTCAGGGCACCCATTGAACCTGTGAATCCGTGCTGGATCTACTAAACCACAGCTGACGTAATTCGGATTCGCAATGCTATGAAAATATTAATCCTGAAGCGTAATGGTTGCAATTCCCCAGGGGAGGATTCTGAGAATGAAACACGGGTTAGGGCTGAGGTGTATTAGAATCACCCCATGGATGAACTTGAGCTTGATCAAAGCAAGCAAGTGCAGGCGAAGGAATATGCCCGCATCCGCAGGAGGTCGACCCTGCTTAAGCTGGTTATCGGGGGATTGTATACGACCAGCTGGCTGGTCTTCGGCTGGGGGATTGATCTCACAGGTCGCATCGAGCAATTATCCAACAATCCTTGGCTGGAAGTTGCTGTCTTCGCTTTATTTTTTTCGGGAATATACCTGATTATCGATGTACCTCTCTCCTTTTACTCCAGCTTTATTTTGCCTCATCGCTTCCAGTTATCCAACCAGAAGCTGCAGGGGTGGGTTGGCGACCTGATAAAAGGCATGGCTTTGAGCGGGATATTCGGCTTGCTGATTATTGAGGTGATCTATTGGCTTTTGCGAACTATACCCGAAGCCTGGT
>Ga0105100_10001623_pt1 | contig 13137 bp, 9 predicted proteins | sample PPLLak12cMay2015_2_FD_87033 | JGI IMG/M metagenome (GOLD analysis project Ga0105100, IMG submission 87033) | Freshwater sediment microbial communities from Prairie Pothole Lake near Jamestown, North Dakota, USA - PPLs Lake P8 Core (1) Depth... | ecosystem: Environmental > Aquatic > Freshwater >... | reverse complement strand
CGCTGCCAATCGTGGCGGGCGAGGTAGTTCGCAACGCTGCCGACGGCGTCGTCGGGACTCGCGAACAGGTCGGCCCGGCCGCTGTCGTCGAAGTCGAGCGCGTAGCGCCGGTAGCTCCCGGGCATGAACTGCGGCAGGCCCATCGCTCCGGCGAACGAGCCCTTGGGCACCAGCGGCGAAAAGCCCTGCTCGCGCGCGAGCAGCAGGAACTCGCGGAGCTCGCCGCGGAAAAACGTCGCGCGGCGCGGATAGTCGAAGGCGAGCGTCGCCAGCGCATCGATCACCCGGTGGCTCCCGGTGTAGCGGCCGTACCAGGTCTCGACGCCGATGATCGCCACGATCACCTCGGCCGGCACGCCGGTGCGCTCCTCGGCGCGCGCAAGCGTCGCCTGATGGGCGTTCCAGAACGCGACGCCGGCCTCGATGCGCGCGGGCGCGAGGAACCGCGGCGAGTATTCGAACCACTTCGGCGGCTCGACGATCGGCCGGCTCATCAGCTCGACCACCTTCGGCTGGAACTTCGCCGCGGCGAGCCACCGCTCGAGCTCACGCGCCGCGAAGCCGTGCTCGGTGGACATCTCGGTGATGAACGCGCGCACGTCGTCGCGCGACAGCCACGACTCGCGCGGCGGCTCCGCGCGGCGCGCCGGAGCCGCACCCTGCGCGCACGACGCCGACGCGGCGATAAGCGCGAGCACGAAAGCGACGGTGCGGAGATGAAGGTGGGCCAAGGCGTGCATCGCAGGAGAGACGCGTGGCGATGTTATCATCGCGACGCGCCTCCACTGCGCGAACGTTGATGCTCTACCCGCTGCTTCGTCCACTGCTGTTCTCGCTCGATCCGGAGACCGCGCACGACCTCGCCTTCGGCAGCCTCGACGTGGCGGCACGGTGCCACGTCGCGAAGCTCGCGCTGCCGCACGTCCCCGACGATCCCGTCGAGGTGATGGGCCTCACCTTCGCGAACCGCGTCGGCCTGGCCGCGGGGCTCGACAAGAACGCCGAGCACATCGACGGTCTCGCCGCGTTCGGCTTCGGCCACATCGAATGCGGGACCGTGACGCCCCGTCCGCAGCCGGGCAATCCGAAGCCGCGCCTGTTCCGCATCGTCGAGTCCGAGGCGCTGGTCAACCGGATGGGCTTCAACAACGACGGGCTCGCCGCGTTCCTCGACCATGCCGGCCGCTCCCGGTACCGCGGCGTGCTCGGACTCAACATCGGCAAGAACTTCGACACGCCGAACGAGCGCGCGGCCGACGACTTCCTCGCCTGCCTCTCGGGCTGCTATGCGAAGGCCTCCTACGGCGCGGCCAACGTGAGCTCGCCCAACACCAAGGGCCTGCGCGACCTGCAGCACGAGGAGGCGCTCGGCCAGCTAGTCGCGCGCCTCAAGGCCGAGCAGGCGAAGCTCGCGCAGCAGCACGGCAAGTACACGCCGCTCGCGCTCAAGATCGCGCCCGACCTCGAGCCGAAGGCGATCGAGGGCATCGCGCGGCTGCTGGTGAAGCACGGCATCGACGGCGTGATCGCCACCAACACCACGATCTCCCGTGTGGGGGTCGAGGGCCGCCCCCACGCCGACGAGACAGGCGGACTTTCGGGGCGCACGCTGCGCGAGCGCGCCACCGCGGTCGTGCGGGCGCTGGCGCGCGCGCTCGACGGCGCGCTGCCGATCATCGGCGTCGGCGGGATCCTCTCGGGCGCGGATGCGAAGGAAAAGATCGACGCCGGCGCCGCGCTCGTGCAGATCTACACCGGGCTCGTCTGCCGCGGGCCCGACCTCGTCGCCGGGTGCGTGAAGGCAACGCGGGCCGGCAAGCGTTAGCGTTCCGACCGCACGCCGGCCCACCCGTTCACGTTCGCAGCCACGGTGTGAGCGGGCCCTAGTCCGGCACGCATCCGATGACGCCGACACCCGTGCCCTCGGGTATCCATCCGGTCGACAGCATCTGCGAGCGGATGCCCGCGCTCGTCGTGTAGCGGTGATTCGGCGCACCGCCCTGCCCGCCATTGTAGAGCTGGTAGAGCGGCACCGTGCCGTCGACACAGCCGCCCTCCGCATCCGGCAGCCTCATTGCGAACACGTCACCCTCGAACACCCAATCGGGATTGACCAGCACGACCGCGCATGCCCAACCGTGCGGCGCGTAGTGGTGCGAGCTCTTGGTCTGGTAGGTCTGGCCGCTCCAGAAGCGGCAGACGTCGGTCGTGGCGGGCGTATCCACCGGGTAGGTCCGGAACGATTGCCCCGTGCGAACCCAGCCGGCAAGCACGCCGGCGTCCAACGCGGCGATCTCGGAGGAAACCGTGGTGACGAAGTAGTGGCCGTAGGCAGCGTGGTAGTACTCGATCGCCGACGGCGTCGGCACGGGATCGAGGCGGAACGCCTCGCAGTGCTGGGGGGCCGCACCGGTGCAGCTGTTGGCAGCGATCTGGCCGGCGTCGTTGATCGCGTAGGCGTCGGTCAGCGTCCTGCCACCGAGCCCCGACACGACACGCGCGTTCAGGTCGTGCATCACCCCTTCAAAATGCACGAACGCACGGACGGTGAGATCGGCGGCCTGCGCCTCGCCGACGATCTCGTGGTGGTTGTTGATGGCCAGGCCGCGGCTGTAGGCACCACCGAGCGTGCCGAGGTCCTTCACCTCGCATGCGCCGCTTGCCGTGGCAATGGGATGGGCAAAGGCACGCTCGGGCCCGTACACCGGCGGCTTGCCGATGTCGAGGCGGCCCGTGATCACGCCGGCGTCGCTGATGGCTGTCCCTGCGCGCGTCTTGTCCGCAGCCGCACCCACCGGCACGCACACCCTGTTCATGACGCCACCGGAGCGCACGAACGCGTGTTCTGAACCGTCGGCCGTTTCGGCGGCCCCGGTGACCTCGCCTGAAGCGTTGATGCCGTGGGCGACGCTGTAGCTACCCCCCAGCGTACCAAGGTCGGTCATCGCGCCGTCCCGGTAGAGGAATGCGCGGCTGATCGAGCCGACGCCCGTCGCGGCCACGCCGACGACATGTCCGGCAGCGTTGACGCCGTGCGCCCGGCTCCATGGGCCGCCCAACGTACCGACATCGCGAACCGATCCGGTCGGCTCGACCAGAAAGCCGCGCTCGCGACTGCGCCCGTCGATGACGTAGCCGGCCACGTGGCCGTTGTCGGAAATCGCCTGGCCGTAGCTCCACTCGCCGACCCACGGATCGCCGACCGCGCTCATGGCGATGCCGGCGTGGACGAATGCGCGCGGGGCACCGGTCGCCGTCGACGCCGTGCCCGTGACGGCGCCCTTGTTGTTGATGCCCCGCGCCCAACTGTAGGTGCCGCCGAGCGACCCGAGCGGCACGGCGACGTACTGCCTTGCGTACTCGGCCGTTTCGGCGGGCGATCCGGCCACAACGGCCAGCAGGCCCGCGACGGTCGCGAGGAGTCGGCGACGAAGTCCCGGCTTGACCGGGGTTGCGGACATCGCACCCTCCCAACGGGCGGCTGTTCACTCCACTCCGGTCATGCTGCGCTTCGCGTCGAGCGACGGCGTTGACAACGGTCAATCCGGGCCGCCCGGCCGCCTCCCCGGCGCCGGGACGAACGCGGGCCGATCCCGACGCACTACTTCTGGAACGACGCTGCCTCGACCAGCACCTTGTAGGCGTAGCCCGAACCCAGGTTCACGTCCGTCTTAACCGTGCCTTTGACGACGACGAGGTCGCCGACCTTCGGCTCGTCCTTGCTCGTCACAAGCAGGTCGTTGCTGCCATCGGCGGCGGACCCCGATCCATCGCGCAGGTGGACCCAGTTCTTGCCCATCACGCCCGCGTTGACCTTGACGACCTTGGCGCGGATCGCCACCGGCTTGTCCTTGAGTGCGACGCGGTTGGCGTAGACCTCCGCGACCGTCCGGCCGTTCGCGCCCTCGGCCCTCGCCACCTTGCCGATCTCCACCTCGGGCGCCTTGCCGGTGCCGCCGTGAAACTGCGACATGTCGACGCCGGCGTGCGGCGATCCCGCCGCCATCGCCTGGGCCGGCGCGCCGGGGGCGCCGGCAAGTCGTCCCATCACGATGGTGTCGAACGTGCGCTTGAGCGACTTGCTCTGGAAGTTCTGCATCACCGTCGGGTTGTCGATGGTCACCTGCTCGCCCTTCTTCACGGCGGCCTTGCTCACCGCCGCCCAGGTCTCGCCCTTGGCCGTCCTCAAGCGCATGTAGGTGAATGCGTCGGTGTCCAGCACCTCGAGCACCTCCCCCCTCACGGGCGGGGCGACGGGCGGGGCAGCGTCCCCGGCGGCCCATGCGGCATGGACGGCCAGGAGCGAGGCAAGGGCGACGAGCAGTGTCTTCATGGTCGATTCCATCGAAATGTTCCCGGCGGCGGGACGCCCGCCGCGGCAGGCGCCACTATGCCACCCTGCCCTTCGTCGGGCGACTGGACGTGCACATCGGACGAACGCACCGCCGGCACCCGGCCATCCGGTTCCGGCACTTGTGCTAACTTGGAAAAAACTCGCGCTGATCGGCGCAGGGGAGAACGATGAAGACCCAGGTCGGCATCATCGGCGGCGGTCCGTCCGGCCTGCTGCTCTCGCAGCTCCTCCACCTGCAGGGCATCGAGACCGTCGTGCTCGAAAAGCAGAGCCGCGAGTACGTCCTCGGCCGCATCCGCGCCGGCGTACTGGAGCACGGTTTCGCCAAGCTGATGCGCGAGGCGCAGGCGAGCGAGCGCATGGACCGTGAAGGCCAGGTCCACGACGGCTTCTTCATCGCCCACGACGGGATCAGGGAACGCGTCGACCTGAAGGGACTGACCGGCGGCAACTCGGTGATCGTGTACGGTCAGACCGAGCTGACGCGCGATCTCTACGACGCCCGCGACAGGCTCGGCGGCATCGTCGTCCACCACGCGGACGACGTGACGCCGCACGACTTCGACTCGCCCCGCCCCTACCTGACGTATCGCCGGAACGACGAGCTCGTGCGCGTCGACTGCGACTTCGTCATCGGCTGCGACGGCTTCCACGGCGTGAGCCGGAAATCGATCCCGAAGGACAGCATCCGTGAATTCGAGCGCGTGTATCCCTTCGGCTGGCTGGGCGTGTTGTCGCGCACGAAGCCGGTATCGCCCGAGCTGATCTACGCGCGGCACGAGCGCGGCTTCGCGCTCTGCTCGCTGCGCTCCAATACGTTGAGCCGCTACTACATCCAGGTGCCGTTGACGGACTCGGTCGACGACTGGTCCGACGAGCAGTTCTTCGACGAGCTCAGGCGGCGCCTGCCGCAGGACGTCGCGTCATCGATGATCACTGGCCCTTCGATCGAGAAGAGCATCGCGCCGCTGCGCTCGTTCGTCGCCGAACCCATGCGCCACGGCACCCTGTTCCTTGCCGGGGACGCCGCGCACATCGTGCCGCCGACGGGGGCGCGCGGCCTCAACAGCGCCGCCTCGGACATCTACTACCTCTATCACGCGCTGCTCGACCACTACCGGAACGGCGACGACCGCGGCCTCGACGGCTACTCGGCGAGGGCGCTCGCGCGCGTGTGGAAGGCGCAGCGCTTCTCGTGGTGGATGACGACGCTGCTGCATCGTTTTCCCGACAGCAGCCCCTACGAGCAGCGGCTGCAGGACACCGAGTTCGCGTACCTGTTCTCGTCGCGGCAGGCGCTCGCCTCGCTGGCCGAGAACTACGTCGGGCTGCCGTTCTAGGGGGATGTGCCCGGCGTGTGGGTGTTGCCCGCGAGCATCTTCGACTCGGCGCTCGCCACGACGACACCGTCCTGGGTGCGGGCCTCGCCGCGCAGCACGACGATGCCGCCGGCGTGCTTCGGCTTGTCGTGCTTGTCGACGATCGTCCACGTGGTGGTCAGCGTGTCGCCGGGATGCACCGGCGCGAGAAAGCGCACGTGGTGCTCGACGAAGCCGATCGCCGTGCCGTGGAAATACATGCCGAGCGGCGCGCCCATGATCGCCGACGTGATCACGCCGTGCAGGATGCGCCCGCCGTAGCGGGCCCCGCGCGCGTACGTTTCGTTCACGTGGTGCGGGTTGAAGTCGCCGACGAGCCCGGCGCCGAGCACGAGGTGGGTCTCGGTGATGGTCATCGTGCTCGCGAAGGTGTCGCCGATGCGCGCGTCGTCGTAGCGCACGCCGCTGCCGTCGAGGCCGGTCATCGGCCTGGGCGTTGGCGTCGTCACGGGTCGATCGGCTCGAAGGGGAAGCCGGATGCGGCGACCCCCGCGCGCAGGTGCTCGAAAGCGCGGTCCACCTCGGTGCGCGGACCGCGCACGCCGAGCTCGAGCCGGCGCGAGCCGTCGGCGACGAACGACGGCAGGCTGAACAGCTGCACGCGCGGGAAGCGCTCGACGTTCTCGTTCATCAGCGCAAGGAGCTGGCTCTCGCCGGCGTCCCGCACCAGCATCGCGCGCTCGACGTCCGGCTCGCGCCGGAGGTCCGGGTAGCGCGTTTCGAGCACCCAGTCGAGCATCGGCCAGGCCATCTGCGGGAAGCCCGGGAAGAAGTGGTGGTCCCGGATCGAGAACGCGGCGACGTTGTTCACGGGGTTCGGGACGATCGTCGCGCCGGCGGGGAACTCCGCCATCAGCACGCGGTTGGGGTAGGCCTCGGCGCCGAAGCGCGCCTCGATCGCGGCCACGGCCTCGGGGTGACTCACCAGCGGCAGCGCGAGTGCTGTCGCCGCTGCCTGCCGCGTGTGGTCGTCGGGGGTTGCACCGATGCCGCCGAACGAGAACACGATGTCGCCCTGCGCGAACGTCTCGCCCAGCAGCCCGGCGAGTCGCGCACGATCGTCGCCGAGGTAGTGCGCATAGGCGAGCGTCAGGCCGCGCGTCGCCAGACGCTCGATCACGTGCTGCAGGTGCTTGTCCTGCCGCTTGCCCGTCAGGATCTCGTTGCCGATGATCAGCGCGCCGATCGCGCGATCGGCATCGCTCACGCGGCCTCGACGAAGCGGTCTTCCATCTTCGCCATCATGCTCGACATGGCGCGGTCGATCAGCGGCTCGGCCTCGACGAGGCGCGCGCGGTCGTCGCGGAACAGGCCCGCCAGTTCCTCGGCGGTGATCGAGAGCGCCTTCTGCCCCTGCCGGTTGGTGAACAGGTAGGTACCGCGCAGCGGCGAGACCCAGGCGAGCTTCGCGAACGAAAGCTGCCCGTCGTCGTCCTCGAACTCGACCCACATGCCGCGCTCGAGGCTCCGCGCGATCTCGAGGTACTCGTCCTCGAGCAGCTCGCGCTCCGGCTCGGGCTCGGGCGGAGGTGCGGGCGCCATCGCCTCGGCGAGTGCCGCGGCCCTGGTCGCCGCGGCCTCGTCGCCGACCGCCTTTGCCACCTCGATCTGCGCCCGCGCCTGCTCGGCCACCGCGGCGGTCGGCGACTCGACGTGCGCGAGCGTGGGCTTGACGGCCGCCGCGTGCGCCTCGACGAGGTTGGTCATGAAGGCCTCGCGCGCCTCGGCCGGCCATTCGCGCGACTGCATGCCGGCGGAGATGCGCTTGAGGAGCGACGGCAGCAGCGCGACCAGATGGCGCCGGTCCTCGGAGGAACGCTTGGGCTGGATGCTCCAGACCAGGTCCTCGAGCGTCGTCACCGCCCCGTTCCACGCGTCGCTGTCCTCGCCGGCCGAGACGTACAGATGCGTGAGCGTTCCCTGCCAATGGCGACGCAGGAACTGCCCGAGGAACACCGGCACCGGGTAGTTCTCGATGCGACGCTCGATCTCCGACCGCGCGACAGCCAACGCGACTTCGTACTGGTCGTGCTGGTTGATCTCCTCGGCGGTCACCGCGATGTTTGCCTCGGCCGCCTTTTCCTCCTCGGCGAGGAAGGCCTCGAGCTCGCCGCGCAGCTCCTCGAACAGGCCGAGATCGTCCGAGAACCGGTCGAGCACCGCGTGAACGCTGCCTTCGACCTTGCGGTACAGCGGCAACTACAGCACCATGATCGGAGACCAGCCGAGCCCCGCATGTGCGAGCTCGTTCACCAAAAGCCGCGCCGGGTGGCTCTTCTTGGCGAAGAACGCACCGTCCAGCATCGCGGCCTTGAGCACCGGGATCTGCAGGCGGGCGAGCAGGGCCTTGATGCCGTCGGGAAGATCCTTGGTGTCGAAGACGAAGTCGAACAGCATCGCGACCATCTCGATCGTCATCGATTCGAGCTGGTTCGCCTTCTGGCCGAGCGGCGACTCCTGCAGGTCGCGCAGAACGTTGTGCAGGCCGGCCGGAATGCCGGAGAACGGGACCGCCGCGCCGCCGACCTCGAAGTCGCTCTGCCCGGCCTGGAGCCGGGTCAGGCCCTCGTGCAGGTCGACGGTGCTGATGATCGGCGCCGCGGGCACGTAACCCGAGGGCGTGGGCGCCATTGTCGGAAACGTCCGGCTGGCCGACGCACCGCCGCCCGGCGCCTGGATCTGCGGGAAGTCGAGGTTCCCGCCCTCGGACGCCGCGTACGAGGGTGCGCCTCCCGGTGCCGCCGCGGGCATCCCCGGCATCGACGGCGGCATCGGTTGCCCGCGCGGCGGCGCGCCGCCCGCGAACATGCGCTGGAACAGCGCCATCACGTCGACTTCGGCATTCGGCACCGGTGCTTCCGGCCGGCGCGTCTCCTGGCGAGCGTCGTGGGGCGCGCGATCGCCCCGGCCTGCGGCGTTGATCGCACGCATCGCGCCCGGCACCACGTGCAGTTCCGTGAGGCGCTTGTTGAGGTCGGCGTAGATCGCGCTGACGTCGGCGAGTCCGACCTGGTTCATCTCCTTCAGCACCTGCAGCTTGATGCGCGGGTCGGTCTTGACTTCGCGCAGCGCGTCCGCGAACGCGTCGACGATCGTCGCCGGCGCGAGCGGGTTGCCGTCGGTCTCGAGGTCGGGACGCTCCATCAGGTGGCCGACGCCACGGTTCAGGAGCGCCAGTTCCTCGTAGCAGGCGTTCTCGATCACCCGCTTCAGGTTGCCGGTGATCACCGACTCGTCCATCGTCGTGATCTCGACGAGCGTCAGGTCGGAGAGGTCCGCCTTCGAGAAGTCGGGCTTGTTGCGCTGGTCCTCGCCGGACAACCGCTCGTCGATGCGGCGGCGCAAGCGCTTCTCGAAGTCGGCCAGCAACGCCGGCCGCTGCGCCCGCATGACGTCGCGGGCGTCAATGAGCAGCTGCTGCTCCTCGCGGACGTCGGTGCGGCCCGCGCGGTCCATCAGCACGTCGCCGACCTTGTCGAGAATGGCCGAGAACGCACCCTGCATGCGCTTCACGGTCAGGTCCCGGCACTCGTCCAGGATCTTGTGCGCTTCACGCGGGGTCGGGCGGCGGGCAGCGGCGGTCGTGGGGGTCGCGTTCACGCGGAGAGTGGGGCACGGCGTCGCGCGGCGCGCCAACAGCGAGTTGGGCGCCGCGTCAACGCGTTAGCGCATTTTTTGGCCAAGTTACTCTAGCACGCGATGTCGCATCACGCCATCGCCCGTGCCTCATCGGGCAAGATCGGCCCAGGCGCGCTCCAGTCGCTTGTACGACACAGGAGAGGGGGTGCGCAACTCCTGTGCGAACAGTGACACCTTCAGCTCCTCGAGCAGCCATCGGAATTCGGTAAGGGCGGGCTCGAGCCGCCCCGCAATCCGGTTGCGCTCCGTACGCTCGCGATAGCGTTGCCACAGGTCCGCAACCGCTTCGGCGTGCCGGGCGTCGCGGTCGGGCCGCTCAAGGTACTTCGCCGCGCGCCGGTCGAGCGCCTTGAGGTAGCGCGGCAGGTGCTGGAGCGCCGCCCAGGGCGTGCCCGCGAAGAACCCCGGATGGACGAGCGCGTCGCGCTGCGCCTTGAGGTCCGCGGCGAAGCGGCCATGCGCGCTCGGCAGCGAGCCCAGGCGCTGCGTCACGGCCTGGTACTCGACTGCGATCGCCGCGAGCAGCCGGAATGCGCCCTCGGCGACCGCCGGCAGGCGCGTGCGAGCGCGCTTGACCTGCTCGGCGAACGCTCGCTCGTCCCGCGGCAGCGGATCGTCGCCGACGAACGCGCGGTCGCACACCGCCGTCATCACGTCGGTGCGCAGCGCGTCGGTCGGGATCGCCGCCTTGAGCTGCAACGCCGGCTGCGCGAATCCGGGCGCCTCCTTCTCCCACCGCGACAGCACGTCCTTGAGCGCGAGGCGGATCAGGCGCACGACGCCGGCGCGGGTCGCCGCGTGCGCGGCCGCTTCCGTATCCATCAGCTGCAGCGCCACGCTGTCGTGCTCGTCCACGAGCGCCGGGTAGCCGGTGAGCTTCGCCCCACCGCGGGCGACGGCGAGGGTCGCCGGCAAGTGGCCGAAGTCCCAACGCGTCAGGCCCTTGCGCTCGATGGACGGCCCGGCGGCGGCGAAGGTCAGCTGCGCCGCCTGCCCCAGCTCGTGGCGCAACGCCGCGAGGTCGCGACCGCTTGCAAGCTCGGCGCCCGACGCATCCGCGACGCGCACGTTGACGAGGAGATGGGGCGGCAGGTCGGCGCGGTCGAAGGCGTCGGTCGGCAGCGACGCGCCGAAGCGATCCTTGAACCAGATGCGCAACGCCTCCGGCAGGGATTGCGACCCGACAGTCGTCGCTTCCAGGAACGCCGTCACGTGCTCCGGCAGCGGCACCATGCGGTTGCGTTGCGCCTTGGGCAGCTACTTCAGGTACGCGGTGACCTTCTCGCGGATCATCCCCGGGACGAGCCAGGTGAGCCGCGCGTCGTCGAGCTGGTTGAGGAGCGCGAGCGGCACGGTGATCGTGAGCCCGTCCAGCGGAGGGCCGGGGCCGAAGCGGTACTTGAGCGGCAGCGTCGCGCCGGCCATGGCGAGCGTCTCCGGGAACTGCTCCTCGGTGATCGCCGCGGCCGCGTGGCGCATCAGCGCCTCGCGCGTCAGGTGCAGCACCTTCGGGTCCGTTGCCTCCGCGGCCGCGCGCCAGCGCTCGAAGGCCACGAGCGTGGCCACGTCCTGCGGCAGACGCTCGGCGTAGAACGCGGCGATCGTCTCGGGGTCGACCAGCACGTCCTGGCGCCGCGCCTTGTGCTCGAGCTCGGCGATCGCGGCGACCAGGCGACGGTTGTGCGCGAGGAAAGCGCCGCGCGTGGCGAGCGCGCCGGGGACCAGCGCCTCGCGGATGAACACCTCGCGCGCGAGCGGCGGGTCGATCGCGCCGAACGACACCACGCGTCGCGGCACCAGCGTGAGTCCGTAGAGCTGCACGCGCATCGACGCGACGACCTCGCCGCGGCCCTCGTCCCAGCGCGGCTCGAAATAGTCGCGGGTCACGCGCTCGCCCGCCGCGGCCTCGATCCAGTCCGGCTCGACGCGACCGACGCAGCGGGCGTAGAGGCGGCTCGTCTCGACCAACTCGGACGCGACGACCCACTTCGGTCCCTTCTTCGCGAGGCCCGAGCCGGGATGGACGTGGAAGCGCAGGCCCCGCGTGCCGAGGTAGCCCTCGCCTTCGTCGCCCTTCGCGCCGACGTTGCCCAGCAGGCCGGCAAGTAGCGCCCGGTGCAGCGTCGCATAGTGCGCGGCGTCGAACGCGCGCGGCAGCTCCGCCGGCCACTTCCACCCGCACTCGGCGAGCTCGTTCCCGAGCTGCTGGTGAACGTCGCGCCACTCGGTCGCCCGCAGGTGGTTCACGAACTGCGCGCGGCAGGCGTCGACCCGCTTGCGGTGCGACAGGCCCTGGGCGAAGAGGTCGGCGACGAACTCCCACAACGTCACCAGCGAGAGAAAGTCCGAGCGCTCGTCGCGGAAGCGCAAGTGGGCCTGGTCGGCCGCCTGCTGCCGCTCGAGCGGCCGCTCGCGCGGGTCCGGGACGGCGAGCGCGGCGGCGATCACCAGCGCCTCGGCGACGCAACCGGATTCGCGCGCCGCGAGCAGGATCCGCCCGATGCGCGGATCGAGCGGCAGGCGCGCAAGCTCGCGTCCCGCCGGCGTGAGCGCGCGTTGCGCGTCGATCGCGCCCAGCTCCTGCAGCAGCTGGAAGCCGTCGGCGATCGCGCGCGGTCCGGGCGGATCGAGGAACGGGAACGCGTCGACGGCGCCAAGGTCGAGCGCGGCCATGCGCAGGATCACCGCGGCCAGCGAGCTGCGCAGGATCTCCGGGTCGGTGTAGTCGGCCCGCGCCGCGTAGTCGGCTTCGGCGTAGAGACGCACGCAGATGCCGTCGGCGACGCGGCCGCAACGGCCCGCGCGTTGGTTCGCCGCGGCCCTCGACACCTTTTCGAGCGAGAGCAGCGTCGTCTTGTTGCGCAGGCTGTAGCGCTTGACCCGGGCGAGGCCCGAGTCGATCACGTAGCGGATGCCCGGCACGGTGATCGAGGTCTCGGCGACGTTGGTCGCGAGCACGACGCGGCGGCCGGAGGACGGCGCGAACACGCGCTGCTGGTCCTCCACCGACAACCGCGCAAAGAGCGGCAGCACCTCGACCGACGCCGCGTACGGCCGGCGCGCGAGGCCCTTGCGCAGCAGGTCGGCGGTCTCACGGATCTCGCGCTCGCCGGGCAGGAACACGAGGATGTCGCCGGGCCCCTCGCGCCACAGGTCCTCGGCCGTTGCCACGATCGCGTCCTCGAGCGCCTCCTCGTCGTCGGCCTCCTCGCCCGCGATCTCCGCACCGCCCAGCGGCCGGTAGCGCACCTCGACCGGATACGTGCGGCCCGACACCTCGATCACCGGCGCCGGCCGGCCCTCGCTGCCGAAGTGCCGGGCGAAGCGCTCGGCGTCGATCGTCGCGGAGGTGATCACCACGCGCAGGTCGCGGCGGCGCTGCACGAGGCGCGCGAGGTAGCCCAGCAGGAAGTCGATGTTGAGGCTGCGCTCGTGCGCCTCGTCGACGATGATCGTGTCGTAGTCGGAGAGCCAGCTGTCGCGCTGGGTCTCCGCGAGCAGGATGCCGTCGGTCATCAGCTTGACCCAGGCATCGGGCTTCGTGCGATCGGTGAAGCGGACCTTGAAGCCGACCGCCTCGCCGAGCGGCGTCCCCATTTCCTGCGCGATCCGCGACGCGACGGCACGCGCCGCGATGCGGCGCGGCTGCGTGTGGCCGATCAGCCCGCGCGCACCCCGCCCGGCGTCGATGCAGATCTTCGGCAGCTGCGTGGTCTTGCCGGAGCCGGTCTCGCCGCAGACGATCACCACCGGGTGCGCGCGAAT
>Ga0105100_10001622_pt1 | contig 13140 bp, 11 predicted proteins | sample PPLLak12cMay2015_2_FD_87033 | JGI IMG/M metagenome (GOLD analysis project Ga0105100, IMG submission 87033) | Freshwater sediment microbial communities from Prairie Pothole Lake near Jamestown, North Dakota, USA - PPLs Lake P8 Core (1) Depth... | ecosystem: Environmental > Aquatic > Freshwater >... | reverse complement strand
TCTTAAAGGTATTACAAGCCAGATTTCGGGCCGAATTGATGGCAGAACTGCCTAAAATGGGCCAAATGGCGAAGCTGAACCCTATAATGGCCCAGAAACGTCTCCTTATCTCAATTTGTCTGCGACCGGCCAGAGTTGATGATAAAATTCTCTCAGAACATGTCTGGGGTCCATCGAGCAATTAATTTCCTGCCTTACCGAATACTCTCCTGATGAAGTCGGCCCCGGTCCCTCCAACTATCGTTCTTATAATGGGTATCCTGGCGGTCTCGACCGGCTCTATTTTTGTCCGTTTTGCCCAGCAAGATGTGCCTTCCCTGGTGATTGCTGCCTGGAGACTAACCCTGGCGACGCTGGTAATAACCCCATTTGCCTACCGTCATAAGCGCCAGGAATTGGCTGGCTTACAACGGGGAGATTTGGGGCTGGCTGCGCTCTCAGGCCTCTTTCTGGCGCTGCACTTTGCCACCTGGATCAACTCCCTGGAATACACCAGCGTCGCCAGCTCGGTTGTGTTGGTCTCCACCACCCCGCTATGGGTTGCACTGCTTTCCCCCGTTTTCTTGAAAGAGCCGATCACGCGCCTGGTAATGATGGGGATGATCCTGGCAATCCTGGGAGGTGTAGTGGTCGGAATCAGCGATACGTGTAGGCTTACTCAGGGAAACCTGATATGCCCGTCTTTCAATGATATTCTCCGCGGAGAAGCGTTCTTCGGGAATATCCTGGCAGTCATCGGGGCGGTCATGGCAGCTGGATATGTCATGATTGGCAGGCGCCTTAGAGGTAAGGTGTCGTTACTTAGTTATATCACCCTGGTGTATGGCATGGCTGCTATCGTTTTGATTGCCATCATGCTGGCAGCCGGGCAGCCTGCATTTGGTTACCCGGCGCAGGCGTATGTCTGGCTGTTATTGCTGGCTTTGATCCCCCAGCTGTTGGGTCATACTTCATTTAACTGGGCACTAAAATATCTATCCGCGGCGTACGTATCCATCACCTTGCTGGGAGAACCCATTGGGTCTATCCTGTTAGCTTATTTCTTGCTAAACGAGACCCCTTCAGCCTTGAAGATATTTGGTGCTATACTTATTTTGTTTGGTATTTTTATCGCCTCGCAGAGTGAGATCAGAAACAGGCGATGAGGATTGACTAAAAACCTGAGCCAGGGGTCGAATTTTAGAGTTTAATGGCAACAAAAACCACTCCCCGACCAAACAATACCGATCCGCCAGCGCCAGCTCGCGGCACTCCCACTCAAGGTCCCGGCAAGCAGGCCAGCTTGCAGCATTTTCTATTGGATATTGTCGGTGTAGTACTGCTCGCCTTTGCCCTGATGAGCTTGCTGGCGCTCGTATTCCCGGAGATGACCCGGGGCGTCCTGCTCTCCTGGTGGGCTGATCTTTTGTGGACCTGGTTTGGGTGGGGATGTATCTGGGTGGTGGTGGGAATCGCCAGCCTGGGCAGCTTGATGTTCCGCTATTCAAGAAGATACCCCAGAAAATCAGAACGGGGAAGTAATGAGGTGGAAGTTCACTGGTGGCGAGTCCTGGCGTTGGAGATTGCCGCTTTGACCTCCCTGGCGTTCCTGGCAGCCCTGGGGGGAACTTCGTTGGCGCGGGCTGATGCCGGGCTGGATGGCGGGCGTATCGGCTGGGCGCTCTCCTACCTGGTTGGGACTTTCCTGGCTCCCCTGGGGCTATCTGGCGCGGTGTGGCGGGTAATCCTGTTTGGGCTGATCTTTTCAGTTTTCCTATTTCTGGGGCTGGGTTTGGCGACACCTTTCCTGGCTTGGGCGCAAAGGCAGGCGCGCAGCGGGTCATTGGTTGGAGAAGAGGATGAGCTATCCGATAGCGGGATCAGCGTTTCACCCATCCAGGGGCAAGACACGGCTGGCCCGGCAGCGGCGGATATCAAGAAAAAACGGCGCGCCTTACCGCCCGAATTCCGCAAGAAGTTCCGCCTGGAAGACGAGGAAGACACCCTGCCGGCCTCGGCACCATTGCCGCGAGACGAACGCCTGCCAGGTCTTGACCTGCTGGTGAATGAGCAAACTGTCCGCCCTGATGAGCGGGATATCAACATGACTGCCGGCTTGATTGAGAAAACATTAGCCGAGTTTGGGATCCCTGCCCGGGTGGTTGGATTCCGAGTCGGACCTACGGTGACGCAGTTTGCCGTCGAGCCGGGATTTGTGGAAAAGACCAGCCCCAGCAATGAAGGCGAGAGCGGGCGGCAGAAAGTGCGCGTCTCGCAGATCTCGGCCCTGGCGCGAGACCTGGCGCTGGCGCTGTCTGCGGAACGCTTGCGGATTGAGGCCCCTGTTCCGGGTCGCCCGTATGTTGGGATTGAGGTGCCTAATGTCCGCACCAGCGTGGTGCGCTTGCGCCCGATCCTGGAGGCCGAGCTCTTTTACCGCCTGAACTCCCCGCTGGCGGTTGCCCTGGGCAGAGACGTCTCCGGGCAGCCGGTCGTCGCCGATCTGGCGCGCATGCCGCATGTCTTGATCGCCGGGACAACCGGATCGGGTAAATCGGTGTGCATTGCTGCCCTGACAGCCTGCCTGGTGATGAACAACACCCCTGAAGACCTGCGCCTGGTGATGATCGACCCCAAGATGGTCGAGCTGGTGCGGTTTAACGGGTTGCCCCATTTATACGGCAAGGTAGAAACAGACCTGGAGCGGATCCTGGGAGTGCTGCGCTGGACAGTGGCAGAGATGGACCGGCGCTATCGCCTGCTGGAAGCCTCTCACTCACGCAATCTGGATAGCTATAACCGCAAGGCACGCCGGCGCAGGGGGGAGGAGCCCTTGCCGCGCATCGTGGTGCTGATCGACGAGCTGGCAGATTTGATGATGTCGGCTCCAGATCAAACCGAACCAGCCCTGGTACGGTTGGCGCAGATGGCCCGGGCAACGGGTATTCACCTGGTCGTCGCCACGCAGCGGCCCAGCACCGACGTGGTCACAGGGCTGATCAAGGCAAATTTCCCGGCCCGAATCTCGTTTGCAGTGGCTTCGTCAGTAGACTCGCGGGTAATCCTGGACAGCACCGGTGCTGAATCGCTGCTCGGGCGCGGCGATATGCTCTTCATCCCGCCTGAGGCTTCTGCTCCGCTGCGGTGCCAGGGGGTGATGGTCAGCGATCCCGAAGTTGAGCGGGTGATCACGTTCTGGCAGAAAGCCGTCCAGCGTGATGAGCCCGAAGTGCCGCCCTGGGAGGAGCTATTAGCCCAGGAGACCATGCTGGCAGACCGGGATGACCTGATTCAAAAAGCGATCGAAGTCGTGCGCGAGACCCAGCGCGCCAGCGCCTCCTTGCTTCAGCGGCGTTTACGGATTGGCTACCCGCGGGCAGCTCGTCTGGTGGATGAGCTGGAAGAGTTGGGCGTCATCGGCCCGTCACAGGGTGGAGGCCGGGAGCGGGAAGTGTTGATTGAAAAAAATGAAGATGAGTAGTATCCACCACTCAGATACTTTCTGATTATAGTCTCGAGATTCTGCCCCACAAATTGCTTGACAGGTGATTAGGCATGCGATAGCATACCTGACAATTAATATATTTAGTATCTACGCAGTACAGAGAAAAATTGGGGGTGTTTGGGCTCTCCCGCCCAAACACCCCCATCTTCCCACCAACTGCGCAAGTCCGAATATTCTTGGAAAGGTGGACCAAATATTGGCAGAGCAAACCGTGAAAAGGGAGGAGCGCTTGACTCCTACTGACTTGATGCGCAAGAGATTTAAGGGCATTCTGGATAAAATCGGTGGTTTCTTAATCCATTTGGGCCTGTTGCCGAACACGGTCACGATTATTGGCCTGGTGGGCAATACGGTCGGGGCATATTTCCTCTCCCAGGGGCAGATGCTTGCCGGCGGAATACTGATCCTCTTGATGGGACCGGTGGACGCGCTGGATGGCACCATGGCGCGCCTGCGAGGCGAATCGAGCGACTTTGGAGCCTTCGTCGACTCGGTCACCGATCGATACTCTGAGCTGGTCATTTTTGGGGGACTGCTTTTTTATTACACCCAGCAGGGTGAAACCCTTCCGGTGGTGCTTGCGTACCTGGCAGCCGCGGGGGCTGTGCTGGTATCTTACACCCGTGCCAGGGCGCAATCATTAGGGTTGGAGACGAAGGTGGGGATCCTCACTCGCATGGAGCGCTACCTGGTGCTGGCGCCCTGCCTGGTGTTGAATATCCCAATCGTCGCATTGTGGATTCTAGCCATATTGGGGAATATCACCGCAGTCCAGCGCATTTGGGACGTGCGACGCCAGGCACATAAATCCTGGGATCAATAGATCTTAGAAAGCCACTTCTACATCGAGGGTATCAAATGCCAACAGGATTTCAACTCGGCCCGCTGTATGTGCGTTTTTATGGAATCATCCTGATGCTGGGTGCGGTGGCAGCCGCTATACTTGCTGAACGAGAAGCTCGCCGGCGGGGGCAGAGCGGTGACCTTGTCTGGGATGGCTTGATCTGGGTGCTGATTGGTGGAATTATCGGGGCGCGCATCTGGCATATCCTTACGCCGCCCCCCTCGATGGTCGATGCCGGCATCACCGTTTCATACTACCTGACCCACCCGCTCGATATGCTGGCGATCTGGCGAGGCGGCTTGGGTATTCCTGGAGCAGTGATCGGTGGGATTGCCGCGCTCTATCTGTTCTGTCGCAGGCGTAAACTGGATTTCCCGATGTGGCTGGATATTGCCGCCCCAGCGCTTGCCCTGGGCCAGGCGATCGGACGTTGGGGCAACTTCGTCAACCAGGAGGTATACGGAGCACCCACCAGCCTGCCCTGGAAGATTTTTATCGAGCCTCAATACCGCTTGTCAGGCTATCAGGACCAGGCATATTATCACCCCCTCTTCCTCTATGAGTCCCTGGGCAGCTTTGCAATTGTCGTTCTATTGCTCTGGTTAGCCCGGCGTAGAGCCGAATGGGTCAAAACCGGCGATATATTTCTCGTCTATCTGATCGCTTACCCCACGCTGCGTTTCTTACTGGAGTTCATTCGCCTGGACTCCGCCCAGGTGGCTGGTCTCAATGCTAACCAGACCTTTATGGCGGTGGTCGCTATTGCTGCAGCTGTAATCCTGGTATTGAGACACCGGACCCCTGGGTCGGCGCCAGAACAGGAGCAAGAACAAGATCTAGAGCAAGACCAGGATCAAGATATTCAATAACCTGTTTGTTATTCAGGTGTGTGTTGCAACTTGGCGGTTGATCCATAATCCAATTATTGACAAGACTGTCAGCAACAAAATAAGGATTCTGTTGTAAAAGTATAGTATACGGTTACAGGCAGGAGCGGGTGTTCTCCGGCAAGCAAGTGCTTTGTCCAATGCCTTACGATGTTAGGGAGGTAGTAGGCAGGCCTGGGGATCGTAATGCAGGGTATTCATGATCATCACCGATGATTTGAGCAAGAACTTTGATAGCTTCTGGGCCGTGGATGGCGTCAACCTGCGCGTCATGCCTGGAGAAGTGCTTGCTTTGTTGGGTCCAAACGGGGCTGGTAAAACGACCACCGTGCGGATGCTGACTTCAGTGCTGAAGCCCAGCCGCGGCCAGGCGCAGGTTGCGGGTTTTGACGTAGTTCATGACGCGCAAAAAGTGCGGGCTTCGGTCGGCGTGCTGACGGAGCAGCACGGGCTTTATGGTCGCATGCCCGCCAACGAGTACCTGGATTTCTTCGGGCAGGTATATGGCATGGATTTTCAAACCCGCCGCGCCCGTTCGGCGCGCTTGCTGAGCGACTTTGGCCTGGTAATGGATGCTCACAGGAAGATCGGTGAGTATTCCAAGGGAATGCGCCAAAAGCTCGCTCTGGCGCGTGCCATGCTGCATGACCCGCCGGTGCTGCTGCTTGACGAGCCGACATCCGCCATGGACCCGGAGAGCGCCCGGCTGGTGCGCGATTCGATCCGCGAGCTGCGCTCGGCAAGGCGTTCTATCGTAATCTGCACCCATAACCTGGCTGAAGCAGAAGAGCTGGCTGACCACATCGCCATCATCCGGCAGGGGGTGATCATCGCCAGTGGGGTGACGGCTGAGCTCAAGAGAACGCTGTTAGGGCCGGTCGAGTACGAGGTACGGTTTGGCGCTCCCTTGCCAGCCGAGACGATTTCCGTGCCTGCCGGTACTCACATCGTTGAACTAGGGGCTGACTGGTTTCGCTTCAGCACGATTAAGCCCTCTGAGACCAATCCGATCCTGCTCCGCCAGTTGCTGGACCAGGGTTTTGCGGTGGTCAGCCTGCGAGAAGCGCCGCGCAGCCTGGAGCAGGTCTACCTGCAAGCGATGAGCCAGGTGCCCGAGGTGGAGCCTGCCTATGCTTAAGCTGTTCAGGCAGAACCTCGGCCCTGCCTTGGTTATTACCCGTCGTGAGGTGCGGGACCAGTTCCGCGATTGGCGCATTCTATTTCCCATCTTAATGCTAACCTTGTTTTTCCCGGCATTGATGAACTTCACGGCAGAGCGGGCGCTGCGCTTTGTGGAAAACTTCGGCGCGCCGGTGATCGGCGAGCGCCTGATCCCATTCTTGCTGATGATCGTCGGGTTCTTCCCGGTATCTGTCTCGCTGGTGATTGCCCTGGAGAGCTTTGTCGGTGAGAAGGAGCGCCACAGCATCGAGCCGTTGCTCTCTAGCCCGTTGAGCGACTGGCAGCTTTACCTGGGTAAGCTGCTGGCAGCTGTGCTCACACCGCTGATGGCCAGCTATTTAGGGATTGCTGTGTACATGGTTGGGGTCTATCGCAAGCTCGGCTGGCTGCCGGATTCGGTGCTTCTCTCCCAGATTCTTCTCCTGACGAGTGTTCAGGCTGTGCTGATGGTCAGCGGGGCGGTGGTCATTTCGTCTCAAACAACCTCGGTGCGGGCGGCGAACCTGCTGGCATCATTTATCATTATCCCGATGGCATTGCTGATCCAGGGTGAAAGCATTGTGATGTTCTGGGGTCGTTACCAAATTTTGTGGTGGGCAATCGCCGGGTTGGTGGTGGTCACGAGCTTGCTGGTACGGGCCGGGGTGGCGCATTTCTCGCGTGAGGAGCTGCTCGGCAAAGAGTTGGATAGCCTGAATTTTCGCTGGGGATGGCAGGTATTCATCCAGAAGTTTAGCGACGGCGCCCACTCTTTGCTTGGCTGGTACCGGCAGGTGTTTAGCCTGGTTTCCAGGGAAATGGTGATCCCTTCAATACTGGTAGGGCTGGTGTTGGTCGCCGGTATCTGGGTAGGAACCACCCAGGCAAAAGTGTTCGTCTTGCCTCCAGAGCTGATGCAATTGGATAGCCTGGAGGGTGGGGCATTTCAGGGAACAGATGTCATCCGGTTTTATTCTGTCACCGGCGTTGGGTCTGTCTGGTTGCACAATATCCGCGCAATTGTCCTGGCTTCATTGTTGGGTTTGTTCTCATTTGGCGTTTTGGGTGTGATTATCTTAATGCTGCCCCTGGCGCTGGTGGGTTATTTTATGGCCAGCTTGACGACGGTGGGAATGTCACCCGCCTTGTTCTTTGGCTCTTTTGTGCTTCCGCATGGCATCCTGGAGATCCCTGCTATCATCCTGGCAGGTGGCGCGATCCTGCGCCTGGGCGCGACCCTGGCAACGCCGTCTCACGGGCAAACCGTTGGAGAGGCCTTGCTCAATTCGTTGGCCGACTGGTTCCGGGTAATGATTGGGCTGGTCTTGCCGCTATTGCTTGGCGCGGCCATCCTGGAAGTGTACCTGACGCCGCGCATCGTAACGATGGTATTGGGAGGATAAAACGAAGTTGGTTAATGTTGATGACCCCAGGGGGAAACTATGCTGCAACTGGTAATTTTGGGTACTTCGTACGCAATTCCAGACGAGGATCATGAGAACACCCACATGGTCTTGATAGGCAGGCAGCGCATGGTGCTGATCGATTGTACCGGTCACCCAACCGTGCGCCTGCGGCAGGCAGGGGTCAATTTCCGTCAGCTGACAGATATCATCCTGACCCATTTTCACCCTGACCACGTCTCCAGTGTGGCTCCGCTCTTGATGAATTTATGGCTCCTGGGGCGCGAGGCTCCGCTTCATATCCACGGTCTGGCAGACACGATTGACAGAACCGAGCAGATGATGGAATTATACGATTGGAAGACCTGGCCCGGTTTCTTCCCGGTAGAATTCCACCGCCTGCCCGAGGAGGAATTGGTGACGGTTCTGGAGAGCGAAGAGTTGCGCATTCAGGCCTCCCCGGTCCGGCATATTATCCCGACGATTGGGTTACGGATGGAGTCGCGTGCCTCCGGGGGATCGGTGGTGTATTCCGGGGATACAGAGCCCTGCCCGCAAGTGGTGCGCCTGGCGCAAGGCAGCCAGGTGTTGATCCACGAGGCTTCCGGAGCTTCCTTTGGTCATTCTTCGGCCTCCCAGGCAGGGGAGATTGCCCAGGCGGCAGGGGCCAGCCAGCTCTATCTCATCCATTACCCGACAATCGGTTTTCAGGCCGACCGGCTCATCGAAGCCGCCCGGGATACTTATCGGGGACCGGTGATGCTTGCGGTAGACCTTATGCAACTCGATTTTTAGGCGGGGGATTCGTCCTAACTTACCAGCCTTCGACAAACGGCACCCACTCGACGTTTTCGCTCAGATGGCGGCCGTAGAGATAGAAGGCAGAGGCGGGGGGCTCGCCAGGCGGCTGTAACAGGTGCATTTGTGACTGCTCCAGCGTCCGGCTGCCCTTGCGATGGTTGCATGCGGGGCAGGCGGCTACCAGGTTCTCCCAGGTATGGTCGCCGCCCAGGCGGCGGGGAATGATGTGGTCAATCGTCAGGTTGGGGGAATGCTGCCCGCAGTACTGGCAGGTGTAATTATCCCGGCGTAAGACTTCGCGTTTGGTCAGGCGCACCCGCGGCCGGGGACGTCTGATCATTTTGTCCAGGCGGATGATGGATGGTGCCGGGAAGACCCGGGTAACCGTGCGGAGCTCGCCGCGACCGTTCATCACCAGACTGGCTTTCCCAGTCAAGATCAAACCAATTGCTCGCCGTGAGCTGCACACATTGATCGGCTCAAAGTTGGCATTTAATACCAGCACCGATTTGTGCATACCTGCCTCCGGTAATGTGCGAATTATAGCACGGTAATCCCAGGCGGGAGTCAAAGCTGATAATTTTGCGATGGTATAATCTTGGCATGGGCATGCTAGCGGATGTTCGCGAGTACCGTCCCGAGTTAATTCCCCGGCGGGGTGAAATGATTGCCTGGATGGGGTTTTTAGCGGTGGGGGTGGTGTGGTTGGTCTTATACCTGACTGACCAGCGGGTAATTTTCGTCATCCCGGCTATGTTCGCCATCCTTTTCATTTCGGCATTTCTGATCAGCCTGGGGAACTGGATAGACCGGCGGACGGTGATTCGGATTGGCACGGATGGGATCGAATTTCAAAATGGCATCCGGAAGGTGCGCCTGGCGTGGGAGGATGTGAACGAGATCTACGTGGTGCCCAGCCGGTGGGGCAACCGGGTGAAGGTTTCCAGCCAGAGCAACACATTTGCGTTTCATACGCTGGGTGAAGTGCGGATGCACGGCGAATTAAAGGGACAGATGGGTTTCGAGATGGGCGAAGAGATTTTACGCCAGATGGTATTGAAAAGCGGTCTGCAAATTGTGGATCGCCAGGGTGAGGGCTACTATTATGCCCGGCAGTGAGTAATTGTGTGGTGAGTCTCCGCGCGCCCTCACCACCGAGGGCGCGTTTCTTTTCCCGCAAGGGGCAATATTCGATTAAAATCAGCCAGATAATCACCTTTGGAGTTTTATGATGACGACAATGAGCATTGAAGAGCACGTCCAATACCTGATGCGAGGCACAGAATACGGGGATAATGAACTCAAGCAGGCGATGACCGCTGAGCTGCGCCAGCGGCTGGTCGAGGCCGAGAAAGAAGGCCGCCCGTTGCGGGTCTACTGCGGTTACGACCCGCGCACCGCAGACCTGCACCTGGGGCACACCATCACCATGCGCAAGCTGCGCCAGTTCCAGGAGCTGGGTCACGAAGTCACCTTCCTGGTCGGCACTTATACCTCACTGATCGGTGATCCGTCGGATAAAGATGTCTTGCGCCCTCAATTATCCACTGAACAGGTGGAGCATAACGCCCGGACCTATGCTGAGCAAGCCTTCAAGGTCTTGGATCGCGAAAAAACCTTCGTCCGCTACAATGCTGAGTGGCTTTCAAAGCTAAATTTTGCAGACCTGATCCACCTGGCCTCCAACTTCACCGTCCAGCAGTTCCTGACCCGGGAGAATTTCAAGTTGCGCTGGGAGAATGGCGATCCGATCTACCTGCACGAGACTTTCTATGCCATCATGCAAGGCTATGATGCGTTCGCCATGCGCAGTGATGTGCAGGTGGGTGGCACCGACCAACTATTCAATATCGTCACCGCGGCCCGCAAGATCATGACCTTCATGGGCGAAAAGCCCAATATCGCCATCATCATGGGTATCCTGCCCGGAACAGATGGCGTGGTGCGCATGAGCAAATCCCTGGGTAACCATATCCCCTTGCTCTCCACGCCAGAAGATATGTATGGCAAAGTGATGAGCCTGCCGGACATCGCTATGGGGCAGTTCTTCCGCCTGGTCACCCGCTGGTCCCTGGCGGAGATTGACGTGCTGGAGAAAGATATGGCGCAGGGCAGGCTGCACCCGCGGGATGCCAAGATGAAGCTGGCGCATGAGATCGTCTCGATCTACCATAGCCAAGCCGAGGCGGAGCATGCTGAGAAGAACTTTGTGTGTGTTTTCCAGCAGGGCGCTCTGCCAGACGAGATGCCAGAATACCAGCTCAAGCCGGACGAGACGGTACTGGATGTGCTCCTGGCGGGCAAGCTGGTGGACAGCAAGAGCGAGGGACGGCGCATGCTCGACCAGAACGGCGTTCGCCTGGATGGGGATGCGCTCAAAGACCCTAACCAGGCATTCCCGCACCCGGGAGTGCTCCAGGTGGGTAAGCGGCGGTTTATCAGGGTGAAATAGAGGGCGATTTTATTGGCATAAAAGATCCGGGCTGCTGGTGAAAATAACCGGCAGCCCGATTGATTTAGGGGTATTGTGCCGTGAATAACCGGGCTTTAAGGAGACGGGTACGGGTACGGCGCCGGGGTATCCGTAACAGCGGGGGGCGGCGCCTGCGTTGCCCTGGGTGGTTTCTGGCGTGCTTTTTGGGTTGGGCTGGGGAGGGGCTGAGCAAGGATTGAGTACGTGGGAGTGGGCAGGGCAGACATGATCGCCACGCTCATGAACTCCCCCTCCACGGAGATCACCTCGGCTGGAGCCCAGCAGATTTGCGTGCCATCTTCCTTCTGCACCAGCCACCAGGTTGCCTCGGGGTTGCGCCCCACAATGGTCACCATCTCACCGGCTGTCAGGTAGCTCGCCCCGGGATAATTCTCCCCCGGTCCCTGGCGGCAGGAAGTGTCTGCTGTTATCAAGGAAGCCAAGACGGGTGTCGGACTGATTGCAGTTGGCGAGGGCAACGGTGTGCTGGTTGGTTCGGCTGTCGGGGTATTGGAGGGCAGGGCAGTAGCCACGGCAGTTGCCACGGCGGTTACCTGCCCGGGAACGTATCCTGGCGGGGTATGCGTCACCAGTGCAATCTCATAGAAGGTGGGCAGCTCGCGCTCGTCCTTTAGCTCGAATGTCAGGCAACCGGAAAGCAAGATTGCTAAAGCCAATATCCAAGAAATTACCTGTACTTTTTTCATCTTGAAATCTCCCATGAAAGAACCATACTATCCGATACAAGTTGCGGGATAACGGGCAAGTAGATTTGAGTGGTGCTGCTGATGTATTGGGTGATGAACAGGCTGTTATTATAGAGGTAGACCAGATCACCGGCAATTGCGACGCCATAGGTATCCTCAGACGGGTTGTAGCTGCCTCTTTCCAGCGGGGCGGTTGGGTCAGAAATATCATACAGGCGCAAGCCTTCTCGCTCGTAGGCGATCGCAGCAGCCCCATCGATCACGGTGATGTCGTATGGAGCGCCGCTGGTAGAGATTGAGCTGATCAGGGATGGATTCTCCGGCTCTGAAACATCGATCAGCCAGGTATCCCCAGCATAATATCCGGCCAGCGGGGTGGGGGGTGGCTCGATTGTGGTCAGATAGGCAATCGTACCCTGCACCTGGATAGCTGTCGCCTCCTGGCCTGCACTATATTGATCGGGTGGGTCATACTCACCGATCTGGGCAGGGGCATATGGATCAGAGATATCCAAGACGACCAGGTCGCCATTATCCATGCCGAGATAGGCGGAATCCCCGGCAACCGCAATGGCATTGACATCATGATCTTGAATGTAGAAGGTGCTGATTTCAACCGGCGCCAGCGAGTTGCTGGTATCCAGGATGATCAGCCCGCTCTGGGCTACAAACAGGGTCTGATCGACCAGCGCCATCTCCTGCGTTTCTCCGAGGAGGTCGTAGACACCCGCTTCGCTGGGCGCTTGCGGGTCGGAGATATCCATGATCCGTAGACCGGACTGCGGGCAGGCAACGTAGGCATAATGATCTTTCAGGACGAGGCAATCACACGGGGACTCAGTCACATCATGGGCGATTGCCAGGGGTAAGCCTGGGTCATTCAGGTCTAAGACCCAGAAGCCATCCTCGGCAACAATATACCCGTAGGGTTCTCTGACCTGCAGATCGTTGATGCTCTCCGGCAGCTCAGCCAATCCAGCCTGGGTCAGATCGGACAATTGCACAATTTCAAAGCCGCCCCAGCCATTTGCCAGGTAGGCATAACCTCCGGAGACGAAGATATCCCGGGGTGTATCGCTGGTGGCGTATGTATCGACATCGTAAGGGTTGAGTGGATCGGTGATATCGACGATCTGGAGACCGGCCTCCCCTGCCGCCAGGTACGCGAATTCCTCAGCGATGAAAATATCCTGCGCTGTACCCGGGAGGGTGTGAGTGACTACAGGAGATGGATTGAATGGATCGCTGATCTCGACTACCTGCATGCCATCCTCTGCCGCGGCAAGGAAGGCGTAATCACCGGATAGGGCAATCGCGGTTGAATCACTAATCACCTGAGTCGTGGATATTTCCACAAGCCCTGTTGGATCCGAAACGTTG
>Ga0105100_10001620_pt1 | contig 13145 bp, 10 predicted proteins | sample PPLLak12cMay2015_2_FD_87033 | JGI IMG/M metagenome (GOLD analysis project Ga0105100, IMG submission 87033) | Freshwater sediment microbial communities from Prairie Pothole Lake near Jamestown, North Dakota, USA - PPLs Lake P8 Core (1) Depth... | ecosystem: Environmental > Aquatic > Freshwater >... | reverse complement strand
TGTCGGCGATCTGGCGAAAGCGCGCCCAGTCGACGATACGCGAGTAGGCGGAGAAACCGGCCACGATCATCTTCGGCTTGTGTTCCTGTGCGAGACGCGCGACCTGCTCATAGTCGATCTCGCCGGTCTTCTCGTCCAGACCGTACTGCACGGCATGGAAAATCTTGCCGGAAAAATTGACCTTCGCGCCATGGGTCAGATGCCCGCCATGCGCGAGACTCATGCCGAGAATGGTATCCCCGGGGGTGAGCAGCGCCAGATACACGGCCGCATTCGCCTGCGAGCCGGAGTGCGGCTGGACGTTGGCATAGGCCGCGCCGAACAGCTGTTTGGCACGCTCGATGGCCAGGCTCTCGGCGACATCGACATATTCGCAACCGCCGTAGTAGCGCTTGCCCGGATAACCTTCAGCATACTTGTTGGTCAAAACCGAGCCTTGGGCGGCCAGAACCCGCGGCGAAGCATAGTTTTCCGAGGCGATCAGCTCGATATGATCCTCCTGGCGTCGGACCTCATTCTGCATGGCCTGCCAGAGCACCTCATCAAAGCCGGAAATGGTCATGTTCTTGCTAAACATCCGGAAATTTTCGCCTCCTGTGTCGCTGAGCGTCACATCCAGTCGGTAGGTGGAAGTGACAGGGTATGCCCGTGAAAGTGGCATAGGATAGCCAATCCCCACCCCAAATGCATGAAAATCATTGCAAATCAGGCTGATCCGATCTGCCTGGAACCGTCGGTTGCAGTTCCTGATCGATGACAAAAGTCGATAAAGTTCAATGGCATAGATATTGCTCATATATTAGGTGAGAGCCGCCGACGACGACCATCGGCGCGACAGGAAGTCAGACGAACAAGAGAGGGAGGCGGCCGAAATCATCGGAGCGGCGGCATCCGGCACATGAGCAATATGGCAACCTCGTCAAAGCAGCAAGGACGATTCCGCATCGGCGTACGCGAAAAGGTCGCATTGATTCTGCTCGCTACCCTGCTGGTCACGCTCAGCATCAGCAGCCTGCTCGCACTGCGTGCACAAAAACGGGACATCCTCGAAGAGACCGATCGGCGTGGCCGCGAAACGGCGCAATTCATCGCCCAGCACCTCGCTTACAGCGTGGTGAGCTACGACTACCACACTCTGGAACTCCTGCTTCAGAATATCGTGCGCGGCGGCGACATCGTGTACGCACGCGTGGACAGCACGCGCGGGAATGTCATGGCGGTAGCTGGAACGCCAGCGATTGCGTCCCAGAATGTGCAGCAGTACCACGCAGAGATCCGCCTGAACGGCGACATGTTGGGACAACTGCATCTGGGCCTGTCCACCGAACGTATCAACCAGACCCTCGCAACCCGACAGAATGAGGTTCTGCTCGTCCAGCTGCTGGCGGTTGTAACCGTGATGCTGGCGGGCTTCCTGGCGCTGTCCACCATCATCATCCGGCCACTCACCATGACCGCGCGGATCATCGGCAGCAACCTGAAGTCCGCTGGCACCTCATTACAGCACATACCGATCCATTCGGCGGACGAGTTCGGCGACCTGGCGGAGGGTTTCAACGCGCTGCAGCAACATCTGGACGACGCACGCCAGAAACTCGAATCACGTGTCGACCATGCCAACCAGGAGCTGCAGAATGCTTATCAGCAACTCTCCCTCCAGGCCAGCGAACTGCGCGCCATGAACCAGGATCTCGAGTTGCTGAGCGTGACCGACCCGCTCACCGGCCTCTACAACCGGCGCCACTTCGAAAGGCTGATGGAAAGCGAGGTGGCCCTGTCCATCCGCAACGATGAAACCATCAGCATCATTCTGCTCGACATCGACAATTTCAAGGCCATCAACGAGCAGTATGGGCACAGCGGCGGGGACGCCGTGATCCGCAGCGTAGGACGCGTCATTGCCGAACACCTGCGCCACAGCGACGTCGCCTGCCGCTTCGGCGGCGACGAATTTTTCATCCTCTGCCGGCAGGCCACGATTTCCAATGTGGTGGGATTCGCGGACGATCTGCAGCATGCCCTGGCCGTGGATTCATTCCGCCCGAACGGGCAGGAGATGCAGGTTACCGTGAGCATGGGGGTCGCCACCATTCCGGGCGTGCACCGTGTCTCCACGGCCGAGGAATTCTTCCAATGCGCAGATGAGGCGTTGCACGTCTGCAAACAACAGGGGCGTAACAGCGTGCTGCATTACTCCAGGCTGGACCATCACCAGAAGTCCGGGGCAATCTGAAATGCACCCGTGCCAGACTGTGAAGGTTGCCTGATTTTCGCTCCGCCCGCCTGCACGGCAAGACATTTACGTCTGAAATGACCCAAACAAGACAGGAACCTGGCAGATCTGGATGCAGGCAGTTGATGCTGTCCGCTCCTGTAGCGCACACGAACGACTCGCTCAGGCTTCCATCCGTTCCTTATCCTGAACACAGGATCTTTCAACGACGAGCATCGAAGATCCGCTCCGGGTGCTCAAGATCGTTGACCATGCGCCAGTCCTCCGCGCCAGCGGCACGTACGCGTTTTTCCCACCATGCCATGCGATCCAGGTAACGGCGCGGGTCGACGTTGTCGGTGGTGAGTTTGGTGACGTTGAGTGCAACGATACCGATCCCTTTCAAGTTGATTGGAAAATCACGCACCGTCTGGTAATCCAGCTCTTCCTGCATGTCGGAGAAGATCAGGATGGTCTTGCGCCCGGCGCCGGTTTCATTCAGGAACTCGGCTGCCTGGATGATACCGCCGGAGATATCGGTGTAGGCGCTGCCCTTTTTGACCTCCTTGGTGAAACCCGCAAGCTTGTCGCGGAAGGCACGCTTTTGGGCGTTGGCCTGAAGCGGGTCCTTATCGAACGTGACCTTGGCAATAATATCCTTCTCGCTGAACGAACGACTTTTCACGCGTGCCACGGCGAACGAATCGCCCGGGTTGAGCGTACCGAGTATATACCCGGTCAGGGCCTGCGCCCGTCCCAGTTCCTGGGTATAAGTGCCGGAGGTGTCCACCAGCATGTAGACCGCGCGGGCATGGCTCTTCTTGTCGGCACAGGCGCTAACGGCCAGAACCATGGACAGCACGGTCAGCACATTCAGGATTCGGCGCATCATCCCTGCTCCCCGGTGGCACGGCGTTCGCTATCGCTCAAACGTTTGGAAAACGGCACGGCCTCCACAACCGGTGACACCACGGCCATCCCGCGTCCGGCATGCGCGCCCTGCACCATCCGTTCGATCAGGAGCGGCACAAAAATCACCGCGTCATACAGCATGCACAACGCATTGCCGACCTGCTTCACCATGACGCCAAGAACACGCAGTAGCAACGCCAGCCCGCGCAGTGCGAACACCGTGCCGGTGCCAAACACCGTGCGTGACGATTGGATGAAATATTCGAGCGGGATCGCGACGAACGCCAGCGCGAACGGCAGGGTAAAGCCCAGAATCATCTGCCCGGCAGTCGGGATTTTCATCATCCAGGAGGCGTCCACCGGCGCGGCCACTGCGGCATTGCCGAGTGATTGCTTGAGCGCCACGTCGGCCGACACAATCAGATCGCGCATCACCGCCAGTGCCACTTCCACACCGGCCAGCACCAGCAGAATGGTGAGTGAGATCCACATCATGCTGCGGCGCATCTTCTCGTTCACATTCGACAACGGAAACAGGTGCGTGAAGCGCAACGACTCCATCAGGAACAGACCCATCAGGGTCTCGAACAGGATGATCACCAGCGCCGCCACTTCCGAGGCCTGCAGGTTGTCGGTAATGTAGTCGCCGCCCCCGACCATTGCCGACATCGGCAGGGAAATGAGCTTGTAGTTGACGAACGCCCCGCCGATCGCAATCAGCATCACCAGCCCGGAGATCGTGAACTGGATCGAGGCCGAGGCACCGAGTGCGTGCTCGGCTTTGTCCAGATTGGCGTTGATTTGCTGGACCTTCTCCACCTGAGCGTCGATTTTGGCGGCGCTGCCCTGCAAACCGGTAATGTTCTTGTCGACCTTGCCGAGGGTCTGCTGCAGCGAGCGCCAGAATGGTTGAAAGCCTTTGAGGATCTTGTGCCGGTCCTGGTAGGAGCGGCGGTATTCGGCGACCACCTTGTCGTAGATCTCGTCAATCGACAGGCTGATGTCGGCCAGGATCCGCTCCACCAAGCCATCACCGGACGGCTTGATCTTGGCGATCGCACCCACTGCCTTGGTCCACTCCGGCGGGGGCGGCGGTACCTCGCCGCACTTCTGGTAGTCCTCCTCGATGCGCGTAATCTCGTCCATGAGTTTGCGCTGCAGCGCCGGATAGCCTTGCAGGTCGCGCTGCACCACCGCGGTAACACGCTCGAATTCGCGATCGATCGACTTCATCGCCTCCTCGCGGCCGTGCGCGAGCAGCACCAGCCGATTGCGCTGGCGCAAGAGCACGGCACTGGACGCCAGCCAGCGGGCGCCCAGACGCAGCGGATTGCTGACGGCACGGGTGAGCGATCGGAACAGGCCCTGCATCGGCCGGCGCGCGGCGTACAGGAATGGCAAGGCGATGAGAAACAGCACCACCGCCGACAACGCCGGATTTTCCGGCCAAATCATCCACACGGTCCCGCTGAACATGAATTTTCTCCCTTTCAGAGGATGCTGCAGTGAACAACGTGTAAGCCTCCACCCATTATGAGGCCGATCCACAACCATACCGGAGCGGCGACCGGATGAGCAGATGAAAACAGGGATTTACAGGATCACCGGCAGAGATGGACAGACATGTGGCATTTCTGGAGCGAAACGCCGGACTTGCACGGCTGGGGAGACTACGGACGGGTATCGGCCTCGCCTGCCTCTTTCTTGGCCGGCAGCATGTCCTCGCGCGAAAGTCCGAGCCACATGACAATCGGGCTCGCCACCAGCACCGAGGAATAGATACCGAACAGAATGCCGATGGTCAGGGCCAGCGCGAAGTAGTGCAAGGTCTCGCCACCGAACATCAGCATGGACAGCACCGCGAGCTGGGTGGAGCCGTGCGTGATGATGGTGCGCGACATGGTGCGGGTGATCGCGTTGTCGATGATCTGCGGCGTCGTGGCGTTACGCATTTTGCGGAAGTTCTCCCGGATCCGGTCGAACACCACCACCGATTCATTCACCGAATAGCCGAGGATGGCGAGTACCGCGGCCAGCACCGTGAGCGAGAAGTCCCACTGAAAGAAAGCGAAGAACCCGAGAATAATGACCACATCGTGCAAGTTGGCGATGATCGCCGCCACGCCAAACTTCCACTCGAATCGGAACCAGAGATACACCACGATGCCGATCGACACGAACAGCAACGCCAACCCGCCATTCTCATAGAGTTCGCGGCCCACCTGCGGACCAACAAATTCGGTGCGCCGTAGCTGCGCCCCGGGGTCATCGCGGTGCAGCACCTCCATCACTCTATCGGAGAGGGTGGCACTGGCCATGTTGGCCTTGCCCGGCAGGCGGATCAGCACGTCGCGCGAACCGCCGAAATTCTGCACCGTGACATCGGCGTAGCCGCTGCGTTCCAGCAACGTGCGGACCTTCGGCAAATCGGCCGCCTGCGGGTAGCTGACCTCCATCACCGTGCCACCGGTGAAATCCACGCCGAAGTTGAGTCCGCTGGTCGCCAGAAAAAATACCGCGAGCAGGAACGTGATCAGGGAGATCACGTTGAACACCAGCGCGTGGCGCATGAACGGAATGTCTTTGCGGATCTTGAAAAATTCCATGGCGTGCGGTTATCGCTGTCGGCTATTCGGATTCAGGCGTTATGCAAAATTACTTCCACTGGGTATTGCCGATGGCCAGGCGCTCGAGCTTGCGCCGTCCGCCGTAGATCAGGTTGACCAGGGCGCGCGACACCATCACCCCGCTGAACATGGAGGTAATGATGCCCAGACACAGCACCACAGCAAATCCGCGTACCGGTCCGCTGCCGAACATGAACAGCGTGACACCGGCAATCAGCGTGGTGATATTCGAGTCGAAAATCGTGCCGAAGGCGCGCTCGTAGCCGGCATGGATGCTGGCCTGCGGCGTATTGCCGTTGCGCAGCTCCTCGCGGATACGCTCGTTGATCAGCACGTTGGCGTCGATCGCCATGCCGACCGTGAGCGCGATGGCGGCCATGCCGGGCAGTGTCAGGGTGGCTTGTAACAGCGACAGCAATGCGACCAGCAGCACCACGTTGACGCCGAGCGCAAGCACCGCGGTCACCCCGAAGACTAGGTAGTAGATGATCATGAACACGGCGATGGCGGCAAAACCGATCCAGGTGGACTGAAAGCCGCGCTGGATGTTTTCCGCGCCAAGGCTCGGACCGATGGTGCGCTCCTCGATGATCTCGATCGGCGCGGCGAGCGCCCCGGCGCGGAGCAGCAGCGCCAGGTCACGCGCCTCTTCGATGCTGTCGAGACCGGTGATCTGAAAGCGCTTGCCGATCTGCTCGCGGATCACCGGCGCGGTGATCACCTCCTCGACCCGCACGCGGTTGCGCACCTGCCGGCCTTCGGAATCCAGCAGCGGCTTGCCCGTGGCATCCAGCTGGGTTTCTGACTTGATCTCGATGTACACCACCGCCATGCGCTTGCCGACGCTTTCGGCGGTGACGCGCTGGTTAATGGCCGCGCCGCGCGCGTCGAGCGTGATGTGCGCCACCGCACCGCCGGCCTGGCTGTCGAAGCCGGCAGCGGCATCGATGATGTTGTCACCCGAGTAGATCACCTGTTTCTTGAGCAGGATCGGACGGCCACGCCGGTCCTTGTAGAGCTTGGAACCGGCCGGAACGTGACCACTGAGGGCCGCGGTCACATCGTGTTCCTCATCGACCAGCATGATCTCAAGGGTTGCCGTACGGCCGAGGATCTCCTTGGCCTTGGCGGTATCCTGCACGCCGGGCAGCTGCACCACGATACGGTCGATGCCCTGCTGCTGGATGACCGGCTCGGCAACGCCCAGTTCGTTCACGCGGTTGCGCAGCGCGGTGATGTTCTGATCGAGCGCGAACTTGCGCTTCTCGGTCATGGACTGCTCGGTCAGACGCGCGAGCAGGAAATATTCGCTTCCCTTCTGGCCGTCGACCAGACCCAGTTCCGGCAGTTGGCGGCGCACCACTTCGCGCCCCTTGTCGCGCTCGGCGGCGTCGCGGAAGCGCACTTCGAGTCCGCCACTATCGAGACGCGTTACCGTCAGGTAGCGCACCTTCTTTTCGCGCAGCGCGCTGCGCAGGTCATCCACGTAGCGTTCCTCGGCCTTCTTGAGCGCCGACACCATGTCCACCTGCATGAGGAAATGCACGCCGCCACGCAGGTCGAGGCCCAGGTACATCGGATTGGCATTGATCCAACCGAACCAGGCGGGCGTGGCCGGCAGCAGGTTGAGTGCGACGGTGTAGTTGTCACCGAGAGCGCGTTGCACGGTGTCGCGCGCCTTGATCTGGGCATCGGTGTCACGGAACCGGAGCTTCAGGCTCTTTTCGTCGCGCTGCGCGGCAACGATGTCGATACCGGCATGCTTCAGTACCTGCTCCACCTGCGCCAGGGTCGTGTCGTCCACCTTGGTGGCGCGCGTGGGCGAGACCTGGATGGCCGGATCTTCGCCATACAGATTGGGCAAGAAGTAAACGAATCCTGGCACGACAATGGCCAGGATCAGCAGGTATTTCCAGAGCGGGTAGCGGTTCATGGGCTAAGAGCGAAATGTCTTGTTCTGCAGGAGCGGCCTTCTGGCCGCGAAGAATCCAATCGCGGCCAGAAGGCCGCTCCCACGCAGCATCATGCGCCCTTGATCGTACCCTTGGGCAGAACCTGCGCCACGGCGTGGCGCTGCACCTTGATGGTGACACCGTCGGCGATCTCCACGGTGAGATAGCTCTCGCTGACATCGGTCACGCGCCCGAGGATGCCGCCACCGGCCACCACCTCGTCGCCCTTGGCGAGCTTGGCCACCATCTCGCGGTGTTCCTTGGCGCGCTTGCTCTGCGGACGAATCAGCAGGAAGTAGAAGATGACGAAAATAATAATCAGCGGCAGGAACGACATGAATCCGCCCGCTGCGCCGCCGGCCGGGGCCGGGTCGGCAGCGTGGGCATCGGACACGATCAGGCTGAGGAGAGTTTCTGGCGCGGTCATGGCTGTTCCTGTAATCAATCAGACTGGATATCGGCGGCATTTGCCGGGTTATCGCCGGCCTCCGGTTCGTCCGGGGCGGCCTTATTCTGGCGGCGCCTACAATAAAACTTCTCGACGAATTCATCCAGCCTTTTTTGCTCGATCGCCTGACGCAGGCCGCGCATCAGCGCCTGGTAATAGTAAAGGTTGTGGATGGTGGCCAGGCGCGCGCCCAGAATCTCATTGCACTGCTGCAGGTGGCGCAGGTAGGCACGGCTGTAGTGACGGCAGGTATAACAGTCGCACTCGGGGTCGATCGGGCGAGTGTCGGCGGCATAACGGCTGTTGCGAATTTTCACCTGGCCGTCGCGGGTAAAGAGCCAGCCATTGCGTGCATTGCGTGTCGGCAGCACACAATCGAACATATCCATGCCGCGGCGCACGGCCTCGACCAGGTCCTCGGGCGTGCCGACACCCATCAGATAACGCGGCCGGTCGGCCGGCAGATCCGGGGCGATGCTGTCCAGAACACGCAACATCTCTTCCTTCGGTTCGCCCACCGACAGTCCGCCCAATGCATAACCATCGAAGCCAATCTGCTTGAGGCCGGCGAGCGATTCACGCCGCAACTGTTCGTACATGCCGCCCTGCACAATCCCGAACAGCGCACCCGGCTGGCCCTGATGGGCCCGCTTGCTGCGTTCCGCCCAGCGCAGCGAAAGCTCCATCGAGGCGCGCGCCTGCTCTTCCGTGGCCGGGTACGGGGTGCACTCGTCGAAGATCATAATAATGTCCGCGCCGAGCGCCTGCTGCATGGCCATGGATTCCTCCGGCCCCATGAAAATGCGATCGCCGTTCACCGGCGACTGGAAGGTCACGCCCTGCTCGCTGATTTTTCGGAGTTTGCCGAGACTCCACACCTGAAACCCGCCCGAGTCGGTAAGGATCGGCCCATCCCAGTGCATAAAACGATGCAGGCCACCATGCGCACGCATCACCTCCATGCCGGGGCGCAACATCAGATGAAAGGTGTTACCGAGAATGATCTGCGCGCCCAGTTCGCGCAGCTCTTCCGGGGTCATGGCCTTGACCGTGCCATAGGTCCCGACCGGCATGAATGCCGGTGTTTCAACAGTGCCGCGTTCGAAGGTCAGGCGGCCGCGGCGGGCGGCGGCGTCATTACCGAGGAGAGCGAATTCCATGGCGGCAGGGTAAAGAGAAAAACGGAAAGAGGAAAGCGTTCTAGCCGTTTCCCTTTTCGCTTTCCTGATTTCCCTGCGGCAACACAAACATCGCGTCGCCATAACTGAAAAACCGATAGCCTTCCGCGACCGCGTGCCGGTAGGCATTGAGCACGTGTTCGGTGCCGGCGAACGCGCACACCAGCATGAGCAATGTCGATTCCGGCAAATGGAAGTTGGTGATGAGCGCATCCACGACCTGAAACCGGTAGCCGGGATAGATGAAAATACGGGTCTCGCCGGCAAACTGGCGAACACCGCCATGGCGGGCGGTGGTCTCGAGAGCGCGCACCACAGTGGTGCCCACGGCGATGACTCTCCTGCCCTGCGCTTTCGCGGCGTTGATGCGTTCTGCCGTATCGGCACTCAGCGTGAGCCACTCGGCATGCATGTGATGCTGCGCAATGTCGTCCACGCGCAGCGGCTGGAAGGTGCCGGCACCGACATGCAGTGTGACAAACGCACGCTCCACACCCATCTGCTCGAGGCGCGCGAGCATGGCGGTGTCGAAATGCAGACCGGCGGTGGGCGCCGCGACCGCGCCGGGTGCCTGCGCGAACACGGTCTGATAGCGCTCGCGATCTTCGCGGACATCCGGCCGGGTAATATACGGGGGCAGCGGGATATGCCCGATACGCTCAAGTACTTGCACGAGCGGCTCGGTGATTTCGAAATCAACTTCGTAGAATTCGCCGTGCCGCATCACCACCTGCGCCTGCACGCCGCCGGCAAATTGCAGCCACTGTCCCGGCTTCGGCGGCTTGCTGGCGCGGCATTGCGCCAGCGCACGGCGGTCGTCCAGCACGCGCTCGAGCAGCAGCTCGATGCGCCCGCCCGTGTCCTTCTCGCCGTACAGGCGTGCCGGGATGACGCGCGTGTCGTTGAACACCAGCAGATCGCCGGCGCGCAGGCGCTGCGGCAGATCGACGAAGCGCCGGTCCTCGATACTTCCGCTCGCTCCGTCCAGGCACAACAACCGGCTGGCCGCGCGCGCCGCGAGCGGTGTCTGGGCAATCCGCTCCGGGGGAAGGTGATAATGAAAGTCGGACTTGTGCAACGTGCCGTCCTGCCGGGCCAGGGAAACTGTGTTTCGGGGAAGACGCCAGGAGCGGGTCAATGCGACTGGCGTCCGACAATCACTATACTTTAAGATACAAAAAACCCGAATCAGGCGGATGCACGGCGGCCGGACTCCTCCTCCCCGCTGTATCGTCGCTGCCCGAAGAGAACACATGACCGGCACACGCTATTCACTCGAAGTACAGCCCGTTATTCCCGCGCGCCTCGCGCGGCTCAACGAACTCGCCAACGACTTGTTCTACAGCTGGGACCGGCAAGTGCGCGGCCTGTTCTTCCGCCTCGACCGCGAGCTGTGGGACGCCTGCCGCCACAACCCCAGGGTGTTCCTGCGACGCATCTCGCAGCAACGCCTCGAGGAGGCGGCAGAGGACCGGGTCTACATGGAGGACTACAACCGCGTACTGTCTTCCTACGACACCTATCACCAGCCCCCCTCGCGTTCCAGCATCACGCACCTGCTCGATCCGAAGCAGGATCTGGTCGCCTACTTCTGCGCCGAATTCGGCTTTCACGAGAGTTTCCAGATCTACTCCGGCGGTCTCGGTATCCTGGCCGGCGATCACTGCAAGGCCGCGAGCGATCTCGGCATACCGTTCGTGGCGGTGGGCCTGCTTTATCGCCAGGGCTATTTCACCCAGACCATCGACGGCCACGGCAACCAGGTCGCGCACTACGCGCCGACCAACTTTGCCGACCTGCCGATTGCACCGGCCGTGGATGCGGACGGCAATGAAATCCATGTGCACGTGGAGATCCTCGAGCGGCGCGTCACGCTCAAGGTATGGAAGGCCAAGGCCGGCCACATCGCCCTCTACCTGCTCGACAGCGACCTGCCGGAAAACAGCGAGGCCGACCGCGTCATCACCTATCAACTGTATGGCGGCGACATCAACACCCGCATCCAACAGGAGATCGTGCTCGGGCTGGGCGGCGTGCGCGCCCTGCGCGCCATCGGGCTCGAGCCCACGGTCTGGCACATCAACGAAGGACATGCCGCGTTCCTGGTGCTGGAGCGCTGCCGCGAACTGGTGGCGCAGGGTCTGGATTTCGACAGCGCACTCGAGGCGGCGGCGGCCAACACCGTGTTTACAACGCACACTCCGGTGCCGGCCGGACATGACATTTTCGATCACAAGCTCATGGAGGCGTATTTCTCCGGGTTCGCGCGCACGCTCGGCATCGGCATGGAACACTTCCTGTCGCTGGGTGCCGCACCCGAAAGCCAGGGCGGCTTCAACCAGACGGCGCTCGCGCTGCGCGGTTCGCGTTTCCGCAACGGCGTGTCGCGCATCCATGGCAGTGTCGCGTCGCGCATGGCCACGTACATCTGGCCGCAGATCGAGCCGGAGGAGAACCCGGTTGGCTATATCACCAACGGCGTACACGTGCCCACCTTTCTGGCGCGCGAGTGGGTCAACCTGTTCGACATGCGCTTTGGGGGCGGCTGGCGCAGTGAGTTGCTGAACGAGGCCTTCTGGAAACAGATCGACGACATCCCCGACCACAGCTACTGGAGCCTGCGCCAGTCGCTGAAAACCGAGATGATCGCCGAGGTGCGGCGGCGCGCGCTACTGCAGCATCGGCGCAATGGCTGCAGCGAAACGCTGGTCGAGCGCCTCACCCACCATCTCACGCCCAGGGAAACAGACGTCATCACGATCGGCTTCGCGCGCCGCTTCGCAACCTACAAACGCGCCACCTTGCTGTTCGCCGATCCGGCGCGTCTGGCGCGTCTGCTCAACGACCCGGAACATCCCTGTCTGCTGATCTTCGCCGGCAAGGCGCACCCGCACGATCTCCCGGCGCAACAGCTCATCAAGGTGATCTACGAGTACTCACGCCGCCCGGAGTTTGAGGGACGCATCGTCCTGCTCGAAGGTTACGACCAGGCGCTGGCACGCAAGCTCGTCACCAGCGTGGACGTCTGGCTCAACACGCCGGAGTATCCGCTCGAGGCGAGCGGCACTTCCGGCGAGAAGGCCGGCATCAACGGTGTTATCAACTTGAGCGTGCTGGACGGCTGGTGGGGCGAGGGCTACAACGGCGAGAACGGCTGGGCCATCACCCCACACGGTCCGTCGGTCGACCCGCACTACCGCGACCGCGAGGAAGGCCAGGAGTTGCTCGATATCCTCGAGAAACAGGTGCTGCCGCTCTACTACGCGCGCAATGGCCACGGCTACTCCGAGGCCTGGGTGCACAAATCCAAGAGCTCGATGAAGTCACTCATCCCGCATTTCAACGCCCAACGCATGGTGATGGATTACGTGCGCAACTATTACTCGCTAGCGCGCAAGCAGCGTCTGGTCATGGCTGGCAACCAGCACGCACGGGCAAAAGAAGTGGCGGCCTGGCGGCGCAAGCTCGAGCGGTCCTGGCCGAACGTGCGGCTGCGCCGGCTGGATAATCCGTTGGGCGAAATCCGCGCTGGCAGCGTCCTGTCGATCAACGTGGCCGCCCACCTCGACGGCCTCTCTCCGGATGACGTGCTGGTGGAATGTCTGGTCGGCGTGGAGAACGAGAGCGGTGAGTTTGTACGCCACGATGCGCATGTGTTCACGCATGCCGGTCCGGGCGAACACGGCGAAACCCTGTTCCGCCTCGATCTCACGCCGCGCCTGGCCGGCCTGCAATTGTACAAAATCCGGCTGTTCCCCTTTCACCCGTGCCTCTGCCACCGCTTTGAAACCGGCTACATGATCTGGCTCTAGCGAG
>Ga0105100_10001618_pt1 | contig 13157 bp, 14 predicted proteins | sample PPLLak12cMay2015_2_FD_87033 | JGI IMG/M metagenome (GOLD analysis project Ga0105100, IMG submission 87033) | Freshwater sediment microbial communities from Prairie Pothole Lake near Jamestown, North Dakota, USA - PPLs Lake P8 Core (1) Depth... | ecosystem: Environmental > Aquatic > Freshwater >... | reverse complement strand
ATCTCCTCCGGGAGCGGATCGCGGTTCCCGGGCGGCCGGCACTTGACGACGTTGCAGATGAAGACCTGCTCGCGCTTCAGCCCGATCCCCGCCAGGAGTTCCTCCAGGAATCGGCCGGCGGCGCCGACGAACGGCCGCCCCTGCTCGTTCTCGTGGAAGCCGGGACCCTCGCCGATGAACATGATCTCGGCGCTGGCCGAGCCCTCGCCCGGGACGGCCAGCTTGCGCGAAAGATGGAGCTTGCACTGAACGCAGGCGGCCACCTCGGCCGCGACCTGGCGCAGCTCCTCTTCCGCGCTCACCGAGCACCTCCCTCGACCGGGAACCGCCGCCGGCGCAGGTCCCGAACCGTCATCAGCAAAGCGTCCTCATCGTTGTCGTGGTAGTAGCGCGGCCGGCGGCCCACGATGCGGAACCCGAACTTGTGGTAAAGGTTGACCGCCGCCTCGTTGCTGACGCGCACTTCCAGCGTGGCCATGTCCGAGCCCATTTGCGATGCCAGGTCGAGGGCGGCCGTCAGCAGCTCGGCCCCCAGTCCCGTGCGGCGATGGTCGGGGTGGACGGCCAGGGTGCTGATATGCGCCTCGTCGACGATCTGCCAGAAGCCGACGAAGCCTACCGGACGAATGCCGCCGGAGACCGGACGGGCCGCCACGAGCATGTGTGAGGCCGAGTTCTCCAGCAGTTCGTAGCGGTAGCTTCTCTCCGGCCAGGGCAGCGCGAACGACAGGCGGTCGATGTCCATTACTGCCGGCAGGTCTTCGAGCGTCATCGCTCGAATCACGGCCTCATCAATCCGCGCGTTCACCCGGGGATCTCGCCTCAATCCTGAAGGTAGATCGGAGCCAGCTTGGCCGGATCGTCGCCCTTGCGGGCACGCAGCCGCTCGACGGCCAATTCAGCCAACACCGCCGGCCGGCGCAGGCACAGCCACGGCGGCGCCAGGACGACCCGCTTCTCGGCGGCCAGGCTCTCGCGGCGGGCCGGCGCGATCTCCCCGCACAGATAGGTGATCTGGGAGAGCCGCTCGAGCAGCTCATCCCAGGGAAACCCCTCCGCCTGGCCCTGGGCCCTCCAGGTTCCGCGCCCCCATTTGTACCATACTCCGGCCGCCCGGCCCCGGCCGGCCTCGATCACGGCCAGCATCGGCTGCTCCCGACGCGGCTGACCCGAGGCAAGGATATCCAGCGTGGGGACCCCGACCAGGCTGAGACCGTGCGTCAGCGCCAGCCCCTTGGCCAACGCCAGGCCGACTCGCAGCCCGTTGAATGACCCCGGGCCGACCGCCACGGCCACCGCCGTCAGCGCGGAGGGGAGTATTCCCGTCCGGCGCAGGAGGATCGCCACCTCCGGCGCCAGCTGCGAGGTGTGCCGGCCCGGGTGCTGCCAGATGCTCTCGGCCAGGATCGTCGACCCGTCATGAAGGGCGACCCCCAGCGTGCGCGTCGCCGAATCGAGCGCCAGCAGCATGCCCTAGCCTCCGAAGGCGGCCTTGCGGAACTGCCGCAGCAGGCGATCGTAGCGCGGCCCCTCCGACTCGAAGCGCAATTCCCGGCGCGAGTCGTCCACCCACTGCAGTCGCACCAGAAGCCGCTCGTCGGGCAGCAGCTCGCCGACGCGCTCGGGCCATTCCACCAGCACAGGACCCTCCTCGAACAGGTCCTGGAGGCCGAGGCCGGAGGCCTCCTCCGCCCCGCTCAACCGGAAGGCGTCGAAGTGGTACAGGCGGGTGTCATCCGCCCTGCGGTACTCGTTGACCAGGACGAAGGTCGGGCTGGTGGCCGGGTCCAGACAGCCCCAGCCGCTGGCGATCCCCTGCGCCAGAGTCGTCTTGCCCGAGCCCAGATCGCCCTCCAGGCAGACAAGGTCGCCGGGCTTGAGCAGCTCACCCAACCGTACCCCCAGCCGACGGGTCTGGTCGGGGCTGTGGCTGAGGAAGTCCAGGCTGCGATCGTCGAGGATCGGCATTGGCGGCCGGGCATTATACGTCAGCGGCAGAAGCGTCACAAGCACGGCGCTCACCCGGACCTCCCACTTCCCAACCCCTTGCGTCCGTGCTACCATCGCGGAGATGCGCGTCCTCATCCTCTCGGACATCCACGCCAACCTGACGGCCCTGGAGGCCGTGCTGCAGGACGCCGGCTCCTTCGATGCAGCCTGGTGTCTGGGGGACCTGGTCGGTTACGGTCCCGACCCGAACGAATGCGTCGAACGCGTGCGCGCGCTGCCGGAGCTGTTGTGCCTCATCGGCAATCATGACCAGGCGGCATTGGGCGGCATCCCGCTCTCGCGCTTCAATCGTGACGCACGCGATGTCGCCGAGTGGACGCGCAGCGTTCTATCGGAAGACAACCAGGAGTACCTGCGCTCGCTCCCGGCGCGCATCACCACCCACGAATTCACCCTGGCGCACGGCAGCCCGCGTCAGCCGGTCTGGGAGTACATCCTCGACCAGTACACGGCCGACCGCATGTTCGATTTCTTCGACACCCCCTACTGCCTGGTCGGGCACTCGCACCTGCCATTGGTCTTCAAGCGCGGCTCCGACGGCGCTTTCGCCGCGCCGGTGGCCATTCGCCTGGGCAAGACGATCGCGCTGGAAACGCGCATGATCCTCAATCCCGGCTCGGTCGGGCAGCCGCGCGACATGGATCCGCGGGCGGCCTACGCGTTGCTCGATCTGGAGACGCACACGTGGGAGCCTCGGCGCGTGCGCTACGACATCGCCCAGGTCCAGCTGCGCATCCTCGACGCCGGGCTTCCCGAGCGGCAGGCCCTGCGATTGGTTGCCGGCTGGTAGCGGGAACTTCTCCTGCGCGCGGGTCGTCGGAGGGTGAGAAGACGGGACTGCGCCTGTCAACGGGAGGAAGCCCCATGAAGAAGCGAATCGCCCTCGGCCTGATCGTCCTGATCGCCGTCGTCCTGTCGGCTTGCGGTGCGGCCATGCAGGCCCCGCAGCTGTCCGAGGAGTACGCCCCGGTCGCCCCCAGCGTGGGCGCGCCGGCCGAGATGGAGCGCGCCGCCAGCGACGCGGCCATGTCGGGCGGTTTCGCCGGCGCGCCGGCGGCCGCTCCGGCCAACGCCGAGCGGCTGGTCATCCAGAACGCCAGCCTGACGATCGTCGTGGCCGACCCGTCGGCGCGCGTCCAAGCCATCGCCGACCTGGCCGAGGAGATGGGAGGCTTCGTCGTCTCCTCAAACGTGTATCAATCCACCTTCGGCGAGGCGCGTGTACTGGCCAACCAGGGCAACATCGTCATCCGGGTTCCGTCCGAGGATCTGCACGAGGCGCTGCGCCGGATCAAAGAGGGCGCCAGCGATGTCCGCAACGAGAGCATCAACGGGCAAGACGTCACCGCCGAGTACACCGACCTCGAGTCACGGCTGCGAAACCTGGAAGCCGCCGAGGCCTCGCTGCGCGAGATCCTGGCCTCGGCCACACGCACGGAAGACGTCATGCTGGTCTTCAATCAACTGACCCAGGTGCGCGGCGAGATCGAGGTCATTCGCGGTCAGATGCGCTATTACGATGAGTCGGTGCGCTTCTCGGCCATCAGCGTGGACGTGCTGCCGGACGCGGCCGATCAGCCGCTCCAGATCGGCAGCTGGCGCCCGGAAGGGACGGCCAAGGAGGCGCTCGCCGATCTGATCCGCGGCCTGCAGAGCCTGGGCGATCTGCTCATCCGCTTCGGCATCTGCGGCGTGCCCTTCCTGGTGATCTTCGGCGTGCCGGCCTGGCTGGTGATCCGGGCCATCGTCCGCCGCCGGTCGAAGAAGGCCGCCGCCAAGGCCGCCGAGTAGGACCGAACTGCACCCAGTCAACCGATCAGGCTCCCGGAGTCCGCAGGGCTCCGGGAGCCTGCTTCATTCGATCGCCTGGCGCAGCCGGGCGGCCAGGTCTCCGAACTCCGGGGTGTAGGTCATGGCCAGGTCGCGCGGCCGCCTCAGCTTGATGGCCAGGTCCAGTCGGATGCGGCCCGGCCGCGGGCTGAGTGCCAGGACCCGGTCCGAGAGCAGAACCGCTTCCTGGATGGAGTGGGTGACCATCACGACGGTCGTGGTGCGCGCCGCCCAGATCCGCAGCAGCTCGGCGCCCATCCGCTCGCGCGTCAACGCGTCGAGCGAGCCGAAAGGCTCGTCCAGGAGCAGGACATCGGGATTGTGCACCAACGCCCGGGCGATGGCCACGCGCTGGGCCATACCGCCCGACAGGTCGCGCGGGTACGACTCGGCGAATCCCTGCAGCCCGACCAACTCGATCAGCGCCCGCGCCCGCACCTGCGATTCGCTCCGAGCCAGGCCTTGAAGCTCCAGAGGCAAGGCGATGTTCGCCATCACCGTCCGCCAGGGCATCAGATTGGCCTGCTGGAAGACGAAGCCGATCCTTCGGCGCGGGTGCCGCAGCGGCTCGCCTTCGAAGATGACTTCGCCGGCGGTCGGCCGGCGAAGCCCGGCCAGCAGACGCAGCAGGCTGGTCTTCCCGCTCCCGGAGGCGCCGACGACGCACACGAATTCCTGCCGCCTCACCTCGAAGCGCACTTCTTCGAGGGCCCGCAGGCCGCCGTTCCCGTTCGGGTAGACGAGCGTCAGGTCTCGCGCCTGCAAGACCGGAACGCTGTCAGCGATCGTCATGGGACGAAGTCATTCGAGTACGCCCGGGAGAGGTCGATGGGGGCCGTCAGCGAACCCAGGGAGAGCAGCACCGACTGCATGTTCTCCCACGATTGCGGCTCGGAGAAGCCCAGCCGGTCGGCGCGCCAGAACTCGAGGCTGGCCTGCAGCACCGCGAACTGCACTTCCTGATCGGCCTGTTGCAGGCCTTCGACGTACTGCTTGCAGATCTCGAAGGCCGCGTGCGGATCATCCAGGGTGTCCTGCAGTCCTCGCAGCGTCGCCGCCACCATGGCCTGGACGACTGCCGGCCGCTCCGAGATCGTCGCCTCGTTCGTGATCAGCCCGTTGGAAGCCAGGTGTACGTAGTCGGCCACACGGATCAGGCGGATGTCGGCCCCTTGTGAGCGCAGCTGGACCGGCTCATTGTTGGCATAGATGACCACGGCCTCCTCTTGGCCGGCCAACAATGCCTCGACCTGGTTGTAGCCGATCACATCCAACGTGGCCGCCTCCGGCGCCACACCGGCGGCGTTCATCAAAGCCTGGTACCCGACGTACGAGGCCCCGCACAGACATGGAATCCCGACCCGCCGTCCGACCAGGTCTTGCGGGGTCTCGATTCCGCTTTCGGCCAGCGCGGCGACGCCGACCGGGTAGTCCTGCCACCAGGCGGCGACGTATACGATCGGGAGCCCGGCCGCGCGCGCCAACGGCACCTGCTCGCCAGAGACGACCGCGAAGGGCAGCTCCCCTGCGCCGACCAGCGCGACCGCGTCGGTCTCCCAGGAGTAGTCGAACTCGATCTCCAGACCGGCCTCGCGGTAGTAGCCGCGCTCGACGGCGACGTAGAAGGGCGCGAACTGGACGTTGGGGATGTAGCCCATCGGCAGGCGGATGTGCAGCACAGGCGGCTGGCTGGGCGTCACACCGATCGTGGCGGGCGGCGCCACGGGCGTCCCGCCGCACGCCGCGAGCAGCAGTCCGACGATCGGCAGCACCAACCAGGGCCGCCGCGACCTGGATGAACGAGCTTCGTTCACGGTTTGACCTCCCGCCAGACCAGCACCCGACGCTCCAGGGCCGCCACCAGCCCATACAGAGCCATGGCCAGAAGCACCAGGGCCAGCACGGCGACGAAAACCAGCGCGGTGTCGTACAGACCGCGTCCGATGTTGACCAGGAAGCCCAGGCCTTCGTCGGCGCCGACGAACTCGCCGACCACGGCCCCGATGACGGACAACGTCGCACCGATCTTCAACCCGCCGAAAAGCACCGGCATCGCCGCCGGCGCCTCCAGATGCAGGAACGTTTGCCAGCGCGTGGCCCGCAGGGAACGCATCAGGTCACGCAGATCCGCCGGCACCGAGCGCACCCCCACGACCGTGTTCACCAGGACGGGGAAGAAGACGATCAGCGCGCAGATCAGCACCTTCGAAATCCGGCCCGGCCCGAACCAGATCACCAGGAGGGGCGCGATGGCCACGATCGGGATGGACTGCGAGGCGATGATGTATGGCGCCAGCAGTCGCTCGGCGGCCCGGGACTTGGCCACCAGGTAGCCCATGGCAGTAGCCAGGGCCAGGCCGAGCGCCAGCCCGGTCAGGACCTCCTGGAGCGTCACCCAGGCATGTCGAAGCAGGCTGCCATCGGTCAAGGCCAGCACCAATCGGGCCCACACGCTCGACGGCGAGGGAAGCATGAAGGGCGGCAGTCCGGACCAGCGCGCGGCGGCCGCCCAGGCGGCCAAGCCGGCGGCCAGGGTGACGGGCAGCATCCAGCCCTGCAACCGGCTGTGTTTCGGCGCAGCTGGCGCAGGCTTGAAGGAGATTTCGGTACCGGTCTCGCTCATCGGCAGGCCAAAAGAATCGCCCCGGATTCAGCCATCCGGGGCGCAGAGCGGGAGCCTTCTCGAGGGGTGGACCTCGAGAAAGAAGCCCCGAAGACGCGGGTCCTCGGGGCATGCATGGCCATCCCGGCCCAACGACCGGGCCGGCTGTGCCGCCTTCTCCCATCCGGACTGTACCGTCGGCTCCGGAGTCACACCGGATCTTGCGCACCTGGCGCTCGCGGGCTGTACCGCCGATCGGGAATTGGGCCCTGCGGCCCTCACCCTGCCCCGAAGGCTTCTGCGCATTCATTATACACCACCCTCGCACCCAGCACACCAACGGCAAGGCGATGGGCGGCTACGACGGGGGCGGCGTAGAGTCTATACTTGACGTGCACGGGCGGCCCCAGCCGCGGCTCTGACAAGCGGGGCATGGACGGTGCACTCCTGCCGGCGCTGCTCGGGGAAGTACCTTCGGGAAAGAGGATGTCGACCGACGCAGATCTCCAGGCGTCCCAGCAACGCGCGGTTTCGATAGGCCGCGACCGCATCCTGGCGGCCGTCGTCTGGCTGGCTTGTCTGTTCATGCTGGCCACTACTTGGGCCTCCCTGCTCGAGGCGGGCCGACTCGAGCCTCTCCTGCAGGAACCAGCCGGCGGCCGTACCCCCGACCTCTGGCCGATGCCGGCCCTCGCCTGGCTCGTTGCCGCCCTTCTCCCGGCTGCCGCGATTCTCACAGGCACCCCCAGAGCTCCGGACGCGGCCTGGGCGAGGCTGAAGAACGCCTTCCACAGCCGACACAGCTACCTTGCGATTCTGTTTGGCTATGCAGCGCTGCAATTGCTGCTGTTCGACGAGTCGCTCATCGGTGACCCACTCTTCAACCTGGGCCTGACAGCGGTGGGCAGCCTGGCGGTGTTGTGGCATTTCTGGCAGCGGCGGGAGGCTCGATTCGACGCCATCGCCCTTACCTGCGCGTGGGCAGCCTCGCTCACCCTGACCCGGCGTTTGCTGCAGAGCGTCTTTGCGTCAACGGAGTTCGGGGCCGCCTCCTTGCCGACCCAGGTCCTGATCACCTCAGAGGTCGCCTACTTCGCCCTGCTGGCTGTCGCGCCGATCCTTCTCGCCCGGAGCGCCCGGATGGCCAGGCTGCCTACGGCACTCAGGGATCGCCCCACCCTCATTCGATGGCTCACCGCGACCACATTGTCTGTAACGGCAGTGGTACTGGTTGTGGCGCAGTGGGCGGATGAGGAGCTCATTCGCGTGGTGCTGGTTAGCGCAGTGTGGGACCAGGTCGTGGTCGTTGTCGCCGGGCTCCTGGTTGCGTCGGCGATCCACTCCCCCGAGCCTGCGCCGCAGGGCCAAGGCACGCCCAAGCGCTCGGTGGGGTTCATGCTCGGGATGTGTCTGCTGCTGGCTGCGTACACCGCGCTGGCCGCTTTGATCATCCCTCGGCAGTTGGATCGACTCAACCCCGACGCCTTATCCTACCTGTCGATTGCCAGGCCGTACGCCGAAGGCGGCTTCCCGGTGCGCGGCTATTGGTCACCCCTGATCTCTTGGCTGACGGCGCTGCCCATTGCCGCAGGCGTCGATCCTCGTCTCGCCTTCAAGGTTGTCTCCGCCGCCGGCGGGCTGGTCTGGATCGTTGCGGCCGACGCGCTCGCTCGACGCGCCGGGCTCAGGCATGTCAGCCGGCTGGCCATCGCCGCCTGCGTCGCCTACTCAGCCCTGGCCCACGCGCTAAGCCTTGGGCACCTCGGCGCCTCAGACGTCCTGGGCGCGGCCGGCATCGCCGCATACTTCACTTTCCTGCTCAAGTCGTCCGATACCGAGACGCCGATCCGCAGCGGCGTCAAGGCGGGCCTGGCCGGCGGGCTGGCCTACTTCGCCAAGCACTACAACCTTCCGTTCATGCTGATCCATCTCCCGCTGACCGCGGCGACACTCCGGATGACCACCCGCAGTCCTCGTAAGGTCTACCTGGCACTCCTTGCAGCTGGGGTGACCATCGCAGTCCTGGCGGCGCCCTGGATCGCCTCCCTGACCAGCCGCTACGGACGCTTGACCTTCTCGACTGCGACCACGATCGCGCTGTCGCTGCGGGGAGGCACCTCGCACCCGGATTGGTGCCCGGTACCCGAGGATGTCCTCTTTCCGTTCGAGGATCCGAATCCCGACTGCTACCCCGCAGCCGCCTGGAATCCGCTGGGGAGTCTGGCCGACTTCACCGGCCAGATTCTCCTGGTCCACGCCAACATCACCGATTGGCTGCGAACGACGGTGTTCGGATGGGGGCCTCTGCCGCCCGTGGGGCTTCTTGTGCTGTTGATCGTCTCGCTGACGGGCCCTCCCTTTTCGGCACAGCGGCTGCGGCCAGTCCTGGCATTGGGAACCCTCGTCCTCTACCTGCTCGGGTACATGCAGACGCACGCCGCGGATTACCGGTTCTACCTGGCGATGTTGCCCGTTCTGCTGATCGCCGCATATTCCTTCGGCGAGTGGTTGGTCGGAAGACTGTTCAGGCCGAATCGGAGCCATGCCCAGGCCGACCGTGTCTTAGCGGCTGCCGCCCTGCTCCTGCCGCTGCTGACATTCGGCCGCCTGTCCTCGCTGCAATACCAACTGCAGAACGAATCCGAGACCTGCCTGCGGATCGATTCGGAGGCCGCGGCGCAGTTCCTGACCCCGCCGATAGCCGGCACCGATGAACAGATCAGCCAAATCGCCTACTACGCGCGCACACGGACCTTTGGGTTCCTCTCCCTTGAGCTCCCGCCGCAGGAGTTCGACCAGATCCTGCGTGGATCCGGCGTGTCGACCGTGCTCGCGCCGGTCGGTCACCCCCTGACCGACAGTCTGATGCACGTCCAGGGATATGCGCACGTCGCCACGGTCGAGATCTGCGAAGCGGACTATGAGGTCTTGAACGTACCCGGCGATTAGCCTGCTGAGACTCCGCGGTTAGACCGAACTTGTCCTTTGCCCGGAGATCGCCCAGGCTTCGACGAGCTTCGCGGTCGACCGGCCTTGCCGCCCGCACGCGGTCGCGCGGCCAGTGTCGGAAGTTGCGATATACTCCACGTCCCGCCCTGCCGTCGCTGTACTGAGACTGACGGGTCGGCCGGGTGCGCAAGCGCAATCCGTCTCCTGCGGAGGACGACTCGCATGACATCGGAAGCAACACGCGGCTTCGGCGTGCTGGAGCCGTTCCTCGCCCGCCAGCGAGCCCGGATCGCGAACCGGCTGATTCCGGAAGCGTTGCGCAGCGGTCGCGTTCTGGATATCGGATGCGGCAGCTACCCCTACTTCCTCTCGCACACGCACTTCGCCGAGAAGTTCGCCATCGACCAGCTGGCGGCGCCCAGCGGCGTGCAGGGCATTGCCTGGCACACCCTGGACCTCAACTCGAAACCGGCCTTGCCGTTTGATGATTCCTTCTTCAGCGCCGTCACCCTCCTGGCCGTGATCGAGCATCTCAGCCCGACCAGCCTGGTCGAGCTCTTCCGCGAGGCCCACCGCGTGCTCGTCCCGGGCGGTCTGGTCGTTCTGACCACGCCGGCCAGCTGGTCCGACGGCCTTCTGCATGCCATGGCGCGCATTGCCCTGGTCAGCCGTCAGGAGATCCAGGAGCACGTCTTCGCCTACACACTCCCTCTCATCGGCTGGTACTTCGGCAGCGCCGGGTTCGCCATGCACAAGGTGCACTTCGGGTACTTCGAGCTCGGCCTGAACCTGTGGGCCACTGCGGAGCGTTGAGCGCATCAGGCCGCCGGCCTTGACGGGCGCGCACATTGTGCATACACTCTGCTCAACAGGCGCCCCCGTCGCCCCGCGGCTGCAACCGCGGGCCGACGGGGCTTCTTGTGACTCGCCGATGCGCGCCCGACTCCTTCTCCTGGTTGTCAGCCTCCTGACCGCCTGCTCGACGCCCGCGGCCGCAACCCCGACGAGCACGGCCGAGTCGACCCCCTCGCCCCGGCCAACGACGCCTACGCTCAACCCGCGGCCCTCGCCCACTCCCAGCCCGGAACCGACGGATCCGCCGTGCCGTGCCCTCCCGGGGACGATTCGCACCGGCGAAATCGAGGATCCGGCGCTGACGCGCACGATCCCTTATCGCATCTACCTTCCCCCATGCTACGTGCAGGACCCGCTGTCCTTGTATCCCACGCTGTATTTGCTGCACGGCCTGGCCTCGACCGACAGCCAATGGGACGATCTGGGCATCGATGAGGCCGCCACCGCCCTGATCCAGGCCGGAGTGATCCCACCCATGCTGATCGTGATGCCCTGGGAGCGGCGCGGCCTGGACTACCTGACCGACATCCCCGACGTCCTGGTCCCGGCGATCGAGCGCCAATTCGCGGCGGACCCACACAGGTCGGCCCGAGCGATCGGCGGGCTGTCGCGCGGCGCCGGATGGGCGCTGCGCATCGGCCTGCAGCGGCCGGAGGTCTTTGCCGCCATCGGCCTGCACAGCCCCGCCGTCATGACCCCGGATCTCTATTACATCCCGGACTGGCTGGAGGCGCTCCTCCCCGGCCTAGAACCCGCGTTGTGGATCGACATCGGGGACCGCGACCCGCTCAGGCGGCCCACGGAGGAGCTGCGCGAGGTCCTCGACCTGGCCGGCTACCGCTACGAGTGGAGACTCGATCCCGGCCGCCACGAGCCGGCCTACTGGAACGAGCACCTCGAGACCTATCTGCGCTGGTATGCCGGCCAGTGGGATGTGACTCAGCTGCCGGCCAGCCCGGCCTCCCCGCCCCAGGCAGCCAGCGCAGTAGCCAGCCGCACGCGTCCTCGCCCTGGCAGCCGCCCTCGATCCCCCTGCGGTTCGTGACCGCTCGCAAAAGGAAACCGCGCTCCAGGCTTGCTCAAGGCCCGAGCGCGGTGTTTGAGGAGGAGAATGCACTCTCCATTCTACGCAGCTGGGTAAGCCGCAAATGAAACCAGGATTAGGAGAGGGTAAGAGGAATCAAGGGTCTTGGACGTCGAAGGGGGATGCGCGGGGGTCCAGGGCCTCCTGCAGGCGAGTCAGCGACAGCGGCCCTTCGCGGATCAACGTCAGGGATCCTGCCAGGCATTCGACGACCGTCGAAGGGCGTCCGCCCGGGCTTCGCCCTCCGTCCAGGACCATCTCGATCTTCCCGCCCAGATCGCCTAAGACATGGGCGGCAGTCAGGCGGCTTGGCCCACCCGATCGATTGGCCGAGGTGACCGCCATGGGCCCGGCGGCCGCCAGCAGCGCCCGCGCCAGCGGATGGTCCGGGACCCGCACGCCGACGGTGGCCGTGGCGCTGACAGCCGCCGGCAAGCCCGGCTGACGCCGCAGGACGATCGTCAGCGGACCCGGCCAGAAATTCCGGGCCAGACGGAGCGCCTCGGGCGAAGGTTCGAGGGCGACTTGTCCGAGCTGGTCGAGCCCGGACAACAGCACCGGGACGGACTTCTCCCGATCCCGTCCCTTGACGCGATAGAGTCGGCCGACCGCAGCGCCCGAGAAGGCGAGTGCCCCCAGGCCATAGACCGTATCGGTTGGGAAAGCGACCAAACCGCCGCCGCGCAGGACCTCCACGGCTTCACGAACGGCTGATTCGAGTTCGTGCTCTTCAGCGGCCCGCACCAGACGCGTCTCCGGGCTCACGGCTGCCGCTCCACGATCAGCATGCGGTCCAGCCCCGCCAGATCGGGCCGCAGTTCTACCGCCGCCCCGGGCAGCGCGCCGCGGGCCATCCCGAGCACGGCCGGCCCCTGGCCGGCGCCGATCTCAAGCAGCGCCCAGCCTCCGACATCCAGGAGCCCGGGCAGCGCCTCGGTCATACGCTCGAGCAGGACCAGCCCTTCCGCGCCGCCATCCAACGCGGCCCACGGCTCCCGCCGCGCCACCTCCAGGTCCGGGAGCAGCTCGCGCGGCACGTAGGGAAGGTTGGCGACGATCAAGTCGAACGGGCCTGCCAAGGCCCCCGCTAGATCGGTGAGGACGAAATCCATCCGCTGATTCACGCCGTGCCGCTCGGCGTTGGTGCGGGCGACGCGCAGCGCGGCCGGGCTCCGATCGGTGGCGATGACATGCAGGTCGGGGACCTCGGCCGCCAGCGTCACGCCCAGGCATCCGGATCCGGTGCCGACATCCAGCGCACGGCGGCGATCACGGGAGGCCCTCAGTCTCGCCAGGCCTTCTTCGACCAGCAGTTCCGTCTCCGGGCGAGGGATCAGGACGTCGCGCGTGATTGCGAACCGCCGCCCGAAGAATTCCCACCAGCCCAGGACGTGCGGCAGCGCTTCGCCGGACAGGCAGCGCTCCACCGCCTCCCCGAACGCGCGTCGGCCGGCGCCGTCGAGGACCGCCTCCGGATGCGCGAGGACCCACGCCCGACTGGTATGAAGACTCTCGGCCAGGAGGAGTTGGGCGTCGAGGCCCGGCGTCTGGCTGACCGCACCCAGGGCCTGGCGGGCAGCCTGCAGCCCCTCGCCGACGGTCCCGGGAGCGTCCATGCCTCACACCCGGGCGGCCTGGAGCCGCTCAGCCTCGTCGCGCGTGGCGAGCTCGTCGATGAACATGTCCAGCTCGCCGGACAGGACCGACGGCAGGTTGTGCGAGGAGACGCCGATGCGATGGTCGGTGACCCGAGATTGAGGGTAGTTGTAGGTGCGGATCTTCTCGGACCGTTCGCCCGATCCGACCTGGGCCCGCCGGGTGGCATCT
>Ga0105100_10001616_pt1 | contig 13163 bp, 13 predicted proteins | sample PPLLak12cMay2015_2_FD_87033 | JGI IMG/M metagenome (GOLD analysis project Ga0105100, IMG submission 87033) | Freshwater sediment microbial communities from Prairie Pothole Lake near Jamestown, North Dakota, USA - PPLs Lake P8 Core (1) Depth... | ecosystem: Environmental > Aquatic > Freshwater >... | reverse complement strand
GTGTTGTTGTGCTTTGTTGTTTTGCTCACTCTCATTGCTCTTGTATTCTCTCGCTTCTAGGCCGTCACCATTGAGCACGGCAACTTGGCCGCGCGTGTACTTATTCAGTCCCAGCGATTGGAGATTGCCGGCGGCCAGCGTGACGCTCTCGCGACGGTCCCCCAGCATTCCGGCGAGGAACTCCTGGGTCATGGTCAGCTCGTTGGACTCGACGCGATCCAGGCACAGCAGCAACCAGCGACACAGCCGCTGGTCCACCGAGTGCATCTGATTGCAGGCCGCGGTCTGGGAGATCTGTGTCATCAGGGCCTGCAGGTAACGCAGCAGCAGTTGCTGGAACGCGCCGCCGCGCCAGAACTCCTCTGCGACGACCTCGCCTCGGGAGCGCAACGCCTCGCCGGCGATCTGCACGATCGCACCGTCGGGCAGCGACTTGGCGCCTAGCAGCACCGCCAGCCCAAGTACGCCCTCGTTGCCGACCAGGCCCACCTGCGTCGTGGCCCCGCTCTCCGTGGTGTGGACGAAGGACACCACCGCTGTGGTCGGGAAGTAGATCCAGTCCGCCGGGCGGCCGGAGTCGTAGATCGCCTGACCCGCAGTCAGCACAATCGGTGACAGGTGCGGCTGCAGTCGCTCGAAATCGTCCGCCGGCAGCAAGGCGAGGAGCCGGTTGCGAGGTGAAGCCGGTGGAGGCATCACGACAGACATCAGGGGAACTCCGCTCCCTTCTCCTTGACTCTCCCTGATCCCTGGCCCTCGGCGCCGGATGGCGGCCAGCCGCACGGGGAATCGAGCCGGCTCGGGCGCAAGGTGAATGGCCGGCCCGGCCTGGTCTTTCTTTCTTGCGTTAGCTGCCGAACAGACAGGACCGCTGTGCGATGGTGCAATGCACTTCTCAGCAGGCGATCATGACACATTCCCGGTGCGCGGTCCGGATCGGATTGACCCGGGTTGTCCGTAGAGCCCGTCGCGGCTCACCTCGCGCAGAAAGCTGAGGAAGGGGGCGTCACTGCCCTCGGAGCAGTGCGGCGATATCGACGCGCTGGGTTCGGCGCTCTCGATGACCCGCGACCGGACTGACAATCCGGAGCTTGGACCGACGCCTGCGACCCGGCGCACACCGGGCTGCAGGCGTTGGATGATTGGCATCGTGCTGGCAGTCGCTGCGAGCGAAAATCCGGATACACGCACCCGCGCCCGTCCGCGCGCCCCTCGAATTCCTTTGACTTACCCTCCATACCTGCGTATAAGTAGCCGGGCAGGAGCCTTTAAGCCTTGACGTCAGTTGGTCCTCTTACCCGCGTTCGCGGTCCTAGCAGATCTCCTCACTTCTCTTGAAGTTCCCGCATCTCCGGGCGCAAGCCCATTTCAGCTCAACTCAAGGAAGATTCAGATGAGTGCAGGTACGGTTAAGTGGTTCAACGACGCGAAGGGCTTTGGCTTCATCACCCCCGATGGGGGTGGCAAAGATCTGTTCGCGCATTTCTCGGCGATACAGGACAACGGGTTCAAGTCCCTGAAGGAAGCGCAGCGCGTGACCTTCGACGTGACCACCGGGCCGAAAGGCGAGCAGGCGACCAACATCCGCCCCGAGTAAGTCCGTAGCGCGTCGCAGAAGAAGCCCGGGCGACCGGGCTTTTTTCATGGGCGGACCGACCCGCAGAGACGTGGAGTCGTGGCTCGGTCGCCGCGCCAGACCGGGACAGCATTTCGCACCCAACCCGGTGAAGCATCGCCAGGCGTGAAGGATCGGCACCGCACACATCTCCTTTGACCCGGGGGCGCAGTCCGCGTATAACAACAGAGAACGAGAGCCCGGAGTGGCGTTGTGCTGGAAACAGCCAAGGCGACGCCCGCTCGCGATGCGAAGTCCATGACGAGGTGCACAGTGCTGCAAGCGGTGCTGAAGCTATGATGCTCTTACGAAACAAGGATACAAGCCGGAAGCAGGGAGATTCGTTCCGACAGCAGCAGGAGACCTGGCGTCGAGCGTACGCCGAGGCTCTCAGCCTGCGGGAGCGGTTCCCGAAGGTCGAGCAGCTCGTTCTCGACATGGCGTTTACCGATCTGAAGGCGCTCGGGATCTACTCCCCGCAGATGCGCAGCTTCTCTGCTCCTGCGAAGGCCTTCTTCGCCATTGCCTGCCCGCGGACGCTCTGTCTAGACGGTGGCTTCGATCTCGATGCCATCGTCCGCACCATGCTCGCCCGCGGTGCAACTACATCGGCCGGAACCCTGGAGTGCCAGGGCTGGATCAACCCGACGCGCCCGGACCACGCCCGCTGCCTGCTGCAGCTGCACTATCGGTTCGAGGTCGTCTACGAAGCGCCGCCGGTCGCTGCTACGAAGCGACGCACGCGCGCCTGAAGCGCGACCCGGGCTCGCCGATCGCGCCGCCGCACGCTAACCCGGCGCAGCTTCGTGCACGGTCGGCCGCACGTACAGCCAACCCCTGTTCAAGCACAAGCTGCACTCGTCGCCGTCGTAACGGCCTGTCCCGCCGCACTTCGGGCACTGTCTCCAGTTCTCCCCGTCGGTGGCCCGGGCACGAATGCCCATGCAGCGCCTGCCCCCGGCGGGTTTTCCGCAACGTTCACCGATGTAGCGTGTGGAGTATCCGAACGCGCCGCACACCGTGCAGACCGCAACCGGCTTCTGTTTCGTTTGATAGAACATTTTCTCTCTTCCATTCGGGCAACCTCCCAATGCTACGCGCTTTCCGGTGAGGGCTTCAGGTTTTCTGTGCATTGGTCGATAGGGTGAGTGTGGCCACGCCGGCGCCACCCTCCTGCCGCTCTCGACAACGCTCGAGTATTGCTGCATGATGAGTCACTTACCGGCATTCCTGATCCACTGCCGGTGCTCGAACAAGTCTCCAGGGCAGGCCGGCCGCTGCCGAAAGCCAAAAACGCCAAGCGCCTGCCGCGCAGAACGATCCGGGCCGGACCGAGCGCATTCAGATCGGCAAGGAACAGAACACCCTCATCGACGGCGCCCGCGACGCTAGTCGGCTCGAGGCACAAATCAGATTCGCGGGATCCCTCGGGGCCCATGATGCTTTATTCAGATTCGATAGCTTCACTGAAGACGCGCAGCGAAGTGCGCGGCTTTCTGGCCACACAGCTAAACGACCTGATCGGTGGACAGGCTGAGCAGGACCTGCCGGATGAGCTTTCCGGCCTCGCGACGGGAAGCGATCGCGAGGTCATCGAGTCCTGTCGCCGCCTCGACAAGTCGTACGACCCGCGCAACACAGGAGAGGGCAAGTACCCTCGCACGGCGATGAGCCGACAGATCCGAGACCTGTTCGCAAGAGCGCTCCACAGGATGAAGGAGCTGCCACCGGATCCGCGCGAGACCTTGCACGTCCAAGCGCCGGCGTCGCCCGACGGCGCGAACTCCGGGCAGAAACGACGGACGCGCAGGTAAATCATGATCTGGGAACAGAACGGAACCGGCCCGCGCGGTATCGGGCTCATTCCGATGGTGATCGAGCAGAGTGGGCGAGGGGAACGCGCCTACGACATCTTCTCGCGCCTGCTCAAGGAACGCGTCATCTTCCTGGTGGGGCCGATCGACGAGGTCTCGGCCAACCTGATCGTCGCCCAGCTGCTGTTCCTGGAGTCGGACAACCCGGAGAAGGACATCTCCATCTATGTCAACTCCCCGGGCGGGCTCGTGTCGGCGGGGCTGGCGATCTACGACACCATGCAGTTCATCAAGCCGGACGTGAGCACCCTGTGCATCGGCCAGGCGGCGAGCATGGGCGCACTCCTGCTCTGCGCGGGAGCCAAGGGCAAGCGCTTCTGCCTGCCCAACTCGCGCGTGCTGATCCACCAGCCCTTGGGCGGTTTCCAGGGGCAGGCCACCGACATCGAGATCCACGCCAAGGAGATCCTGTACCTGCGCCGGCGGCTCAACGAGATCATGGCCAAGCACACGGGTCAGGAGATGAGCGCCATCGAGCGCGACACCGATCGCGACACGTTCTTCGGAGCGACCGAGGCCATCCAATACGGCCTGGTGGACAAGCTTCTAGTCAACCGCGCGGACGCAGGGGCTTGAACCTCTTAGTCCGCCGACGGCTTGGCGCGAATGGCAGCTCACGGGTCGCGCACGACCCCGCATATCTATTGAGCCTTGCAGAATCAGGTTGCAGACCTCCACACCACCCCACCGGTGCAGCCGGCACCCCTCCTCGGAGAGGAGGGAAGTGTCTCCCCTCCTTTCAAAGGAGGGGTGGCGCCGAAGGCGACGGGGTGGTTGGCGGCGTGACCGCCGTTGCCACGTGGTTGGCCAGATCATGCGGCGTGCGAAACCACTCGACGATGTAGTCGCGCTGCAGCCGCTCGCGCAGGGCGACGATGGCCCGCTTGTCCGAGCTTCGGTGGCCAGGGCTGATCCTCGGCGAGGAGGAACACCAGGACAGTCTTGCCGGTGCGCTCGGCCTCCTCCAACTCGAGCTGTGCGATGCCTTTGGTTTGGCCGGCTGGCACGAACACGAAGCCCTGACGCCACGCAAACAGGCCGACATACACATCACAGGCAGCGACATCGGCCAGGCACTCCTCGAGCGGTCGGCCTGATCTGGCCGTGTAGTCTTCCATCGAGACCACGTCGTGTCGCAGCCGGCGCAACGAGGCGCACACCTCGGCCCGGAAGTCGGCGAGGTCTTCCCACGTCGATGAGATGTAGATCCTGGCCACTCTGGCATTCGCTTGCGTTGCAGGAGGCTATAGTGCCCAGGCTGTTGACATCAAGGCAGTTGCGAACCGCCCGCAGGTCAGCGCTGCGGATGAATCTCGGTCCAGATCTGCGTCGACTCCGTGTTGGGATTGCCAGCGATGAACGCAAGCAGAATAGGCAGGCGAACGTGCATGATGAGTCGCTCCAGAGGCAGGAGTGCGGGAACAAGAGAACAGTATTCCGCCGCGCTGAGAGCGATGCCTTGACCGTGGTCAAGTCCATGCGGGGGTAGCATTGCCGAGCCTCGGTGCGACTCTGGGCTCATGTCTGGGCTGGCGATCCAGTCGCGTCGCGCCACCGCGCCGATTACGCAGGCGTGCCTCCCCTGACACAGCGCGCGGTGAGACCCACGCTCAACTCTTGTCGCCGCGCAGCACGTGGCTCGGCGCGCGCTTCAACCAAGCTGCCAGCCGCGAGTGGGGCTTAATGAGCCGCGTAACGAACTCCGACCTTCTGTGATACGTCATCACCAGGTCGTCCATGGCTCTGGTCATGGCCACGTACAGCAGTCTGGCTTCTTCCCCGGCATCGTCGCGCGCATGCGGCATAAAGCCGATGCCGGGGATCGCCACGATGGGAAACTCCAGCCCCTTGCTGCTGTGCATGGTCATGACCTTGACACTGTCCTCGTCGGGATGGAAGCGCCGCCGCGCCTTGTCCTTGTTGAGCCACTCCACCGGTACCTGCGCGGCCGCTAGCCCATCGGCGATCTCCTGCCCCATGAAGTGCGATCGGTAAACCACAGCCATGTCGTTCCAGGAACGGCCGCGCTCGTGATGCTCGTACAAGCGGCCGGCGATGTAGCGCACTTCGCTGCGCAGGTCGTGCAGCCCGACGAGCTCCGGTGCGGGACCATGGCGGCCGGCTGTCTCCGGTCGAACCAATGGGATGCCGTCGTCTCCCGCCTCTTCCGGCGTCAGCACGTCCTTCGCGAACTGGTAGGCGACGCCCAGAATCTCCGCGGTGTTGCGGTAATTGAGGCGCAGGATTGTGGTGCGCCCTTGCGCCTGTATGCCTACGCTCGCGAGACTGAACTTGTAGCGTGTCCGTTTCTCGTAGATCGATTGTGCATCATCGTAAAGGAGCAGCAGGGAGTTGCTCTCCGGGTCCAGCATCTGAACGATGAGTCGTAACCACTCGGGCTTGAAGTCGTGGCCCTCGTCGACCAACACCGCGCCGTACTGTGCAGAGGGAATCTGGCCGCGCTCTACGGCGCGGATCACCTGATCGACGAGCCGGTCGAAGAAGCCGTCACCGGGCTCGGGCTGGGGCACGTGATAGAGCTTGAGCTGGTCGAAACACCACGCATGAAAGTTGCGCACGGCGACCTTTGCGCCGAGGCCTTGCGCTTCCGCGATATGGCGCAGCTTCGCCGCCAGCGCCACGTTGTAGCACAGCACCAGGATCGGCTTGGCAAGCGCCTGCGCCAGGTGCGAGCAACGGTAGCCCAGGATCATCGTCTTCCCGGAGCCGCTGACTCCGTGAATTACGCGATGCCCCTCGCCCAGACTCCGGGCAAGCTGCTCCTGCTCGAGATCCATGACGCGTATCAGCTCCGGCAGGGCGACGGGCGTTGGCGCTTCCTCGGGCTCGCCGAAGAGGCTCGCCTGGCTCGGGGTGATGCGGATCTCGGGAAAGAGATGCCAGCGGATCCGGTCGATCTGAGGCAACGTCAACGGATGCGGCAGAGCAATGCGCAGCATGACCCACAGGCGCTGCTGGAAGGTCTCGGCGTCGACCGTTTCGACCATCTCGTCCTGGCAGATCACCATTGTCGGATCGATCGCTTCGCCCAGATCCGTGGCCGCGAAGGCCTTGCGCGTGATCCTCGTCAAGACGACGCCATAGCCCCACGGCACCATGAGCTTGCCCTTGCGCGCCCCGTGCGACATTCGCAGCGTCGGATCTCGTTCCAACAGGTTCGCCACCACCAACGCATAGTTGCGGGCCTGCTCCAATGCGTTCGGCAAGTGCTTGATGCCCTGGTTGGTCAGCAGGCTCACTGACGTCCGGTTGATCTCGCGGATGTTGCCGAGCAGCCAGTCCTTGACTTCGAGAATCAGCAGGCCACGGCGCGGGTTCAGGATGATGAAGTCGGGGTGCCGGTGCTTCGGCCCGACCGGCACGTTGTACCAGCAGAGGTAGTCGTCCTCCAGCTTGTCCAGCAATCGGTGGGCGAAGCGGCGCTCCCCGGGTGTCATGTTGCGGGCGCAACTTGCGTAGGAGGGTAGCAGGGTGGCCATGGGCCTACGGGAGACAGTCAGTGCCTGGAGGTGGTTCCCCGTGCCGCGAGCAGACATATCTCGTCTGCCGCAATTCTGGCACCTGTGGCACGTATCGCGAAAGTAGCTCGTCGCGTTGCGCCACCCCTCGTTGCATAGCAAGTGAGAAACGAGGGCCTCCCCGAGAGGTTGCACGCGCAGCGTGACGGGGTGGTGGGAGCCTGCTCGGGGACGAGTGCCTGCGCAAACCACCCCGTCGCCTTTCGGCGCCACCCCTCCTTGGAAAGGAGGGGAGAAAAGCTCTTTCCCCTCCTGCCGGCGGCGGGGTGCCCCGTAGGGGCGGGGTGGTGGGAGCCTCTGCTCGCGGACGGGTGCCTGCACAAACCACCCCATCGCTTTCGGCGCGACCCCTCCTTGGAAAGGGCGGGAGAGAAAGCACTTCTTTTCCCCTCCTGCCCGAGGAGGGGTGCCCCGCAGGGGCGGGGTGGTGGGAGCCTGCCGGATGAGGGGTGCCTGCACAGCAGGCGGGGTGGTGGGAGACTGTCTGAGGCGCGATGCGTCGCGCCCGTTTCGACAGCACAGGGATCAAAGCTTCGTTGCGAAGTGACTCCGGATCGTCTGCAGCACGCCTTCCAGGTTGTCGATCACGTCCCGGTTCTCAAAGCGAACCACCGTTACGCCGACTGATTCCAGGTAACGGGTTCGCGCCTCGTCGCGTTCGACAGCACGCTCGTGATCGTGCGCGGCGCCGTCGAGTTCGACTGCGAGCTGCTCCTGCGCACAGTAGAAGTCCAGGACGAACGGTCCGACGCTGTGCTGGCGCCTGAACTTGCGACCAGCCACCTGGCTGTTCCGAAGCTGCATCCACAGCCGCGCCTCCGCTGGGGTCAGTGCGTTGCGCAACTGCTGCCGCAGTGGCTTGAGCGAGACCTTGTTGTTCACCTTCATCTGCTTCACCTGCCGTGCAGGGCGATGAACTGTGAGTATATCCACCCTGTCGCACTTTGGTGCGACCCCGCCGTGTGCGCTCTCAAGGTGCGGGCTTGAAGAAAATCTCCCCTCCTGCCCGAGGAGGGGTGCCCCGCAGGGGCGGGGTGGTGGGAGCTTGCCCGAGGACGGATGCTCCGCAGCGGCGGGGTGGTGAGGCCTGGCAAACCACCCCGTCGCTTCGCGCCACCCCTCCTTTCCGGAGGAGGGGTGCCCCGCAGGGGCGGTGCGGGAGGCCTGCCAGCGCTTCCCCTTGGTCCTTCGGATATCGCTTCGTCCCTCGCCCTTCGCCCGGCGTCCCGGTCCTTTTCGCTCGCGGCGCTCTTCGGCCAGGCGCCTGGCCCTCTTCAGCATCTTGAGTAGAATTACTCAGGCTATTGGTAAACCGTAGAGGGCCTGCTCGTCCGCCCCATCGGCGAGATGCTGAAGGCGCGCCTGCGCGAGCCGTGCCGTTTCATCCAGGTCCTGACCGGCCCTCGGCAGGTTGGCAAGCCTTCGATCGTGAGTTCTCTCCCAAGCGCAAGATTCTCGTCGGCGGCGACGGGATCCCGCTCGAGGAGTTCTTCAGCCGACCGGCGGAACACTGGCTGCGATAGGCGGCGGAGCCGATGCCCCTCCCGGTAAGACTTGGGTTTGGGGCGCAGATCCCCTCTCCCCGCTGGAGAGGGGGACGAAAGGAGACCCAGAATGTCCGACTTCCCGAAATGCCTTCTGATCGTGACTGCCGAGGTCGACCCGGAGGTCGAGGCGGAGTGGAACCGCTGGTACGACGAGGTGCATCTGCCCGACGCGCTGAAGTGTCCGGGCGTGCGCCGCGGTCAGCGCTACGTGTCGGTCGGTGAGATCGCCGAGACGATCGAAGGCAAGCGCGAGAAGCTCAACAAGCGGATCTACACCACCGTCTACGAGCTCGACAGCCCGGCGGCGGTTGCCACACCAGAGTTCCAAGCCATGCGTGGTTGGTATCAATTCGCCCCGCACGTCAGGTCGCGCACGCAGACGGTGATTCAGACGCCGTGATCCCTCCTCCTGCAGGCTCCCACCACCCCGCCCCTGCGGGGCACCCCTCCTCAGGCAGGAGGGGAAAAGGCTTACCTCCCCTCCTTTTCCAAGAGAGGGGTGACGCCGAAGGCGACGGGTGCTTTGCGCAGGCTCCCACCACCCCGCCCCTACGGGGCACCCCTCCTCGGGCAGGAGGGGAGGTTTCCAGCCCGCCTGCCGCGCAGGCATCCCTCCTCGGGCAGGAGGGGATGAGGCTTCTTCTCCCCTCCTTTCCAAGGAGGGGTGGCGCGAAGCGACGGGGTGGTTTGCCAAGCTCTCGCCGAGAGACCTCAAGAGCCGGCGGAGGTTTCACGAGCAGCGTCCGGCGCGCCCGGCACCAGCACCGTCATCGCCCGCACGCGGCCGCGCACCTCGATTTCGTGACGCTGCCAGCCGGCGATGCCATCGCCGAGATGCGTGGCCGCATCCTCCGACACAACTACCTGCGCGCCGAAGCGTTTGGTCATCTCCTCGAGCCGGCTCGCGGTGTTGACTACGTCGCCGACCACCGTGATGCCCTTCAGATTCGCATAGCCCATCTCGCCGAGAATCACCGGGCCGGCGTGGATGCCGATGCCGATGCGCAGCGGCTCGTTCAGCTCGGCGGTGAGCGTCCGGTTGAGGTGTTCCAGCCGGTCGAACATGCCGCGCGCCGCCGCCATCGCCTGGCGGCAGCCGGTGTCGACTTCGCTGTCGAGCCCGAACAGTGCCATCACGCCGTCGCCGACGAACTCGTTGACCACGCCGCCGGCGCTCTCGATGGCGTGCGCCATCTCCTCGCGGTAGCGGTTGAGCACGAACACCACGTCGTAGGGCAGCCGCGATTCGGCCAGGCGGGTGAAGCCACGCATGTCGGCAAACAGCAGCGCGACGGTGCGCTCCTCGCTGCGCTGGTACTGGGCACGCTCTACCGCGTCCGCCGCGGTCGCGCTCGCGGGCAGCAACGGCGTGACCGACAGATCGGCCAGCGGCCGCAGCTGGCAGGCGAGGCGCACCGATGTCGGTGCTGCGATCCGGCGGAGCACCCTGAGCTCGTCCTCCTCCGGGGGCGGCAGGTGCTCGGCGCCGGCATCGATATGCACCCGGCAGGTCGAGCAGCGGCCGCGCCCGCCGCACACCGATGCATGCGGGACACGGGCCGCGCGCAGCGCCTCGAGCACGGTCATGCCGGGCCTGATGGCAACTGTCGAACGATCTCCATACTGCAGGCGTAGTTGCCCTGCGCCAGCGGTGCGACGCGCCCGCAGCGCGCGCATCGCGAACAGCGCCACCAGCAGCAGCGCGAACCCAACCGCACTGAGGTTGGCCCAGTGCAGCACCCAGTCGATCATGTCGAAGGTGAGGCCGGCCTCAGTGGCCACGCTTTCGAGCCAGCCCTCCTCGGCTGCCCGCCGCACCACCTGCATGCCGCCGGAGACGTAGCCGGCGAGGGCGAGCGCCGGCCACAGCAGCGCAGCGGCGAAGGCGAGGCGCTCGTGCGCGGCATACCACGGCTTGAGCCTGAGCCAGGTGTGCAGGCCGACACAGGCGTGCAGCCACGCGACCACCACCAGCACCGCCTGCAACACACCGAACCCGGGCAGCAGCAGCCACAGCGCGGCAAGCTCGGTGAGATAACTGCCGTGGACCCCGAACGCCTCGTGCAGGCCGCGGGTGCCGAGCACGTGCCCGATCAGACCGAACGGGATGAGAAGCCCGAGCGTGGTCTGAGCGATCTGCCACCCTGGCATGCGCAGCGTCTGGCGCAGATACAGAGACCACAGCACGGCGCTCACGTGGACCAGCGCGGCGCCGCCCAGCAGCACGGTACCGGGGAGGGTCCGCCACGGCGCGATGGTGAACGGAATGCCAGCATTCATCGCTTCGAGCGAGATCACGCCAAGCGCGTGGTTGGCGAGATGGCCCACCAGGTATGTGAACAGCACCAGCCCGCTGTAGAGACGAAGGCGACCGAGCATGGGTTGCTTCAGGAAGCTCGCTCGAGCCCGGCAGAGCCGTCTCGCCTCACCGGAACGGGTTCTCGACAGTCAGCACCGCTGTTCGGCTGGCGTGCCGGCACCGAAAGGATAAACAAGAGTGTTCGTGTCGAAGAAGACCTTCATCGCTCGTGAAGTTCGTCACGCGTCCGCTTGCGCCGGCCGCGTTTCGAGCTTGCCTCCTCCGACAGCGCCAGCAGCTTCACGAGGGCCTGCTCCTGGGCGCTTCGCGTGCCGGCGTACTGCTCGAGGTAGGCGCGCACGACGGCGTTCACCGAAGTGCCCTGCTCAGTTGCGCGAAGGCGCGCGCGCTTCAAGACCTCGTCGTCGATGGTAACAGTCAGATTTCGCATGCGCGTCGGTTACCCCTCTCTCGCACGGGATCAGCGTAGCACGGACCAGACCTGTCGGGTTGATCTGTGCGTCGTGTTCGATGTGCCGCCGTCTTCGTCCCTCGGGTTGGTGTTCGCCCGGCGTCCGTGTCTTCCCGGTCCAAGTTTGTCTTGTGGCCGTCCTCTGCTAAGGTGGCGCAACAACCGCTGGCACCGACGCGGTAGGTAAACAAACGCGGCGACCCCGACCCATGCCCCTCTACAACCTGCTGGTCGTACCTGTCGTGCTCACGCTGGTGCTGACCGTCGTCGTGTCGCCGCTACTGCTGCTGCGCTATCGACGCAGAGTGCGCGCCTGGATGGATGTGGGCTCGGGGGACGCGGACGCAAGGTGGAGCGAAGCCCCCTCGAACGAATACGCTCTGCCCGTGTCGATCACGTTCCAGCAACTCGATCGCGCCACCGGCGGTAAGGCTGCCACGCCCGCCGCCGAAGTCGCCCGCCTGAGCGCGCGTGGCGCCGCGCTGAGCTATGCCGCAGCCGGGCTCGTACATGCCTTCGTCCTGACGCTGTTCTTCCTCGCCGCGCATGCGGACATCGCCTCGGTGCACGCGATCGCGGTCGCTTGGCTGGTGTTCTGCCTGCCGGCGCTGTTCACGGTGCTGCATGTGCTGGGCGTGTCCGGTCCGGTGCAGATCGGCGTGTTCGTGGCGTTCGTCGTGCTGCTGTACCTCGCACCCGGCATCAGCGGCGATCTCGCACTGCTCGTGTTCCAGTTGCACGTGCTGGTGCCGGCGGTGCTGTTTGTCCTGTTCTCCCTGCGCTTCTGGCGCGGTGTCGCGCCATTCGTCCTGCTCGTCATGGCCGCAGCCAGCCTGCTCTGGGTAGCGGGCGCGGAGCTCGCACGCGCGCTCCTCGCTGAGCCGGGTGCGCTGACCTGGCTGTTCCGCCTGGGCGGCTTCGGCTTGGGCGCCTGGTTGGGCTATCGCCTGCTGGCCCGCCTCGCCGCGGCCTATCGCGCGCGACGCTTCAGCGACCAGGAACTGTTCGTCGACACCTGGTGGCTGCTCTACACCCTGGTCCAGACCATCATCTTCGTGATCACCCGCAACTTCTGGATGCTGGCCGTGCTGGTGAGCTTCCCGGTCTATCTCCTCGTCAAGCGCGCGTTACTGACCCGGCTCATCCCGCGGCAGACGCCGCCGCCGTTTCGCCTGCTTCTGCTGCGCGTGTTCCGCGGCGACCGGCGCGCCGAGCGCCTGTTCGACGACTTCGCGCGCCGCTGGCGCTACGTAGGCAGCATCGAGATGATCGGCGGCGAAGACCTCGCGCTGCGCAACGTCGGTCCGGTGGACTTCGTGCGCTTCCTGAGCGGTGCGCTTCGCCGGCAGTTCATCCGCAGCCCCGGCGACCTCGCCGCGCACTTAGAAGAACTCGACGACGAGCGCCCCGATCCGGACGGCCGCTGGCGCGCCGAACATTTCTTCTGCCACGCCGACAGCTGGCGCCCGGTCATGCGCACCCTGGCGACACGCTGCGATGTCGTGCTCATGGACCTGCGCGGCTTCGGCCGCGACCGCGCGGGCAGCCGCTACGAGTTGGAGCACCTGGCCGCGCACGAGCCCGGCAAGCCGGTGCTGTTGCTGGTGGGCGGAAGCAGCGAGCTCGATGCGCTGCGCGATCTGCTCGGCGCGACGGAAGCGACCGGGAATGCCGCGACGCGCAGCGATTGGCTGGTGTTGCAGGCTGGGCCGCAAGCTCGGGTGCTGGGCGAGCGGGCGTTCGGTGCGCTGACGGCGCGATTACCGGCCGAAGGATAGGAGAGAAGAGATTCTTCCCTTCCTGCCCGAGGAGGGGTG
>Ga0105100_10001615_pt1 | contig 13164 bp, 8 predicted proteins | sample PPLLak12cMay2015_2_FD_87033 | JGI IMG/M metagenome (GOLD analysis project Ga0105100, IMG submission 87033) | Freshwater sediment microbial communities from Prairie Pothole Lake near Jamestown, North Dakota, USA - PPLs Lake P8 Core (1) Depth... | ecosystem: Environmental > Aquatic > Freshwater >... | reverse complement strand
AATCTGCAGCCGCGGAGGTGCAAGAATGACCGTTGTCCCTATTATAAAACGTGATTATATCACAAAGCTTGCTGAGCAAGGTAAACGGATAGACGGGCGAAGCTTTAACCAGTATCGGAACATCGAAATTGAGACGAATGTTGTCAACAAGGCAGAAGGCTCAGCTCGGGTAAAAATCGGCAATACCCAGGTTCTTTGTGGTATCAAAATGGATATTGGGGAGCCATTCTCAGACACCCCAACAACGGGCGTGATGAGTACCGCTGCAGAGTTCGTTCCTTTAGCGTCTCCTGATTTTGAGTCTGGACCACCTCGAGAGAATGCCATAGAGCTTGCACGCGTAGTAGATAGAGGTGTCAGAGAATCCCAGGTCATCCAATTGGAAAAACTCTGTGTTACTCCTGGTGAAAAGGTATGGCTGGTATTCATTGATATTCACATCCTGGACTATGATGGAAATCTGTTTGATGCCGCGTCTCTCGGTGCACTTGCTGCATTATTGACAACAAAGGTTCCAGTTTCTCGATTTTTAAAGGAGTTGAACGAAAAAGATAGAAGCTCTTGGCAGCAACAACTTCTCGATCTGTATACGATACCAGGAGTCGATGAGGTTCCATTTGGAGTCGAAGATACTAATAATAATGCAGATGCGGTAAAGGATTTTCCGCTTCCAATGATCGAGCCTCCTATCTCGTGTACTGCCGTGAAAATAAATGATTTTGTTCTCTTTGACCCATGTTTTGATGAAGAAATTATCGCTGATGTCCGTTTAACAGTCGCAACTGACCATAAAGGTGATATCCGTGCGATGCAGAAAGGGCTTTCCGGGAGTTTTACTAGAGAAGAGATACAAAAAGTTATAAAAGGAGCTCTTGATAACGGGCAAGAAATACGCAAGACACTGAATCAAAGTATAGGGAAATAACTATGTCCAAAAGAACGAAGAAAGTCGGTACCTCCGGTCGCTTCGCAGAACGATACGGTGTGAAATCACGAACCATGATTCGAGAGGTCGAAAGCCAACAACGACTCCGTCATGCCTGTCCCCGATGCGGTCAGAAAGCGGTCCAACGCAAAAGCACCAGCATCTGGGAATGCTCAAAATGCGGCAATGTCTTTGCTGGGGGGGCGTACATGCCTACGACACCATCTGGTGTGACTGCTGAAAGAATCCTCAAAGGGCTCCCTGTTGAGATGCCTGCTGAGGAGGAATCCAAGTGACCCGGTACAAATGTGGATTGTGTAAAAAAGCAGTCCAGTTCGATGTGAAGAACATCGGAATGCAATGTCCATATTGCGGAAGTAAGGTGTTCTACAAGGAACGACCAACGGTTGCCAAACGCATCAAAAGTGTATGACAAAGAAGGCGACATTCTTTTTTTTCTTTCCCTCTACCAAAGATGTTTCTGTCATAACGCAATCGCTATCCCCGGAGATAAAACATAAGATACCAAAATCATCTGTCACGTTTTCTGTCGATGAAAAAAAACTGACTATGACTATTGAATCTGAGGATATAAGTTCCCTGCGAGCAGCGTGTAACTCGTATCTACGTTGGATACAGACTGCGTTGTCTGTCACACAGCTTGTTTAGACTTCGATGGTTTCGGTTCGCCCCGGTCCAATAGAAACAAGCCCGATAGGAATATGTGTTTCTTTTTCGATAAATCGAAGATATGCTTGTGCTTCTTTTGGCAAGTCTGAGATTCTTTCAGAAGATGGATTCATGCTCGTCCAACCTTTGAAAATTTTATAGACTGGTTTGCAGGTTGTGACGTCTTCGATGCAGGCAGGAAAATAGTCGATGTTCTTTCCTTTGAGTGAATAAGAGGTACAAACCTTAATTTCTGGTAATCCGTTCAGGACATCAAGTTTCGTTATCGCAAGGTTCGTAACCCCAGAGATGAGACAGGAATGTTTCACAACGACAAGGTCAAGCCAGCCACAACGGCGTGGTCTACTGGTAGTCGTCCCAAACTCATGACCGACTTGTTGAAGATGCTCCCCGATTTTGTCAAGAAGTTCGGTGGGGAGTGGTCCTTCGCCGACTCGCGTGGTGTACGCTTTGACGATCCCGATGATCTCATCAATAGTACGTGGTCCGATCCCAGCACCAATGGTTGATCCCCCTGCGATCGTATGCGATGAGGTTGTATATGGATAGGTGCCGAACTCGACATCAAGCATGGTTCCTTGTGCACCTTCTAAGAGGATATTTTTCTTTTGCTGTATTGCGTTGTTCAGCTTGATATGGGTCGTGGTGATGTATTGTTCTAACCGTTTCCCATAGTTACTATATATTTCCAGGATTTCTTTTTCGTTAAGTTTAGTTTTAATACCATAAATATCAACCATTTTCTGTTTCAGCGGAAGGATACGAACGAGCAAACGATGTAATGTTTCTCTGTCTGTCAGATCAATAGCTCTGATTCCATTACGTGCCACCTTATCACTGTAACAGGGTCCAATGCCACGTTTTGTTGTACCAATCTTTTTATCACCAAGGTATTGCTCCTCAGCACCATCAAGGATTTTATGGTATGGCATGATGATGTTCGCCCGGTCGCTAATAAAAAGCTTTGGTTTTTTCCCTCGTTGTATCAATTCGTCGATTTCTTGAAGCAGAACCTCCGGGTCGATGACAACCCCGTTTCCAATGATCCCTTTCTTTCCCTGGATGACCCCAGAGGGAACCACATGGAGTTTGTAGACTTCCTCCCCGACTTTGATAGTATGGCCGGCGTTATTACCACCTTGGAATCGAACGACGTAATCTGCGTTTTTAGAATAATAGTCAACAACCTTGCCTTTCCCTTCATCGCCCCATTGCGTCCCTATCACTAACGTTACCGACATAAACCTTCCTTTTTTCGGAATAGAAAACAGCTACATAAAGATAGTGACTAGAGTCGTGTCACTGTAATGTTTATTTGAGGAGGCTGTTCTAGATGTCGTTTTACAGAACATACTCCCGCAGCTTTAATTACCGCATTTTTATATTTCTCTGGAAAATCCTGAGGGACCTGGATGTCGATTTGAATGTTCTCAACCAGATGAGTCGTTGGATTCCTTAGAAAACGTGCGGTTAGCTTCATTTGTTCTGTTGGAATATTGTTCTTCTGACAAAAACTCAGCACATAATATCCGGTACATGTGCCAATTGAAGCAAGGAACAAAGAAAACGGGGAAGGAGCCGAGGCAGAACCGCCGTCAATAACCGGCTGATCAGTTACTACGGTAAAATCATCGAACATCGCCTCAACTTTCTTCCCACCAGGGAAACGTATCTCCATTTCCATACCCACATCCTCTTTGTTTGCACGTTTTTGACTATGAATGCTAGTGTTTTTCAGTTATTTCCTCGATCATGGGAAGTATTTGTTTGTCCTTGAACCCTCGCTGCTGAATCGCACTGCTTGGGCAGGCACTGACACATGTCCCGCACCCCTGGCACAGCCCCTCGTTGACCTTCGCATGAAACACTTTTTTCCCATTGATTTCTTCTTCGATACGCTCAATGGCATTATACGGACATACAGAAATACAAATACTACACCCGCTGCAAAGATCATCATCCACATATGCGACATTCGGCTCAGCCTTCAATGTCGGTTTACTTAGAATCGTTGCCGCACGCGCAGCAGCAGCTTGAGCCTGATACATCGATTCGCTAATGAATTTTGGAACATGGCAGTTCCCTGCGACGAAGACTCCTCGCGTCGAAAAATCAACAGGTCGGAGCTTCACATGTGCCTCAAGAAAGAACCCGTCGTCGTTCACCGGCACCTTGAGTAACTTACCGATAAGCGGGTTATCTGGATTTGGCTGTAGCCCGGTTGATAGGATCAGATGATCAGCAGGGATTTTTAATAATTCCCCTATCATTGGTTCATAGACCTTCACGATGAGTCCGTTTTTCATTTCCAACTCTGGTTTTTTCTCAGGATCATACTGTAGGAACATCACACCTTTTTCCCGAGCATCCTTATAGAATTTTTCTTTAAACCCGTAGGTCATCAAATCACGATATAAGATGAATACCTCAGCCCGCGGGTTGAGCTCTTTGATTTTCAACGCGTTTTTCACTGCTTGCATACAACAAATCCTGCTACAGTACGGTCGTTTCTCGTCACGGGACTCTACACATTGAATCATCACAAACGTCTCACCGTCACGGATATCTTCGTTTTTCAGGATACTAAGGTCTTTTTCCAGCTCCGACTGCGTCAGCACCCTAGGGTCTTTGCCGTACTGATACGTGTGTGGTTTGTATTCATCTGCTCCAACCGCGACTATGATTACCCCGTGAGAAAACGAAATGGTCTGTGAGGAGGTTTGTATCTCAGATTCATAGCTTCCAACATATCCTTGTAACTTTTTGACCTGTGCACCGGTATATACCTTAATCAGAGGATGTTTTGAGATCTTCTCTTTCATCTGGTTGATCAATTGTGGGATGTCAAGGCCATCAACAGTATAATACACCTTATGCAAGTACCCACCGAGTTTTGCTTCTTTTTCTACAAGAACCGTCTCATATCCCTGATCCGCAAGAGATAATGCTGCAGTCATCCCCGCAATTCCACCACCAATGACAAGAGCTTTCTGGAGAACCGGGATCTCAGCCTCCTGGATCGGTTGCAGGAACCGTGTTTTTGCCACAGTCATGGCAATGAGCTGTTTTGCCTTCTCTGTTGCTTTTTTCGGTTCATCCATATGAACCCAAGAGCATTGTTCCCGGATGTTGGTCATCTCAAGCAGATATGGATTGAGACCCGCGTCGCGGAGGCTTTTCTGGAAGAGAGGTTCATGTGTCCGAGGGGTACAGGCCGCGACCAGGATACGGTTCAAATCATATTTTTTGATTGCATCGACGATCTTCTTTTGCGTATCCTCAGAACACGTGTATACGTTCGTTTCGACAAATGCGACATCCGGCAGTGATCTAACATATTCAGCGACCGCAGGGACGTCAACATATCCACCGATGTTAATCCCACAATGGCAGAGGAACACTCCAATCCGTGGCTTCTCCTCTGAGACGTTTTTTTCTGCTGGATATCTCTTTTCCTTTACGAGCGTTCCCCGTGAATCTTTGAGAAGTGCCGCTGCGTTTGCGGCGGCAGCAGATGCCTGCATGACGGACTCAGGGATCGCCTGAGGCTCCACAAACGAACCTGCGACAAAAACCCCTGGTTTTATTACTACAGGATCATCCGGGCTTGTTCGAACATACTTGAACTCATTTGCATCAAACCCAAGTATGTCCATTAGCTCGTTGCGTCGCTCACCTGCACCACATAACCCAACCGAGAGGACAACAAGATCGTATGTTTCTTGTTTGAAGTCTCCTTTGTCATCCTCGTATTTTATCATAAGATCCTTTGTTTTTGGGTCTTCAGAGATTTCAGAGATCCTCGATCGGATATAGCGGAGATGATGTTCTGTCTTGGCTCGATTGATATATTTATCGAAATCCTTACCATATGATCTGACATCGATATAGAACACGGTAGGCTCGATTTCAGAAGCATGTTCCTTGGCGATGATCGCCTCCTTTGCGGTGTACATACAGCACATCGCAGAGCAGTACTCATGGTTCACCGATGCATCCCGAGACCCGACACAGTGCACCCAGGCGACCTTCGTCGGATGCTTCTGGTCGCTAGGTCGTAGGATTTTCCCCTGCGTCGGACCTGAGGCAGATAAGATCCGTTCGAACTCGACACTTGTCAGCACATTCTTATATTTCTTGTAGCCGAACTCTGGTTTTATCACAGGATCGAAGGGCGGTGAACCCGCTGCGATGATGACAGCACCGACATGAAGGGAAATGTTCTCAGGTTTCTGTTCATGGTTAATCTCACCAGACTTGCATTCCTTGACGCAGCGCATGCAGTCGACACAACCGCGATGCTTCCCATCTCCTTCCTTATCAATCACATAAGCATTTGGGATTGCTTGCGGAAACGGCTTGTAGATTGCTTTGCGTTTCACCAACCCATACTCAAACGCATTGGGGAGGGACACCGGACAGACCTCTTCACAGCTCCCGCATGAGGTGCATTTCTCCAGATCGATATAGCGTGGTTTTTTCAAAACCTTCACAGTGAAACTCCCGGGGCTTCCTTCAAGGCCTTCCACTATGGTGTTGGTGAGTATCTCAATGTTCGGATGACGTGCACAATCAACGAGCTTTGGGGATAAGATGCACATGGAACAGTCATTGGTCGGGAATGTCTTGTCAAGCTGGGCCATAACGCCACCGATGGTCGGTGACTTTTCTAGGACGTAGACTTTGTAGCCCATGTCAGCGAGATCGAGGGCTGCTTGTACACCGGCGATGCCACCGCCGATGACACCAACCGCTCCGATCGTCTCAGTTTTTTTTGTCATAAACCTTCTACTTTGATTCTCGAGTATACCCTTCTTTGATTGCGATGTTTTTGATCGCATTCATCAGCTTTGGGATTTCCACTCCTTGCGGACATTGGGTGAAACACCGATGATGCGATGAGCAAATCTCAACAAACTTATTGCAGAACACAGGGTCCTTCATCCCTAGAAGCACGTTCTTGATCACTTTCCGTGGTGAATACAGCATGTCAAGTTCCCGCTCTGGGCATCCGGCAGTACACGTACCACAGGAGAAACACTCATAGAGGTCTTTCCCACCTTCGCTCTGGGTGATCTTGTATTTGAAATCCATGTCAAGATATTTCTTGGTCTTCTTCCCCGTTATATCCTCTATTAGCTCCTCTAGAAGCCGCGCGTCCCGTACCGCGTTCATGACCTCCTTGACGTTGACTTTCTGTGGACATTTCTCAAGACAACGGAAATGAGCACTGCAAATCCAGATAAACTCGCTGGAAAGCACCTCTTCTTTTAACCCAAGCAAGGTCTTCCTGATAATCACCCGGGCGTTCCACTCTGGTTTGACATCCATCTCAGGACATCGGGCGGTACAGGCACCACAAGCGAAACATTTCAGGATGCCTTCCCCACCCTCCTCTTTTGCTATCAAGAACTTGAAGCCAGGGTCGACCTTGCGGGAGTCAATCACCTCCATGTTACTTTTCTCCTACCTCCAAGAACTCGTCTTCTCGATAGACGATCATCGGGACCTTCTCTGTTTTCTCTTTCCCAGGATAATACATAAATTCCTTCTGCGCGTTCTCTGCGGCGGGGATGAACACCTCCATCAATGGGATGGCATTTGGACATGCCTGTTCACATAACCCGCACTCGACACAGGAAAGGATCATATGGTTCATTCGCCCCAACTGGAACAGCAATGCGTCACTTGGCATTTTAAACAGTCCTTTGTTCTCTGCTCTCCTGATGAATTTGTACGCCTCTGCGTCAAAGACTGCGGAATCGAACAAGCATTCTTTACAATAACAGATCGGACAAGCCTGCCGGCAGTTATGGCAATTGACGCATTTATCAAAAAACTCGGCGACCTTCTCAATGCCTTTGATTCCTTCTTTTTCTTTGAGGAACACTGCTCGTTTCTTATCTTTCTCCTCACGGATTTCTTTGACTGCTTTCTCCCGGGCTTTCCCCTCTTTTATATCATCTAGGGCCATGTCTTTTAAGATCTCTTTTCCGAGTTCGGAGTGCTCCTCGACGATGATTTCTTTTTCGATATCAGCACCATAGAAACCAAGAACGATATCTGCGTTCGTGGGAATCGGGTCCTTGCAGACCTGACAGGCCGAACGGAGGTATTGTTCTGCGTCATTGGATTTCTTCACCATTGTGTCAAGCAGGAAGTGCGTTGGGGTCTTCTTCTCCAGGAATCCTGCATATACGTTAATTGGAAACGTGCCTGGGCAATCAACGCCAATAATCACGATGTTTGTCAGGTTTGCTTGATTCAACTTCACCAGTTCGATAAGCGCCCGGATCTGGCAGGCTCTCATGACAACCCCGATAGGTTTTGAGGGTGGCTGAATCTTGGTCATCTTTGAGACTACCGTGGCTGTTGCAACGGGGAGTATCGGGGCGATTATGTCCGCATGAAGCTTTTTTGGGTCTGCGATCAACACGGGGTAAGCGACTTTTTTGGAAGGAGTACTTTGCGGAACGAGTAACGCCTGGATCTTTCCTGATGAGAGGAGCTGTCTGAGGAACTCATTGGTGCTGCTGACTACGTCATTGTCCTTGAATTTGAGTACTTTCTGCATCATTTTTTTTCCTCCATTACAGATTCCAGTGTTTCGCAATTGGATTTGGTCCAAGCTTGCGTATCGATTCAGTCATTTCTCTCATCGTATCAGCAAACTTCTGACCTTCAGAAGCTGAGATCCATCGGAGCCAAACGCGTTCTTTTTCTAATCCCAAGGTGCTAAGGATATTTTCAAGTAACACCATTCGTCGCCTCGCCTTATAGTTTCCATCGATATAATGACAATCACCCGGGTGGCAACCCCCGACGAACACCCCGTCAGCACCCTCAAGTAATGCACGAAGGATGTACATCGAATCAACAGACCCTGAGCACATCACTCGAATGATCCTGACATTCGGCGGGTACTGGATACGGCTGGTTCCAGCAAGATCCGCCCCTGCATAACTACACCAGTTGCAGAGGAACCCGACGATCTTTGGTTCGAAGTCTTCCTTCTTATGGTTCTTTTTTTCTTCGCTCATTTTCTCTTACTCCAAACATGCATCAATCATAGAAACAATCTGACGTTTCGTAAACGTGTTCTGCTGAGACGTCCCACTCGGACAAACAACAGAGCACGCGCCACACCCCTGGCAGAGGATTTCATTGACGATTACAATTCTCTTTTCTTCATCATAACTGATAGCATCATACGGGCATGCCTCGACACACAGCCGGCAGCCTGCACAGTTCCGAGAGATCACTTTTGCGATATTTCCAATAGTCTCAAGATACTTCTTAGACAGTATGGTTGCGGCACGAGCACCGGTTGCTTTTGCCTGCAGGATTGATTCTTCGATGAACCGTGGCGAGTGCGCAAGACCACAGAGGAAAATACCATCAGCCGAAAAATCGATAGGACGAAGTTTCACATGTGCCTCAGCATAAAACTCATCTTGGTTGAGGGGGACTTTCAGTTGTTGTGCGAGTGGTTTATTCTCTTGAGGGATGATTCCGGCACTGAGCACCAGTTTATCAGGATGCAAATACAGTTCTCTGTTGAGAATCAATTCCTTGGTTTTTATGCATAGTTTTCCTTTCTCGATGGTCACTTCGGGCTCTTCTTTCTCGTTATAACGGATGAAAAGGATGCCTTTCTTCCTGGCTTTTTGATACAGGACATCCTCTCGGAATCCATACGTCCGGATATCCCGATAGAGCACATAGACTGTCGCATCTGGATTTATTTCTTTGAATCGCAATGCGTTTTTCAGTGCTTCGGAGCAACACACTCGACTACAATACGGGTGGTCATCGTTTCGTGAGCCGACACATTGGATCATTACGACTTCTTTCAGATCTTTCAGGTACGGTTTTTCCAAGAACAAGTCTTTTTCGAACTCTGTCTGCGTCGCGACATCATCACTTTTCTTATACTGATATTCCTTAGGCTGATATGGTAAGCCACCGGTCGCAACGATAATTACCCCATGTTGGATGATGGTGGATGTTTTCTCTTTTTTATGTGATTCAAGTGTCGTTGAGAAGTTCCCCACATACCCAGAAACATGGTTCACAGATGTTTCGGTAAATACCTGGATATGAGGATGACTTGTGACGTGTTCGATCGTCTGTTTCAGGAGGTCCTGAGGTTTTTCTCCATGGGCTCCGAGGTAAATGTCTTTAAGATGACCACCAAGCTCCGGTTCTTTTTCGACCAGAAACACCTGGTATCCTTGATCAGCGATGGAAAGGGCAGCGTGCATGCCAGCAATACCACCACCGATGATCAAAGCACTTGAAAGCACAGGAATCTGCATATGACGAACTGGATACAAATCAGAGGATTTCGCAACCGCCATACGTACGGTATCAATTGCTTTTTCCGTCGCACTTCCAGGAACATTCTTATGGACCCAGGAGTTCTGATCACGGAGGTTTGCCATCTCAAACAGATGAGGATTCAATCCAACTTGACGCAAGGTGTCTTGGAACAACGGTTCATGCGTACGAGGTGTGCAGGATGCAATGACGACCCTGTTGAGATTAAGTTCTTTTATTTTATCCTTTATTTTCTCCTGGGAATCCTGTGAGCAGGTGAACAACGTGTCATCTGAATACACGACATAGGGCAGTGTTTTTGCGGCCTCGACGACTTTTTTGACGTCGACGATCCCCGCGATGTTAATTCCGCAATGGCAGACGAACACGCCGATGCGGGGAAACTCGGCTTTGATGTCGCGTTCGACGGGATATGTTTTTTCTACGACTTCGGTGCCACGTGCTTCTGCGATGGATTTTGCTGCTTCAGCAGCAGCTGCAGATGCTTGAGTGACGCTCTCCGGGATGTCCTTCGGCTCGGTTACTGTCCCTGAAGCATAAATACCTTCCCGTGAGGTAGAAACCGGGGTGAAAACCTCCGTTTCAATGAAGCCATATTCATTTAGATTGATTTCCAATGCTTTGCTCAGATGACCAAGTGAGGCACAAGGTTGTAAACCGACAGAAAGCACCACCATATCGTATGTTTCATTCTGCAGAAGTCCCTTCTCATCGACATAGCGGATGGATAACTGCTTCGTTTTCCGATCCTGCTCAATCTTTGGGATGCGGCAGCGTCGATAGATAACACCGTATTCATTTTGGGCACGATCAAAATATTTATCAAAGTCCTTCCCAAACGACCGCATATCCATATAATAAATATGGGTTTCGACCCCCGGTTCATGTTCCTTTGCTATCACCGCTTCCTTGGTTGCATACATACAACAGACTGAGGAGCAATATTTTCGGTCACAACTTTCATCACGTGAGCCGATGCATTGGAGCCATGCGATTTTTTTCAATGGTTTACCATCAGAGATGCGTTTGATATGTCCTTTGTAGGGTCCTGAAGCAGACAACATCCGTTCAAACTCGATGCTGGTGAGTACATTTGGGTACACCTGATATCCGTAGCTATCTGCTTTTGGAGGATTGTACTCAGCAAACCCTGGTGAGACGATCACCGCACCGACATCGATGGTCTCTGTTGTTTGTTTCATGTCATGATCGATTGCCTCAGGTCCACAATACAGGACACATTGTTGACAATCGCAGCATCCAGCACAATTCAGACATCGTTGTGCTTCACGTACGACCTGGTCCTTGTTTAATCCCTGGTCAACCTCTGTAAATGCTTTTACCCTTTCCTCGAAGGCGAGCAAAGGTGACTGTTCGCGAACCTGTGGGATTCGTAAAGCTTCTTTTGGGATCTGAGCAGTCTTCTGCTCTTTCCTATCTCTTCCTATAAGTAAATCTTCATTATTGAGAAATCGGTCAATAGATTCTGCTGCGATATGACCTGCTCCTATTGCCTCCACAGCGGATGCAGGACCACTGACAGCATCGCCACCAGCAAACACCTCCTGCTGAGATGTCTGGAGCGTGAGCGGATGTGCATCGATAAATCCTGATTTGGAAACGGTGATGTTGTTTTCTTCCATCAACTTTGTATCAAGCTCTTGACCGATGGCAAAGATCACGTAGTCACAGGTGATATCGTATTCAGAATTCGGGACAACAACCGGTCGTTTTCTCCCTGACGCGTCCGGTTCCCCTAGCTCCATTTTCACGCATTGCAGACAAGTGTCTTTCTCCTTTTTATGTAATTTCGTCGGAGCGGTAAGGTAGTTAAATTCAACACCTTCCTCTTGTGCTTGTTGGATTTCCTCTTTATGCGCTGGCATCTCCTTAATTGACCTGCGGTACAGGACGGTGACCTCCCCACCCAGTCGTCGTGCAGTACGTGCCGAATCCATCGCGACATTTCCGCCACCGATGACCAAGATAGTCTTCCCCTTGAAGTAATCAGGAGCAATCATGTTCCTGTTGAGTTGTTTAAGATATTCTACTCCTTCTAAAACACAGGTGTCTGTCCCTGTGCAACATTCAATACCTGCAGTACGGGTCTTATGGGCTCCAATTGCAAGGAGGATTGCTTTGAATCCTTGTTTTTTCAGATCAGCAACTGAGAAATCTCTTCCAAGTTTCTGATTGTTTTTTATTTCTATTTGTGCTTGTTCACAGAGTGGGTCGACCTCTTTGTGCAGATATTCCTTGGGTAAACGGTAGTCAGGAACTCCATAGTGAAGCATACCACCACTGTATTTCTCAGCCTCGAAGATTACTGGTTGATACCCCTTTTTTGAAAGGTCAAAGGCTGCGGTTAACCCGGTAGGACCAGCGCCGATGATGGCGACTTTCTGACCGTTTCCCCTCTTGGTTTCGGTTATTTCTTTGGAATGCTGTTTTTCTGTTTTTATTTTATTGTATTCTATAAGTAACTCAGGATGATCATAGATATAATCTGCGATAAATCGTCTGATACGGCAAATGGAGATTGGTTCATCGATGTCTTTCCTGTTGCAGTCTGTTTCGCACGGATGATAACAGATGCGACCAAGTGATCCTGGGATTGGGATGGTTTCTTTGATGAGTTCGAACGCTTCGGCGAATTTCTCTTGGGCAGCGAGTGCGACGAACCCATGAGCGTTCAGCCCTGCCGGACAGGCTATCCTGCAGGGGGATGTACCTTCGTTTTTCGTTATCGCGAAGATGTTTGGTATCGCCTGTGGGAAGGGTTGATAAATTGCTTTATGTGTTGTGAGTCCTTCATCGAACTCAGAGCGCATGGATACAGGGCAGTGCAGGACGCAATCTCCACACCCGTTACATTTTGCAAGGTCAACAAAACGAGGATATTTTTTTACAGTGACATGGAAGCTACCGACTTCCCCTGCGACATCGGTGACTTCAGCGTTAGTACTAATACTGATATTCTGATGTCGTCCGGTATAAACGAGTTTTGGGGCGAGGATGCACATCGCACAGTCATTTGTTGGGAATGTTTTATCAAGCTGTGTCATCGTTCCACCGATGGATAACCCGCGGTCTACGATGTACACCTTGAAACCAGCATCGGCGAGATCAAGGGCTGATTGGATGCCGGAGATGCCTCCGCCGATGACCAGGACTGATCCATGTTTATGGGCAGGGGTGACCTGATGTTT
>Ga0105100_10001614_pt1 | contig 13165 bp, 11 predicted proteins | sample PPLLak12cMay2015_2_FD_87033 | JGI IMG/M metagenome (GOLD analysis project Ga0105100, IMG submission 87033) | Freshwater sediment microbial communities from Prairie Pothole Lake near Jamestown, North Dakota, USA - PPLs Lake P8 Core (1) Depth... | ecosystem: Environmental > Aquatic > Freshwater >... | reverse complement strand
TGCGCCGCGGCAGGAAGCCCGGCACAGGCCTATCGATTTGGCTGGTACGGGATCGTGCGCGGCTCCATTCTTGCATGCCCGCCGTTGCCGCGGCCTTGGTCTTAGGCGCACACTGGATCGCCTGGCCAAAGAAGACCTCCGGCGCCGCGTCTGACCTGACACAGACGCGCGTGCGTGAGGCCGGGATGGCGCACGGACTGGTGGACTACAAGATCTGCTCGGTGGATGAGACCTGGTCGGCATCGCTCTTCCGCGTGCGGGCTGCGTGTCGGTCGCCGAGAAGGGGAGGTACAGGTGACTGAACTCGAATCGCCCGCGTCCGCGAATGCCGAACCGGGCGCACGGGGAATGCTGGAGACCTGGCGGCTGGCGTTGACACGGCCGAACGAAGTGACCTACCAGTCTCTGGCGGAAGATCCACACGCCGGGGTGGGGCGAGCGGCGGCCTGGACGGCCGTGGCCGCGCTGATCACCAGCCTGCTCAGCCTGTTCGGCCAGTGGCTCTATGGGGGCATAGGGCGCGCGCTGGCTCTGATGCAAGAGACCGCCCCCTCCGCCGACCTGACGGCCTTCTCCTCCGCCGGCCTAGCGATGGTCCTTTGCCTGGCGCCCTTCGCCGTGGTCGGCTCCGTGCTGGGCCAATTGCTCTATGCCGGCGCACTGCAGTTCATCGCCGGGGCGTTCGGGGGGGAAGGGACCTTCGGTAAGCTGGCCTACACGCTGGCGGCTTACGGCGCGCCGCTGTCGATCGTCGGCGGGCTGGCCTCATTGATCCCGATGGCCGGCCTGTGTCTGGCGCTGCCTCTGGGAATCTACGGTCTGGCGCTGGGTCTGCTGTCCATCAAAGTGGTCAACCGGTTCAGCTGGGGACGCGCCGTCGCAAGCCTGGGGCTGCTGTGGATGATCGTGGTCGTGGTCTCCCTCGTCCTGGGCCTGCTGCTCGTGCGGGCGCTCCCCCCGGAGTACCTGCAGGGCTGGCCGTCGGGCTGACCTGAGCCGGCGGGGAGTGTGAGCAGACGGCTATTGTCCCACCCGAACTCGCGGCTAGAATCAAGGTGATAGGCCGCGCCGCGGATCGTCGGCGCAGAGGGTTCGACAAAGAAGATGGCGGAACCTCAAGTACTTGTCGTGGATGATGACCCGGGCATCCTGGATCTGGTGGTCCGCCGCCTGGAGCGGCGGGGCCTGCACCCGGATTCGGCGCCCGACGGGCCGACCGCCGTCGAGATGCTCAAGGAGAAGTCCTACGATCTGGTCGTGACGGACATCTACATGCCCGGCGGGCTGACCGGCCTGGATATCCTGCGCAAGGTCAAGGAGATCGACGCTCACGTGCAGGTTATCGTCGTGACCGCTGCGGCCGCGCTGGACAACGCCGTCGACGCCCTAAACCAGGGCGCCTTCAGCTACCTGATCAAGCCCTTCGACCACTTGAGCGTCATCGACAATTCCGTCACCCGGGCTCTGGACTACCGCCGTCTGATTCTGGACAATCAGCGCATGGCGGAAATCCAACGCCGACGCGGTGACCTCCTTGATGCGGAGGTGACCGACCGGATTCAGCTGATGCGGCGCAAGCAGCAGGACACGGCCGAGATGCTGGCCCGGCTGCCGGTCGGGTTGATCGTGGCGGACGCCGAAGGCAAGCTGCTGCTGACCAATGCGGTCGCGGAAGAATGGATGAAGCGCCGGGCGAAGAACGGCAAACAGCCGCTTCAAGAGTATCTGGACCGCCTGATCCCGCCGACATACTCGACGACCACCGAGCTGCCGCTGGACGAGGTGAATCTGCGCATCACGGCCCAGCCGCTTCCGCCGCTGCAGGGGAAGCTGCGCACGCTGATCGTCGTGCAAGAACACGAGACTGCGCCGGCAGCGGGGGCCGGGGGAACCGGGGGAGCTGTCTCGATGGCTGCCCGCCTCAAGCCGGCCATCGACTGGCTGGCGGAACGGCCGCTCCCGGCAGAAGAGGGCAATGTGGTGCGCGGCCTGCAGATGCAGCTGCTGGCGCTGGAGCGGCTCCAGGACGCCGAGGGCGGGCCCCCGGCGCTTCCGCCGCCGAGGTTCGATCCCGACGCTCGCCGCGCGCCGCCGGTCAGGACGCGCGCCCTGGAGGGAGACGAACTCGGTGCAGTTCGGTCGCAGCCGCCGGTCGCCACGCCGATCGTCCTGACGCAGCAAGGCCTCGAAGCGCGCGACAGCGTCCCCGCTGCCGCCGAAGGCAGGCGCGCGCCCGATGAGGCGCCGGCCCCCAAGGCGACGCCGCCTAGGGGCGGGATGTTGAAGAAGGGGCTCGCTCGCAAAGCGGGCGCCAAGCCCGGCGGGGCTTCGGGCAAGCCTTGAACCGAGAAGCTCCCGGAGCCTGTATGGTCCGGGAGCTTCATTTTCGGCCGATCGAAGTCAGGATCCCCGTTCTACAACCAGTCCCGTCGATAGAACACCACGACCACCAGGACCGCCAGCAGCGTTGCACTCCCCATCACGAGCCAGAACGCCTGCGGGTGATCGTGCAGCGGCAGCGTCAGATTCATGCCGTAGACGCTGGCGATCAGTGTCGGCAGCGCCAGGATGATCGTCACCGAAGCCAGGAACTTCATGACCACGTTCAGGTTGTTGGAGATGATCGAGGCGAAAGCGTCCATCATCTGGCTCAGGATCCCGCTGGAGATGCTCGTCATCTCGATCGCCTGATCGATCTCGGTCATGACGTCGTCCAGGAGATCCTCATCTTCCGGGTACATCTGGAAGATGCTGCCGCGCTGCAGGCGCCCCATCATCAGCTGGTTTGCCTTGAGAGCGGTCGTGAAATAGGTCAGGCTCTTCTGATACTTGAGCAGCTCGAGCACTTCCCGGTTGCGGAGTGACATCTGGAGCTGGTCTTCGAGGCCTTCCACATGCCGATCGATCTCGCGCAGGTGCGTCAGGAAACGCTTGGCCGCGGCCAGGAACAGGAGCAGGAAGAAGCGGCTGCGCTTGGTGGTGCTCGGGCCGCGGCCGCGGCCGGCGGCGACCTCGTCCAGGAGGCCGGTGTCGATCCTGGCCACCGTCACGATCACGCGCTCGGTCAGGACGATGCCCAGCGGCATCGTCGAGTAGGGGATGTCGGAGGCGGGTCCTTCATAGTGCGGGACGCGCAGGACGATCAGCAGCGCGCCATTCTCTTTCTCGACGCGCGCGGTCTCGTCCAGGTCGAGGGGCGAGGTCAGGAAATCGGTTGGGATTCCGAAATGCTGCGCGATCTGTGCGGTCTCTTCGATGCCCGGGTTCAGAAGCCGAACCCAGCTGCCGTCGGCCAACTCCTGGATCCGCTCCAGACCGCTCTCAGTGCTCTTCAGGATCGTGATCATCGGACTCCCTCCCCGGCCCCGGAGCAGGGCCGGCGGGCTGATCGCGGCGGCGCAGCGGTTGGGCCCGGTGCCTGACTACTGGTAGGTGCGGGGGAGGCAGCGTGTGAGCATGCGCAGACAGCGGCCGGGAGCGGGCCCCAGCCACGTGAGCCGGTAGGCGTTCAGCCACGGTCGCATGCATGTGGGCGTGCGGTATCTGAAGGAAGCCATGGCAGGCGGCGCTCCTTCCTACGGAGGGTGGCGATGGTCGCTGCCGTGGGCAGCGCCTCGCCGAGCGCCCGCCTTGCGCGGGGACTAGTCGCGAGGACAGCCTGCCGTCGGGCAGTCGGCCTGACGCGTCCGCAGGCGCGTCAGGCAAAGACGGTGACTGGGACCTTCATCCATCAACTGTTCGCGGGACCCCGTGAGAAGCGGTCCATCCTTGCACGGCACATTGTAGTCCTGTTTGCGGGGCGCAAGACCTTACAGTCGACGTACCGGGCGGACGATGCATGGGCGGAAGGCAGGCAGGGAGCTAGGGGAATGCGCCGGACCACACGTCGGGTGAGGTCGGCGCAGGCGGGGCCGAGAGACCGGCCAGGGCTTCCTCGGGCACCCAGCCAGCCGTCAGCCCAAACGCGACGCGCCACCAGTATGAACCCTTGGCGAATACCCCGTTCAGGCGGCTGAGCGGCGGGGCGATGCGCCCGTAGATCCCGGCCGGGAGCGCGGCCAGCTCCCCGAAATTGGTCCCCGGCCCGAGCCGCAAAGCGACGGGCCGCGTGACGGACACCAGATCGCTTGGCTGATACGCGGAAGACAACGTGGCCGCCTCGTGGGCGACCATCATCATGCCATTGGCCACCCGGCGCTCGGAGCCGTCCGATGGCCGGTTGGTGACCGCGCCGTTGACCCACATCGTCGAGGAGCCGCCTCCGTCCTGGTTGATGCCCCAGCGTGCTCCCAGCGTGTCGCGGCAGAAAGCTCCCAGCCCCTCGAGCGTCATGCCCAGGCTCCAAGAGGGCTGCCGCCCATCGACGATGACGAAGTACACCGCCTCGTCGTTGAAGCACAGCGCGGTGCGCGGGTCCTGAATGTCCGCCCCCGATTGGTCGGTGGTGCGGATCTCACCGTCGTGTAAAAAAACGAAGCCGCCGCCCAGGCTGGCGGAGGTCTTGACCCAATCCGGGTTCCCGCCTCCGTTGCAGCCCGGGCCCAGATCGACCAACTCCTGTGACAGGCCGATCCGCTCACCAATCCCGACATTCTCGAGCATGACGGCTCGCGCCGGACCGCTCACCGACAGGACGACGTGATCGAAGGGAATGGGATACGGGCCGCCGCCCTGGCGAACGGCCCGGACTATCCCGATCACCGTGCGCGGCGGCGGGATGATCAGCGCCGGGCGGGTCATCTCAATCAGGACCTCGAGGTGTCTCGAATCGCCCGGAGTCTCCCCGCCGTACTCGGGCGTGTATAGGACCACCTGCGCGCCTTCCGGCCGGAAGTTGAGGCCGTCGATGTGCTGGACGACACCGGACGACAGGTGCGTGAGGAACTGCTTGTCGGGCGGCAGGTAGACGCATTCCCCGATCTGCGCCTGGCGGTCCATGGTCCACCCGAAGCTGACCATGCCCACCGGGTTGCCGACCCAGCCGCGAGTGCTCCCTGCCTGGACCTGGCCGCCATCCGGAATGCCCGTCTCGGCGTTGAAGAAGCCGCCATTGATCGCCACCACCACGCGGTTTCGGCCGCCCCAGCTCCCGTCCCACGTGTTGACGGCCTCATGGTAGCGGCTGGCCATCTCGCTGACCGTCTCCGTGAAGCGCGGCGCGGGGCCGAACGGGTACATGGTGTCGATGGTGGCCGAGTCGACCGCACGGTCCAGTCGGGCAACGAACGCCCGGACCGGCCCGGGGAACACGAAGGCCCGATAGGCGATTCCGTCGGCCAGCGGCTGCCAACCGTCCAAGGGCAGCTGCAGTGGCGCGAACGCCAGTCCCAAGACCGCAAGTACGCTGACGGCTCTCAGTACGTGTCGTCTCATCCGATTCCGGGGCCGGGCCGCCATCGGGCGGTCCAGGGCCAGGCGATTGTACCATCGCGGGCCGGCAGCCTCGCGCACTGCTTCGTTCACCAAACATTAACCCGGGATTCCCCGGGGATTCATCCGCGAAGCGTATGTTGAACAGTCGGGGCCGATGCCGAGGCCTCCCCGTCTCGGGCCACAACGCGGGAAGCGCCCGAGCCAAGAGATCGAAGCCGGGTGGCTCGCTGTGGTAGAGTCACGGTCGGCTATGGAGGCAGTGAAGTCGATGTCGCTCAACGCTTGGCTCCCGTTCGTGTCTTCTGCCGTCATGATCGTATTCACGCTATCCGTGCTGGAGCGCTACTGGGTGCGCCGGAAGGCGCACTTCCTCTTCTGGAGCATCGGGCTGGCGATGTTCGCGGTGGGGAGCTTCGCCGAAGCCTACTTCCCGGTCCTGGGCTGGAACACGACGGTCTTCTACGGATGGTACCTGTGCGGTGCAGCGCTTAACGCCGCCTGGATCGGGCACGGGACGCTGCTCCTTCTGGTCCGGCGCCGCTGGGTGCATGTGCTCACGGCGCTGCTGGTCGTCGGCAGCCTGGCCACCGCGCTGTTGATGCTGCGCACGCTCCCGCTCATGGACATCTCGTCCTTCGACCGACTGCGGCCGATCAGTGAGCAGTATCGAAACATCATGCCGGCGATCCAGGACGGCGGGCAGGTTCGGCTCACAACTCCGTTCTTCAACGTCTACGGATTGATCACCCTGGTCGGCGGAGCGCTGTGGTCGGGCTGGCTCTTCCTACGAAAGCGGGTTTTGCCCAACCGCGTCATCGGCAACGTGCTGATCGCGACGGGGGCATTGGCGGTCGCCTCTGCCAGCATGCTGACCCGTCTCGGGCATGGGCAGTATCTCTACCTGGGTGAGCTTGTGGCGGCGGTGCTGATGTACGCCGGCTTCCTTGCGGCAGCCGCGCCGGCCACGCAGTCCGAGGGGGCTCGCCAGGTTGGACCGGTGACAACGGCCTGACCGGGCCGACACTCACCCCACGCGATCGGACCGCGGGCGCCGACAAGGCGCCCGCGGTTATTGTCGAGAGCGTCTCATCCGCCGGGCAGGTTGAATAGGCCGGCATTCGGGGTCGCAGGCTGCGCATAGCCACCTAGAATGCAGTGGGAGCGGAGGGCCGCCGGCGGCGCCGCAGGAGCCTCACCAGCAACCGCCACGGCGCCTGCGCAGATCGGTGGAGGGCATCTGGGACCGAAGGGTTGGCGCGGGCCTGAGCGGACGAGTCTATGATTCGGGTGGCAGCTCGGAGGCGACCCAGCGCCGGCCCTTCAGACCGATGAGCAGCTTGGCCCTAGGGAGAGAACCGCGATGGATCCGATTGTCACCCGTTGTGGGTACCGCTGCGATCTCTGCCTCGCGTACCGGCCGAATGTCGAGCAGAATTCGGAGAACTCGCAGATCCTGAGTGACGGGTGGTTCCGCTACTTCGGGTTCCGAATCCCTGCTTCGGCGGTGATCTGCGATGGCTGCATGTCGGAGGATCCGCAGCTGGTGGATCGATCCTGTCCTGTTCGACCCTGTGTGATCGCCAAAGGACTGGAGAACTGCGCCGGGTGTTCGGACTACATTTGCGATCGGCTGACCGAGCGGCTGGTGGTGTATGAGGACCTCGCGCTGCGGTTCGGGGAGGTCATCCCGCCGGATGATCGGCGGCGCTTCATCGAGCCGTATGAAAACCGCACGCGGCTGGAGGCCCTGCGTAGCATCAAAACGCGACGCACCGGCGCGGCAAGCCGCTGACACGGGCGGGCCGCGATTGCTGGAATTCTGGAGTAGCGAGGCGGGCGGCCGCCCCTGGCGGCCTCTTGCGTCCGATGGCTTGAAGGAGGTCTGACCCGCATGATCACTGTCAGCGCCATGGCCGGCGCTTTCGCCCGGAACGTCGAGGTGGTGAAGATGCAGGCCGCCGGACTGACCCACGCGGACAGTCTGGCCGGCCTTCCTTTCCGCGGCAACTGCCTGAACTGGGTCATCGGCCACCTGGTCACCAACCGCAACAACGTTCTGAAGTTGCTGGGCGCCGAGGACCTCATCGACCCTTCCGTAGCCAGATACGAGCGCGATTCCGAACCCATCCCTGCCGACGGCGCCGGTGCTCTGCCGCTGGAGGAGCTGTTGGAGAAGCTCGATCAGTCGCAGGCTTACATCGCCCGACTGCTGGGTTCGGCCGATCCGTCCAGCTTCCAGGTTCAAGTGGCGTTCTTCGGGCGCCGCTCGATGCCCGTCGGCGAGTGGCTGCTGTTCTTCTTGTTCCACGACTCGTATCATGTCGGCCAGACGGAAATCCTGCGCCAGGCAGCGGGCAAAGACGACAAGATCATCTAGTTCGGGTATGATTCGCCCGCCGGCCGCGCGATGCCCGGATGGATCCAAGGAGGAGCAGCAGTGCCGCGCCGGGCGGTCTTCCTGACCTCAGACGGTCTTTGGGCGCACGAGCATGGTGGCGATCATGTCCTGCGCGCCGAGCGCCTGCGACGCACCGTTGAACTGCTCCAGGCGTATGGCGCCTTCGATGCGCCCGGCGTGCGCGTGGTCGAGCCGCGGCCGGCGCAGGTCTCCGAGCTGGCATTCTTCCACACTCCCGAGTACATCGAGATCGTGCGGCGCCTGAGCGGAGGCGAACAGGGCCTGACATACTGGAACTACGGATTCGGGCCGGGCGATAATCCGGTCTTCTCCGGCATGTACGAGAGCGAGGGCCTCAAGGTGGGCAGCGCCCTGCTCGGCGCCGAGATGCTCGTGAATGGGGAGTGCGAAGTCGCCTTCAGCTTCGGCGGGGGTTTGCACCACGCCGGACCGGCCGAGGCCTCCGGGTTCTGCGTCTTCAACGACGCTGCGGTGGTCTTGCGCTGGCTTCGGGCGCAGGGGTACCGGGTGGCCTACATCGACATCGACGTCCACCACGGCGACGGCGTCCAGTGGGCGTTTTTCGACAGCGATCGCGTCCTGACAATCTCTCTGCACCAAGACGGCCGGACGCTCTTCCCCGGTACGGGATCCGTGGGCGAGGTCGGCCGGGAGCACGGCGTGGGCTACTGTGTCAATGTGCCGCTGCCTCGCCTGACCGACGACCAGGCGTACCTGTATGCGTTCGAGTCGGTCGTGCCGCCGCTGGTGGAACGATTCGGCCCCGACCTGCTGGTCACCCAGCTGGGCGTGGATACCCACTACCTCGATCCGCTCGCCGATCTGGCGCTGACGACGGCCGGACACCAGGCGCTTTTCGAGCGGCTGGGCAGGCTGGGCCCGCGCTGGCTGGCCCTCGGCGGGGGCGGATACAACCTCGACGTTGTGCCGCGCAGTTGGACGCTGGCCTTCGGTGTCATGTCGGGGCAGGAGTTCGCCGACAAGATCCCCGGCCCGTATCACGCCCGCTACGGTACGGAGTGGTTGCATGACCAGGGCGGCCCGGTCGTCGACGACCAGAACCGTCAGGTGGTCCACCGGCGGGTGCGCTCCGTCGTCGCCTCTGTGCGCGAGCGGCATCAGATCGAGTGAGGCAAGCGGGCGCGTGAGGCGGGAGAGTCGGCGCGCCCATGCGCCCAGTGGGAGGCCCCGGCTGGTGCCCCGAGGTCGAGCCGCTAAGGTGCCGGGCTGATGGACGTCAGGTTTCCGGAACCATCCACCTCGATTTCCCAGGTGCTGCCGATCGCAAACATGGAGAACTCATCGGCATCCTGCGCCTGGTACTCGTACCGCCCGTCGTCTGTGGCAAAGACCACAGTGAATTGCTCTTCGGCCTGGCCCTGGCGCTGGCCGCCGGCCAGACTGGCGCTCGGCCAGTAGGGGTTCAGGTCGTATCCGGAGGCGGACAGCGTGTCGACGACCTGCCAATCCTCGACCAGGTACTCGCACCAATCGTCGTAGACCTCATACACGCAGTCCTGGACAACCTCGCCATAGCCCCCGCCGGTGTCCACAGTGTAGGGCGTCCCGCAGACTTCGACGGAATTGGCGACCGGCTGGTCGCTCGTGCCGCGGTACTCATTGCGGCAGTCGCCCAGTTGCGCACCGCCGGGGATGTTCTCGTACCAGTCTTCGGCTTCGACGAGGCCGAGGGTTTCGACCGCCACCGACCGGCTCCAGTACACGTCCTGGACGACGGCCGAGGCCGTCTGCGTTCCCCCGCCCCGCATCAAGAAGAGCCCTACGATCAGGCAGCCGATCAGGATCAAGGCGCCCAGCCCGAGAAGCAGGGCCCGCGAGCGGCAGGCCGGGGGGGCGGGTGCCGCGGCTTTGGCTGAGGCCTCGACCTTCTGGGCCGCCTCAGCCGTCAAGGCCGCGCCGCAGTTCCCACAGCGCTGTGCCGTGCCCGGGTTCTCCGTCCCGCAGGATGGACACCTCACCGGGCTGGCCGGCCCCGTTCGAAGGGCGCCCACGATCTGCCCGGCCCGCCGGACCTGACCGCCTTCCAGCTTGCCGCCGCAGGCCCCGCAGAACTTGGCCGTGCCGGCGTTGCGCGCCGCACAGAAGGGGCAATGGATGTCGGGGCCGGCCTTGGCCAGGGCGATCTCGGCCGGATCGGTCAGGAGCTTCTCCTCCGGCGCCTGGGTGAACTGAACTTCCGCCGGCTGAGGGCCGCCGCAGCCGTTGCAGAACTTCTGCGGGCCGGGATTGCGCGTCGCGCAACGAGGGCAGGCCCACTCCAGCTTGACATGCCCGAGCGTCTTCTTCGCCATGACAGCCTCATCCAATGGGATAGGTCACAGTGCCTTAGGATACCGTCGTTGAACGCCTGCGACAACCCGTGCGACACAACCGGCAAGTGCCTCGGCTCCTCATGATCTGCAAAGGCGGCGCACCGCTCAGGCGCGCAGGCGCATGCCCCGGCCGCATTCGCTGGCCCCCCGCGGCGGATTCGAGCTACCGGTCCGCCCGAGGCAGCAGCACCCGGAAGGTCGTCCCCTCCCCGGGCGTGCTCTCGACGGACACCGTCCCCGCGTGGGCTTCGACGATCTCGCGGACGATGGACAATCCCAATCCCGAACCGGGGACATTCAGCTGACTGGATTGCGAGCCTCGGTAGAAGCGGTCGAATATGTGAGGCAGATCGTCCGGCCCGATACCCAGCCCGGTGTCGGACACCTCCAGGCAGGCCCGGTCTTCCGTCAAGGAGGTCGAGATGGAGACCGTGCCTTCGACCGTGTAGCTGAGCGCGTTGGCCAGCAAGTGGGTGATCACCTGTGCCAGCTGGATGCGGTCGCCCATGGCCATGCAACTCTCGCCTTGCAGCTGTGCGATGACTTTGAGGCCCTGGCGGGCCGATCCCGCTTGCTGTGCATCCACGACCGGCCGAATGAGCGCGTTCAGGTCGACAGGTTCGGGGGAGAAGTCCTCCTTCTCCTGGGCCAGACGGCTCCAGCCGAGGATATCCTCGATCAGCCGGCCGAGTCGGTCGACCTGCTCGCGCAGTACACTCAGATACTCGGCCTGCTTCTCCGACTTGCCGCGTTCCAGCAGGCTCAGGTACAGGCCCAGATTCGTGACCGGCGTGCGCAGCTCGTGGGAGACGTCGGTGACGAACTTGGTTTTGAGACGATCGAGTTCCTGAAGCCGGCTGTAGGCGTCGGCCAGTTCCCGAGTCCGCTCGGCCACGCGCCCTTCAAGCTCGGCATTCAGGGCCACCAACGCCAGGTCGGCACGCTTGCGCTCCGTCACATCGGTCATCACCCCGCGCAAGCCGGTGAACTGGGAGCCTTCCATGATCGGGCGGCCGGTGACGCGGACCCAACGGATCTGACGGGCCTTGTCCTGGATGCGCAGATCGATGGACGCGGGGAGGCCCTGGCTCAGTCGGGCCAGGCTCTCGTTGACCAGCGGTGCATCCTCGGCGTAGGCCAATTCCTGGAGGCTGCGGCCCAGCAGTTCCACCGGTCTCCAGCCGCTCTGCTTCTCGACGACGGGGCTGACGTAGGTCAGGCTCCCGCGTTCGTCCGTGGAGAAGATCACCTCATCGATTTCCTCGACCAGCCGCCGGTAGCGCTCCTCCGAAGCCCGCACCGCCTGCTCGGCATGCTTGCGCTCGGTGATGTCCACGTCCAGCCCCAGGACGCCCAAGACGCGCGAGCCGTCCGACACCGGTGCCACCAGACTGTCGAAGACTCGCGGCTTGCCCTGGACAGTGTAGGCGATCTCGCCGCGCACGCTCTCCCCGCTGAGAGCGCGGCGGCGGTTGTCATCCCAGAGGGTGCGTGCCCAATCCGGGACGTCCAGGTCTTCAGGGGTACGGCCGATCAGGTCCCCCCACAGATCGGCAGAGACCGGGTTCTGCATGACGTAGCGCCCTTCCGTGTCCCACATGTAGAACGGAAAGGGGAGATTACGCAGGGCTGCGTGCAAACGCGCCTCGCTTTCGCGCAGGGCAGCCTGTGCCTCGTGGAGACCAGTCATGTCTCGCGCGATCAAGGTCAGGCGCGTGATCTGGCCGTCCTGGACCACCGGTCCGATCCGAGCATCGAACCAACGCTGGCTTCCATCGGGCAGCAGCGCGGCGCCGCTGGCGTTGGCTGGCTCTCCTCTGGCGAGCGCCGCCTGCAGGAGCTGGCGCATCATCGAAGCGCCCTGGCTCTCCGGCAGGGCGTGGACATTGCGTCCCATCAGGTCTGGCTGGGCTACCCCGACCACCCGCGTCGCCTCTTCGTTGACGAATTCGATCGTCCCGTCGGGCAGGAGACTCAGGATGGCATCCGGAGCGTTGGCGACCAGGGAGCGCCAGCGCGCTTCGGACGCCTTCAGCACCTTCGACTGTGCCTCAATTTGCGAATTGACCACGGCCATTTCGCGTTGGCTGCGTTCGGCCGCGGCCAGCGCCTCGTTCAGGTCCGTGGCGATCAGATGGACCGAGATCGCCGTCAGGCCCAGGATGGTTGCCACGAAGAGCGGATCGGCGACATCGGTCCGAATGCCGTATGGAGTGGCGATCAGGCCGTTCATCTCGGCGAAGGCGACGCCGCCGATGGCGGCGATGACCAGCAGTGTGAGCAAGACGAAGGCGCGGCGCCTAAGGAAGTGCGCGCCGGCAAACAGCACGATCGGGTAGGCGAGGGCGGCATTGTCGTGGATGCCGCCGCCCAGGAGCAGGATGATCGTCAATGCCGCCGTCAGGTTCAACACCAGCAGGAAGCCCGCCTGGCGAATCCGGCCTCGCCTGAACAGCGCCAGCGAGACAAGGTTGACCAGGCCGCCTGCGCCAACGCTCAGCAGGATGCCAGTGTCACCAACACAGGCGCTGATGGCGACCACGAGAATCGCGGCAATCTGGAAGCTGATCAGAAGGACGTTCAGGACCCGCGCCACGCGGGCTTCTTCGGGGTCTTCGCAGCGCGGGGCCGCGAACAGGGCGTGCAATCGGCTCAGCATCGGGGGAGCTCCTGGCGGGATACCCGCTCGGCGGCCCCCCTGGCCGGCCGCATCGGGCTGAGCCTGGATTGTACTTCCTTCGCACGGCGGCGTGCGGAGGCTGGCCGCCGGGGGTACAATCGGGGCGCTCTGCGTCCCAAGACCAGCCCCGGGGGGTTGCGATGCCACTCGAACCGGAAAAACGGGAGCGGCTGCAGGCGTGGATCGGCTCCAAAGTCGTTCGACGGCACTGCCCGGCTTGCGAGCACGCCGTCGACTGGGACGTCGCCGACATGCTCGAATTGAGCCTGGCGCCGTGCGATGAGGCCGGCGGCATCGCCGTCCCGGTCGTTCCAATCGTTTGTACCAATTGCGGATACGTCACGATCTTCTCGGCCCAGC
>Ga0105100_10001611_pt1 | contig 13178 bp, 12 predicted proteins | sample PPLLak12cMay2015_2_FD_87033 | JGI IMG/M metagenome (GOLD analysis project Ga0105100, IMG submission 87033) | Freshwater sediment microbial communities from Prairie Pothole Lake near Jamestown, North Dakota, USA - PPLs Lake P8 Core (1) Depth... | ecosystem: Environmental > Aquatic > Freshwater >... | reverse complement strand
GGGCTCGAGACGGGTGATCCGGCGGCGTTCAAGACCTTCGACGAGCTCTTCGAGGCCTTCCGGAAGCAGATCCGCCACTTCGTCGACATCAAGGTCCGGGGCAGCAACGTCATCGAGGCCCTGTACGCCAAGTACCTCCCGGCGCCCTTCCTGTCGGTCCTCGTCGGCGACTGCGTCAATAACGGCAAGGACTACCACGCCGGCGGCGCCCGCTACAACTCGAACTACATCCAGGGCGTCGGCGTCGGGACGATCACCGACGTCCTCAGCGCCATCCGCTGGAACGTCTACGACAACGGCCACTTCACGATGACGGAGCTTCTCGCGGCGCTGAAGGACAATTTCGCCGGACACGAAGCGCTCCGTCAGCGCGTGCTCAACCGGACCCCGAAATTCGGCAACGACGACGATTATGCCGACGGCCTGATGCAGCGCGTCTTCGAGGCCTACTTCGAAGCCGTCGACGGCCGACCGACGCCGCGCGGCGGATCGTACCGGATCAATCTCCTCCCCACCACCTCTCACATCTATTTCGGCAAGATGACCGGGGCCACGGCCGACGGGCGCCTGGCCGGCGACGCCGTCTCCGAAGGCGTTTCCCCCGTCCAAGGCGCCGACCGCAAGGGCCCCACGGCCGTCATCAAGTCACTGGGCAAGATGGACCACATCCGGACGGGCGGCACGCTCCTCAACCAGAAGTTCACGCCCCAGCTCCTCGCCGACGACACAGGGCTCGCCGGGCTCAAGGACCTCGTCCGGTCCTACTTCCGGCTGATGGGCCACCACATCCAGTTCAACGTCGTGACGGCCGATCTCCTGCGCACGGCCCAAGCCCAGCCGGACAAGTACCGCGACCTCATCGTCCGGGTCGCGGGCTACAGCGACTACTTCGTCGACTGCAGCACCGAGCTCCAGAACGAGATCATCCACCGCACCGAGCACCAGGAGCTTTAGGGGCTACTTTTTCAGCTTCGCGTCGAGGCTGATCTTGACGCCCGCCAAGGCCTGAGAGACAGGGCAGTTGACCTTGGCGTCGTCGGCGACCTTTATGAAATCCTCCTCCGATATGCCGGGAACGTCCGCCACGGTGTGCAGGGCACTGGATGTGATCTTGAACCCCTGACCCGCGGGCTCGATCGTAACCCCGGCGGTCGTTTCGATCCTCTTCGGCGGCGTTTTATTCAGGCCCAGCGCCAGGGCCAGGGCCATGGAGAAGCAGCCGGCATGGGCCGCCCCGATGAGCTCCTCGGGATTCGTCCCCTTTCCGCTCTCGAATCGCGAGCCGGCGGAATAGGACCCTTCGAAAAGACCGCTTTCCACTTTGACGGAACCCTTTCCCTCGCGGAAAGGACCTTCCCAGACGGCAAATCCTTTGCGGACGGGCATGTTCTTCACCTCCGGGATCACTTCCGCAAATTACGTGCCAGACCGCCCGGTTGGATCGTCCCTGACCGGGCGCCGGATGGCCATCTCCCGCCTGGCCGGTCGTCCCCCCTTTTGGGACTCCGTCCCGCCTGACAAGACCCGGCGGCTGCAGCAGGAGAGGCCCAGCCCTGACGGTTTCCGGGTTCCCAGGGGGCGGGAACTCCCTTCTCGAATGGCACGAATCTTGCCAATAAGATCGGCGGCGGCAGGGTGCCGCCGGCTCCGATCGATACTCGAGGAGGGTATGATGAAACTGTCACGCTTCCTTCTGCTGGCGGTTGTGATCACAGGCGTCAACATCCTTTTGATCCAGGCGCTCCCGTCGGTCGTCGGGGGCCAGGAGATGTCCGCCCAGGACAAGAAGATGATGGAACAGATGATGAAATACGGCACGCCCGACAACAACCACGAGCTGCTCAAGAAATACGTCGGCGACTGGGACGTCGACATCTCGACCTGGCAGGACCCCATGGCCGAGCCCCAGAGGAGCAAGGGTTCCATGAAGAATGCGCTCATCCTCGACGGCCGTTACGTGAAATGCAGTTTCGAGGGGATGATGGGCGGGATGAAGTTCCAGGGGCTGGAGATCATCGGCTACGACCTGTTCAAGAAGATATACACGACGTTCTGGATCGACAGCATGACCACGTCGTTCATGGTCACGACCGGAACGCTCGACACGGCCGGCAATGTCCTGACCGAGACCGGCATGTCCCCCGACCCCATGACGGACGGGAAGGCGATGCAGAAGTTCAAGAACGTCACGACCTTCATCAGTGACGGGAAATACAAGTTCGAGATGTTCATGGTCATGCCCGACGGCAAGGAAACGAAGGGCATGGAGTTGGTCTGTACCCGCAAAATGTGAGGGGTGATAGGGGATAGACGGCCGGCCCCGGGGATTCGTCCCGGACCCTGGGACCGGCCGCCCTTTTTCCTTCGCCTCGCCCGCCCGGCCGGATCTTCCCCTCTCCCCGGCATCGCGCGGTTCCCTGCAAACCGCCGGCGATTTGTGATAGAATGACCTCCCGAACGACCCCGGAGGAGACCATGACCGATAAAAAGAAAGTGCTCATCATCGACGACGACCCGGCCATTTGCGAATCCGTCAAGGCCATCCTCGACGGCAGCGGCTTCGATGCGGCCTATGCCCTGAGCGGCAAGGACGGCCTCGAGGCGTTCCGCAAGACGAACCCCGACATCGTCCTCTGCGACATGATGATGGAAGACATCGATTCTGGCGGCCAGATCACGAAGATCATGAAGACCGAGCGCCCGGAGACCCCGGTCTTCCTCCTCAGCACGATCGGCGACGCCACGGCTTCGAACGTCGGCCTCGGCGAGTACGGCTTCAGCGGCGTCTTCCAGAAGCCCGTCAACTTCGACCTGCTGCTGGCCGTCATCGGCCGGTACGCCAAGTAAAGCCCGCGTCCCGCCCCGTCCGGCGACAGCCAGCAACAGGCCCATGAGCGTCTCTCTGGCCGAGCTCTTCCGCCGCGAGAAAGACCCGGAGTCCTTCCGTCGCGCCGTCATCGCCCTGGGGGGCGATTTCCCCTTCGGCAGCGCCGACATGATCGAGCTCGGCACGGCCTACTTCGAACGCTACCCCGACCGGGCCCAGGACCGCAACGCCGCCGAGATCCGGCTGGGCTACGCGGCGGCCCGCGCGGCCCTCATCGAGAAGGCCGTCCTGGCCGTGGACCCGGCCCGTCGTGAGGCCTACCGGACGATGTTCGACGACGTCGTCAAGGTCGGGCCTTCGATCGGAGTCCTTCTCGCCTCCGCCGGCCGGGAAATCCTGCTCGCCGACCACGCCGTCCTAACCGCCGCTCTCGCCGGCCTCAAAGCGACCATCGACGAGATCCCCAGGGGCATGGTCAAAGAGCGGTTTATCGGAGGTATCTCCAATCTCTTCAACATCCTGTACGTCATCGGGATGAAGCTCCGCGGGCCTTTACTTTGAGCCCCCGATTTGGTATCTTAGATTAACAATTTTCCCTTGCGGCTGACGAGCTAGGCTCTCTGTCGAAGCCCCTGAAAAACACATGAGGGGTCTGTGCCTCGTCCGCCGTATATCGGTCCGGTTGCGGCCCGCCGGCCGGGAAGATCCGGGCCATCATGTCTGAGGAGCAAGCGGCATGAGCACTCACACGGGCGTCTGCAATTTCTGCGGAACCGGCTGCGGCCATCTGCTCGAGGTCGGGGACGGCGCCGTCCGCGGCGTTTTCGCCTCGCCGGGACACCCCGTCAGCCGAGGGCGGCTGTGCGTACGCGGCTGGCACATCCACGAGCTCCTGGCGACCGAAGACAGGATCGTCGCGCCCCAGCTCCCCCGCGCGTGCGGCCGGCTCGACGCCGTTTCCTACGAGGAGGCGATCGGCGCCGCCGCCGAGCGGCTGTCCCGCTACTCCGGCGACGAGATCGCTTTCCTGGCCTCGCCGCGCGCCTCGAACGAGGACAACTACCTCATGGCCAAGCTGGCCCGGACGGTTTTCCGCTCCCCGAACATCGGCTTGGCCTCGGATCAGGGGCATGCCGACGCGGCGGACGTCCTCCTCGAAGGCGCGGGGATACCGGCCATGCTCGGGGCCCTGACCGAGATCCGCAAGGCCGGGCTGATCCTCGTCGACGGGGCGGACATCGCCAAGCTCAATCCGATCGTCGGCAGCGAGATCCACTACGCCGCCCGCGGCGGAGCCGGCCTCGTCACCTTGAGTCCCCGGTCGACCCAGATCGCCAAACTCAGCGGCACGCACCTCTGGACGAGGCCCGGGACCCTTCGGCTCGCCCTCGCCGCCGTGGCCAAGGTCCTGGTCGAACATGGCTGGCAGGACGAGTCTTTCCTCCGCGACCGGACCGAGGGTTTTGCGGACTTCGCCCGTTATCTCTCCGGCCTCGATCTCGAGACGCTCACGTCCGCGGCCGGCCTGGCCCCGGCCGAGATCGAGGACCTGGCCCTCCGCCTGTCCCGGGCCCCGAGCGCCATGGCCTTCTTCTCATCGGGCATCTCCGGCCTCGATCGCGCCTCCGTAGCCCTGCTCTTCGACCTCTTCCTCGCGGCCGGAAAGATCGGCCGGGAGGGGAGCGGGGTCAATCCCATCACAGGGATCTGCAACATCGTCGGGAGCTACGACGTGGGCGCTTCGAACCTGTTCCTTCCGGGCCCCCGGCGGGCCGAGGGACCGGCCGCCGGGCGCACGCCGCGGCAGCTCCTGGCCGTCTCCCCGTCGCCGCTCAAAGCCCTGGTCGTGGCCGATCGCGACGAGGAGATCGTCCGGCACGCGGACAAGATCAAGGGCCTGGAATGCGTGGTCTACGTCGGCGCGTACGACAATCCCTTCGTCGATTTCGCCCACATCGTCCTGCCCGCGGCCTCGTCCGCCGAAGCGGACGGCACGTACACGAACGCCGAGCGCCGCATCCAGCTCAACCGCAGGAAGGTCGATCCGCCCGCCGGCGTTCTTCCGGCCTGGCGCATCTACGCCGACATCGCCGCCCGGCTTGGCGCCTCCTGGGCCTACACCTCCTCCGAGAGCGTCATGGGCGAGATCGCCTCCGCTGTGCCCTCCTACGCCGGCGTCACCTATGCCAAGCTCGAGAAGGGGCACGGTCTGCAGTGGCCGTGCGACGCCCGGCACGCGGACGGCACCGTCCGGCTCGACGCCGGGGACGCGGGCCGCAAGCTCCGGTTCGTCGCCGCCGGCTCCGATTTCCCGGTCCCGGCCGCTTCGGCCGACTTCCCCTTCCTCCTCATGGCCGGCAAGGCGACCTATTTCTGGCACCGCAACAACATCATGAAGAAGACCCAGATCCCCAAGCGGGAATACAACGCCCTGCTCCTCCTGTACCCCCGGGGGTTCGTCGAGATCGCCCCGGCCGACGCGAAGACGCTCGGCGTCCGCGATCGCGCCCCCGTCAACGTCGTCGCGGCCGGCGGCTCGATGCGGGTCGCCGTGCGCATCTCCGGGGACGTCAAGCCGGGAACTGTCTATGTGCCCTATTTCATCGAGGATATGGTCCCCGGCTTCCTCAACGCGGCCGGGACCTCGATCGACGAGGACCAGGATTCGACGATACCCGTGCGGATCGAAAAGGTGTGACCATGTACATCCTGCCCAGAAACCAGGTCCCGGCCCTCACCGCCGCCCTTGCCGAAGATTACGATCTCTACGGCCCCGTCCTCCGCCCCGGCGGCGGGGATCCGATGTTCGAACGGGCCGCCGATCCTGCCGCGATCCGGATGGACGCCGCGATCTCCTACAACCCGCCGAAATCCGCGGTGTTCCCCCAGGCCGAGCGGATCCTGTCCTACCGCTACGACCGCGAGAGCCGCGAGGCCGTCCTCGTCCGCGACGACCTCGTCCGGCCCAAGGCCCTGGTCGGGATCCGGGCCTGCGACCTTACGGGGCTCCTCTGCCTCGACCGGTTCTACCTCGGCCAGGAATACGTCGACGAGGTCTACCGCGACCACCGCAAGAAGATGTTCATCGTCGCCAATACCTGCGTCCGTCCGTTCCCCCAGTGCTTCTGCGTCTGCACGGACAGCGGCCCGGCCCCCCGGGAAGGCTTCGACGTCGCCCTGACGGGGGTCGGGGACGACTACCTCTTCGAGACGGGGAGCGAGAAGGGCGAGGCCCTGGCCCGCAAGCTCGGCCTGAAGGAAGCCGGCCCCGACGCGGCCGCCCTCAAGGCGAAGACGGTCGACGAGTCGATCGCCCGTTTCGACGCCGAGGCCACCGAGAACAAGGCCTGGATCTCGCGGGTCATGAACCGCATCACCATGGGCTTCATCGGCAACGACGTCTGGGAGTACATCGGCGACCAGTGCTTCGAGTGCGGGGCCTGCTCGTTCGTCTGCCCGACCTGCTCCTGCTTCAATATCGAGGACGTCAATACCCGTGATGGAATGACCGACCGGATGAGGTCCTGGGACTCCTGTTCCTTCGAAGGCTACACGCGGATGGCCGGCGACCACAATCCCCGCAAGCCCGTCGAGGACCGGAGGAACAAGCGCTTCTTCTGCAAGCTGTCCTTCTCCCAGTCCAAGAAATACCTCCGGCCCGGTTGCGTCGGCTGCGGCCGCTGCGCCCGGGTCTGCCCGGGCGACATCGGCCTGCCCAACGTCGTCACATACATCCGGCGGGAGATCACCAAGGCAGGTGCGAAATGAGCGGATCGAACGCCGGGGCCATCGTCACCGTCCCCGAGATCGCCGTCATCGACGAGGTCCGCGAGGAGATCGAGGACGTCCGGACGTTCTTCTTCTCGTTCGAGAAACCCGAGATCGCCAAGAGCTTCCGGATCAAGTCCGGGCAGTTCGTCATGTGCACGGTCTTCGGGGCCGGCGAGTTCGCCGTTTCCCTGCCGTTCAGCCCCGAGGGCGACCGTCCCCATCTCTCGGTCCGCCAGGTCGGCAAGGTCACCCGGGCCCTGCACGAGCTCAAGGCGGGGGACAAGATCGGCCTCCGCGGCCCCTTCGGCAACGGCTTTCCGTTCGAGGCGATCAGGGGCAAGAACGTCATTTACGTCGCCGGCGGCATCGGGCTCATCCCGCTGCGCTCGTCCATCGTCCATGTCCTCCAGCACCGGCAGGACTTCGGCCGCATTCTGCTCATCTACGGCTCCAAGTCGTCGCAGGAGCTGATGTACCGCGACATGATCGCGAAATGGCAGGCCACCGAGGGCTTCGAGACCTACATTACGATCGACCGGCCCGAGCCGGGCTGGAAGGGCCAGGTCGGCTTCGTCCACACCCTCGTCGGGCCGGCCAAGGTCCCGGTCGAGAACACGATCGCCTTCGTCTGCGGACCGCCGCTCATGTTCAATTCCGTCATCAAGGAGCTCCTGGCCGCCGGGCTCAAGGACGATGCCATCGTCTCGACGCTCGAGCGCCACATGAAATGCGGCATCGGCAAGTGCCAGCACTGCGCCATCGGCCGGACGCTCGTCTGCACGGACGGCCCGGTCTACACCTACCGCCAGATCAAGACCTTGGGGGAGCAGATATGACGGACGCACCGGTCCGCCTCGACGACCTCCTGCGCGAGCCGGCCTGCCTCGTCGGCGTGGGGAATCCCCTGCGCCGCGACGACGGAGTCGGGCCCTGGATCGTCGAGGCCGTCCGCGAGGCCGCCGCCGGGACCGGGCTGGCCCTGGTCGATGCCCAGGATGTCCCCGAGAATTTCGTTCCCACGATCGCCCGCGGCGACGCGCAGAACGTCGTCTTCGTCGACGCCGTGGCCGCCGACGGCCCCCCCGGCACGGTCGTCTTCGGCCTTCTGGCCGATCTCGCCGAAGCGGCGGGCTTCTCCACCCACAAGCTCGCCCTCTCGCTCAGCGGCAAGTTCCTCCAGGCCGCCGGGAAGAAGGCCTACCTGCTCGGCATCGTCGCCGGCGACATCGATTTCGGCGAGGGATTCACGCCCGAGGTCGAACGGGCCGCCGCCTCCGTCCGCGACGCCATCCTCGGCGCGATCGCCGCAAACCGCCCGGAGAACCGCCATGACAGCTGATATCTTCACCCGACTCTTCGCCGGCTTCGCCGTCCTGGCCGTCGCGGCCGTCGTGACGCCTCTGCTGGCCCGGAAGCGGAGGCTCGCCGGCATCGTCAACCTGGCCTTCGTCTCGGTTTCGGCGATCCTGCTGCTCACGGTCGCCTTCGAGGCCGTGTTCGGCCACGGCGCGCACGCCCCGCTGACCCTCAGCCTCGGCCCCATCGCCATCCCCATTCTCGTCGACGGCTTCTCCGGCCTCTTCCTGGCCATCATCGCCTTCATGGCCGTGATGAGTGCCCTCTATTCGATCCGCTACATGGATCATTATCCGGAATACGGCTTGGCCGGCTATTACCTTTGCTACCCCCTGTTCATCCTGGGCATGGCCGCGCTCGTGGCCGTCGACGACCTGGCCGTGGGCTTCACCCTGGCCTGGCAGATCATGACCGTCGCCTCTTTCTTCCTCGTCCGCTTCGAGCACCGGAAGAAGGAGAACGTCCGCAACGCCGCGAAATACCTCGTCCTCATGGAGCTCGCCTGGCTCCTCGTCGTCGCCGGGGCTTTCTTCGTCGACGGGTACAAGTTCGGCGAGCCCCTGGCCGCGACCGCCGCCAAGCTCGTCGCGACGAGCGGCCTGCCGCTCCTCGGCTTCTTCGCCTTCCTCCTCGCCGGCTTCGGCCTGAAGGCCGGCGTCTGGCCTCTCGGCCAGCTCTGGCTGCCCGACGCCCACTCGATCGCCCCGTCGCCCGTAAGCGCCCTGCTGAGCGGGGTCATGCTCAAGACCGGGATCTTCGGGCTCATGCGGACCTTCCTCTTTATGGCCCCGGTCGCAAACCCGGCGTTCGACGCCGGCGCCTGGGGTCTGGCGATCGCCACGATCGGCGCGGTAACGCTCCTCATCGGCACGATCCAATCGATGAAGCAGAGCGACGCCAAGCGGCTTCTCGCCTACAGCTCCATCGGTCAGATCGGCTACATCGTCCTGGCCACGGGGGCGGTCCTCTTCCTGGGCGCCTCGGGCCCGCCGGCTCTCCGCGCCCTGGCCATCGCCGCGGCCATCGGCGCCCTCTACCACGTCCTCAACCACGCCATCTTCAAGGGGCTGCTGTTCCTCACGAGCGGCAGCATCCTCTACGCGACGGGAACGAAGGATCTCAATAAGCTCGGCGGGCTCATCAAGCTCATGCCGGTGAGCGCCGTCGTCGCCGGGATCGCCTCTCTGTCCATTTCGGGCATGCCCCCCTTCAGCGGCTTCTCGAGCAAGTGGACGATCATCTCGAGCTCGCTTCTCGCGGGGGAGGGGACGGTCGCCCTGGTGCTCTTCGGCATCATCGCCCTCTTCACGAGCGCCGTGACCCTGGCCTGCTACGTCAAGTTCTTCGGCATGGCCTTCACCTCGTCCGGCTCCGAGTGGAACGTCCGGAAGACGATCCGCGAGGTCCCGGCCTCGATGCTCGCCCCCAAGCTCGTCCTGACGGCCGTCGCGCTCGTCCAGGGATTTTTCCCCGTCCTCTCGATCGGGCTCGTCCTGGCCGCCCTGGGACGGTCCGAGGGCTTCTTCCTCGCCGACATGCTGGCCGGTTCCGGCAGCCCCCTGTCCGCCTCGGCCGGGGGCGTCCGCCTGGCGGTCTTCGGCGGGCGGACGTTCGCCGCGGCGGCCGCGCCGCTCATCGTCCTGCTGCTCCTCGGCCTGGGCCTGGCGTTCGGAGCCCTGCTCCGAAGGTCGGCCGGCTCGAAGGAGGTCGAGGCCCCGACCTGGCTCTGCGGCTACCAGAGCCTGAACGACGCCAACCGGTACGCCGACCGGGGCATGTTCGCGGCCCTGCGGGGCCTGTTCAAGTTCGCCGGCGGAAAAAGCGGCAAGTAGGGAGATTCGCATGGACGCCATCGCCAGAATAGAGACCGGGCTCAAAGGCCGTTTCGGCGCCGACATCAAAGGCCTCTCTTCGCCCTCGCCGGCCCGGCTGTTCGTCGACGTGGACCGCCGGGCCCTCCGCGCTTCCTCGAAGATGCTCATCGAGCTTGGCGGCCGGTACATGGTCGGCATCGGCTACGACGAGATCGCCCGCAACGGCACGCTCGGGCTCATTCACACCTTCGCTTTCGACGCGGACCACGTTGCGGTCGTCCTCAGGACCTCGGCCCCGGCTTCCGACCCGACGTTCGATTCGATCACGCCCGATATCCCCAACGCCGGCTGGTCCGAGCGCGAGTATCAGGACCTGCTCGGAATGAAATTCACCGGTCACCCGAAGCCGAAGCGGCTCATCCTCGCCGACGACTGGCCGGACGGGATCTACCCCCTGCGCAAGGAGGTCCCGTACAACCTCGAACCGCCGGCCGCCGAGGACGTCGCCTACCGGCTCGACGAGGCCCCGCCCGGGACGACGATCGTTCCCGTCGGCCCGTTCCACGTCAGCCTCCACGAGCCGGAGCACTTCGCGGTCTACGTCGACGGCGAAACGATCAAGGGCTGCGACTACCGCGGCTTCATGACCCACCGGGGCATCGAGAAGCTCTGTCAGACGCAGGTCAGCTACAACGAGGTCCCCTTCGTCGCCGAGCGGATCTGCGGCATCTGCGGCTCGGTCCACGCCGTCTGCTACGCCCAGGCCGTCGAGACGGCCGCGGGCATCCCCATCTCGCGGCGGGCCGAATACATCCGCACGATCATGCTCGAGATCGAGCGCCTCCACTCCCATCTCCTCTGGCTCGGCATCGCCGGCCACCTCATCGGCTTCGACACGGTCTTCATGCAGGCCTGGCGCGTCCGGGAGAAGGTCATGTGGCTTGCGGAGCGGATTACCGGCAATCGCAAGACCTACGGCATGGTCCTCATCGGCGGCGTCCGCCGGGACATCACGCCGGAGATCCGGTCCGAGATCGAGGGCATGCTGGCGACGCTCGAAAAAGAGGTCATGGTCCTCAAGAACGCCGTCATCGGGGACAGCGCCATCCACCGCCGGACGAAGGGCGTCGGCTTCCTCTCGAAGGAGGACGCGATCCGATGGAGCCTCGTCGGCCCCGTCGCCCGGGCCCGGGGGCTCCGCCTCGACGCGCGGAAGGACCACCCCTACGCCGCTTACGGCGACATGACTTTCGACGTCCCGGTCGTCGATTCCTGCGACGTCTGGGGGACGCTCGTCGTCCGGGTCCTCGAGATCTTCGAATCCATCGCCATCCTGCGCCAGGCCCTGGCCGGCATGCCGGCCGACGGCCCCATCCTCACCGCGATCCCCGAGGCCCTGCCGCCCCTCCGCCACGCCGTGTCCATGGTCGAGGCGCCCCGCGGCGAATCGGTCCACTACGTCATCACCGGCGAGGAGAACCGGCCCGAGAGATGGCGCGTCCGGGCCCCGACCTACCCGAACCTGCAGGCCGTGCCGGCGATGCTCCTCGACAACCAGTTCGCCGATTTCCCCATCATCCTGGGCCAGATCGATCCCTGCTTCTCCTGCACGGACCGGGTGGCGGTCGTCGACGCCGGGACGGGCGCGAAGCGCGTCCTCGGCCGGGCCGAGCTCGAGGGCATGTCGCGGAAGCCCGAGGGCGGGGGGAGCCGATCATGAGCATCGTCGCCATCTTCGTCAATGTCCTTCTCTTCCTCCTCCTCGCCCCTCTCTTCGAGGGCGTGATGCGGCGGATCACCGCCCGGGTCCAGTCCCGCCAGGGGCCGCCGATCGTCCAGCCCTATTACGACCTGTTCAAGCTCCTCGGCAAAGAGAGGATCAATTCGGCCGGGAACTGGGCCTTCAAGCTCGCGCCCCTGGCCGCCTTGGCCTCGATCCTGGCCGTCGTCTCGCTCGTCCCCTTCGGGTCCCGCGTGAACGCGCTGGGCGGCCGCGTCGACGCCATCACCGTGGTCTACCTGTTGACCCTCGGCGGCGTCTCCGTCCTCCTCGGCGCCCTGGCCAGCCGCAACACCTTCGCCGCGATCGGGGCCAGCCGGGAGATGGTGACCATGGTCATGGTCGAGCCCGTGCTGGCCATGACCCTCATTCTCGGCGCCGTCCGGACGCACAGCCTCGGGCTGGGCCCGGCCGTCTTCAGCACGGCCGGCGCCGGCTTCAGTCTGTCGACGGGGGTCATGCTCGTCGCCTACCTCCTGGCCCTGCAGGCGTTCGTGGCCAAGCAGCCGTTCGACATACCCGAGGCCGAGATCGAGATCCTCGAGGGGCCGTTCATCGAGTACAGCGGCCCGGACTATGGGATGTTCCGCATCTACATGATGATGAAGCAGATGTTCTACGCCTGGCTCTTCGTCGCGGTCTTCATCCCGATCGGCCGGACGGGCCTCTACCCGCTGAATATCCTCCTCCAGCTCCTCGGGACGCTCGTCGTTTTCGTCGTCATCGCCCTGGTCGGGTCGACCAACCCGCGCCTGCGGATCGACCAGGCCGTCAAGATCTACGCCGTCCTGATCCTCATCGCGCTCGGCGCGGTCGGGCTGGCGGTCGCGGGAGTCTGAAGAGACTCGGGAGAAATACGATGTGGCTCGCAAGCAAGATCAAGCAGGTCCTGATGGTCATGAAGCCCGGCGTCGTGACCTTGAAGTACCCCTTCGAACCCCGCCCGGCCCCGGAGAACTTCCGCGGCGCCCCGCACTGGGACCATACGAAATGCATCGGCTGCGCCGGCTGCGCCGAGCACTGCCCGGCCCGGACGATCATGGTCCGGGCCCTGTGCCAGGAGATCCGGGTGCTTCTCTACGACGGCTCGCGCTGCACCTACTGCGGCCGCTGCGCCGAGGTCTGCCCGGAAAAAGCCATCGTCATGACCCCGCGGTTCGAGCAGGCGACCGACGACCGGAACGACATCACCGAGAACCTGGAGCTCTTCATGCTGACCTGCCAGCGCTGCGGCCGTTGCTACGACATGGAGACGACGAGCGCGATCGACAAGCTCGGCCTGACGGGCTACCGCTACGACAGCCTGGAGGCCCGGACCGTCATCCGCAAGGCGACCGACAGCTTCCGGCCGAAGGAGCTCGAGGCGACCGAGCGCTACGAGCGGCCGGGAAAGACAGGAGACTGACATGCTCGCCAAGATCGCCAAGAAGTGCTTCCCCCGCTCCCTCTGGGTCTACCATTGCAACAGCGGCGCCTGCAACGGCTGCGACATCGAGATCCTGAACATCCTGACACCCTATTACGATGTCGAGCGGTTCGGCATCAAGCTCGTCGGGTCGCCGCGCCACGCCGACGTCATGCTTCTGTCGGGGGCCGTGACCCGGCCGACCCTGCCCCTGGTCAAGAAGGC
>Ga0105100_10001610_pt1 | contig 13179 bp, 8 predicted proteins | sample PPLLak12cMay2015_2_FD_87033 | JGI IMG/M metagenome (GOLD analysis project Ga0105100, IMG submission 87033) | Freshwater sediment microbial communities from Prairie Pothole Lake near Jamestown, North Dakota, USA - PPLs Lake P8 Core (1) Depth... | ecosystem: Environmental > Aquatic > Freshwater >... | reverse complement strand
GTATCAGTGGTAATGCCTTATTTTTCAATAATAATATTCCGGGTCAGATTGCTTACTGCTATAACCTTGTCTGCATATTCCATCCCGTTTTTCTCTATTTCATATACGCCGGGATTGACACTACCTCCACTCCGGTCGAAGTCAGTGGCATGCACATGCACAATAAGGGGTTTACCTGACACCATTTTGGCTGCGATCCCTGCCGGATAGGTCAGCCAGTCGTGAGCATGAATGACATCAAAATCATGGGAAACGCCCAGGAGGGAAGCAATGGCTGCATAATTGGCAATTTCCTGAAACAGGTCAGCCCCATATCCTCCGCTGAAAGTCAGTTTTCCTGAAAAAGTAGTATTGACGAGAAAATGGTTGCCCTTTTCATTTTTTGACATGAACTTTGCATATTCCTCGGGCGTGGTATAAGGAAGGATGGAAGAACCCACTTCAATAAAGTGGATACGCCTGAAAAATCCCTTGTAATCAACCGTACGAGTACTTACGACGACCTCTCCCGCATCAATCAGCGAGATCCTGCTTTGATCCTCATCTCCGTATGCCTTGGGAACCACAAACAAAATTTCCACCCCTCCGATTTGGTTTAGTCCCTTGGTCAGCCCATAACAGGCAGTTCCGAGCCCTCCGGAAATATGAGGCGGAAATTCCCACCCAAACATTAAAACACGCATACAGGTCGATTGCTTTAGATTACGTTATCAAATTTATTTTTAGATATTTTCTTGAAATTTTTCTATTTTTTCAATGATTCTCAGGATGGACGCTACACTCCAGGCTTGCGATACGGCTCCGCGTGGTTTGTGTGGAGGATCACCGTCATATATTTCAGCAATGGTGCCAATGCCATATTCATTGATAGTCTCTTCAAATGCATTCAGCATTTCCTTAACCTTATAAAGACCACTTTCTTTATAGAGGCTGAGATAGCTTTCACAGTAATGCTCCAGCAGCCATGGCCAAACGGTGCCCTGATGATATGCCTTATCCCGTTGTTCCTGGTTCCCTTCATAAATCCCCTTATAATTTTCATTTTGGGGCGATAGTGTTCGCAATCCCCTGGGCGTAAGCAGATCTCTCTCAATAATCGTAAGAACCCCTTTTTTCATTTCATTATCAGGCATCGAATATTCCAGGGCGACGGCAATCACCTGATTTGGCCTGATGGACCAGTCTTTCGTTCCATCATCCACAACATCAGCCAGATAGCCCTTCTTGCTGTCCCAGAATAATTTAATGAAAGATTCTTTAACCAGAGCCGGCAATGCAGACCAACGGCTTATAAAATCATTATCCCTGGCCTTTTTCGCTAATTCAAGCGAAAACATTAAAGCATTGTACCAGAGGGCATTTATTTCCACGGCATAGCCAATCCTTGGTGTAACGGGTTTCCCGTTTACCACGGCATCCATCCAGGTCAGTGCTTTTCCTTTTTCGCCGGCATAGATAAGTCCGTTTTCATGCATCTTTATACCAAAGGCAGTCCCCTCCCTGTAAGCCTCCAGAATACTTTTCATGGCATTGCCATAAGAGGCCCATAACGGTGCGTATGTTTTAAGGGCATGGGCATATTGCTGCACTGACCAGAAAAACCACAGCGGTGCATCAACCGAATTAAAGGCAGGATTATCATCCGCACCCATGTTGGGGAACAACCCTCCTTTCAGCTTGCCTACCATGGTGTCCAGCACATCTTTACAGGCTTTTTCATTGCCTATCGATAACGTTATTCCCGGAAGTGCTATGAAGGTATCACGGCCCCATGATCCAAACCATGGAAAACCTGCAATGACTTCAGCCTTTTGGCCTTTTCTTACAATGAATTGCTGTGCCGCATTGGCAATACAATTTTTGAAACTGGTTCGCGGTATCCTTTTGCTAAGGTCAGTTTCAAATTCCTGTTTCAATTCCTCGGGATTTTCCTCCTGCGTGGATGCAGAGAAAACAATAACATCCCCGTTTTTGGCTGACATTTCAAAATAGCCCGGGACAAACAGATCTTCCTTGTAATCATACCCCCGTTTTTGCTCTTCACTGTATTCAATGTTGTAATACCAGTCAGGCACCTGCACAAATTCGACTTTTCTGGAAAACTGCATGTAAAGGTAAGGATAGCCGTCATACAGCTTTGTCCTGATGCCGTTTTTGACCATTTTTACTTTCGTATTGGCATACAGATTAGCCTTACTCAACGAATGGATATTCCTGAAAGCCAGAAATGGCCTGAATCGCAATTTAATGGGCATATCCGATTCTTGTATGGTGTAACGCAACAAGGCCAGGTCCTTGTATCCGACCAATATACTCTCTTTCTTAATGACCACACCTCCAACGCGATAGACATGCGTTGGTATAGGATTTGCATGAAAATCCCTGAGGTATTTATGCCCCTTTGGAGAATATACATCTCCCTGATATTTGTGAATGCCAAGGTTGAATTCACTGTTGTTTTCAACGATGGTTTCATCAAAGGATGAAAGCAAAATGTGCCGGTCACTATCAAGATGCTCAACGGGTGTGACAAGCAATCCATGATATTTTCGGGTATTGCAGAAAACCAGGGTTGTAGACCAATAGGAACCTGCACGGTTGCTTCGGACAATTTCTTTGCTTAAGGAATATTCGAGATTAATCAGTTGTGTCTTATCAAATTTCAAGTATGTCATATAGGATCCGATTTTAGTACCCAAGTTATTAAATAATTAGTTAAAAACCTGTTGTTTGGACTTTTTTTTTCAGGTTGGTGTTGCCAAATATTACGAACTGCGGTAAGCAATACCGATCCTGTTCTGAATTGCAGTACCGGATAGCCTGATAATGAATAACACACGGAGCCGCTCAAATGTTCTCTGCCCGATGGAAATTTTATGAAAAATAATCATGATGTGCTGATTTAGTGCCGGCAAGCTTTTTAATCTCTTTACCTGTTAAAATGTAACGAGAAAAATCTATATTTGAGTCATCAATAAACCAGCGGTTGTTATGAGGGTATATCAAATCCTGATCTTTTTGCTGATATTGTCTTCCTGTTCCGGCAGAAAATACAATTTCAGTGTGGAAGGAACAGCAAGCGGTTTAGAAAACAGTATGATTTACCTGTATCATCGGTCACTTTCAGGAACAATGCCGGTTGATTCAGCTACGATCAGCGATAAAGGTACTTTTACCCTGAAGGGATTTACCGTACAGCCTGACTTTTATATCCTTTTCGTCCGAAAAGACCAGTATATTAATCTGATTATTCATCCCAGGGATAAAATTCACGTTGCCACAACTGCAGAAAACTTTAATCGTGACTATTTTATTGAAGGTTCAAAAGATTCCCGGTCAATCCTTAAACTGGTCACCCGACAGAACCAGACACTTGACAGGATAGCGGAACTCAGCATCGAATACGAGAACAGCATTAACCGGACCGATCTGCCAAAAATTAAAGCACGCCTTGACAGCATATATGATATCGTTGTCGGTGAGCATAAAAAATTCTCCATCGGTTTTATTCATGAGCATAATGAATCCCTTGTATCCCTGATGGCACTTTATCAGCAGCTTGGCCTTAAGTCCCCCGTTTTTGACTACAAAAAGGACTTCCGGTATTTTGAACAGGTTGATTCAGCATTATGCATCCATTATCCGGCATCTGAAGCGGTTAAAGATCTCAATATAAAGGTCACGCAAATAAGGGAGATGCTGAAAGTTGAAATCGGGACCTATGCTCCCCGGCTGACCTTGCCTGACATAAACGGCAAACCGGTAGCACTTTCAGGACTGAAAGGGAAGCCTGTGCTGGTCAACTTTTGGGCTTCCTGGTCAGAGGCCAGTATAGAGGAAAACAAGGCCCTTTCAAAAATTTATGAAAAATTTCACGCAAAAGGATTTGAAGTGCTTCAGATATCCCTTGACCGAAGCCGCGAATCATGGCTTCAGGCAGTTCAGCAGGAACAATCCGGCTGGATACATGTCAGCGACCTGGCTTATTGGGATTCTCCGGTTGTCAGGCTTTACAGAATAGAAAGCCTTCCATCAAACTATCTGGTTGATTCAAAGGGCATTATAATAGCCAGGGATATCAGCGCCGGGGAACTGGAACAAAAGCTAACAGAATTGCTGTATTGAATATGAAAAAACTATGTCTCCTGCTGGCCCTTTTCATGGCCATTGCCTGTACTAACCAGTCATCCAGGATTAAAGGGAAGATTACCGGCAGTAAAGGAAAAATCCTTTATTTTGAACATGTTGATGCATCGCTCACAAAATCGATTGATTCGGTTAAGCTCAGGAATTCCGGAAAATTCAGTTTTTCAGCCCGCCTGAAAATGCCTGATTTCTATCAGTTGAGGTTAGGAAAAAGCCAGCTTATAAGTCTTTTGGTAAAACCGGAGGAATCAATCCGCATAAAAGCTGATGGCAACGATATTAACCATACGCTGGAGCTGTCAGGTTCCTTCGATTCAGAAAACCTGAACAAATTGATCCGATACCTCAATGAAACCCGAACGAAACTTGATTCGATCAGCCGTTTATATGACAGTGCAGCAACCGATACTGTCCGTGAAAGGTTATCACAGGAATATGTTGATGTGCTGGAAAGCCACCGGAAGTATTCCATGGCTTATATTCTGACCCACACCAATTCATTGACCTGCATTTATGCCCTTTATCAGGAGCTTTCACCCGGACAACCTGTATTTTATAAAAATACAGACCTGCAGTTCTTTAAAATCGTAAACGATACCCTGAGCAAGTATTACCCAAGGTCAAAGCATGCAGCCGCTTTTTCTAAAAATACCAAACGACTTTTAAATGACTACCAGACGCAGATTCTCCTGAGCATGGCGGATACGATAAAAACCACATTGCCGGCCGTTGAGCTCGAAGATGTTAACGGCAAAATCCGCAAACTTGCTTCGCTTAGGGGGAAATACGTCCTGTTGAGCTTCTGGGCTTCCTGGAATGAAGACTGTATTGAGCAAAACCTTCGTTTAAAAGAAGTGTATAATACATATAAAAGAATGAATTTTGAGATTATGCAGGTATCCTTCGATAATTCACCGGAAGCCTGGAAAAGGGCGATTCGTTTTGATGAACTGCCCTGGCTCAATGTTATTGATACCTCCTTCCCTAATTCAGTCATTGCAGCGAATTATAATGTTCAGGGACTTCCGGCGAATTATTTAATCGATAAGGATAATGTTACCATACTGGCGAAAGATTTGAGTCCGGATCAATTGAAGATCCGGCTGTCATCATTGTTAAATTAACTGAATCCGCTTGGCCGATAAAAACAAGATATATTTCATCTCGGATAGTCATCTTGGATTATATCCTGCTTCGCAAAGCATTATTCGTGAAAAAATGCTGGTGCGGTGGCTGGACGGCATAAAGAATGACGCCGCTGAATTGTACCTGCTTGGAGACATCTTTGATTTCTGGCATGAATACCATAAGGTTGTACCCAGAGGATTCACACGTTTTCTCGGCAAGTTGGCCGAATTGTCTGACAACGGCATTAAAATCCATTTTTTTACTGGCAATCACGATGTCTGGGTTTATGATTATCTGCCAGCTGAAATCGGACTTACGCTATACCGTGGCAATATCACCCGTGATATTGACGGCTTCCGTTTTTTTATCGGACATGGTGACGGACTTAACCGGGATGACATGGGTTACAAGTTGCTGAAGACCATTTTTAACAATAGGCTGCTGCAATGGCTTTTCGCCCGCATCCATCCCAATGCATCGCTGGCCTTTGGTCACCGGTGGTCGCGTTCAAGCCGCTATGCCAAGGGGATCGTTGCCGAGCCATACCGGGGTGATGACAGCGAATGGCAGGTTGTTTTTGCCCGGGAGACCATAAAGAAAGAACCTTATGATTATTTCATCTTCGGTCACCGCCATCTGCCCTTTGACATAAAAATAGGGGACAAAACGCGGGTCATCAACCTGGGAGACTGGATAACCAAGTTTACCTATGCCGTGTGGCAAAATAATACCCTCGGGCTCCATTCTATTATTCCGGAAAAGGAAAAGGATATCATCAGAAATTACTGAATAAATTACCTTATGAAAAGGTGATCACAAGAAAAGGGCGATCACAAGGATTGCCCCTACTGTTTCACTGTTCCAAAAAAAAAGCTGCCTCTGTACAAGTGGCAGCTTTTTTTGTATGACGGGTAATATATTCTCTAGATCAGCGATGTAGCAAGTGTTACACCAACTACAACGATCGAAACCATACTCATAAGCTTGATCAGAATGTTTAGTGAAGGGCCGGAAGTGTCTTTAAAAGGATCACCGACGGTGTCACCAACAACGGCTGCTTTATGAGGTTCACTGCCCTTCCCGCCAAAGTTTCCTTCTTCAATGTATTTCTTGGCATTGTCCCAGGCACCCCCTGAGTTAGCCATGAAAATGGCAAGGATAAATCCGGTGGATGTACTGCCGATCAACAATCCCATTACCCCTGCCGGGCCAAAAATAATACCCACTATTATCGGTATGGTGATGGCCAGCAACGACGGGAAAAGCATTTCACGCTGTGCGCCTTTGGTGGAAATTGCCACGCAGCTGGCATAATCAGGCTCAGCTTTCCCTTCCAGGATGCCTTTTATCTCGCGGAACTGACGGCGGACTTCATCAACCATTGCTTGTGCGGCACGGCCTACAGCAGTCATGGTTAATCCACAGAAAAGGAAGGCTGCCATAGCGCCTATAAAACAACCAACAAGAACGCGCGGATTCATCAGGTCGATGTGAAAATAACTCATGACATCCTGAATTCCGGCATTGTGAATTTCTATGCCTGTTGCGGACTGGAAGGCTGCGGCCTTTTCGGGTAACCTGGCAAGACCTACCTTGATTTCCTCAACATAGGATGCTAATAAGGCAAGAGCGGTCAGGGCTGCGGAACCGATGGCAAAACCTTTACCGGTTGCGGCTGTCGTATTACCCAGTGAATCGAGTGCATCGGTACGCTTGCGCACTTCGGGGCCCAAATGGCTCATTTCGGCATTTCCACCAGCGTTGTCAGCGATAGGTCCATAAGCGTCAGTAGCCAATGTGATACCGAGCGTGGAAAGCATACCAACGGCAGCAATACCAATACCGTAAAGTCCCATACTTATGTTCGTAAAAGAGAAATTGGAGGCAAACAGGTAAGCCAGGATAATAGCCGTACCAACAATTAAAACGGGAAAGGCGGTGGAAATCATACCGGTACCGATACCGTTGATAATAACGGTGGCCGGACCTGTTTTTGAAGCTGAAGCAATGTGTTTTGTGGGTTTGTAACCTGCTGATGTATAATATTCGGTTGACCTGCCAATACCGATGCCGGCTACAAGACCTGCAAGCATGGCACCCCAGACACCCATGAAATTAGGGATATCCAATACCCAGAGAATTAAAAATGAAAACAGGGCAATAAAGACCGAACTGAAATTAACACCGCGATTAAGCGAGCTGAGAAGCTGCTTCTGTGAAGCGTTTTCTTTCGTACGTACGATGAATATACCGAGGATTGATAAAACAATACCTACAGCTGCAATAAGCATAGGAGCTATAACGGCATTGAATTGAGTGGTTGCGGCATCATAGCTTGCATAACCGGCAGCTGCAAGTCCCGCGGCTGTAAAACCTGTCGCACCCAAAGCAGCGGTTGAAAGAATGGAACCGCAATACGATTCATACAGGTCAGCACCCATACCAGCTACGTCGCCTACATTGTCTCCAACATTATCAGCAATGGTGGCAGGATTCCGGGGGTCATCCTCGGGAATACCGGCTTCAACCTTACCTACCAGGTCAGCGCCTACGTCGGCTGCCTTTGTATAAATACCGCCGCCAACACGGGCAAATAATGCCTGTGTAGAGGCACCCATACCGAAAGTAAGGGTAGTGGTGGTAATAATGATGAGTTTCATCGAAGGATCTGCGGCTATAGCCATACTGGTGGTACTATCCAATGCACCTATAATATAATTCAACGCATAAAACCATATGGAAATATCAAGCAATCCCAAACCTACAACAGTAAGACCCATAACAGCGCCAGAGCGGAAGGCAATCCTGAGGCCGTGATTCAGCGATTTCTGAGCAGCGTTGGCCGTGCGGGCCGAAGCGTATGTGGCTGTTTTCATGCCAATGAAACCGGCAAGACCACTGAAGAAGCCCCCTGTTAAAAAGGCAAAGGGTACCCACGGATTCTGAATGCGCAGCACATACGCAAGAATGACAAAAATAAGGGTTAAGATAATGAACACAATAATAACGACTTTGTATTGCTGCCTGAGATAAGCCATAGCCCCCTGACGGACATACAGGGCTATTTTTTTCATTGTATCGGTTCCTTCATCTGCCTTCAGCATTTCATTATAGAAATAAAATGCAAATCCAAGGGCCAGTATGGATCCGATAGGAACTAACCAGAATAAATTATTCAACATAGGGTATATTGCTTTTTGTTAATAATTGGATAATTCGTTATAAATATTTGATTTACAGATAATTATAAGAGATGTTTATAAAAATACGGCGGTAAAGATAATAATTTTCTCATACGCGGGAAGGAGAATACACCTATTTTTTGAGGTTCCCAAGCGGGACTTGTTGTCCGGATAATAAATACAGCTTTGATTAACTTACAGTGAAGCCGCTTGCTGCCTGCATAAGGCAAACACGGCCCCTATCAGTTCAATAATACCAGAAAAAAAGTCTTAGTCTTTGTTCTTATTCTCTTTGTTCTTTTGTCTATAATATAAATGGTATAACCGCCTTTCTTTCCTTCGGATACGCTGGAAACTGGCGGTTATACCATTTGTGGTTGACTATTGCCCTGGGAACCAGGTTGGCAAAAGTCCATACGGCAAAAGAAACACCGGCAAGCGACCAGGTTGCCAGGGCCCAGCCTGTCCATTCCATAACCTCTCCCATATAGTTCGGGCAGGAGATCCACCGGTACATTCCTCCATAGGGTATTTTATATCCGGTTTCGCCGGGTTTGCGGAGGGTGAACAATATGTGATCGGAATGCTGGTTAATGACAAAGCCGGAAATGAACATGACTGATCCGGCGATAAAACGCCAGTCATATAACCAGCTGACCGGGTAATCAGGAGAAAAACGGAACAGATACAAACCGTTAAAGTAAGTATTGGCCATATTGAAAAAAAAGCCCATCAGCACGACCATAATGGGCATGTCCTTTTTACTGCTATGGAAGCGCAAGGGAAAAATAAAAGTACGGTGCAGATAATGGATCTCCCAAAGGATAATAAACAGCAATGATACCATGTTATTTTGCCGTGTGCCGGTGAAATAATATACCAGCATCAGGATGGCTGAAGGTGCTTCCATGATCATCCATCCCAGGCAGTTCGAAAGGTTTAGCCCCCAGCCCTTACGCAAATGTCTGCCATAGGGGGCAGAAATAAACAACAGCACCGTAAAAATGATGACAGCCAGAACAATCCATGAAATCAACATGATTTGAAAGAGGTGGGCTGAGGGGGTAAACATGTTACGGGTTTTTTATTTCACCGCTAAAAATAAAGACAATAAAAACAACCCACAAGTTTTTTTCGGCTTTCGGTCATTCAGTCATGTAACCCTTTAGTCCTTGATTGCACTTTTCACTATTCACTTTTCACTTTTCACTGTTTTCCCTTTCCACTGTTCCACTGTTCCCTTTTCCATCCATTTTAAAATTTTTCTTGACTCGCATAGTAGTTTTTCATAATTTGCTGCAGGTTTTCTAACACGTTACGATATGTTAAGGGCAATAATGGTTATAGTAATCCTTTATGGCATTGCCTGTAAAGGCTTTTCGCAAAATCCGATGCCTGATCCTTCCGCTGCCATGCAATCCATTGTTGAATCCATGCAAGAGGATGGGCGGCTGCCGGAGGACTTTGCTGACCTGCTGGATAATCTTGGCTATTTCAGGGAAAATCCGCTCAACCTCAACCAGGCCAGCCGTGAAGAGCTTGAAAAATTCATTTTTCTCACCGATTTCCAGATACAAAGTCTTCTCGATTACCGGAAGGAACACGGTCCCTTGCTGAGCCTCTATGAACTGCAGCTGGTAATCGGTTTTGACAGCACCACGGTAGCCAGTCTCCTGCCCTTTGTCAGAGCCGGTGAATTAATGACTGATAACCATCTTTATCTCAACAATGTCATGAGTAAAGGAGTCTATGAACTTATTGTAAAGGAGCAAAGGATCCTTCAAACACCTGAAGGATACCGTGAAATCCCTGATTCGGTGGCACCGGAAGAAGCCGGCAGCCGTTATCCGGGAAGCAGAGACCGTGTGCTGGTAAAATACCGGTATCATTTTCAAAAAAGGCTGTTATGGGGACTGACCATGGAAAAGGATGCCGGAGAGGAGTTCTTTACAGGGTCAAACCGGCATGGCTTTGATTTTTATTCAGGATATGTGCAGTTGAATGATCTTGGACCGGTAAAATCATTTCTGGTCGGTGATTACCAGATCACCGCAGGTCAGGGCCTTACCCTGTGGTCAGGCCCGGCTTTTGGCAAGTCCTATTTTCCTGCATCGCTTTATAAAAGACAGGAGACCCTTAATAAATACGGATCCACGGATGAAAATATCTTTTTCAGAGGTGTCGCCGCAACGGTGGCAGTCAGGAATCTTACCTGGCTGGCCTTTTTTTCATCAAAACCGGTTGATGCCAATATTACAGATACGCTTCCTTCCGGCGTCAGGGAGTTTTCATCTTTTCAGCAAACGGGATATCACCGTACCCCTGCAGAGGTCCTTGATGAAAAAGCCATAGGTGAAACCACTGCCGGGACCAGCCTGACGTACCGGAACAGGTGGCTGAAAATAGGATCAACGATTGTGGCTTACCATTACAGCGGCATGAAACAGCAACCGGAGGATTTGTTCCGGCAATTTGAGTTCCGCGGCAATCAGCTTGTTAACGCCGGCTTTGATTACAGCCTGTCTTTCCAAAAGATCCAGTTCTTTGGTGAAACTTCCTGGGGTAACCATGCCCTTGCAACCCTCAACGGAATCCTGTTGAAACCGCATCAGCGGATTGTATTTTCATTGCTTCAGCGCTATTATGATCCGCAATATTATGCCCGGTACGCCGGTGCTGTATCGGAAAACTCAAATCCCTGCAATGAAAATGCCCTGTATCTCGGCACCGCTTTTCAACCCTTCCGGTTTTGGAAAATAACAGCCTATGCTGATTTCTATCGTTTCCCCTGGATGACATACACTGTCCGTCAACCTTCCTCGGGTTCAGACATCCTTGTGCAGGCTGATTTCAATCCTGTCAAAGACCTTATTTTTTATTTTCGTTTCAGGACCAAATCAACAGAAGTAAACTACACTGATGATGATTCGCCGGTGGAGCGCATCGAAAACCAGGACAACAGCAGCATAAGGATGCACTGCCGTTACGAGGTCAACCGAAACCTGAAACTGCAGTGCCGGGTGGAATATAAAACCGTCAGTCGTGACAGTACCGGCCACGCTGATGGATTTCTGATCTATCAGGATCTTGATTACCGGTTTTCCAGGTTACCGGTACAGTTGTCGGTGCGCTATTCGTTATACAGGACTGATGGCTATGCTTCAAGGATATACGCGTATGAGGATGATGTATTGTATTCATATTCCATACCGGCGCTTTTCGATGAAGGAAGTCGCAGTTATGTCCTGTTGCGGTATGATATCAATAAAAACCTTGTGCTGTGGCTTAAATGGGGCCAAACCCATGTTGATGATGTTTCCGCGCTGGGCAGCGGACTGGATGAGATTCAGGGCAATAACCGGTCAGAGATCAAACTTCAGGTGAGGTGGGTGTTCTGACAGAAACAGGCGTCAGGAGTGAGGAACCAGGATAGGCTGTATTCAGGTGATGTTATGGGCTTCTTTCTACGGACTTGTCTGATTAATCAGGGGATTGGTCGATTTTAGTTTTAATAATGCAACGTTATTGTCAATTTTACAGTTGAATTGATCCTTTTCAATTCCTATTTGTTTATTGGGTAATATATTATCATGATTTATGAAAAGAATTTTCTTTGTTTTGTTTGCGCTTTTATCGGGTTTGCTCTATTTGAATGTTCAGGCCCAGCAGGGAAACTTTAATCCTTCCGATATGCCGAAAGTTGGCGTTATTTTCGGGAAGGTGTTGGATGAAAAAACCGGCCAGACCATTGAATATGCCACGCTCGGCTTATACCGGCAGAAAGATTCATCTTTGGTGACAGGCACCATTTCTGATAATCATGGCGCCTTTTCCATCAAAGAACTTCCGATGGGTATGTATTATCTTGAAGCCGGTTTTCTGGGTTATGAAAAATTACGCCTTAACCGGATCCAGATTAACCCGCAAAAACCGGTGGTGGATGTGGGGACACTCAAAATCCATCCCAATACTTTGGATATTGATGCCGTTGAAGTGGTAGCAGAAAGCAACCAGGTGGAATATAAAATAGACAAGAAAGTTGTCACCCTGTCGCAGGATATGACCTCTTCAGGCGGTCCCGTATCCCAGGCCCTGGAAAACACGCCTTCCATAGAAGTGGATATTGAAGGGAATGTTACCCTCAGGGGAAGTTCCAACTACAAAGTTCTTATTGACGGGAAGCCCAGTGTTATTGACGGCAGCGAAGCGCTGCAGCAGATTCCGGCCAGTGCGGTGCACAGCGTTGAGATCATCACCAATCCTTCCGCGAAGTATGATCCCGATGGAGCAGCCGGTATCATTAACCTGGTGATGAAAAAACAAAAACAGCTTGGGGTGAATGGCATTATAAACGCCTCTGTCGGAACACGGAATAAATATTCCACCGATTTTCTGCTGAATGCCCGTCAGGATAAAACGAATTTCTTCCTGGGAGGAGAATATTCAAAACGCAGTTTTTACAATGAAGGGACATCTGAAAGGCGGGTTTACAAGGGTGACACGACGTTTTATACCCTGACCGACCGGGAAGGAGAATTCAGCCGTGATGGTTTTTCGCTGAGGGCGGGTGCGGATTATTATATTACTGACAAAAGTACGGTAACCCTGCAGGGACGCTATGGAAAACGAAATGCTGCCCGGAACTTTGATAATAAATTCAGGGAATATAATGATGTGGAAAATAATGTCCTGTATTACCTAGAAGACAATAATTCCGCTGACG
>Ga0105100_10001606_pt1 | contig 13199 bp, 7 predicted proteins | sample PPLLak12cMay2015_2_FD_87033 | JGI IMG/M metagenome (GOLD analysis project Ga0105100, IMG submission 87033) | Freshwater sediment microbial communities from Prairie Pothole Lake near Jamestown, North Dakota, USA - PPLs Lake P8 Core (1) Depth... | ecosystem: Environmental > Aquatic > Freshwater >... | reverse complement strand
TGGGTGCGCGCCCAGATGTCGGCCTGGTGGGTGCGGATCCAATTCGCCTCGGCTTCGGCTTGCAGATAGGCCACTGTTTCGGTCATGCCCGCCAGTCGAAACGCCAGGCCCCACCAGCCGCCGACCGGTTTCAGCCCGGTTGTGCGGCGCTGATCCAGCCAGGTAATGGCCGGCCGCAGTGGGCGTCCCTCGCGGTCCACGTTGATCGCCGTTGCCCTCTGCGCAGTGAGCGCCACGCCGGCCACCGTCTCTTTGGCGCTCGGGATTTGCTGCCAGAGCTGTTGGCAAGCCTGACCCAGGCGATCCCAGTAGTATTCGGGCTGCTGTTCGGCCCAGCCGGGCTGCTCGGAAAAGTAGGGCTCCATGGGGACCCGCGCCTTGGCGACCGGATTGCCGCGCAGGTCGAACAGGAGCACCCGCACGCTCTGCGTGCCGACGTCGATGGCCAGAATGCGATCCCTGTCCATGTTCGGTCAATCCCTCCAGTACTTGTACTCGCCTGTCAGTATGGGATAGATGGCGATGGCTGGCGTCTCATAACAATGGGCGGCGACAATAGCCCTGACTACGTCTTCCACTCGATCTCGGCGGCAGATGGCCTCGATGCGATCCTCCTCACTCTCGTGCTCCTGGCCGGCAGGCCCGGCCTTACCCCAGGCGTTGTCCAGAACGCGGTAGTGACCTACGCAGCGGCTGACGTAGGCCACCCGGTCATAGTGCCCATCCTCCACCGTCCCGGCACCGGCATCGCACATCGCGGCGCGGACCGTTTCGGTGTAAGCCGCTGGCACATAGACGACGATCATCACATACTCGTCGGCTTGCGCCACTCTACCACTCATAACGGACGGTATAGGTCACCGTTACCTCACCGTCGGCCTCGACCGGCACCCGGAACTCGATCGTCTGGGCGTCCAGCTTTTCGTGCTTGAGGCTCTCCTCCAGGATCTCCCACTGGCTCCAGCGGAACATGTGCTCGGTCACGCGCACCTCCACGTCCTCATCCTTGTGGTTGCGCAGCGTGATCTTGTACGACTCTTCCATAAAACGCCTGCTGGTGTCGATCCTGAAATCGGTCTGCGCCCGCTCGCCGACGATGTCAAAGGCGTCGCCGATGTACAGCCGGATCTGCTCGTCTTTGGGCGTGTGGTCGATCGTGTCCTCGCCGATGAGGAGGGTAGACCCGTCCACGTCCTTCTTGAACACGCGGATCGTGCCCTTGGGCAGCGGGACGCCCAGCCCTTCCTTTTCACCGTTCTTGAATTCGAGCATGACCTGCACTTTTTCGTTGGAGGCGGTGCCATAGCCGGGATCCTGGACCGGTTCGTAGGTGCCCCAATAGCCCATCTGCGACCCGTCGTAGACGTAGAACTTGAGCGCCGGGATGCCGCTGCCGGTCACAAATTCGATCTGCTTGGTCTGCTGGTCCTTGACCGTCACCGGGCGCTGCACTTCGTACAGGTGGTATTCGAAAAAGCTGCGCTCTTCTACCTGGGGGGCGGGCGTGCCCGTGGCCTCATAGACCTGTTTGGACATCTCGGCATAACCGTCGGTGGCCACCCGGTTGATGTCGCCGGCGATCACTTTGAGCTTGGCGTTCTTGTAGCTGGCCCCGCTCCGGTTGTCGAGGGTGATCCAGCCGTTCAGATCTAGCGCTGCATCGTCGTCGGCCAGGACTGCGACGTAATTGGCGTACCAGTTGATGCCGTTGGTCAGATAGGTGACCTCCACGTCCTGGGCCCCTCCCTGCGCCGATTCGACCTGCCACACGAGCGTCGGCTTGGTGATCAACCCCTCCGGCAAAGCGGGAAAGTCGAACTCTTTGATCTGGTTGACCTTGACCACCGTCACTTTGCCGTCGGCAGATTGCAGGATCGCATCCTCTGCGGCGTTCAGCAGAGTGCCGGTGTACTTTTGCCCGTCCTCGGTCACCAGGCTGATCTCCTGGTCCACATATTTCTGGAGCAGCTTGGCCGAGCCGACCACGTCGTACTCATAGTTCTGCTCCAGGACCACCGTCCCCTGCGGGTCGGACAGAGAGCTAAAATGGACGCTGGTGGGATCGATCATGGCCGCCACATCGGTAAAGCGCACTTCATTCAACCCTTTGGTAAGGTCGAGGCTACGGTGGTCTTTGACCAGGGCCAGGTTCTGGTTATACACCGCCAGTTCCACCCCTTCCGCCTGGGCGACGGCCGGTGCCGATCCTTGCCCGATGCTCGACAGCGCCACGCATGCCACTGCCAGCACTACAGCCAGACTCCACCCTAACGATCGTTTTCTCAACATGAGATTCCCTCCTCTGCAATTAGCTCCTCTAGAAGCCTATGGTTAAAACGCAAATATCTCCCCAGGAGTTCCAGGAAGGCAGTTAACTCCATCCCCGCAGAAACTCCCTGGCGCTTTTCCGCATTCCGTGCTATAATCGCGGTATCGCCCCTATCGCTCAGGTAAGCGAGTCGTGCGGGAGGAGCTCAAGATGCAGGATAATCGTGATATGCATAAAAGTCAAGCTGAGCTGATCGCCGAACTGGCTACATTGCGCGCCCGCCTGACAGAATTGGAAGCACGCGATGCCGAGCACCACCGCACCCTGTTGGCAGAGGCCGAGAAAGAGCTCCACTACCTGGAAACACTACAGCGGATTACCGCGACGTTGCGCAGCACCCTCCCGCTGCAAGAGGTGCTGGAGACGATCGTCCACGGCGCTGTAGAAGCCCTCGATTACATCGGAGCGATGATCACGCTTCCTGACGCCGCCTGCACGTCGCTCAGGGTTGGAGCATCGGCGGGTGACCAAGATCTCGAGATGGTATTCACCGCGAGCGGAGTCGCCCTGGAGGCACTCAGTCTGCCTCTGACCGTCGAGGACAACCCGTTGGTCCGCGCCTACAAGAGCGGCGAGCTTCAGACCTGGCCCGGCGCGCCGGAACGGGTTGTGGCCGGCGTCGAGCCGGCAATCAGCCCTGAGCTGGCGCCGCTCATCCAGGAGCTGATGAGCGTCAATCTGTCTATCTGCATTCCCCTGCACACGGGCAGTGGCTCTGGAATCGCCAAGACGGTGGGGGTGCTGGTCGCGTTTTCTCCCCGAGACCGGCTGTCAGAGGAAGAGCGGGCCATGCTGCTTGGCTTGGTTGACCAAGCCGGACTGGCTGTCGAGACAGCGCGACGTTCTGAAGACGCTGCGCAATTGCAGGTGTTCAACGAGAGCATCGTCCAGAGCATGACCGAGGGGATCGCGGTACAGGATGCACAGGGGTACTTTATCTTTGTCAACCCGGCGATGGCGACATTGTTGGGCTACACGCCCGAAGAGCTGATAGGACAATTCTGGACCTGCGTTGTCCCGCCGGATCAGCAGCCGATCATCCACTCCGCCGATGAGCGCCGGGCCCGGGGTGAATCCGACCACTATGAGATCGAGCTGCTGCGCCGGGACGGCACGCGGCTGCCGGTCATGATCAGCGGTAGCCCTCGTTATGACGCCGCGGGCCGCTTCTTGGGCACGCTGGCCGTCTTTGCCGACATAAGCGAGCGGGTATGGATTGAGGCGGCGACGGCTCGCCGAGCCCGGGAGATGGCTGCGCTGTACGAGACTTTTATGAATATCAGTTCCCAGCTCCCCGCTGGTGTCGAGCCCCTCCTTCAGCTAGTTGTCGAGCGGGTCGTCAACCTGCTGGGAGCGAAGATGGGTAGCTTCTACCTGCTGCGGCCGGCCACGCAGGGGCGCTCGAACCCCGTCCTGGAGCTGGTGGTCAGCTACAACCTGCCCGGCGATTACCTCGGCACCACACTCAACCTCGGTGAGGGCTTGGCCGGCCGGGTGACGCAGTCGGGACAGCCGATGATGGTGGCCGACCATACTCAGTGGGAGGGCCGGTCGGCGGCGTTCGCAGATGCGCCCTTCCGGCGTGTCCTGGCTGTGCCTCTCAAGGTGCAGGCTCAGGTCATGGGGGTCATTGAAATAACCGACACTGAAGGGGTCGGGCTTTTCGACGACGATGAGGTCCGGCTGGTGAGCCTCTTTGCCGACAAAGCAGCCATTGCCCTTGAGAATGCGCAGTTGATTGCCGAGCTGCACCGGCGTACCCACGAGCTCACCGGCCTGTACGATACGGCCCTCGCCACCAGCAGCGTTCTCGACACCGATCTGCTTCTGGCGCGCCTCTACGAGCAGGTGCAGCGGCTCTTCACCCCTGACGCGGCCGTCGTCGCTCTGTACGATGTCGACACGGACGACCTCCGTCTGAATTTGGCTATGGAAAACGGTCGGATCATATCCCAGATGTCCGGGGTGCGAATGCCCCTCGCCGGACGCGACAGTGGATTGATCGGCTGGGTTGTCCGTTCCGGACAGTCCTTACTGGTGGGTGACATTCTGCACGACCCCCTGCCTGTCCAAACACAAACGCGTGGCCGGCCGATGCTCACCTGGCTAGGGGTGCCGCTGATGGGCCGCGACCGGGTGATCGGAGCCATCTCGGTGCAATCGGCGCGCGCCAACGCCTATGACGACGATCACTGCCGCCTGCTGGAATCGCTGGCGAGCCAGGTTGCCATCGCTCTGGACAATGCCCGGCTCTACCAGGAAGCGCAGCAGCGACTGCGAGAACTGCAGTTGTTGTTCGATGCCAGCGCGGCGATCTCGGGCTCGCTGGACATAGAACGGGTGCTGACCAACAGCGCGCAGCAGATGACGGCGCTTCTGGGCGTTGAAAGATGTGCCATCTCCACCTGGGATCGTGTTCAAGATGCACTGGTCATCCAGCTCGACTATCCCGCCGGCGAGGACCCTCCGGGCAAGATCTATCGTCTGGACGGCTATCCTGCCTCGAGGCGAGTCCTTCAACAGCGCCAGCCGGTTGCCGTCCGGTTGGAGGACCCTGAGGCCGATCCGAGCGAAGTCGCTTTGATGACCGAGCTGGAGATACGGTCGCTGTTGATGGTCCCCCTTGTGGTACGGGATGAGGCCATTGGCCTGCTGGAGCTGTACGAGTCTATCCGCGACCGAGAGTTCACACCCACTGAGGTCAGCGTCTGCCAGACGCTGGCCAACCAGATTGCAGCCGCGCTGGATAATGCACGGCTATTTGAGGCCGAGCACGAGCAGCGGACCCTGACCGAGGCGTTGCGACAGGCGACGGCAGCCGTCGGCAGTAGCTTGGAACTGGATCAGGTGCTAGATCAAATTCTGGATCAGGTGAGTATGGTGTTTGCCGCCGATGCGCACAGCATCATGCTCGTCGAAGGCGAGCGCGCCCGCTTTGTGCGCTGGCGAGGCTATGACCGTCTCAGTACCGTGGAGGGGACCTGGCCGATCGCTATACCTGTGGCAGACACTCCCAGTTTTCGCACGATGCGAGATAGCGGTAGGCCGTTTATTGTCCCCGATACGGCGGCCTATTCCGGCTGGGTGCGCTTCCCGGAAACAGCCTGGATACGCTCTCATGCCGGCGCGCCAATCCAGGTGCGGGGCGAGGTGGTCGGGTTTCTACTGGCGAGCAGTGCCTCACCTGGTTTCTTTAACCCATCTCACGCCGATCCACTACAGGCGTTTGCTGACTCGGCCAGCGTGGCTATCGAGAACGCCCGGCTGTACGAAGAGACCGTCCGGCGCAACCGGGAATTGGCTCTGATCAACCGGGTTGTGGCTGCTTCGGCGGCCAGCCAAGAGATCGAGCCGATCCTGGAAATGGTTTGCCGTGAGCTGGTCTCCGCCTTTGATCTGGCGATTGCCGGTGCTGCCTTGTTCGACGAGGTCAAGGGCGTGGCAGTGGTAGTGGCTGATTATTTATCGCCTGACCTGGCATCCACCTTCGGTGGCGCCGCATCGGACGTGGAGGATGCGTTGTCTGTGGTCAGGGGTATGACCTTCCCCCTAAAGGGGCATCCGGCTTTTGAAGCCCTGATCGAGCGACAGACACCTGTGTTCATCACCGAAACAGCGGCGGTACTCCGCGAGGCATGGGACGATCGGCAATCGAGCGGCGAGGCTGGCAAACCTGAGGATGGCTGGAGATTGGATCTGCGTGAGGGTGAGGATCCTGGTCACGGGCCGTTTCTACCTGATTACCTGGCGCCGGTCCGTGACCTGATGAGGCAGATGGGCGTTGCCTCACTGGCGATCTTGCCTCTCGTTGTGGAAGGGAAAACAGTTGGCAGTCTGGGCCTGGCTGCCGGCAGGCCAAACGGCCTGTCAGCCGAACAGATGGATCTGGCCTGGCGGGTGGCCGGCCAGGTGTCGGGTGCGCTGGCCCGCGCGCGGCTGGCCAAGACCCAGCAACGCCTGACCATCGCCGTGGAGCAGGCCGCCGAGAGCGTGTTGATCACCGATACGCACGGCGCGATCCTATATGTCAACCCTGCCTTTGAGCGAGTCACCGATTACAGCCGCTCTGAAGTGATTGGCCGCAACCCGCGGCTGCTCAAGAGCGGCAAACACGACCCTGCTTTCTATCAGCACCTGTGGCAAACCATCACCTCTGACCTGGTCTGGACCGGCCGGCTCATCAACCGCAAAAAAGATGGCAGCCTGTACACCGAAGATGTGACCATCAGCCCGGTGCACAACCAGGCCGGAGAGATTGTCAACTATGTGGCAGTCAAGCACGACGTCAGTCGCGTGGTACAGCTCGAAGAGCAATTCCATCAATCGCAAAAGATGGAAGCCATGGGCCGCCTGGCCGGTGGTATCGCCCATGACTTTAACAACCTGTTGACGGTTATCCAGGTCAGCACCTGGCTGTTGCAGCGGCAGATCCGCCCCGAGGATCCTCGATGGGAGTATGTGCAGCGGATCCAGGAAACGGTCGAGCGCGCCACCAACTTGATAAAGCAGCTCCTCAGCTTTAGCCGCCGGCAGATCATCGAGCCGCGGACCCTTTGCCTGAACCGTATCGTCGGCGACCTGAGCCGGATGTTGCAGCGAATCATCGGCGAGGATATTGAGCTGGCGACCAATCTCACCGCCGACCTGTGGCCGGTTCGCGTAGATCCGTCGCAGATGGAGCAGGTGATCGTGAACCTGGTGGTCAACGCTCGTGATGCCATGCCCGACGGCGGCACGCTGACCATCGAGACGGCCAATGTAGTGCTCGACGAAGCGTATGTTGCCTACCACATCGGTGCTCGGCCCGGCGACCATGTCCTGCTGGCCATCAGCGATACAGGCATGGGGATGGATGACGAGGTCCAGGCCCACATTTTTGAGCCGTTTTTCACCACCAAGGAAAGAGGGCAGGGGACCGGCTTGGGGCTGTCCACCGTGTTTGGCATCGTCAATCAGAACGATGGGTATATCTGGGTCTACAGTGAGGTCGGAAAGGGCACGACCTTCAAGATCTATTTCCCCCGAACAGAAGAGGCTGAGCCCGAGACGCCGGCGCGCACGCTACCCTTGGTGGAAGATGGCCAAGGTACGGAGACGATCCTCGTCGTCGAAGATGAGGCAGCCGTACGGGAGTTAATTGTGCGTGTCCTGACGGCGCATGGTTACCAGGTGTTAGAGGCCAGGGATGGGCAAGAGGCGCTTCAAGTCAGCGGGCAGCACGGCGGCTCGATCGATCTCCTGCTCACCGATGTAGTGATGCCACGCATGAACGGCGCGGAGCTTAACGAGCAGTTGCGAGCTGCAAGACCGGAGATACGGGTGTTGTATATGTCGGGCTATACCGATAATGCCATCGCTCAGCATGGGGTGCTCGAGCCCGGGGTCAATCTGCTGCCCAAACCGTTCAGCATGGAAGGCCTGCTCCACACTGTCAGAAGGATCCTGGACGCTCAGCCGGCCTAGGCATGACCCCTACCTGTCATAGAGGATCGAAAAGCGGGGGTTGCCGTGGTCGTCGGCCAGGAGCCGGGGGCGGATGGCGTCCTCGATCCAGAAGGGCCACAATTCGGCCCGCTGCAGCCCATCGCGCGTGACATACACGCGGAGCAGGTCGCCCTGCATCGCTGCCTGTCGAGGTATGTCAAACACCGCATTGCCGAGGCTGTACACGATCAATCCATCACGGCTGCTCCCCTCTGCTCTGCCTTGGGGGCCGTATCGTTCCACGGTCTGGGTCACGTGCGGATGATGGCCGACGACCAGGTCGGCACCGGCGTCTATCGCGGCATGGGCGGCCGCCACCTGGCTGGATGATGGTTTGGCAGCGTATTCAATCCCGGCATGGAGCAGGACGATCACGATGTCAGCCTCAGCCCGCACCGCCTGGACGTCAGCCTGCACCCTGGCCGGTTCAGCCCAGGCGATCTTGTCGCTGGCCGGCATGTCCGGGGAGCCGTTCCAGTAGGCACCTGCATAGCCGAGCACAGCCACCTTGACCCCGTTCAGGGTAAAAATGGCCGGTTGGCCGGCCCGGCAGAGATCGGCAGTCCTGGTGGTGCTCGTCTCGCACCCAGCTCCCACCACGGCGATCTCCAGGGCATCCAGGGTGTCAAGCGTTTCGTCCAGCCCGACCTGGCCATAATCCAGAGCGTGGTTATTCGCCAGGGACACCAGGTCCAGGCCGGCCTCGACCAGCGTCTGCCCTGACCCGGGATGGGCGCGTATGATGTAAGGCTTGTTGAGCGGTTGCCCCTGGGTCGTGAGGACAGACTCTAGATTAGCCACGGCCAGGTCAGCCTGGCCCAGCAACAGCTCGAGCCCGCCCCACGGGTAGGCAGGGCCATACCGAGCCAGTTGCGCTTCCATGGACCGTCCCGGTACGACATCACCCAGGAAGACGAGGACCGCTGTTCCCTCTGGGCGTGCTGCCGAGTCTTCCGCTGCTAGATCCGCTGCGTCGGGAAGAGAGGCGAGGGCCGGCGCTCCGAGCCACGCGCTGCCGGCCGGACCGGCACTGGGCACGATCTGCCAGGCGACGACGTCGGCCAGCGCCAGTGCGTCGCTGCCATCTGCCGCCAGATACCAGACCGACAGCCCGGCCTGCGCCGCGGCACGCAGCCGTCCCTGGTCGTCGTAGGCCTGGATCTCGCCGCTGGCCAGGCCGGCCAAAATCGCGGTGCTGTCCCCAACCCGGAGGGTAGTGACCGCGTTCACAGGCGAAGGGAGAGCCACACGCCACCCCAGTTCTCCAGCAGTTGACAGGAGCACAAGCTGGGGCGTATCTCCTCCTGTTCCGACGACGATCTCTGGCGCCCCATCGCCGTTAACGTCGGCAGTGTGCCACACCGGCCCGCCCTCACCCATCGCCTGCTGCCAGCGTACCTGGGGCTCGCCATCGAACTCCTGACGCCGCGCCGCAGAGTTCAGGTCTGCACCGGTGTCGAGAGCCACCAGACGGCCGCTCTGCAGCCCAACCAGCAGGGCCGAGCCGTCATCGTGAGGCAGTGGCGCCAGGCGGGTAATCGGCACACCAGGCTCGACGACAAGTTGCCACACCTCCTTGCCCGATTGGTCGAAGGCGTGTACGTTGCCGTCGAGGGTGGCGGCCACGGCCAGCTTCTCCTTGGCCAGCCAGAGGATGTCGCTTACCGGAGCGCCGAGGTTCGCCTGCCACACGAGGCCGCCTCTGCTGTCCAGTCTGGTGATCTGTTGATCCCACCCACCGGCCAGTAACCCTCCGTTGAGTGCGCTCTGCCCGCCACAAGAGGAATCTGACTCCAGGGCGGTGACGCGGGTGCCCAGGTCCCGGTACCACAGCCGGCGTCCCTGCATGCTGAGCAGGGTCACACCATTATCGCCCGCCACGGCCACGCTGCCCGGCTGGTCTCCACCGCCGGCCAGGGTGAGCGCATAGATCGGGCCGGGAAGGCGCGCCTGCCACTCTACCTTGCCCTGCCGATCCAGAGCGTAGACTGTGCGGCCTAACGAGGCGAGAAAAAAGGCCGGGCCGTTGGATCCGCTTGTCTCATCACCCTCACACGGTCCGTTCACGGCCACGTCGCTCAGGTGGCCGTTGGCATCCAGCCGCCAACCAAGCGACAGCGGCAGTGGTTCGCCGCTGACGGGTGTCCCGAACGGCGTAGGGGATGGGCTGGGTAACGGCGTCGGAGACGCGGATGCAGTCGGCGATGCCGTGGCCGTTGGGTTTGGCTGCAAAGTGCTGCCGCTGTTCCGGTGCGGCGTAGGGGACGGCGGTACGCTGGGTGCTGGGCTGCCGGGCGACGCCAGGGCCGCGACTGCCGGCATGGCCGTTGGCTCCACTGTGACGGCCGGAACTGCCGGACCGGATCGCCCGCAGCTCGCCAGCATCCAGGCTACAAGACAGGCCCCCAGAGCTCTAACAAAATGCCGGAACAGCGTAAACTACCTCTCTTCTATGGGCTTTTCGCTTTCCACGCCGGGAGTCTCTGTGATTGGTACGGACGGGACACCTGTGGCCTGCGCGAAAAAGTTGCCAAAGAGCTTACCTGCTAGGTCCTCATACTCCCGATAGCCGGTGGCTACCATCTCTTCAATGTCGTACCCATGGCTCGACAACGTCTTTGCCGCGCGGATGACCCCCTCGGCTATCACCGGATCATACTGCGGGTTGAACTGGACGCCCCACACCGGCAGGTCGCGCAGCCGGAACGCCTGGATCGGGCACAGCTCGCTCGAGGCCAGCAGCACCCCATTCTCAGGCAGTTTTGACACCCGGTCGCCGTGCCACAGAAAGGCGTGAAATGTGTCACCCAGGCCGGACAGCAGAGGATCTGTCCGGCCGGCCTCGTTCACTGTGACCGGCAGCCAGCCGATCTCCCAACGGCCGGTCGTGACCTTGCCGCCCAGCCAGTGGGCGATCAGCTGGTTGCCCAGGCAGATGCCCAGGATCGGGACGCGCGCCTCAAGAGCGGCCATGATCCGCTCTCGTTCGGCCTGAAAGATCGGCCCGTCGAATTCGTCGGGTCGGTATTCACCGCCGGCAAAGATGACGGCATCGAACGCGCCAGAGGTCAGGTCGGGCACCGTCTCGCCCAGATCCACCCGGACGGTGGTGCCCAGAATGCCCAGACGCTGCAGCACATGGTCCATGACCAGGGCGCGCGCTGGACCGTGGATAAGCGAGATGGCCCGCAACGGTCCACGGGTCGCGGTGGCAGTGGGCGTCGCGGTGGGACGCTCGGTTGGAGTGCGGGTCGGAGTAGAAGTCAGAGTCGGAGTGGGCGTCAGAGTCGGCGTTGGTGTTGGGGTCGGCGTAGCCGCTGGTCGCGTTGCGGTGGGGCTGGCCGGAGCGGCTGTTGGAGTCTGTATAGCGGGCTGTTCGGGTAGTGGAGTAGGCGGTGCCCCGCAGGCGCCCAACGCAGTGCCGATGCCGGCCAGGCCGGCCAGGCGCAGGAACGCCCGGCGGCTGAGGCCCCGGCGTTTGACATAATACGGCATCTTTATGCTCAAGTCGTGGTCAATCCAGCCGGCGAACCACAGTGATCATCTTGTCGCTGTCGCTGTTGAAATCGTCGAGGTCATAGGATCCATAGACCGCCTCGACGGCGAAACCGGCACGCTGGAGCAGGTGTTCCAGCTCGGCGCGAAACAGGTAGCGCGTCGAGAAGGTACCGAGCGTGCGGTGGACGACCCCCTGGTTGTCCACATCGTCGATCATGTACGTGACATAAATCGTCTGCTGGCTCAGGTCCACCTTCTCGCTGCGGAATTTCATCAGCCGGTGGCCGGTTTCCGGATCGATCATCACCTTGTCCAATGACACCTGACTGCGAAAGTCCAGCAGCCGGCCCAGGTCGGGATTGAACAGGTCGAGGAGCAGCCGCCCGCCCGGATTAAGATGCTGGTGGATGCGGGCCAGTGATGCTATCTGACCGTCTGGGGTGAGCAGGTGCATAAACGAGTTCAGGGCGACAAAGGCCAGGTTGAAACGGCCGTCGAGCACCAGGCGCCGCATGTCCTGCTCTACCAGTGTCACCCGATCGGCCAGCCCTTCGGCCTCGACCTTGCGCCGGGCGATGGCCAGCATCTTCGGCGAGATGTCTACCCCGGTCACCTGATAACCCTGCCGGGCCAGGGGCAGCAGCGCGCGGCCGGTGCCGCACGCCAACTCCAGGATCGGCGAGCCGCACAGCGCTGCAAGCTGCTCGATCATCATCAGATCGGCGTCCAGGCCGCCGTGGTCGAGGTCGTAAAACTGGGCGTAACTGCTGTAATCGTCCATTATGGCGCTCCTCACAACCGTGAGGGCCAGTCTACCACAAGTAGGGGTGAACGCAACTCACAACCGCCTCTTGTCCTGACGGCCCGCCTGGTGTTGGATTCTAGCCCAAGACGGCGGAAAGCGCAAGCGACGGCCTGTTGAGTATAAATCAGTGGGCCAGGTGATGCTGTTCTACCGACCATCGGCCGCAGCCAGGACAATCTGCCTTTGGTCCTGGAACTCGCGCTCGTAGCTCAACAGGGTCTTGCTGGAGATCCGGTAGTTGGTCTGCGCCCAGCGGTCCTTGTTCACAATCTGGCCCTTGCTGCGGGCGTCGCGATATTGCTCCACGATCTGCTGGCGCTTGCGATGGGGGTAGGCAAAGTGGTCGGTTTCTGGCCGTATGGCAGGCCTCTGTTCGACCGGCGTATCAAGGCGCCGGGCATCTACAGAGCGATCTTGCCCGAGCTGCCGCAGTGCTTCTACCAGCTCCCCGGTAGAACAGTGGCACAGCGCCGAGTAGGTCGCCTCGGACAGCAGCTCCAGGGCCAGCCGCTCGTCGGCCGGCTTGTCTGCGGCTCCCGAAGGCGACGAGCCCTGTACCACACTGAGCAGAGCTTCGACCGGCCACAGGCGGAGCGCCAGCCGGGCCGCCGACAGAAACCGATCGACGGCTTTGATCGCCTGTGGCGAGGGCGGCTGCCAGTCTGGCCTGGTCAGTCGCCGGACCGCCCCCAGACGCCCCACTCCCAGCCCAGGGATCGACAGGAGGATCCAATCGGATGCGCTGTCGACCTCGTCGAGGCTGCCATAGCCGGCCTGGGCCAGCTTGCGCAGGGCAGCCGCTTTCGAGAGATCATCGGCAATCGCCACGGCCTCAGCCAAGTCGTAGAGCATGTTATCTTTCGCCCACATTTTTCCCTGTTTCCCCCCACGTCTTGTGAAGTAGCAGACACAGACCAGTATATACGGCCGGATCGAGTGTGTCAACAGTAAAACCTGCAGACCTTATGCCGTAGTTTCTGCAGTCAAGGCTGCAGTTTTGGCAGCTCCACACTTAACCGTGGTCATGAGCACCACTGCTGGACAAGGGCTTGAGTCGCCCTGGAGCGCTTGCCGCGCTTTTTT
>Ga0105100_10001604_pt1 | contig 13201 bp, 8 predicted proteins | sample PPLLak12cMay2015_2_FD_87033 | JGI IMG/M metagenome (GOLD analysis project Ga0105100, IMG submission 87033) | Freshwater sediment microbial communities from Prairie Pothole Lake near Jamestown, North Dakota, USA - PPLs Lake P8 Core (1) Depth... | ecosystem: Environmental > Aquatic > Freshwater >... | reverse complement strand
CGGTGCCCACCACGTCAAAGTATTCCTGACCTCTTCTCTCGTCGCGCGGGTCCATCATGAAACGGGCGATACGATTGAAGGCCACGGCTCCCATGAAGTCCGGCCGCATGTTGGCCTTGCCGCAGGCCGCCACACAGCAGCCGCATTCGATACACCGCTCCAGTTCGTAGATTTCCTCCGCCAGCTGGTTGGACATCGGTTCTTCAACCGCCTCGGTATCGAAGGCCTTTGTGGTGTGAACCCAGGACTCCACACGCTCGTGCATGGCTCTGAACCAACTTCCCGTATCCACCGAGAGGTCGCCGATGAGCTTGAAAACCGGCAGCGGCATGAGCGTGATTTCATCCGGCAAGGATTGAGTTTTGGTGTGGCATGCCAGGTCAGGACGCCCATTGATCATCATGGCGCACGATCCGCAAATCCCGGCCCGGCAGACGAAATCGAACATGAGGCTCGGATCGAGCTCCTCCCGGATCCGGTTCAGGGCAATGAAAAGCGTCATGGCATCCGTTTCCTCCAGATAGTAGGCGTCCATGTGAGGAACCGATGCAGGATCCTGGGGATTGAAACGGAAAACATTGAACTTGAGCATTCTTCCCATGGGGCGCCTCGATCAGTTGTCTTCGATGGGTTCTGGATCCATTCTACAGACTGCGGGGTCTTCGGTGCATATGATTTTGCATGTGCCATACCCCCGCTCTCCCGGTGGAATCTCCCAGACTGCCGAGTTGGGTTCATAACTCAGAGTCGGGAGGGCGTCCCCCTCGTTCCAGGTGGCGAGGGTCCGTTTGAGCCAGTCGCGGTCGTTTCGGGCCTCGAAATCCTCCCTGGCGTGACACCCGCGGCTCTCTGTGCGCTGTTCGGCTGCATAGGCCACGCAGAGCGCGAGTCGGACCATGCCTGTCATGCGGAGGGCCAGAGCCAGTTCAGGATGGGCACCCACACTGCCCGAGCGCAGACCGATCCGCCCGGCCCGTGCGTGAATCTCCTGGAGATCCTCGACGGCTTTTCGCAGGTCTGCTCCATTGCGGAATATTCCCACCTTTTCCATGAGAACATCCTGCATGGCATTTCGAACGGCATACACATTCTCTTTCCCGTCCTTACCCCGGATGATGCGCTCGATTCTTTCTTCTTCCTGCTTGACGAAGCCGCGAGGCAGATCCGTTCGGATGGCCACATCGCAGCCTTCCAGAAATTCTGAGATCTTCTGTCCCACGATGCGGCCCGCCACGATGGTCTCGGCCAGCGAGTTGCCACCCAGGCGGTTGAAGCCGTGCATATCCCAGCAGGAGGCTTCACCCGCTGCAAACAGGCCCTTGAGTCCATAGGCGGCGCCGTCCTTGTTGGTCCGAGCTCCCCCCATGCTGTAGTGCTGGGCCGGTCGTACCGGAATCATCTGGGTGGCCGGATCGATTCCCAGGAATTCATGACAGATTTCATCCACTTCCCGAAGCTTCGTCTTGAGGTGCTGCTCTCCCAGATGACGGATATCCAGCCACAAGTGATCTCCATAGGGGCTGGGAACTCCCTTTCCCTCTCGAATGTGGTGCATCATCCAGCGGGACACCACATCTCTCGACGCCAGTTCCTGTTTGCCGGGCTCATAGATGTGCATGAACCGTTCACCGTTCACGTCCTTAAGGGTTCCCCCGTCGCCGCGGCAGCCTTCGGTCACCAGAATGTTGGTGGGGACAATGCCCGTCGGATGAAACTGCACGGCCTCCGGATTGCCTATGGGAACGATGCCCGTCCTGAGGGCCAGGATCTGACCCGCTCCATCGCAGATGACGGCATTGGTGCTCTCTCGATAAAGCCTGCCATATCCGCCCGTAGCGATGAGCGTGGCACGGGCGAGGTACACCCGAAGCTTCCCGGTCTTGAGGCATCGAGCCACGGCTCCGAAACAGGACACCCCGTCGTGGATGAGGCAAATGGCTTCGACCCGGTCGTGCATGGTGACCCCAAGCCGCACCACCTCATTGTCCATGGTGAAGAGCAGAGTGTGCCCCGTACCGTCAGATGTATAGCATGTGCGCCATTTGGCGGTGCCTCCGAAATCCCTGGCCGTGATGAGGCCCTCCCTTTCGGGACTTTCGACCTTCTCATATTGCTTTCCAGCCTTGAAATAGGTCCCCTTGCCCGGCACGACCCGGTTCCACGGAATCCCCCAGTGGGCCATTTCCCGAACGGCGACAGGTGCCGTTTCGACAAAAAGCCTGGCCACCTCCTGATCGCATCCCCAGTCGGACCCCTTAACCGTGTCCGAAAAATGAATATCCGTGCAATCCCCTTCACCCATGCAGGCATTGCCAAGGGAAGCCTGCATCCCTCCCTGTGCTGCCGAAGAATGCGAACGCCTGGGTGGTACCAGACTGAGGCAGATGGTCTGAAAACCGTGGGAAGCCGCCTCCACGGCCACTCGCTCCCCTGCAAGGCCGGCTCCGATACACAGCAGGTCAGAATAAAACGTATCCACAGCTCGCTCCATGGTTTGCAACCCTTCGGATTCACGAGGAGTGACTGCCACTGCCCAAACCTGCCCCTCTCCGGTCCCGGTTGGCGGTGGCGCGTTTCACAACGGTCCAGGGCCTTCAGTCGCTGATCTTCACCAGAAAGTAGAAATTGAGCAGAGTGATCAAACCGATGGCAATGAAAGCCAGAGTCAGCTTGTTTTCAAAGCCCTTGAGAGCCTGACGGTTGGCGCGCGTGATCCAACCCCATTTGACGCCGATCCGATAGAACCCGATCCCGATATGCAGCTCCACCATGGGAAGCAGGAGGGCATAAAACAGGAACCACCAACCGCCTTGTATGCGCATGGCGCTCCTAGAAGCCGTGATCGGAAGGTTGGTGAGGACCGTCCACATGTGAGTGCTGCCCATGATGAGGATGACCATGGCAGTTACGGCCTGGACCACCCAGAGCCACGTATCCAGGTGATTGAACCGAACACTGTGGGTCCAGATGGCCTTCTGCTCCATGATTCGAAAGGGAAGCTTGCGTGCAGCCAGGACAAAATGAGCCAGAAACAGCAGCCCGATCATGGGACCGCCCAGCTGCGCCAGGTAGTACCGCTCCAGGAGCTCAGCAATGGCGTTCATGACCCCTGTTCCCAGATTGACGCTCGCAACCAGGATCATGTGGCTCCACATGAAGAGAATGAGCAGTACCCCCGAAAGAGCCTGAGACAGATCCCAATAAGCTTCGGTTCGCGCGGGTCTTTGGACCGGCGACAAGAGCTGCGTTGCCATGGCGCTTCCTCTTCGCTTTAATTTGAATGCTTAAACCACCATGGGCATGATGAGACCCAGGTAGGTGGGGTCGTCCGCACCCACGAAAACTCCACCATGGAACTGATCCACCCACTCGAAACGAACCTGTGAGCTTTCGACCGCCTGGATCGCGTCAATGACATACCGGATGTTGAAGGAGACGGTGAAATCCTCGCCCTCGTATTCGATATCGACGGCATCGCTGGCCTGACCCGTCTCGGGATTGCCGGAGTCGAGCTCCAAAACCCCCTGCTTCACCTGAAAACGGACATGACGCCACTTCTGGTCTGAGACAACCGCCGCACGTTTCAGGGCCTGCACAAAGGGATCCTTCTCCGCCCGAAAAGAAGATGGGCGTTCGTCCGGGATGATGAGCTGGTATTCAGGGAACTCGGCATCCAGCAGCTGCACGCTCAACAAGGCATCCGGGATTCCCAGCAAGAGGCTGTTCTCGTGAATGGTGAGGCTCGCATCCCCTTCTTTTTCCAGCAGTTTGAGGATTTCCTGAACCCCTTTTCTGGGAATGATCACACCATTCCCGAGATCCAACCCCTGAAAAGCGGACTCAGGCACCTCACTGTACACCAGGCGGTGGCCGTCGGAAGCCACAAACCGGAATGCCTCAGGACCCAGATGATGCCAGTAAAGCCCTGCCACGCTGAACGGATCTTCGTCGGAGGGAATGCTGTAGAGCGTTCGCGCCAAGGCCTTCCGAAGAGCTTCCCGGTCAAAAGGCCTGCGGGGAATCTCCTCGAAAAAGTGCACAAAGGGAAAATCGTCGGCAGGGATGGTCGCCAGTTCAAATCGGGAGCGTCCCGTCCGAATCGTCAGTCGATTGCCGAAATGGGTTTCGAATTCCACCACCTCCTGGGGAAGCTCCCGAACGATTTCGAGAATCTTTTTGGCAGAGACGGTCACCGAACCCGGTTCTTCGATCTTTGCCTTCAGCTGAGTCCAAATACTCAGTTCCAGATCCGTTGCGGTGAATTCCATCATCTGTTGTTCGTGGATGGCATTTATGAGAACATTGGACAAGATGGGCATATGGGTCTTCTTTTCGGTGGTGCTTTGAACCCTCTGAAGAACCTGAACCAGACTCACCTTGTCGATGTGAGCTTTCATGCTTCCATCCTTTGAGGTTGAAGATTTTGTCTTTGAAATTCTTATATGGAGAGATTCACAATATTAATCAGGGGTGGTCAGATTGTCAAAAAGTTTAATAAACTACTGAAATAAAAAATAAATCGCTGGAGGCAAAATGTTCAAGCCATGAGATGGAGTGAGTTGCCATGGTGAACAGCCCGGAGCTCTCTGAAAGTTATGAACAGCGTTTGAACCATCGTGAATAGCTGATGCACCTCAATTTCTTCAAAGGCATGAGACAGCTCTGCAGGGACGATAAGCAATTTATCTGCCACCAGCCGCGATTTCCTGGAGAATTCTCCGTGGAAGGCGACTACGGATGTCAGTACGATGAAATCTCGTGAAAGATGCAGTATTATGCAGCATTCTATAGATATAAGCTAAATGGGAGGCGGTATTTCCGACATGCGGGAGGATATCTTCTCCATCCGGAAGCGAGAGAGGTTGTGCGGGAACCGAGGCTTTTCTGTTTCCGCTTGACAAAGGAAAGCGAGTCAAGTAGGTTTGCGCCGTATGTGAAAAAAGGCTCTTTCCGGACGCATGGCAGAAAGTTTGAACAACTTTGGGGCGATAGAGGCCATTGGACAAAGCCCACGTTCACAGATTTGCCACACCCTCGATACTCCATCGCCTGTTATGCTCTTTGCCCAAATCAACTTTTTCTGTATGTCTGGTACGTTGTCGTAATGCTGACGCTCGCGCATGAGAGGGAGGTGAAAAGAATCACGGCTGTACCGAGCTGATGAAAGCAGATTTTTCCGGTCTTGGTGGGGAATGGTTCTCCAGGGTTTCACATTTCTGTAGGTAGAGCTCTTAAATCGAAGGGGGAGGAGAAACATGGCTTACAATGCAGTAGAGATGAAAGACTGGCAGATTTCCGAAGCAGCTGAAAAGAATATGCCCACTCCATGGGACTGGCAGCAAAAACTCGGATTGGAGAAAGACGAAATTCTGCCCATGGGACGTCTGTGCAAACTGGACTTTATGAAGATCATCAACCGCCTGAAGGATCGACCCGATGGCAAATACATTGAAGTCACCGCCATCACCCCGACTCCTCTGGGAGAAGGCAAGAGCACCACATCCTGCGGTCTGATGGAAGGCCTCGGCAAGCGCGGTGTCAAAGTCGGCGGCGCCCTCCGTCAGCCTTCCGGCGGCCCGACCATGAACGTCAAGGGAACGGCGGCCGGCGGCGGCAATGCCCTCCTCATCCCCATGACGGAATTCTCGCTGGGCCTCACGGGCGACATCAACGACATCATGAACGCCCACAACCTGGCCATGGTCGCCATGACCGCCCGCATGCAGCATGAGCGAAATTACAACGACGAGCAGCTGGCGCGCCTCACCAAGATGCGTCGTCTCGACATCGATCCCACCCGCGTGGAAATGGGCTGGATCATGGATTTCTGTGCGCAGTCTCTCCGCAACATCATCATCGGCATGGGCGGACGCCAGGACGGCTTCATGATGCAGTCCAAGTTCGGCATTGCGGTGAGCTCCGAGATCATGGCCACTCTCTCCATCGTCAACGACCTGGCCGATATGAAGAAGCGGCTGAACGAGATCACGGTGGCCTTCGACAAGACCGGCAAGCCGGTGACCACGGGCGACCTGGAAGTCGGCAATGCCATGACGGCCTTCATGCGCAACGCCATCAATCCGACCCTGATGTGCACGGCCGAATACAATCCCTGCATGGTGCACGCCGGCCCGTTTGCCAACATCGCCGTCGGCCAGTCCTCCATCATCGCCGACCGCATCGGCCTCAAGATGTTCGACTACCACGTGACGGAATCCGGATTTGCCGCGGATATCGGCTTCGAAAAGTTCTGGAACGTGAAGTGCCGCTACAGCGGTCTCAAGCCCCATGTCTCCGTTCTCACCACCACCATCCGCGCCCTCAAGATGCACGGCGGCGGTCCCAAAGTCGTAGCCGGTATCGCCTTGCCAGAAGAGTACACCAAGGAGAATCTGGCACTGGTCGAGAAGGGCACGGTCAACATGGTGCATTGCATCAACATCATTCGCAAGGCCGGTATCAACCCTGTCGTGTGCATCAATGCATTCCACACCGATACCAAGGATGAAATTGCCATCGTGAGGAAAGCTGCCGAGGCGGCAGGCGCCCGCTGCGCCCTCTCCGAGCATTGGGCCAAGGGTGGCGACGGGGCTCTCGAGTTCGCCGATGCCGTCATGGATGCCTGCAAGGAAGAAAGCCAGTTCAAGTTCCTTTATCCTCTCGAGATGAAGCTGAGAGACCGCGTGGCCATGGTGGCCAAGGAAGTCTACGGCGCCGACGGCGTGGCCTGGACCCCCGAAGCCGAGGCCAAGGCCAAGATGCTCGAAAACGACTCGAAGTACAACGATTACGCCACGATGATGGTGAAGACGCACCTCAGCCTGACCCACGATCCCACGATCAAGGGCGTGCCCAAGGGTTGGACGCTTCCCATCCGCGATGTCTTGATCTATTCGGGTGCGAAGTTCCTCTGCCCTTGCGCCGGTGCCATCAGCCTCATGCCCGGAACCTCTTCCAACCCCGCATTCCGCCGCATCGACGTGGATACGGATACGGGCGCGGTTTCCGGCCTGTTCTAAGCATGGCTGGTATGGTTGACTGAAGTGTCTCGTCTGAAATGACCCGTGGGCAGGGCATACTATGCCCTGCCCTCAACTTTTGAGGAGGATGAAGATATGGCGGCGAAATTGCTCAAAGGCGCCGAAGTGGCCAAGGAAATCCGCGCCGAACTGAAAGTCGAAGTGGAAGCACTGAAAGCCAAATACGGAAAGGTCCCTGGTCTGGTGACGATTCTGGTGGGGGAGAATCCGGCCTCCCAGAGCTATGTCCGGGCCAAGCAGACCACCGCTCATGAACTGGGATTCTACTCCGTTCAGGACAACCAGCCTGCTGACCTTGCGGAAGACAAGCTGCTGGGGCTCATCGACAAGTACAACAAGGATCCCCAGATCGACGGCATCCTGGTCCAGCTCCCGCTGCCCAAGCATGTCAACGAAAACAAGATCCTTCTCGCCATCGATCCCACCAAGGACGTGGATGCGTTCCATCCGGTCAACGTCGGCAAGCTCATGATCGGTGAGCCCGATTTCCTTCCCTGCACCCCCGCGGGCATCCAGGAGCTCCTGATTCGCTCGGGAACGGAGCTCTCCGGTGCGGAAGTGGTGGTGGTGGGTCGCTCCAACATCGTGGGCAAGCCCATCGCGATGATGCTGGTGCAGAAGGGCAAGGGCGCCAACTGCACCGTGACGGTTGTTCATACGCGCACCAAGGATGTCCATTTCCACACGAAGCGCGCGGATATCCTGATTGCAGCCGCCGGTGTTCCGGAATACGTCAAGGGCGACATGATCAAACCCGGTGCGGTGGTCATCGATGTCGGCGTCAACGAAGTCGGGAAGACGGCGGACGGCAAGCGGATCCTCAAGGGCGATGTGGCCTTCGACGAGGCAGTGAACATTGCCAGCGCCATCACGCCTGTTCCCGGCGGCGTGGGTCCCATGACCATCACCATGCTGATGAAGAATACGGTCCGCGGTTTCAAAGTTCACAACAACATCAAGGACTAGCTTCCATTCTGTCCGATGCCTGAGTATAAAAAGCCCGTGGGAATTCTCTCCACGGGTTTTTTTCGTCTGGTCTGCTCTTCTCTCCTCTCAAAAGGTCTTGACCTGCACAGGAAGATCTCCATGGTGCCAAGGGTGTGGAAGCTACTGCTCATCGATGACGATCCCGGCATACGCAAGGTCATGACCATCACCCTGGAGGATGCCGGCTATGCAGTGGCGACGGCTCCGGATGGCGAATCCGGCATTGCCCTCTGCTCGGAGATATCCCCCGAGATCGTCATCACGGATATCCGGATGCCGGGCATGGACGGCCTGGAGGTCCTGAGCGCCATCAAGGAACAGCATCCTGACAAGGAAGTGATCGTGGTCACGGCATTCAGCGATCTCGACTTCGCCGTCAAGGCCCTCCAGCTGGGGGCATCGGATTTCATCACCAAACCGATCCACGACGATGCGCTTCAGATTGCCCTGAAACGGGCCAAGGAAAGGTATATCACCCGCAGGGAGCTTCGCGACTACACGGCGCTCATTGAAGAAAAGTGGATGGAAACGGCTGAGGAGCTGGCCAAGACCTTCAACTTTCAGAAGATCCTCATCGACAGCTCCATAGACGGGATTGTGGCCTGCGATCAGGGCTCCCGGGTGATCATCTTCAACAAGAGCATGGAGCTCATGCTGGGAGTCCCGCGCCATGAGGCCATTGGCCAGCTGACCCTCAACGGGTTTTTTGTGGATGGGGAATACGAGAAGTTTTGCAGAAAACTCAAGTCCGAGGAGTTTGGGGGCAAAGACCGGCTGTTTCTGTACGAATCTACGCTGCGGGGAGCTTTCGGTGCAAAGATCCCCGTTCAGCTCTCGGCCTCGGTTCTGTTCGAGGGAGGCGAAGCCATAGGGGTTGTCGGTTTCTTTCGGGACCTGCGGGACATTCGAAAGCTCACCCAGCAGTTCGCCGACCAGGCCCGCCTGCTTCAACAGGACAAGATGATCTCCCTGGGGAGACTGGCTGCGAGCGTGGTGCACGAGATCAACAATCCCCTTTCCGGGCTCCTCAACTATGCCCGGCTCATGCTGAAAATCCTGGGTCAGGATGCTCCGACGCGGGAGTGCTCGGAGAGATTCACCAGTTATCTCAATCTGATGGAAAGTGAGCTCAGTCGTTGCTCGAAGATTGTCTCCAACCTCCTGGCGTTTTCGCGCATATCGAAGCTCGAATTCACCGAGGTGAACGTCAACGAGCTGCTCAGCAAGAGCCTGCTCTTGAGCCAGCACAAGCTGAGTCTGCAAAACATCCAGGTGGAAACCCGACTCGATCCCAGTGATCCCAAAATTCAAGGCGATTTCAACCAGTTGCAGCAGTGCATCATCAACTTGATCTTCAACGCCATCGACGCCATGCCCGGCGGGGGTCGGATGATCCTGGAGAGCCGGCTGGATCGGAAGCTCGAGCTGGCCCTCATCAGGGTGAAAGACAACGGATGCGGCATTGCCAAAGAGGACCAGATGTATATCTTCGACCCGTTCTTCACGACCAAGAAGGAGGGAAAAGGGCTGGGTCTGGGGCTCTCTACGGTCTACGGGATCATCGACCGTCACAAAGGGACCATCAGCGTCGAGAGCAAACCCTCGGAAGGCAGCACTTTCACCATCAAGCTGCCCGGGCACAACTGATGCCGGAGCGCCGCCTCGGTAGCATCACAACCGGTCCCCAAATGCCTGGTCTGCGCTGCTTTGGGAATGATCGTCCTGTTCTTGGTTGGGGCAATCCTTTCCCACGGTTTTCGTGGGGAAAGAATTGCCCGCGCGATGGGCTGAAGGGTATTGGATGAACGGGACGGCGAGTACTACCCTCCGATAGGACTGGGACTGCAGAGATGACCTTCTTCCATGGCCACACGCCCGCATCCGGAGCAGACGTATTTCATGGCTGCCAGTTTATCTTTGCACATGTGAACCGTATCGACGGCGGGTGTTCCGCAAAAGCCGCACTTGGATTTGTCGCCGCAGGGACTGCACAGATGGCCGGGCTCTTCAGCCACGGCGCCGCACGTCTTACAGGTATAGGCCATTTTGATTCTCCTCTGTTCAGTGACGCCAGTACAACGTGAAGCGTCAAATTCAGTTGAATAAATCATGGATCTTACCCCACCCAAGCCACCGATGCTCGAAACATTGGCTTTTCTCAATTGGGCGGAATGATATGCCCTCAGCTGCTGCTCAGCTTGCTTAAGAAGTAAGAACTGGTCCTCTGCCCCGCAAGCCCCATGTGCTCAGAGGCATTGCAGTACAGTCGCGACGGAGCCCGGACCCGAACGGATGACGGGATTAGAATTCAAGGAGGCATTGGTGGGGGAATCAAGGGTGAAAAATGAATGGAAGCCCTTGCATCGCATGGCGCTGGTTTCTGCTCCGTGGCCCCTCTTCAACCGCCCGTCCATTCAGCTGGGAACCCTCAAGGCATATCTCACATCACGGTTTCCCGGGCTTCGAGTGGAATCCCATCACTTCTACCTGAAGGTGGCCGATGCAGTGGGTTTCGAGCGGTATCAGGCCGTTTCCGAGAGAAGCTGGCTGGCCGAAACCGTTTATGGTGCTTTGTTGTTTCCTCAAATGCATGATTCCGTCGAGCGATTGTTCCTCAGGGAGGCGAAAGGCAAATCAGTCTTTCGGGGAGTGCGGTTTGATGATCTGGTCGAACGTGCTCGGGCAATCACACAGACATTCATTGAGGAAACCGAATGGGAAGACTGCGGTCTGACAGGTTTCTCCGTCTGTCTCTGTCAACTCACCGCCTCGCTTTATCTGATCCGACGAATCAAGGAGCTTCACCCCGGAATGCATGTCGTGGCGGGGGGATCGTCCTGGAATGTGGACTCCTGTCCTGCCTGGTTCCACCACTTTCCGGAGATCGATACCATCATCGTGGGGGAGGGGGAGCTGCCACTGGCGGAACTGGTTTGCCACCTGCAGTCTCCACCCGACAAGCGACTCCCCCTCACTGCGGAGTCCATTGTTTCTCCTTCACGACGTGCATCGGAGGTGGAGGGACCCCCTTTCAGCCAGCTGGAGGATCTGAATGAGCTCCCGTTGCCCGACTATGATGACTACTTCACCATGCTTCAGGATCTGCCCTCGGGTCATTCCTTCTTTGCGACGCTTCCTGTGGAGATCTCGCGCGGGTGTTGGTGGAGCCGTATCGACAGCAGGGGTGAAAGCGGTTGTGCTTTCTGCAATCTCAATCTTCAGTGGAGGGGATATCGGTCCAAGAAGCCCGAAAAGGTGGTGGCGGAGATCGATGCCCTCACCTCCCGCACCCGCACCTTATCCGTGGCGGTCACGGATAACGTCCTGCCCGTGAAGGACATTCCCAGGATTTTCGGCGGACTTGCGAACCTCGGGAAGGATCTGCGGCTGTTCGCAGAAATTCGGGCCACCGTTACCCGTGACGCCCTGCAGGTCATGCATCAAGCGGGAGTGCAGGAGCTGCAGGTGGGGATCGAGGCCCTGAGCTCGCGTCTCCTGGCCAAGATGAACAAGGGAGCCACGTGCATTCAAAACCTTCAGATCATGAAGGATTGCGAGGAGCTGTCCATCACCAACAGCTCCAACCTCATCATCCGGTTTCCCGGGAGCGATGAGGAGGACGTGCGTGAGACCCTGCACGCCCTCGACTTTGCGGAAATCTATCGACCGCTGAAGGCCGTCCGGTTCTGGCTGGGACTCGAAAGCCCCGTCTACCGGTCATTCCGTTCCAGCGGCATTCGAGCTGTCATGAATCATCCTCACTATGGCTCGATTTTCCCGCAAGGGCTCCTTCGGGAGATGCGCTTGATGATCCAGGGCTATCGGGGTGACCTGAAGGTTCAGCGGAAGCTGTGGCGGCCGGTGGTGGAGCGGCTGAAATCCTGGGAGCGAGCCTACGAGGACATGAGGACATCCTCCGGGGGCAGTCCTGCTCTGAGTTATCGGGACGGGAGGGATTTCCTCCTCATTCATCAGCGCCGACCCCATCTGGCTTCAGTCCATCACAGGCTGACAGGATCGTCCCGTGAGATTTACCTCTTCTGCCGAATTCATCGGTCGCTTTGCGATGTGGTCCGGCGCTTTCCAAATCTTTCAGAGGACAAGGTTCAGCCCTTCCTGAACGGCATGGTTGAAAAGAAGCTCATGTTCCGGGAAGGCGACCGTTTTCTGAGCCTGGCCGTGGCGTTGCGCACATGCCCCACTCGCTGTTGATTTTGAGCAACATTTCACTTGACACCGCACTCCTCCGTATAATACGAGACAGTTGTACATCCCACAGGAGCAGATTTTTCCATGCAGTTTCGACCCGCAAACTTTTCGCTGTTTTGGTGTTGGTGGCGGACCTTTCGCTGAGCCTGTCCACAGGCGTTCCTCTACGCCGCCAATTTATCTTCAGAGCCGTGGGCAAGCAAAGTCTTCCCCACGGCTTTTTTTGTTCATCTGGAGCGGGATTTGTGAAGGATCAAGGAAAATCAACAAGACAGGAGGCACGATGAAACAGGTAAAGGTCGTACTGGCCGATGAGGAGATCCCCCGGCAGTGGTACAATGTCATGGCCGATCTGCCGACGCCCATGAGCCCACCTCTGCATCCGGGAACCGGCAAACCGATTGCTGCAGAGGACCTGGCACCGGTATTCCCCATGAATCTCATCGAGCAGGAAGTGTCGACGGAGCGCTGGATCGACATTCCCGAACCGGTCCTCGAGAAGTACCTTCTCTGGAGGCCTTCTCCCCTTTGCCGGGCCCGGCAGTTCGAAAAGCTCCTGGATGCACCGGTCCGGATCTATTACAAGCACGAAGGGACGAGCCCCGCGGGATCCCACAAGCCGAACACCGCTATCGCACAGGCGTACTACAATAAAGAATTCGGCATCAAAAGGCTTTCGACCGAGACGGGAGCGGGCCAATGGGGAAGCGCCCTCAGCATGGCCTGCAAGATGTTCGGCCTGCAGTGCCGGGTGTTCATGGTCCGGGTGAGCTTCGAGCAGAAGCCGTACCGTCGTCTCATGATGATGACCTGGGGGGGCGAATGCATCTCGAGCCCCAGCGAGCGCACCAGTGCGGGGCGAAAGATCCTGGCTGAAATGCCCGATTCCCCGGGGAGCCTGGGCATTGCCATCAGTGAAGCCATCGAAGACGCCGTCGGGGATGAGACGGCCCGCTACTCGCTGG
>Ga0105100_10001603_pt1 | contig 13213 bp, 16 predicted proteins | sample PPLLak12cMay2015_2_FD_87033 | JGI IMG/M metagenome (GOLD analysis project Ga0105100, IMG submission 87033) | Freshwater sediment microbial communities from Prairie Pothole Lake near Jamestown, North Dakota, USA - PPLs Lake P8 Core (1) Depth... | ecosystem: Environmental > Aquatic > Freshwater >... | reverse complement strand
TGAAGACCGGGCGTTTGAGAAAACCGAAGAGCTGGTTAAGCGTGGTTTTCTCATCTCCCGTGACGTTCTCAAGCCTTTCCTTCATTAATCAAGTAGTAATACCAAGGGGAGCGCTCGCGGAAAAAGATGCGGTAGACGAGCAATATTCTTCCGTGTAGCTTGGATGGGACACACTGGCGGGCGGCATTGCCGCCCGCACTATCCTACCTGGTTTTTAGAAAGCCTTATAATCAAATCTGATGTCTGATCCAATGAAAGATATTGTTGAATTTCAAGTCGGTTCTGTAAAGGTACCGGTAAACACCGGAAACACCAACCAGTATATCCCGCGGGAGCAATTCTATATTCCTCCACCCCAAGGCTATCTGGAGAAACTTGCCTATGCGGTAGCCCACAACTTGCCAGCGCTCTTAATTGGTGAAACAGGCGTCGGAAAAACGATGAGTGTCCGCTATCTGGCAAGCCAGACGAACAATGGCTTGCGCAGGGTGAACCTGAACGGCGCTACCACCGTGGACGAGTTTTTGGGAAAGCTATTGATTAATGAGCAGGGCACTTATTGGGTAAACGGCGTTTTGGTGGATGCGATGCTGGCGGGCGATTGGATCCTGCTGGATGAGATCAATGCCTGCTTACCCGAGATCGCTTTTAGCCTGCATTCCCTGCTGGATGACGACCGGATGGTTGTTCTGATGGAGTATGATGGTCGGATTGTGCGACCCCATCCAAATTTTCGCCTGTTTGCCAGCATGAACCCGAGTGAAGAGGGGCGCTATGGGGGAACCAAGACGCTCAACGAGGCCTTGCTGGACCGCTTTCCGTTGGTTGTGCGCATGGCATATCTCCCGGAGGATGAAGAGATCGAAGCGGTGATCTCTCAGAGCGGGAATGCCGACCGGGCAGTTGTGGCATCGATGGTGCGGGTGGCTAGAGATGTCCGCCAGGCAATTCAAGACGAAAAAGTGTTCGGTTCTTTCAGCACGCGGCGGGTGGTGGATTGGGCGCGGATGTCGCTGGTTTTCGATGTGCATGAAAGTGCGCATTATACCGTGCTCAGCAAGCTGAGTAAATTTGACGTGGAGGCTGTGGAGGATATTATTGACCTCTACTTCTGAGATTTCACCTGAAGTCCCGCTGGTAGAAAACCGAAGGCAGCGCCTGGAACGGCTGCTGCAGATAGCTACGCACGATACTGCCCTCCATTTCGAGTTCGGTAACCGGGATCTGGTTGGTGAAAGCCAGATTGTGATGAAGGCAGGGGCGTCAGAAGTGATTTCTGCCAGCCTGCCTCGGCTAAAAGGGCGGGCTTTCAACCTGCTTGGACATAGTCTTTCAGGGGGCTGGGAATGGTATGAGGCAGCGCTACGCCAGGAATCGCTGGGGAAACCTGGCTTTGCTTCATTATGGCATGCCCTGGAAGATGCCAGGGTAGAGAATCAATTAATTGCTCGCTGGCCGGGGTCGGCAAAATACTTCCAGGCTAATCTGTTGCCCAATCTGGGTGGAAAATTGCTAAGCCGGATGCCGGTGCTAGAGCAGCTTGAGCTTGGCTTGTACTTTGAGGGTCGCGGTTTCAGCGGGGCGCGCTTTACCCGTGCGGTGGAAGATGTTATTCGCCAGATAGACAACGAAATTTTCATTGGATCGCACGGAGAGAGCACTCAGAATTCTTACCAGGCAATGCTCCTCATGTACCCCATCATCAGCAACTTAATTCAGTTAGGCTCGGCATTGAATTCTGGGCTGCATAGGGATGGTGACCAGGAATTGAGCAACGAGGCGCAAGGAATAGAGGATCAACAATCAACGGCTCTCGATGGTGCAGTCCCAGAGTTTTCTGAAGAGGAAGGCCTGGTGGTGGTTGGAACTGGAGGCCAGCCGCGCCAATTTCCTGAGTGGTACCGCCCGGGTTCAGCTCCCTGGTTCGAGCGCGATCTCGGGAAGAAAGAAATCCACCCCTCGGCGGTCCGCACTAACCGGCAAACTATCGTTGAACCTCCCAAAGGCGATGCGGATGTGTACTGGGCTGTGCGCAGAGAAATCCAAGGCGAAGCGGGATATCTTTCTCACCGCCTGACCAATATTATCCGGGAAGAGATTTACCTGCGCTATGCTGGCTACTACCGCACTGGCAGGTTGAACAAAGCTAAATTGTGGAAACAGCGGATTGGTAATTACCGCTTATTCCAGCGGCTGGTGACCGGAATCGGCCAGATGGTAGCATTTACTTTGTTGGTAGATGAAAGCGCCAGCATGAAAGGGCAGGAGAAGTACCGGATGGCGATGAAAGCTGCCCTGTTGTTTGGTGAAACGCTCAACTTCCTGCATACCCCGTTTGAGATTATCGGTTTTACTACTGAAGATTATGAAGCCCGGGCGGCGATGAAGCTGGGTTTGCTCCCTGCCTCGGACTACCGGACGATGCGATGCAGCCCATTGGAGCACCGTATATATAAACGCTTCGATGAGCTGTATTCCATCGCCCGCTTCCGGCTCACTGGCATTGAACCACGCCACAACAATTGGGATGAGGAACACCTGATGTTTGCCTTTCAGCGCATCCAGGCGCGGCCTGAGCGGCGAAAGGTCATCATTATCCTTTGCGATGGTCAGCCGAACGGAGACGCGAATTATCTGATCGATGTTGTGAAGCGGATTGAAAGCACTGGCTGCAAACTGATTGGGGTAGGTATTGGGTCGGAATTTGTTAAAGAGATCTACCCGAGCGCGATTGTCGTATCAGACTTTCGCCAGCTGGTGGATGAGCTGTTTCATGTCCTGGCGGGTGAATTTCGAGCCTCTCTGGTCTAACCACATGACAAATCGATGACATTCGTCACTAAAAGGGGGGTATCATGGGGGTATAATATATTCAGGATTACGAATATGAGGAAAAATCAAACTCCAATTAAGATATCTCGTCTATTCCGGTCATTAAGCCAGCCAGCGCGGATTGAAATATTGCTGGCTATTGGATCGGGTGAGGCTTGTGTTTGCCACCTCGAAGCGATGTTACAGATGCGCCAGGCGTATATTTCCCAGCACTTAATGGCGCTACGCGAGGCGGGCATCTTGGAAGCGCGGCGGGAAGGGCGTTTTATCTTCTACCGCCTGAAATCCACCCAGATCATGGAATTTGTCCATCTGGCTGCTCAAACAGCCGGCATTCCTCACGAATTGGTTGTTTTTACGCCGGGTGAGCGTCCCCACGCAGGTTGCTGCTGCCCGCAATGTGCGCCGCTGCCTGACCCGGACTTAATTGAGCTCCAGTTTTCAGAAGCCAACTGATAGAAGTTCTGCGCGATACAGAAGGTAAGAAATGGAAATATTTTCATCCATAATTAGTTTACTACAGGGAGGTCTGGGCAACCTAGCTTCCTATATGGCAGCCCATGTCCTGCTCTGCCTGCTACCCGCTTTTTACATTGCCGGGGCGATGACTGCCCTGATCCCGAAAGGCACGGTAACTCGTTTCTTGGGCCGCAACACCCCTAAATACATCTCTTACCCTGGTTCTGCAGCAGCTGGATTTCTGCTGGCAGTCTGCTCCTGCACAGTCATCCCGCTCTTTGCTGGAATTTATAAAAAGGGAGCGGGGTTAGGTCCAGCCATCACCTTTCTCTTTGTTGCACCGGCGATCAATATTCTTGCACTGATTTACACCGGGGGAATCATTGGCGTTGACCTGGCAATTGCCCGCCTGGTGCTCTCATTGGCCTTCGGCATCGGGATTGGGCTGATCATGGCATTGATCTTTCGCAAGGCTGACGCTGAACACGACCAGGCTACGGATGCCATGTTTGCGGGGCAGGCTTCAATGCGGCGGGCAGCGGTTGTCTTTATGATGGTTTTAGTTCTATTACTGATGGCGGGCACATTCCAGCTAGCATTTCTAAAGCAGGTATATTTTCAGATCAACTTGCCGGTTAATGGTATCGACCAGTTCCAATCCTACTTATCCCAGATTGTCCCGTTTGATCCAGCGAAAGGCGAGGAAGGCGTCACTGCCCAGGGAGTTCTATTGATAGGCCTTCTGATCCTGATCGGCTTGACCTCCTGGAGAGGGATTGAAAGAATTCACGAAGGATTTAATTCCTGGACCTGGATTTCCATTGCATTGGTAGGGTTAACCCTGTTGACAGCATCGCTTGGTTTGCTGCCTCATGCGGAGGGGGTAACCCTGACGCTCTCTGGCAAGTTCTTCGGGGTGCTGATCTCGGTATCTATTCTGGGATGGATGCTGAGATCTGTGCTTACTGAAGACGAGACGCGTGACTTTCTATGGGAATCGTGGCGCTTTGTCAAGCAAATTTTCCCGCTTTTAATTGTGGGCGTGTTCATTGTTGGCGTTTTGCGAATGCTGATCCAACCGGAATGGATTGAAGCCATTGCCGGGCAGAACACCTTGATTGGGAATTTTGTTGGGGTGATCTTCGGTGTATTTATGTATTTTCCAACTCTAGTGGAGGTGCCAATTGCCCAGATGTTCCTCAACCTGGGTATGCACCGTGGACCATTATTGGCCTACCTCATCTCTGACCCTGAGCTTAGTTTGCAAAGCATCCTGATCACTGCTACGATTATCGGTAGAACAAAAGCCTGGGTTTATGTAGGTTGGGTAGCCTTATTCAGCACCCTGGCAGGGCTGATCTACGGTTCCTGGGTTGATGGTACCAGTATCGGGATCGTTGCCCTTTATCTTATAGCATTCCTGGCTGTCTTAGCTTTGACATTATATCTGATGAACAAGCGCTCTTCACAGAAGGCAACCTTCCATTCAACTGCATCAACTGATTAAGTCTAATCAAGAGAATCAAATCGCTACACTTTTACTTTCAACAAGGAGACGACTGCTATGCTCACTATCAAAATCCTGGGATCGGGCTGCGCGAACTGCAAACGCCTGGAGCAAATTGCCAGCAAGGTTGTTACTGACCTTGCAGTGGAAGCCGAGGTCATTAAAGTGACCGATTACAACGACATAATGTCTTACAATATCCTCTCCACGCCAGGTCTGGTGATCGACGAAAAAGTGGTTTCATCGGGACGAGTTCCCTCCCCTGCTGAGGTGACAACCTGGATAGCGAATGCTCTGGTAGCACATTGATGGTGGTGGAATCATGGCGAACATCGCATCTGGAACCACCCAAGCAAGTGTGACCAAAAAACTATCAACCCTGGATCGTTACCTGACATTATGGATCTTCCTGGCGATGGCGCTGGGAGTCGGTATTGGATTTCTGGCTCCGGAAGCTGTGCAGGCACTTAACTCTGCTGTCACTGTTGGGACGACGAATATCCCCATTGCAATTGGGCTGATCCTGATGATGTACCCGCCGCTGGCAAAGGTTCACTATGAAGAGCTGGGGGACGTCTTCCGCAACTGGAAGGTGTTGGGGCTATCATTGGTGCAGAACTGGGTCATCGGACCGATCCTCATGTTCGTCCTGGCGGTGATCTTCCTGAGCGATTACCCGGCATACATGAACGGGCTGATCTTGATCGGGCTGGCGCGCTGCATCGCTATGGTGATCGTATGGAACGAGCTGGCGAAGGGAGACAATGAGTACGCTGCCGGGCTGGTAGCGTTCAACAGCATCTTCCAGGTTTTGTTCTATAGCGTCTATGCCTACATTTTTCTCATGGTGCTGCCCACCCGCCTGGGCATGGAAGGCACCGATGTGGACATCACCATGCGGCAGATCGCTGAAAGCGTCTTCATTTACCTCGGCATCCCCTTCATCGCCGGTTTCCTGTCGCACTTCATCCTGATCCGGGCAAAAGGCCGCGACTGGTATTACAAGACCTTTATCCCCAAGATAAGCCCGATCACGCTGATCGCCTTGCTCTTCACCATCGTGGTCATGTTCAGCTTGAAGGGCGAGTTGATCCTGACCATCCCTATGGACGTGGTGCGCATCGCCATCCCGCTGCTATTCTACTTTGTGATCATGTTCCTGGTCAGCTTCTTCATGGGCAAGGCCATTGGGGCGGACTACAGCAAAACAGTAACGCTGTCCTTCACAGCTGCCAGCAACAATTTCGAGCTAGCGATTGCCGTGGCAGTTGCGGTATTCGGCATCTCATCTGGAGAGGCATTTGCCGCGGTGATCGGTCCCCTGGTAGAAGTGCCTGTGATGATTGGGCTGGTGAATGTGGCTTTCTGGCTGCAAAAGCGCTATTTTAAGAACCAGGTTAGCGCCGGGTCACCAGAAATGGTGGCTGCTGCGGCAGATGCCTGCCCGCCGCCAGAAAGCTTGATGAAGAAGTGACCCCACGTCATCTATCAGAGTGATTGTGATTTGAATATTAATGGATTTGGCTTCGTCTGACCTTAGCTACGTTTGAGAGAAATATTGCATCAGCCGATTACAGGAAATACTCCTCGGATCATCTTCCTTTTGGTCTTTGTTCTGCTGGTCACCGCAGCCATGGTCAGGCCTGCCCTGGCTGCGGCTGGCCAGCAACCTACGCCACGACCCACGACGACTACTAAAGCCTGCCACGTTTGTGATGAAATACTTATCGTTGAGTCTCAGACGCTTGCACCAACCACAATCCCTACTCAACCTCCTTCAGCTGTCGTCCGTCTCATGATGTTTTGGATGGATGGCTGTTTAAATTGCCACTATGTTATTGACAATATTCTGCCTCCACTTCAGGAAAGATTTGGAGATAGCCTGGAGATCAAGTTGATTGAGGTCATCACGATGGAAGATGTCGATCAACTCATGAGCACTGCGGCAGTCTACGGAATACCCAGAGAGCGTGTGGGTGTTCCCTTTCTGATCATTGGTGAACATGCCCTGGCTGGATCGGAACAGATTCCGGCAGAACTTCCTGGACTGATTGAGTCGTATCTGGCCTCCGGTGGCGTGGACTATCCAGAGATTACTACTGATGTGGATGGCAAAGCAACTCCAGAAGCAGTTGCTCAGGTGGTTGATTCTTCTTTACCGATTGACTTGCCAGCTATACCGCCCCGGACGAATGGTTTTACCCTGGCTATTGTTATCATGATTGGTATGATTGGTGCACTGGTTTACAGCGGGGTGGCATTTGTACAGAGGATCAACAACCTCCTGCCAGAACCCAAACCGTCCTGGCGGGATATTGTGATACCGGTATTGGCGCTGATTGGGCTGGGTGTAGCTGTTTATCTGGCATACGTTGAAACCCAGGCGGTAGAGGCTATTTGTGGACCGGTAGGTGACTGCAACGCTGTACAGACCAGTCCGTATTCTTACCTGTTTGGTGTCCTACCGATTGGTGTCGTAGGAGTCGTCGGCTATCTGGCTATCCTGGCGGTCTGGCTGTATTCCCGCTTACGCACTGATCGATTTGCAGAGATCGCCCCACTATTGATCTTTGCGATGACGTTTTTTGGCGTCCTGTTTTCTCTCTATCTCACTTATTTAGAACCGTTTGTCATTCGGGCTGTGTGTATTTGGTGCCTGGCTTCGGCAGTGATCATGACCCTACTTTTATTAGTGAGCCTTAAACTAGCGATAATCTCTCTCGAAACAAAATGGAGCGCTCATGCCAAAGAAGAAGGGTCGTAAAAACCCCGCCTTTCCAAAAGCATTGATCATAGTTGGGGTCGTCCTGCTGGCAGCTGTCATTCTATTGCTCAAGGATAAACCCCAAGCAGCAACAACCTCTGCCAGCGGCACCGATCTTCCTGAAACACAGTTGGTGAATGCCTTGCAAGCCGGTCAACCTACGCTCGCTTTTTACCATTCAACAGACTGTGAGCAATGTACCATCATGATGGATGTTGTTGCGGAGGTTTACCCCGAATACAAGGATGCGGTCACACTCGTTGATGTAGACGTGTATGACCAGCGCAATGCGCTGTTGTTGAACGGGGTCCGGCTTCAGTACATCCCGACCCTGATGTTTTACAATCGGTCCGGAGAGCGACAGGTGCATGTCGGTGTGATGGAGGCGGATAAATTGCGCGACTCGCTGGCTGCGATTGGGACAGGCAGGTGAGTATGCCGATTGACCTGAGTGCCCTGAAAACGGTTTCGTTCTTGGGTTACGTGCTGGTGTTCATTGGAGGGATTATCACCAGCTTGGGACCGTGCAATATTGCCACCATCCCTTTGATCGTTGGCTATGTGGGCGGTTCGCATATTCTCTCCCGTTCCCGTTCCTTTGTGCTCTCATTCGCCTTTGCAGTAGGTTTGGCAATCACCTTCATGCTGCTGGGGGTTGGCGCAGCCTTGATTGGCGGGCTGATCGGCACATCCACGCGCTGGTGGTATTACTTGGTGGCAGGGATCTGTTTTTTGATCGGCTTGCAGATGTTGGGTGGAATAAATTTCAGCATACCCACCTGGTTCGGTGGCGTCCGGGAGAAGATTAGCCTTAAAGGCGTGCCCGGCGCCCTCCTGTTGGGATTGGTATCCGGGCTGGTGGCATCGCAGTGCGCCACACCCGTTTTGGCGGCAATTCTGACATATGTCATGGTTGAAGGCGCCATGATTTATGGGGCGACGCTCCTGTTCGTTTACGCCTTGGGGCGGGGTGTGCCAGTGGTACTGGCGGGAACCTTCACCGGTGCGCTTAAGGGGATGCAGGCGATAGGACCTTGGTCAAATATTTTTGAGAAAGCCAGCGGAGTAATCATCGTTGTGGTTGGGTTATATTTCTTGTGGATAGCTTAAGTCCGCAACAAAAGCGTGCGATATGGATGGGATTGGTTGGCCTTATCCTAATTCTCCTGGGGATAAAGGTGTTCCTTCAATACTTCACCGCTGAAGCGGTGGCGGTGGATTCTAATGGTCAGCCAGCCTTAATATTTTTCAGTCTCGACGATAGCTGCGAATGTATGCGGCAAATGATCTATGCCGCAGATTTTCAAATCGCCCACTGGTCAGAAGAAGAGCGGCGTGGCATTGTTGTTCATCGCTTCGATTTTGACCAAAACCGCCAGCTGGCTAACCAATACAAGGTCTACCAGGTACCTTCTCTGCTGTTGTTGGATAAGTATGGTCGGATCATCTCACGACAGGATTACCCCATTCTGCAGAATTGACCGCTGGATCTACGTGAATTTGAGGCGGTTATTCAATCCCTGGTAGATCAGAGGTTAGATTAAAGACTGTACAATGGCTGTTCTATTGGCGATATTTGCCCATCCGGATGACGAAACCTTTCGCCCTGGTGGAACGCTGGCTTTGCTTGCAGAGCATGGGGTGCGAGTAATCGTACTGACATTCACGCGGGGCGAAGCCGGCTCTTGCGGCGATCCACCCTTGTGTACACCGGATGAGCTGCCCGCTGTCCGAGAGCGTGAACTGAACTGTGCCAGCCAGGCACTTGGTATCCAGCCGCCGCGCTTGCTGAATTACGTAGATGGACACCTGCCACTTGCCGATGCTGAGACCATGATCGCCCACATCCTGTCCATCGTGCGCGAATTCCAGCCTGAGGTGTGGCTGAGTTTCGGTCCGGATGGCCTTTCGGGTCACCCCGACCACATCATCGTTGGACAGTGGGCAGCCGAGGCCTTTAGCCGTTCGGATGGCACATCGGCTCTTTACACACTCGCTGTTCCACGCTCCTTGGCTGAGAAGCTCAACATGCGCCAGGTGCACCCTGTCCTGGATGAGGCAATCGCCCTCACGGTAGATATCTCCTCTGTGTGGGATAAGAAGCTGGCAGCCATGCGCTGCCATGCCACTCAATGGAGCTCTACGCCTATGGCCATAGCCCCTGAAGAACGCCGCTGGCTTTTCTTCGGTAGGGAATATTTTGTGCGCGCAGTGACCCGGGATAGAAGCACAGATTTCCTGCCCGCCATTTTAAAGGATTATTTGTCGTGAAGAAAATCATCCAGGTCGAAAATTTGACCAAGGTCTCTCCAGCCGATAAAGGCCAACATCCCCTGCGAGCCGTGGATGGGATTGAGTTTATCCTGGATTTGATCACACCTGTCCGGCATATTGAGTGATTGGAGGTAATATGCTGATCGAACAATATGACCTGGAAGTCTTCACCCCGCCCTGCGATCCTGGCGCTGAGCGTTACTCAGCACGCGCCCGGTTAACCGTAGATATCTCCGAAATCTTGCCCTACCTCAATGCTACCTTGCGCGGCGCAATCTACCATCCCACAGCCAATGCCCTTACTTGGAAGAAGGGCGGGTATAACATCGCCTTCCACGCTTACGAGATCGTCACCAGCAACGTTGAGGATCGCGATGGGGCGGAAAAGGAGATAAAAGGGTTGATTGATCTGGTCAACCGCACCTGGGAAAAACGGACGGATATCACTCCCGACACAACCACACGCCAACGGCCCACCTCAATGGCGATCTTCAAATTGTTGCCGCAGACTAACTGCAAGCAGTGCGGCGAGTCCACCTGCTACAACTTTGCGCTAAAGCTTGCAGCTTCGCAGAAGAGGCTGGCAGACTGCCCACCACTGCTCGGACCGCAGAATGCCGAGAAACTCGCCGCGCTGGAGGAGATCGTCATCGAAGCCCCGGCGATTGGCTGAAAGGAGCCTGTATGAAGAAGGCGCTGACGTTTATTCTTGAGGACAAGGATATCATCGAACTTATGTGTATTCTGATGGATGACGACGCCGTAGGCGCGCTGGCGTTCCTCAAGCAGCATTTCAAGGGCAAAGCGCGCGATCTGCTTGAGGGCGGTTGAAAGGTGATAATTGAAGTGCCCGGTGCGGGCATTACCCAGGTCCTTGCTAATCAAATCAAGTAACATGTACCTTGAATCCATTGTCCTTATACGCACTCTACCCTGTCTTGCAGAGCCATCTAAGATTATTGTTGTCGGCCAGCCAGATCGTTCTCTGACCGAAGTCATACCTTTCCTGGCGACCTTGCCAGGAATTATTGCCTTCAACCCCGAAACATATACCCTGACTTTTAGACGCCAACCTGGCTTCGTAACTTTGAATCCGGAAAGTGTTTATATCACCCAGGTTAGGAATACCGATGAAGGGCTGGAACTGCTTACTGCCCTGCGAGATGCGATCAATGCAACCTGGGAGCAGCGCCATAATTTGAAACCGGCGACTAAAAAGAAACAAGCCCCACACCATCTAGATATTTATGCTCTCCTCCCTCAGACGAACTGCAAACAATGCGGTGATGCTACTTGTTTGGCGTTTGCTGTAAATTTGATTTTACACAAGCGTGCACTTGAGGATTGCTCACCTCTTCAGCGAGATATCGCTTTCACAGACCGCAGAGCGACACTAAAAGCCATGCTATAAAGTCAACTCACGGCTCCTGGGTGACGTGTTGGAGGATCTTTTACCCCCTGTCAAATAGCAGGCAGATACATGCTGGTTATTATCCTGAATTTGTCTCTCCGAGAGTGACCTCTACCTCAAATATCTGATTGCCACGCTCAAAATAAACACTAACCTTATCTCCAGGTTGGTATTCAAACAAGGCATCAATAAAAGAATGTGTCTCGTCTATAGCTATCTCCCCAATTTGGGTGATGATATCACCTTGCTCCAGACCAGCTGTATTTGCTGGACTATCGGGCACTACCTGGGTGAGATATATACCCCACTCTACCGCTAGGCTATAGCGCCTTGCGACATACGGATTAACAGCTTGCCACTGGATTCCAAGATAAGGACGAGAGAAGTAGCCTTTTTGGATTATTTGCTCAGCAACTGCCTTAGCAGTGTTGATGGGCAATGCGAACCCCAGGCCCTCGGCTACTGTACCGCTTTGGCTGTTACGAACCACCAGGGTGTTGATGCCAATCACCTCTCCCGCCAGGTTGACCAACGGACCACCCGAGTTGCCCTGGTTGATGGCGGCATCGGTCTGGATCAGTCCCTCGATCTGGTAGCCCTGCCCCGTATCAATCGATCGTCCGGTGGCGCGGACAACCCCGACGGTGACGCTATTCTTGAAATCTCCCAGGGGTGAGCCGATTGCAATGACAGTCTCGCCGGGGGTAAGCACATCCGAGTTGCCCAGGGTTGCTACTGCAGGGACTTCCCCATCAAATTTGAGAATTGCCAGATCGGCATAAAGATCGCTCCCTACGATGCTTGTTTCGATCTGGCTTCCATCCGAAAGGATAACCCACAATTGGCTCGTATCCTCAACGACATGGTAATTGGTCAGGATATAACCTTCTTCCGATATAAATACGCCACTTCCGCTCACGGTCTGGTCGCTGGTTTGACCGAAGAACGTCTTCGGACCTGGAATACTCCCGGCTACGGTTACTACCGTGGGACCGACGTTCTGCACAGCCTGGGTGATAGCGGTTTCAATTTCGGTAGTATTAAATACCAGGTTTTGCTGATTGCTGTTATTGCGTTCCAACGTTGGTTCCGCTGGCTGTAAGGAAGTATCCATGCTGCCTGATTGACCCTGACAAACAGACTGGTAGACGGCAATCCCGCCAGCAACCACGCCAGCCAGGGTAGATGCTCCTGCAACAACAACCACAAAAAGGGCATAGAGAACGTGCTTCCAAGACATCATTCGCTCCAGTAAATTGAGATTTCAGGCATATATTTAACCGTGAATTTACTCGTAGCGCAAAGCCTCCACGGGCTGCAGGCGAGCTGCGCGGGTGGCAGGGTAGATGCCAAAGAATAGGCCAACGGCAATTGAAAACAGGGTGGCTAAAAGCACGCTATCCAGACTTACCACTGGTGTGATTGTGCTGCCACTGAACTGCACCTGTCCCATCAGGCTGGCAATTCCCCAACCCAAAGCAGTCCCAATGATACCGCCTAGCAAGCTGAGCACCATCGACTCGACCAGGAACTGCAGCATGATGTCACGCCGCTTGGCGCCGACTGCTTTACGCAATCCGATCTCATGCGTGCGCTCGGTGACCGTGGTGAGCATGATGTTCATGATGCCGATCCCGCCTACCATCAGGGAGATGCCCGCAATGCCTCCCAGGAAGATGGTCAGGGTATCTGCTACCTCGGTGGCGGCATCCAGGGTAGCTTCCTGGCTGGTTACAGTGAAATCATCAGCTCCTTCAACCGTTTCGTGCCGCTCGCGCATCACCAGGGTGACATCGTTGAGAACCTGATCGACGGCATCTGCATCGGAGGCTTTGATGGTGATCTGGCTGATTACGCTGGAACCACGGAAGCGCGAGCCGCCCACCAGGCGATACAGGGCTGTGGAAAGGGGGATAAATACCTGGTCATCCTGGTTCATAAATCCGGTGCCCCCGTTACTCTCTAG
>Ga0105100_10001602_pt1 | contig 13215 bp, 11 predicted proteins | sample PPLLak12cMay2015_2_FD_87033 | JGI IMG/M metagenome (GOLD analysis project Ga0105100, IMG submission 87033) | Freshwater sediment microbial communities from Prairie Pothole Lake near Jamestown, North Dakota, USA - PPLs Lake P8 Core (1) Depth... | ecosystem: Environmental > Aquatic > Freshwater >... | reverse complement strand
CATCAGCTCGGCCAGATCCCCTCCCCCGGAAGGGTTCTGGTCGTAGAGGACGCATTTCAAGGCGCTGCCCTGGGGATCCATATCGATGAGCAAAACCTTGCGATGGCTTTCGGCCGGCGGCCATTCGGCGACCATCCCGCACAGATTGACCGCGGTGGTGGTCTTGCCGCATCCCCCTTTGTGATTGATAATCCCAATGACCTTAGCGTTCATAATCTCCACACGGCGATCAAAAAGGCGACAAGCTGCTGGTTGGCTTGCCCGAAGCGAGGCCAATTCGAACTGTTTCCATAATTATAGACAAAAAACAAAGTTTTTGCAAGCCCGAATTTTCAATTCATAAGCTTTGCAGGCGAAAAAATTCCCCCGGAAACCGTTTGACATCCGAGAGAGGTTGTTGTAAAATCATATTCACTCACGATCGGCGCTTTGGATCCACCCCTCACAGGAGAGCATGCCTTGGCATTACCGAGATACCCTGCACGCACCCTTTATCTGCGCACCCTGGGTTTTTCCGAGGACCCATTCGGCCTGATCCCGGACCCGCGCTTCCTGTGCCTCACCTCTCAGCACGGCCCTTTATTAGAACGCCTGTTCGGAACCGTGGAGCGATCCTCCGGGCTGGTAGTGGTGGACGGGCACGCCGGAGTGGGAAAATCCATCGTGGCGCGCCGCCTGGAATCATACTATCTCTGCCAGCCAGAGGAATATCGTGTGGCTTACCTGCACAACGTCCCTCTTGATACCGAGTATTCCGTGCTAGCAGCCGTCTCGGATGCCCTGGCGCTTAACCGGCGCAAAGGCGTGGAGGGCCAGTGGGATGAGCTGGCAGCCTTTGTCAAAAGCCAGGCCGCCAATGGACAGGCGACCGTGATCGTGGTCGATCTCCAAGATGACCCCGCCCGTGAAGTGATCGCCCAGCTGTATGAGATCGCCTCCCGCCTGGCCCCAGTGTTCGTCTTTGGCAAACCCAGCCTGGCAGTCGCTCTGGGACGCGTCCCGGAGGCCGCCGAGCAGGCCTACCACTACACCCTGGCGGACCTCGATCTGGAGGACACCGTGACCATGATCAACTTCCGCTGCATGGTCGCCGGGCGAAATACCCCCCTCTTTTCTTCGGAATCCCTGATGTATATCTGGGAAGCGACTTACGGCAACCCCAGCGACGTCATCAACATCTGCGGTCGTGTGCTGAACGCCATGAGCACCGAGCGTTTGGACGCCGCCGCTTTGCCCGTGGTCACGTCCACTACCCAGGCCTATCTGGAGGCCAAGCTCAGGTAAGGCTCTCCCCGGTGGCGGTTGACCCGAGCGCCCTTACCCCAATACACCCTAGGCTACAATTTTAGGGGAGATGATCTATGACCTGACCCTTGTTGATCGGCACGCTGGCTGGAACATGTAATTACCCCCTTTAAAGCGAAACTCCCCGGAGCCGGCAAGCGTTAGGGGAGTGCGCCCGAAAGTGGCGTGGTTTTACTTTCTCTGTGCCCTGATTTTATTCTATAAAACAGGGAAAGTCAAGGCTTCGTTCCGACTCGAACTGCGTTCGGGGCTTTCGTGCGCCATTCCTCCAAAAAGGCACCGGGGGGCGAGAGAAGAATGGCGGATACAACGTCTACGTCCAAGATCGTTACAGATCCCCATACGCTGCTGAGCGCCACCCACGCCGTGTACGAGCGCATCGCGCCGCGGGCCGGCGCGCTCGGCCCATACACCAACATGCTGATCCAGCAATTGCGCCTGCTGTTCATTGATCCCGGCCAGGCGCTGTTCGTGTTTGGCGTTCCCGATCCAGCCACGCTCGCCGGAATCAACACCTACGCTCGAACGGCTTTGGAAAGAGCGCTGGAGGAGGTCTTTGAAGAAGAGGTACGGGTTGAGCTGGTTGTTTTCGACGAAAACGGTTCCTCGCTGACAGCCCTAATTGAAGATTTCACCCGGAAACCAGCGGGGTCAGACCAGACCGAAGCCGGCCAACCCTTAGAAGGACCTGCCATTCTCGCAGTAGATGCGGAAGAAACCATCGACGACGTGGAGGAGGAAGCGCCGCCTCTCAACAAGATCCAGCTGGGGCTAATTCAGAGCAGCCTGCGGGGCGTCTTTACTTCACCGAAAAGGGTCGTGGTCGTCCCGGGCTACCTGTTGCGCTGGCTGCCCTACATCGGTCCCTTGCGCACCTCCATTGTGGTGGCCTGTTTCCAGGCTTTCTATCTGTCCAGGAGGACGACCGCCCGGGCTAATCTACCCTTTGAGGCGCCCGGGCCGCTCCTGGCTGCGGTCGCCGGCATCGCCGAGAGCAGCGTCTGGCGCCATCTGAATGACCCCGAGCTAAGCTGGTTTCTCAAAAAGGCGCCCTATAAAGCCGGCGAAAAGCGTTGGGTGCGAGATAAAGGGGCCGGCCTTACCAAAAGGAGGCCGACGCGCTTCCTGTTTCGCTCCACCTCCCCGCTGACCCCGGGCGATGCTGCCGCGTTATGCGCCTACCTCAAGGACCTGGACATCCAAGAGAACCCGCTCGAGGCGCTGACGTCCCTAGTGCGAGGCGAATACCGGGTGGAGCCGCGCGACGTCTTTCCATTCCCCGCCCCTCCCCCGCCCAAAGACTGGCAGGCAGGGGATCCCGAAGCATGCCTGATTCATAACATCATCTACGCCGCGATCGGAATCGAAGCCAAATCGGCCTCGAAACCCCTCGCCGACCTGGTGGACGAGCTGGTCGAGCGCCTTTTGCCAACCAACGACCAGCTTCACCTGAGCTGGTATTACCTGCTGCACTGGCAGCCGCTGCTCGGCCATGGTCCAGGCTGGGCGGTTACCCTGCTGCGCGATCGCTGCTTTTACAACCGCCAGACTGGCGAACTGCGCGACACGGTCAACGTCAAGGGCGGGTACCAGGAGCTGGCCGATGCCTTGGGCCTGCAGCGGGTAAAAACCGTGCGCGAGTGGTTTCCCGCCCCACACGCCCGAAAGGAGACGGTCAAAAACGCCGACCTGTCCTCCGAGGAGCTTCTGGAAGCAATCGCCCAAGCGAAACGGGGCTTTGTCAAAGAATACGCCGCTAAATTCGTGGAGATCGCCACAGCCGAGGCAGACGGGCGCGGTCAAGTATCGGCGTTCAAGGCGCGCGTCAAGGTGTTCGACCCGCTTGCCCCGGTACACGAAGCGCTGTATAACGCCTTGTTTCCCTTCGCCCAGCGCTGTTTCACCCTGCCCCAGGAACAGAGGGCTGCTTTCTTGGATGCTTTCGATGAAACCTGCGCACTAGACGCGAGCGCTATCGAGAAAATCATCCGAGAAACCCGCTCGGCAGCCGATCAGCTGATCCAAAAGCACCGGATCTCCTTTCGGCCAGAGTTCCCCTGTGCGTTGGATAATGCCATTGCAGGCGAACTTCTGGGCGCGATTGAGAGGATCACAAACAGCGATCTGGGCGCGAATCGGAGGTTCATATCCGACGACCTGGGCGCGATTGATGAGATCCCACAGGGGAATTCAGGCGCGGATGAGAGCATCACCAACCCCAATCTGGGCGGGTTTGGGAGGATATTAGCGTTGTTCGCAGGCGCGATTGAGAAGATCACCACCGCCGACTCAGGCGCGTTTAGAGGGTTGGGGCTGGTTTTCTGGGCGCATGTGAGAGGGTTAAAACACTTGGTTTTAAATAACCCTTTGGATATAACTCTAAAAGAATATTTTCAAAATACTGAAGTTAATACTACTAAAAAGATAACCTCTACAACTACTACCGAGGAGCAAGATGCCAATTTAGATAGGGACAATGGCGGGGTAGATGTGGAGACTGATAGTAAAATTAAAAAATGGGATTTGGATTCATTATTAAATAACTTAAGCCCACATGTAAAGCGGGATATGCTAGAAAAAGACGTCACGTCTGAGGCGGTGTTATCGTGCCTGTTCTATATTGCATCGAGCAAGGGCGATAACCTGGGACTGGGATACATCGTCGAGAAGCTCAAAGTGCACCCCCAGGATGGGCAGGGCGGCATCTACCTGCGGCTTGCTGGGGATAAGCCGGAAGAAATCATTGCCAGGCTGCGGGCTTATGTTGAATACCGAAGCTTTCAAAACCGCGACTGGCGAGTTGCCATGGGAACGCCCTCGACCGAAAAAATCCTGGAGCTGCTGGAGCACCTGGGGATTGACTCGTCCAAGATCAGGAGCCAATGGGATTAGGGGTTGCTGATATTCGACGCTGGGTTTATTCCTCTTGATCACGCACTGGAGCATATTAGGGAAGCGGCGGTATGTTACACTTAAGTGTAATAATCCTTGTGGCGCTCGCTCGGTGAGAGTAATTTGAGTTATAATTACATTTAAGTGTTCTTATGGTTCGAAGATTGCCGTGGATGAAATTTTGATAAAATGGACGATCCAAAACACCGCGAAGCTGAGCTGCATACGCTTTACCTGTCCAATACCGTCTGGGGGGAATTGAAGCGCCGCGCGGTGATGGAAGGGAGCGACGCCAGCAAGCTCACCGACTACGTATTGGGTGCATTCTTGAAGTATAGGCCTGCGATTAAACTACCCCCACGCCGCCCCAGAGGGAAAACTGTGGAAAAGCTCAAGCGGCGCAATCTCCACCTGCGGAAAGGCACCTGGGAGCATGTCGCCATGGACGCTCAAGAGAAGAATTATTCGATCTCGGTGCTGACGGAGTTCCTGCTGCGAAACTACCTGAAGCTGGAGATCTCGCCCGATTTACGCCCCAGGTCTCCGGCCACACGTCTCTCAGCAGGAGGTTCCATCCAAATCCCGTCCGGCTTGTGGCCTCATTTTCAGGAATATGATCCTGCCCTCCTGAACCTAGAGAGAGACGCCGACCTGCTCCTTCAGCGCACCCTGCAATTCGGCGATTGGCATGCGGCGAGCTGGCTATTCATGACTTATGGAAAGCAACGCATCCGCGCCTTCTTGCGCCAGCGCGGCGAGCGCTGGCTCTCGCCGGTGACTTTCAATTATTGGCGCCGGTTGCTGGGGATCAAAAAATGGCAGGCCTCGCCATTCCCCACCGCCAAAGGCGAGTTATGGAAACGATAGAGCTTGCCAGCCCCCACTGGGAAGCTCTCACTCCCGAGACGCAACAGGCCTTTCACAAAATTGCTGGCCTGGAGTTTACCAGGGGCTTCTATCTGGCCGGTGGAACCGGTCTGGCGTTGCATTTGGGACACCGCTTTTCGGTTGACCTGGATTTCTTTTCCGCTCAGGATGACGCGGTTGGGGCGGACCAGCGCTCCACGCTGAGGGAAACATTCGAAGATCCCACCCTGTCCATCACCTTCGACAAAGATGCCACCTTTGTGGCCACCTGGCGCGGTGTGGGTGTGAGTTTCTTTCGCCTGTACCTGTATCCCTTGGTGCGGCCCACCTTGCTGGTGGCCGGGGCGCCATTGGCAAGCCTGGAAGAGATCGGCGCCATGAAGCTGGCAGCCATCATCGATCGCGGCACCCGTAAGGATCTTATCGATCTCTATTTCATTCTTCAACATATGCCGATCGAGCAACTGTTTCAGACAGCCGCACTGAAATATGCACGTGTGCGCACTTTTGCCATCAGCGCCACGCGCGCCCTAGCTTATTTTGAGGATGCTGAGGCCCTGCCCATGCCGCGCATGATCGATCGCACGCCCTGGCCGGTGATGAAGCGCTTTCTGGAGCGCCAGGCGTTGGAAGCCGGGCGCAGGCGGTTAGAAGATTTGTGGGAATAAGATGATCAGTGAACGTCACACTCAATTGAGCGGGTTGTACCAATGCTTCCTCTTAGCCGAGAGATTAGTCAGCTTGAGCATCTCAAAAAATCATTGGCTGTCTACCGCGCAGTGATCGGGCAACCACGACAAGATGAGCTTCTTGCGTTTTTGGGCACCCATTTGTCGGAGGAAGAGATGAAAAAATTAGCGGAGGAGTGTTCGCTAGATCTTTCACCGGAGAAGCCGTTATGACTCAGAAGTTAGAATTAAACCTGCCCTCTGACCTCTATTCGGAAATCGATAGTTATATCCGGTCTGAAGGATTGTCTTTTGAACAATTTGCCCTTTGGTCGTTGAGTGAGAAGGTTGGGGAAATCCGTGAAAGACGACAGGTGAAGAATCTGAAATATCTGAAGCCAGCACTATCAACATCTTCTATTCAGGGACTTCTACCTGAAGAGAAACCGCCAGCGCCGTCAGGCCCTCTAACTCGAAAACTAAAACCTGAAGATAATCAGCAGGTGGTGAGCGGACCTAAGCGCCTTCTCAACGCCAAAGAAGTGGCTAAAATCCTTGGGATTAGCAGCTCAAAGGTGTACAACATGATCTAGGCGCGCGAGATCCCAGTGATCAGTCTGGGAAGGAATGTTCGAATTCGGGAAGAAGACGTGGAAGAATTTATTATTCGACAAAGGAGGTCGTCCTGAACTGGGGAGTGTGATGGCCAAAATGCGCAAGGCACAAATCCTTTTGGGGCTCGATCAATACCAAAAGCTGGCCGAGATAGCCCGGCGGGAAGGCGGCAGTGTCTCTTCTTTGGTAAGGCAGGCAGTGCGCCAATGGCTGGCCGGGTATGGTGAGCAAGAAGCCCTCCGCCAGCGCCTGGAGGGGTTGGAGCAGATCGATGCGCACCGGCAAGCCATCCTGGCCGAACGAGGCGGCAAGCCGTTGGAGATCGATCCGGCAACAGTCATTGAGCAGATGAGACAGGAGCGAGACGATGAGCTGCTTTCCGGAACTTTCGGCCGCAGTGATTGATGCAAAGAAGGATGGAATATGACGTTGCCTCTTGGCAAGTAATCCTAGCTTTTGCACTCTTTATGAGCATTACAATCTACAGGGACCATTTTTCCAAATCACGATCGAGCTGATCCAAATCGAGCAGACCCATCCCCGCTGTGACCCAGTTTTTTCCAGATACCGGTATTCGCTCGACTTCATCTCGATAAGATTGAGCCCCGTTCGTCCAGCCGCTTCTGGAAAAACCGAGAAAGTAAACCTGCCACTTTCCTTGGGGCGGGACAATACCTGCAGCCTTATCGATCAAGGTTGAGAGCACTGGACGTCCGCTCGCGGTTTGCCCCCACTTACATTCTCCCAAGATCAGCGTTTTTCCCCTGCGGTTAATTCCGGCCACGTCGATTTGGGCGCTGGTAGTCCAGATGCTGCCAACCTGGTCGGGGAGGAACGGAAGCGCGTTTTGTCCGCCTGCCCGGAGTGTCCATTCCTGACACAGTTCTTCCCAGGTATGGACGCCGATAAAATCGACCATGTGCCGGCTAATTTCTGCCAGGGCCTGATCCTGTATTTCGAGAGCAATTTGTTCCTGCCGGCTGGCAAGAAATCGATAGTAAAACCGCAGGTAGGGGTCGATGATGTGATGCCTGCCCCGGCGGGCTTTTGGGCTATCGGTGACCGAAATTTTTCGCTCGACAAAGCCTGCCTCGGCGAGCACCGAGAGATATTTCGGAACTTGCATGTTGGGTAGTCCGGTCGATACTTCAATTTCCTTCGGTGTGCGTGCGCCGTAGGCGATTGCAGTCAGGATGGCCACGTAGTTATGCGGATCGGAGATGAAATCCTGCAGAAGCAGGCGCGGTTCGGACTGCATCAAATTATTGGGGCTCAAAAGCTGCTGGCGGATATTTTCGGAAACGGATTTGTCTGGATCGATGCGTTCCCAGTAAGCGGGGACCCCGCCGAAGATTGAGTATATTTCTACGCGGTCTAGGGCGGAATAGTTGGGGAAATAAGCCCGCGTCATCCCAAACGGCAAGGGTTGCAGGTGAATTTGGGCGGTTGCCCGCCCGTAGAGCGGGGCTTGATAGGACAGAAACTCACGTTTCATCATACCGAGATGTGAACCAGATAGAACCAACATTAGGTTTGATTGAGAAAGCGTGCTGTCCCAAAAGTTCTGCAACTGCCCCGCGACGCCCGGATCAACCTCCAGGAGGTAAGTGAATTCATCGATGAACAGAGCCAGGCGTTCATTTTGCGATAGCCAGGCGACCTGCTGCCAGGCCTGCTCCCAGCTCCCATAGGTAAATCCATCCGGGGCCGGGGAGCGCGGAGAAGCGAAATTGTAAACCGCTTGAGAAAACGACCTCAACTGCGCTAGCGCCGAAGTTGGAGCTGCTACCCAATAAAGAACTCGTCGTCCAGATGTCTGTAACCAATGAGTGAGCAAAACAGTTTTTCCAACTCGGCGCCGGCCATACAATATTAGCATTTGTGCTTGTGGGGAGTCCCATAATGCGTTCAGTAACGACAATTCTCGCTCGCGTCCGATGAAGGGTTTCATCTATATCCTCCGACATTAAACTTTCAAGTATTATACTTCAAATAATAATGTACGGCAATGGATCTGATACAAAGAAGCATATCAATACTTATTTTGACAGTCCCGGCGAAATGGATGATTGTTGACATTAAAGGTTATAATTCTCAAGAAATTGTGAGAGTGGTCAATTTACCCGTAAGACAGCTATGCCTATCCGTGTCGTTGTAATCGAAGATCATCCGCTGATGTTGAAGGCGATCCTGGAAGAGCTCTCTTCCCACCAAGAGGGCATTCAGGTGGTGGGGACGTCCGAGCACGGATCGGAGTTGCCGCGCCTGGTGCGGGAAAATTCGCCGGACGTGGTTATCCTGGATCTGGGCATGTCCACCGGGAACTTCGAACCGATCACAGCCGTGCGTTCGATTCTGCAAGATTTTCCCGATCTGCGTATTCTGGTATTAACTGGTTATGAGGACGAAACCTATATTCGCCGAATTGTTGATGCTGGAGCGCATGGTTATGTGCTGAAAAGCGACAACCTATCCCTGATGCTGCCCAAAGGAGTCCAGAGGGTACACGAGGGGAAGCGCTTTTATTCGGAAGACGTCATCGATAAACTGTTCGACCCACAAAAGGGTGACGAAGCCGTACTGAGCGAGCAGGAGCTTGTCGTTGTGAGATTGGTTGCTCAGGGCTTAACCAACGAGAGTATTGCTCGAACCATAAAAGTGTCTGAAAAACGGGTTCGCAACTTGCTCACAAGAGTATACGCCAAGTTTGATCTTCATGAGAGCGAAGAGATCAACGTGCGTATTGCCGCCATTAATAAGGCGCGCGAATTGGGTCTACTGGCATCCGATTAAGGAAAAGGGGACATAGGACCAGCCTTCTACGGGACATGCGCCTCTCGAAAAATAAACGGGGATGACTTAAGATTACACACCGCTCGTTGGCGGATTGGACAATGCTCGTTTAAAAGCCGGTTTCGATGCCTCGTCTGGCCAGTTCCAGGGTTTGCTTTTCGAAACGGGGATACGATTTCTAACAAGATGGTACCCATGCTTGAAGATCATCCGCGTGTAATTGCGTTAATTACCAACCCTAAAGGGCAGGTTATCCTTGCGATACTTACCCTGTGTGCGATAATCATATTCGTCGCCTCCTTTTACATTTTTCAACCTTATGATGGAATGGCAATATACAAGGAGGCGCCTCTGAGTGAAGTATTTGAGGTTTATCCGGATGGGCCGGCAGATTTTGCGGGGGTCGAGATTGGCGACCGAATCCTGGCTATCGATGGAAGGTTAGTCGATCCATTGCGCAGCGAACCGCGCTACAGGCCGGGTATCAGGCCTGGAGAGGTGGTCGAATATGAATTTATTCGAGATGGTGCGCAGATAGAGCTACCGATCACTATTGGCAGCTATTTTGATAACCTGCCGCTTTTTGGGGCATATCTTGGCGTTCAATTTTTGTCGTTTGGTTTGTGGGTGACTGGCTTGGTGCTGGCTCTCTTCGTTCCGCAAGACGATGTGCGCGCCCGGCTGCTCAGCCTGGGTTTTTTGTTGGCCGGCCTCACGGCTGCGGTGGGAGGGGCGAGCGGATGGAGCAGCTTCTGGGGGGCGAACACAATCCAAAAAGTGCTGTTGAGCCTGCTGGCTCCGATCATCGTGGCGGCGCATCTTACATTCCCCTCACTTAGCCTCCAGAAATACCGAAGAAGGATCATCTCCGTGACCTTAGCCCTGGCGATTATATTGTCGCTACTCGTGATGATCGATGATTGGATTCTCAAACCGGGAGGGACCTCTTTGCTGAATCAGCATGGATTATCCCTTCGCCCGGCTGTACTCGTCTTCTTCATGATCGCGTGGCTTATGGCAATTGTTCTCCTGATCTATAATCGACTTCGCTCGCCAGACCCGGAAATACAACGGCAAACGGGTCTCATCATCTGGGGCATGCTGCTGGGGATAGGACCATTTTTTGTGTTCACGCTACTGCCCTATGTTTTATTCGGTGAAGAATTCCTGATCGGCGCTTATACGATCCTGTTCCTCATCCTGCTGCCGCTGGCCTATGCCTATGTCATCTTTCAGCGCAAGCTGCTAAAAGTCGATTTCATCATCAACCGCATTCTGGTCTGGTTCATCCTGATCTTGTTGATCCTGATGGTCTCCATGTTGATCTTAGGCGCTATCCCCGCTGTCTTTAACCTGTCCATGCAGCTCTCGATCGTCGCTGGCCTGGCAGCCGCGCTCGGTGTTTTGTTATTTGCGCCCTTGTCGAAGATAGTTCAAGAGCAAGTCAACCGGGTTTTATACGGCAGCCATTACGACTTTGCAACGGTGACCTCTTCCCTCTCCAATCAGTTGGCACAGACACTAGATCGCGAAAGGTTGGTCGAGTTGCTCTCGCAGAGTTTGCCGCAGCAGATGGGAATTCAACGGGCAGTATTGCTGTTGAGCGATGGTGACCGGTTGGATTTCGGGGGAAAGCAAAATAACCAGGGGACCTATTCACTGAACGATGATCTATGCAAAGAGCTTCTTAAAAGCAGAAGACCGATGAGGGCAGCGCATTTGTGGGACCTCCTCCAACCAGGGGTAAAGGCAAACTGGGCGGAATTCGATTGGGGACAGGTGTATACCCCGTTGATCTTCAAGGGTGATCTGCACGGCATTCTTATCCTCGGCCAACGCGCCCGTGGTGATGTCTACAGCTACCTGGATCTGCACATCATTGCCACTGTGGCCGAACAAGGCGCTCTGGCTGCTACCAATGTCCTGTTGTTTGAAAAGCATCGCAAACTGGCGCAGCAACTGGTGCGATCTACCGAAGAAGAGCGTAAGCGACTCTCCAGCGATTTGCACGACACAGTCCTCCAGGAGCTATTCTTCATCAAGCAGGGCCTACACAAAGACCTTGGCAATCTCGAACTACTGGATTATTTAGAGGAGAGCATTCAAAACCTGCGCCGGGCAATCAAGGCCCAACGCCCCCCGCTCCTTGACCAGGGACTTCCACTGGCCCTACAAGGGCTGGTCGATGACATGCAAAAGATCGCCGGTTCGAGAACTTCAATCTCCTGGAAATGCAACCTCAACGGGGCCCCAGGCCTGATGGACGAACAAAGTACCTCGATTTTTCGGATCGCCCAAGAGGCTCTGAACAATGCGGTCAAGCATGCTGGCGCCCGGCATATCGAAGTCGGGCTGGAGCAGGACGAAAACCGAATGACTCGACTAACAGTCATTGATGATGGGGAGGGATCATCCTGGATCTATAAGGATGGGAACCTTCATCAGAATCACTTCGGTTTGGTCCTGATGCAGGAACGAGCTGTAATGATCGATGCCAGACTGCACATTCTAGCGGTTCCAGGTGGGGGCACGACGATTGAGTTGGAGGTAAGCCCGCTGCCAGGCAAAGATCTCCGTGCATAGCTTGCCAATAACTCAACTGAAAAAATTAGGGGGTGATTGACGCGTTGCTGACTAAAAAGCCGGACAGCGCGTCACGTAAACCTTCGACTCCAAACCAGTCCTGAGCCGGCGGAGGGGGATTTGTCGAGAAATCCATGCCCTGTAGATTGTAATATAGCGGGGTAAAAATCAAGAACACCGGGAGATATTATGTATGCCTTTGCCCACGCTACGCGTCGGGCGGGACATCTGCCCTGACAAATACGGGTCATTGGTTCAGTAAAAGCGGGACATTTGCCTACGATAACAATGGACACGCGTCCGTTGCCTTTCCCCTGACAGAACCATACAATGCATTATCCTATTACTGCGTTCGTATTTGCTTATCCGTTCAAGGTAAAACAATGGATCTCCGGCTGCTTACCACATCCTGGCGGCGTTCTCTGGGCGCTATGTTCTGGAATGGACAGGGAGATACCGGATTGGTTTTTCTCTATCCTTTTGCTGCCCCGCGCCTGTTTCATACCTTCTTCTGTCCACCCCTACGTTTGACAGTATTGTCAGAAGAGGGGGAGGTCATCTTTGACCAAGTGACGCCTCCTTGGCGCTTCGTGCGGCTACCGCCCACTCGACTGATCCTGGAGGTCGACCAGGCCGCGTGGGCTCCTCTGGAAGATTTGCGCGCCTGCTCAGGCCGACATTGTGTTTTTGGATCGCGCCAGCCACTCTTCCATAAGAAATTGCGGGCGGGGACTGCCGACTTTAGGCGGCAGAGGAAGCCCGTTTCTCCTTTCTTATTAGATAGTTGACAAATATCGAGTATTGTCGTACACTTGTTCTATGAGCGACACACGGTATCGGCGCAACGCGGGAAGTATTTACTCCCTGAAATATCACCTGGTCTGGTGTCCAAAGTACCGTCGCAAGGTTTTGGTAGGTGAGATTGCGGTAGAGCTGCGTTCCTTGTTGTACGAGAAGGCCAAGGAATTGGATGTAACGATCGAGGCACTGGAAATCCTGCCCGACCACGTTCATCTGTTCATTCAGAGCGACCCCACCGAAGCGCCTCAGCGACTTGCCAATCAGTTCAAGGGATACACGTCCCGGATCCTGCGGCAGAAATTTTCGCAACTTCGCTCCCGACTGCCGAGCCTGTGGAGCAGAAGTTATTATGTTGGCACCATTGGTCACGTTTCCGAAGAAACCGTCAAGCGGTATATCGAAATGCAGAAGTCGAGCTAGGCTATGCTGCGTACCTACAAGTACCTGCTTCGCCCGAAGAACGAGCAGGTCAAACGACTGGATTTTCTGTTGTGGCAATCCAGGCTGGTTTACAATGCCGCTCTCGAACAGCGGATGACGACCTACCAGGAAACGGGCAAGGGGATTGGCTACGGGGTGCAGTGGGCGCACTTTCGGGATGTGCGCCGAAATAACCCGGATACGCTTGGACAGGTCAACGCTTCCAGCCTGCAGCACTTGTTGCGCCGCCTGGATAAAGCCTTCGCCGCTT
>Ga0105100_10001601_pt1 | contig 13222 bp, 6 predicted proteins | sample PPLLak12cMay2015_2_FD_87033 | JGI IMG/M metagenome (GOLD analysis project Ga0105100, IMG submission 87033) | Freshwater sediment microbial communities from Prairie Pothole Lake near Jamestown, North Dakota, USA - PPLs Lake P8 Core (1) Depth... | ecosystem: Environmental > Aquatic > Freshwater >... | reverse complement strand
TTACTCGAGCGATACTTTTGCTGAAGATGCGGATCTTACATTGAAAATTTTATCTAGGGGATGGAAAGTTTCTTATGAACCAAATTCAATTTCTTATACTGAAGCTCCGGTAAAGCTTTATCAGCTTTTAAAGCAAAGATACAGATGGACAAGAGGGATAATTCAATCTCTTAAAAAAAATAAAAATGTTCTTGTAAGTCCCTTTAGTTTCGGTAATGCAATAGTTTTATGTACAATGTTTTATGAAGCTCTCATCTGGCCGGTTATGAATATTGCTGCCTATTTATTTTTTATAACTGCAGCTTTTTTCTTCGGCTATATTTCGCTGATTTTTTTCTGGTGGGCCGCGTTAACTTTGCTGGATCTGATAGCGGCACTCTACTGCATCGCAGCAGAAAAGGAGGAAATAAGACTGGTTTTTTATTCAGTTATTTACCGGATATTTTTTATTTTAATTGTGGATGTATGTAAAACTATCTCCACAATAGAAGAGTTCCTTGGTATAAAAATGACGTGGGGTAAAGTAGAACGGGCAGGTACTGCCTAAATTAAGGGTTAAAAGAATTTTAAAAAAGAGGGCAAACAAATGGAATTAATTCCCATTTTATCAACCATTATTCTAGCTGCAACGGCCAGCACTTTTTTGCTGGCAATTGGGGCTTATATCCTTTATAAAATCCGGGAACGAAGAGGAAAAAGGAATATTATCCAGCCGCCTATTAAGTTGGAAGCTGAACTTGTAACACCTATAAGAAACGGAAATGAAAAATTTCCGGATGAATTGAGGGTGCATCCGTTAGATGATGCAAAAAAAACAAAACAAAATCTAAATCTATCTTCTTCAAGAGATGATGGGGACATCAAAAAAGAAAAAAATCTGAATTCGGCTTCAAATGAATCCAGAAAGTCAAAATCAAAGTTCTTAAAGTATACTTCGGAAGGATACATTTCACCGAAAGATGATAAAAAAACAGGGAATGTAAGGTGGCGTTAGATTTAAAAAAAGATATATCACCTTCGGCAGATGCCGGTGATCATCAAAAGATAAATTTCTTTTTAATGCTTTTCTACGGTCTTATAACAGTTTTAGCTTCTGCCGCCGCTTATTTATTTATCCTTAAGGAATTTTTCGGAAGCTTTGCTTTTGCTGATTTAATTCCCTCCGCCGAAACTTTTAAAAATCTATTTAATGGAAATAAGGCGAAAATTGCAGTCCTATATTCTAATTATACAGCTGAAAAACTTAGTTCAGTTGAGGAATTATTTAATAATGAATTTACGGAGTGGGAAATATTTTTCCGGAATGGAAATTATGAATATGATATTATTGATGATCAGACGATCGAAAATGGGGATCATTTCAATTACGTTCTAATAGTGCTGCCTCAATCAGTGTTCCTAAGCGATCAAGAAGCAGATCAATTAAAAAATTATATAAAAAACGGCGGAAGTTTATTTGCTTCGGGTCAAACTGCAGAATACTCGGACGATGGTTCCGGGCGAGGATGGAGTTTTCTTTCGGAAGTATTTAATCTCAGATTTGCTGCCGAAACTGTTATAGCAGATTCTATAGCAAATTCCTTTTATTTAAAGAAACTTCATCAAACCGCTGCTTTCCGCGGCGGGATACCTTTAACTTCAGGTATTCCAGCCGGTTACAAAATGAAAATATCAGCTGGTTTAAGCGGGAAAAAGATAGAATTAACAAATGAAAATGTTACCCCAATAAGTTTTAACCAGAATTATAATGAGGACACCGGAAATAGCTTAAATGCTGCTTACGGAATCAATGAAAAAGGCAGATTCGTCTGGATGGATTTCTATATCAATTCGGTCAAAGAAGATGACCGATTGATTTTTGATAAGTTTATTTCAAATTCAATTAATTGGCTTATTAAAAAACCAATTGCATATATAAAAGATTTCCCGGGAGGGTATGATGCTGCGGCAATCATAGCTCCGGTATTGTCCGATTCAATTCAAAACATTTATAATATTCTGAAAATTCTATCGGATGAAAATATTAAAGCATCATTTTTTATAAGTCCAGAAAAATCTATAGAGAATTTGCCTTTAACTGCTAATCTTGGGAAATATGGGGAAACCGGGGTTTTTTATTATTCCAAACCTGAGATTATAAATAAGAACTTTTCCTTCTATAACATTCTTCGTAAAGAATCTGCGGCGGAAGCAATTTACGATTTAAAAAAAGCCAAGAGAACACTTGAACAGATTACCGGAAGCAAATGCTCGGGGTGTATACTTTATCCGGAATTTTCTGCACAACAAACATATGAAATAATCCAAAAAGCCGGCTTTAGTTATTTATTAACTGATTCGGCAATTGTGTACTCCCCCAAAATTGAAATTATTGGCAGAGATAGATCATTAACCATATTTGAGTCTTTTTTTAACAATTTATTTACTTCGGATTCCGGGATGTCTAAAGAAGAATTCGATGCTTATGAAGATGAGATAAATCGTATTTTAAATCTTCATAGTTTATACATTTTAAAATTCAGAATTGAACACCTTTCTCAAATAATGCAGATAGAGAGGATGAAGGATTTGATCCGGTATCTCAAATACAAAAATGTCTGGATAACAACTGCATCGGAATATCAGGAATGGCTTTACAAAAAACTGAATTTAGAAATTAATGCAGACCGGAGGGGTGAGAGAAGAGTTTATCTTCAAATTTCCAATACAGGGAAGAACATGGCTAAACAGGTTGCGGTTGATGTTGATTTAAACGAGATTTCCGGAATAACGAACGTTTATTTAAATCTGGAATTTGTCTCGGACGAAAGAGTTAAAGTACTCAATATTGGTTCAAATAGAATAATCAGCCTGCTTTTTGAAGATTTAAAACCTGGCGAATCAAGGAACTGTTACATTGATTATAGTCCATTAAATATTTTAGCAATAAAATGAATCGAATTTAATTTAAATAAAATATGAAGATAAAACTATTTAAATAACCTATGAAACTTATTTAAGAGTGTCATTCAAATTTTGATTTAATTCTGGAATTACCGTGACAGGGAGCAATATAAAAAACGGATTCTTAGAACATTTGGGGAAAACTATAAAGGATGCATTCTTAGTTTTTTCTATCCATGGGGATATTCTTTTTTATAATGAAGAAGCAAAATCACTTTTAAAGCTTTGCCCATCTGCCAAAAAAATCTATGAAGTCTTTTCGCCTCCCACTTTGGAAAGGTTTAAAGAATTCATCGGCAATGTAATTGAAAGCTTTAATTTTATTTCATCTGAATCCTCTCTTGAATTGATTAGTGGAGAAATCTTTAATGCAGAACTAATCCTAAGTTATTACATTAAAGATAACCAGCAATTAATCCTGTGTACAATCTGCAAAAAGTACCCCGATATTGAGGCAAAAGAAATTTCAAGAGTAAAAACTCAACTAAATAAGGTAGAAGAATTAATTGCGAATAAAGAAATTGTCGATGTTATTTCAAAAGTAAAAACAAGTTATCCCTTTACTTTTCTGGGGAAAGAAAAATTACGTTCTATTATAGATAAGTTTGAAGAAATTTTCTGGGTCCGAAATGCAGAAGGAATCTACTTACTGGTGAATAAAAATTTAGCAGGAACACTCGGCCTGCAAGCAGTTCAAATTGAAGGAAAAGAAGAGAATTCTTTTTTAGCTCCTTATTTAGCCGAATTTAACTGGACACTCGATAGTTATTTAAAGCAAACCGGGAATTGTTTGATAATTGAAGGATTACCGTTCAAGGGGCTGTCGATGCACAGTTCGCTTCAAACAATTGAAATCCCATTACGGGATGCGGACTACAATGTAACTGCAGTAATCGGCGTTACACAAAAGAAATATGCTGGGTTCGAACAGGCGGATAAAAATGAAATAGATATAAACCCGGAAATCATTAGAAATCTGCCTGTCCCATTTGCTTATTTTAACAGAGAAGAAAATTTAATACATTCTACGGAAGAATTTTGTAAATTATTTGGGATCGATTTTTCTAAAGTTGGAAAATTCTCATTTAGGCATTTTCCGGCCAACCTGGTCGGCAAATTCGATGAATTTTTGTGTTCGGCTTCAAAAGATGATAAATTTGAATTTAAAGGACCGGCAATAGGATATAATTTTGGTCAGGGCTTTTTTAATTTCCATATAAAAAAGATTTATGGATGTAATAATCAATTTGAAGGAATATCCCTTTTAATTGAAGAAACATCAGATGAATTAAAATACAGAGGAAAAATGGTAAACGCCTTTATTCAAAAAAATCCGGAACCGATTTTTGTTTACGACAAAGATAATCTAAAGTTCCTGGATGTAAATAATTCAGCTTTATCACTTTATGGATATAATAGAGAACAGTTTCTGCAGATGGATTTAACTGATCTTTATTCTGCTGAAGATATTCAAAGTCTTCTTGAATCTTCCGAATATGCTTCAAAAGAAGGTGTATTTACCGGACCATTCAAGCATAAAAAGAAAGACGGTTCTTTAATTGTAGTAGAACTTACCAAAATCAGTCTTAAATTCGATGACAAGGATGCTTACCTGAATATCATCAGAGATTTATCTGAGAAGATTGATTTGGAAAAAAAGTCACGGCTTTACAAATCGGCCTTTGATAAATCGGATGATCTATTATTTATTACAGATCCTTCAGGTTTTATTAAGCTAACCAATAATGCAGTTATGAACAGACTGGGTTACTCCGAAAAGGAGATTAAAGATGCTTCCTTTGCAACATTAACCAGCGATGACGAACGCGGAAAAATCAATTCGTCTATTTTTCAGTCAAATTTAAAAGAACCTCGGATAATAATCACCAAAATGAAGAAGCATGAGGGGGAATCAATTGATGCAGAATTAATTGTTACTCCTATTCTGGATTATAAAAATGAGGTTGATTCCTTTAATATTGTAGCTACCGTAAAATTTGAAGAAAGTAAATCTCCTGCTGTGGCAGATACTGATGATACAGGATCTATATCCCCTGTTTTTCTGTCCAGCTTATTTCATGAAATTCTAACTCCAATTAATGCAATACTGGGATTTGTGCAGGAACTAACCGAAAGTATACAAACTAAAACTCCGGAACAAAAAGAAGCTGCAAAAATTATTAACCAGAATAGAGCCAGCCTTCTTCACACGTTAAATACTATTGCCGAATTTACATCATTGCAGAGAAACGAATATGAAATTAATTTCGAAGAGGTCCTCATAACGGAAGTAGTTGAGAAGCTTCAAAAAGAGATCGAAGAGTTTTCAGGGCTCAGGGGGACTGAATTTGCGTATGGGAAGATTTCGTCCTCAATAAAATTCAAAACAGATAAATTAAAGTTTATGAGCCTTCTCTCTCTGCTGATCAGAATGGTAATCCGTTTAAGCAGGGAGAAAAAAATATATCTTTCGGCATACCAGCTCGATGAAGAATTTTTCATGGTTACTATTCGTGATCAGCATTCTTCAGTATCCAAATATTTACTCGACTGCTTGAATAATATTTTCCAAAAGGAAAAAGTTGAAAAGGAATTCGGCGTTTCGAAAATTTCAATAAACCTTTCAAAAAAATTGTTAAACCTGTTAAACGGCAGATTTGAAGTTTTAGTAAAAGACGGGAATAAACTTGATTATGGATTCCTGTTTCCGTTCGGTTTTCCTATTGAACAAAAAAAAATTGAGAAGGAAAAAACAAGCAAAACCAAAGAAAAATCGGCCGTCAAAACAGCTAAGGTTGAGGAGAAACAGGAACCGGAGGTTAAAACACTCCCTCTGGAAGAAGGAATAAAATGGGAAGGAGAATCAGCATCCGAGGAATTAGTGCTTGAGGAATTTGAGCCTGAACCTGCTCCGGCTACTCCTCCGCCGAAACCTTCTAAAAAAGAAATTGATTTAAGTAAAATTACATGCTTATATATAGAAGACCAGATTGATTCTCAGATTCTTTTTAAAGTGCAGATGAAAGATTTGAAAGACATTAAGTTTGCAGTAAGTTTTGAAGAAGCTATACCTTTATTTAAATCTTACCGGTTCGATTTGATTGTTATTGATATGAATCTTTCGGGTGAATACAATGGACTGGATGCACTAAAAATGATACACCAGCTTTCTGGATTTGAAGCAACACCTGTAATTGCTGTATCTGCATATGTTCTCCCGGGAGATAAGGAAAAATTCATTGCTTCAGGCTTCAGTGATTTTATTTCGAAGCCTTTATTCAGAGAAAAGATGATAGATTCAATCAATAAAATTTTCCCATCAAAATAAGTTATCTTTTTTCGAATTTAAGAATTATTATCCCCTCATTTTGCTTGACAAAAATTACAGCAAGCATTAAGTTTAATATCTTATTTTTAATGATTCCGCGATAGCTCAATGGTGGAGCATTCGGCTGTTAACCGAAGGGTTGCAGGTTCGAGTCCTGCTCGCGGAGCCAAAATTAACCCCAATAGTCCGTTGGGGTTTTTTATTATGATCGATTAAATTAGTTTGAAATGAACCAGGTAATTAATAAACAGCTCGCGGTTTATATAAGATGCATTGAAAGGCAGTCTGATTTGAGGTTTTTTATTTTGTTCTGCTAAAGTAATAAAAAATGTTTTCTCATCTCTATACTTAAAGACTTCGTCAAAATTTACATCCTGTTCTTTATTCGAGAAAAGACATATTGCACGCATTTTAGTATCTTTTCCGTTTCTCGTGAATGTACCGGCAGCACCAACTTCATCATTCTTTTTATTTGTCTTCAAGATTAAGTTTTTATAACCCAGACGTGTAAAAAACATTTTAAGTTTATTCTGATAATCATCGATTGTCAGTTCTTCTATTTTACCGGCAGCTTTGGCTAATTTCTCCTCCGTCTCCTTTTCCGATGGTCCAGGGACCTGGAATATGTTTAACCAATCTTCACTGCTGAAAAATTCATATATGTTTTCCGGGTTTAAAGTTTCAATAGTGTTCTTATCAAGAAGCCCTTTTTTCGAAAGCATTTCATAAATCTTTAAATCGACCGAATTGCTTGTTAAATAGCTGTAGATATTCAGCGGTTCGCCGTTTTCGAGTGAACTAATCTTTTCTTCAATCTGCCAAAGCGTAATTGGATTCCACCAATTATCAAAATGAATGACATAATGCACATCCGGAAGGTTGATATTTTGCCCGCCTGCTTTTAATCCGAAAATAAGCGCAGTTGTATCCTTGCTAATCCGGAAGTTTCTTACAATTTTTTCCATCTCTTTTGCAGGCATACCGGTTTGATAAACCATCGAGGAGATACCTGCTTTCTTGAGAACCTGTTCCAGCCGCTGGGTTCCCATCCGGTCATACTGCGAAAAAACAAGAACTTTCTTTTTAGTTTTTGAAATGATATCAAGCTGCGTTAACAATAGCTCCGATTTAGGACTAGTTTCACTGCTGCTGAAAAAATTACTAGCTTGCTTAAGCTGATGGATTAAAGTAAATACATTAGATTGAATAAGAAAAGGATTTCCTGCCTGAACAAGCTGTGCAAGTTTTTCACGCCCTTGCGACAAAATATTTTCATATTCGATTTTTTGATTTGAATCAAGTTCCACCCAATAATCCTGCTTGATAACTGAAGGCAATTCTTTAACCAGTTCTTGTTTTTTCCTTTGAAGAATTTCTAATTTGGACTTTTCGCTTTTAAAGACAGGTTCGATGCTGCTTTTAAATAGTCCTGCCGGAAGGCTTGAAAGCCCCAGGATATATTTCGTTTTTCCCGTCTCTAGTCCCGAAAAATAACTGGTTATATTTTTATTAATCAGATTTTGGGCTTCGTCAAATATTATGCAGTCGAATTTTTTTAATCTTTCTTTATCGATTATTTCATAGTTAATCGATTTTAGTAAAGATGAATATCCTGCTATGAAAACAGACGTTTGTGTCGCCCATTTTTCAATTAGAGACTGTTTTTCAAGTTTTTCATTCGTTTCATCGCCCTTAATAATATTTATTGAAAGCTCAGGCGCATAACTATAAAAATGCCCAGCCCAGCCGGAAGGATTTCTAGCAGCAGTTGTTGCTTCAATACTTCCAACATCAAACTGCGAGCATATTACCAAGGCAGATTTTATTGATTTCTGTTTGAATAATATCCTTACTGCGGCAACTGCTTGAATCGATTTGCCTGTGCCTAAATCTTCAGCTATTAAACTCCTCTGATGTTCAGTTAAGAACTGAGCTCCCTCCTTCTGGTAATTGTACAATTGTAATAATAATTCTTCCTTTTCAACTTCATTGATGCCGCTTGAAGGCTGAAGTATAGATGCCAATAAATTCTGATCGCTTTCCTTTGAGGCTAGAGACAATGGATCAATGACTTTTACTTCTTCATCCGCACCGAAATATTTTGAGATATCTGCATTGTTATTTATTACATTCACCTCTTTAGGATGTATGTCTTTTAAGAAATAAACCGGGGCATTAATTTTTTCAATTCCGGAGGTTTTAACCTTATATATTTTCGGTGAGGATTTTACTTTATCAAATGCTACTTTTTTATTCTGATCCTTTTCACTATAATCAATTGACTGAATAAGCTTATCCGGGCTTTGAACTTCAACTTTCGATATCTCCGTTTTGCTTTTTATCGGAGAAAATGCATCGGTAATATCTTTTTTCGATGACACTGATTTGCCGATTTCATCAAGATTTAGTAGTTCTACATTGTAGATTTCCGGTTTTAAATTGACAAGATTTTCCTTCTCATCCGCATTAAGTTTTGCAGATGACATTTCCTGTTTATTTACCAGATTTTTCGGTTTCTGTGAATCGGGTTTGTTGCGCGGTAGATCTATATTTTCAGGTTTTGATGTCTTAAGTTTAAAAGAGGACTCTTTTTGCTGCGGATTCAGCTTTACAGAAGTTTCTTTTGAATCTCCTTTTTTTAAATTCAAAAATATATCCGCATCCTTTTGCTCTAGCTTTGCGGTATAGAAAAATTTCAACGGGCTGTTTTCAGAAAACTTTATTGATTGATTGCTGCTTTCTCCAAAACCGAAGAATATTTTGTGCGTTTTGCTTTTGGGTACAAAATATTTCTCGATCTTCTTTGATACTCTTATGCGAGCAAAATCAAAGTTTTCCTGCTGAAGCGACGGGGATACTATCCATTCATTTAAATCGTCAGTGTCGTACATTTGAACCATGGGAGAGGTCACAACCTCATATTCAGTAATAGGGGCTCTTAGCCACTTATTCCATAGAAATTGTTCGGGTTCATCTGAATTGGAGATTGAGGAAGCAATTTTCTTTCGAACTTGCTTTAACATTAATTTTTATTCACCGGTTTTTTGCAGGTGAACTTGCTCGCAAGCTATCTTTAATCTGTCAAACGGTTCAACTAAATTCCTGGTTTCAGCAATCGAACTTAATTTGTCTTTTATTTCAGGAAGTTCACCTTCATATTTTTTAGAAGTTTCAACATATATTTTAGAACCGTTTAAGCTGAAAGCTTCTGCTGATTTGCCGGAACGAGTTTCATCTTCCTTAGAAATTCTGACTATTCTTGTTCCCTGTTTATTATTGGCGCCCAGGAAAAGTCCATCTCTTACTAAAATGAGATCAATCTCTTCATTAATTGCACTTATTAAAGGAACAGATATTAATTCAACTAATATATGTTCCAGAAGTACATCCCCATAGAGTGTTTTTTGAAAATTTGTGGTTTTAATAGGTGCTGTAACTCTAAATTCAAGTGGTTTTGTTTCTGAATCCGTAACTAGTATAGCCCCCATTATACCGCCGTTATTTTCAATCGAATACGTTTCAAGAAAAGCTATTTTGGATAAATCCATTCATTCCTCCAATAAGACCAAAGTATTTTTTGAACCTATTTTTTAATTACAATGTTATTGCAACTTCTATGCTATTTATGTACCATTTTGAATTTTTGCTTCAGAATGCGAATTAAAATTATATAAAGGTCGAAAATATTATAAAATATCATATTTACCCAGATTTTTGAAGGATAAAGATTTAATTTATATGTTAAATTGTAAATATTACACGTAAATCTTACTATTTTCTAACTCTAAAATTTTACCGAGGCCTTGAAAAAAAACCATTAATGGTTTGATATATTTGGCTGCATGATAAATTAATCATCTTAACTGTCTTTTTATATTTGTAAATATTAATTTTAAGGCTCCTAATTGTTCATACATTCAATTTATAGAATTAATGATAATCTTCACTATATGGCTGTTGAAAAAGAGAGGGCAATGAAAAAATTTACATTCTTTCTCTTCATCATTTCCTTATTTTCAGAAAATGTTTTTTCTCAAAGCACTTTTCAAGAAGTTAATGCCTTCTCAGGAAGATTGATCCTCTCTCTTAACGGTGGATTAACTATTCCAAAAACTGATTATAAAAACGACAAGATCGGACTTATGGGTTCATTTAACACCGAGTACTTTTTCTCTATTAAAGCTAATCATGTTTTCGGATTGCGCGCATTTTACGGTTTGGAAAATCTTTCGGGTGAAGACGTGCTGCATACGCCAAAAGAATTCACAACAGATATATCATTTGCAGGGGGCGGTGTAGTTTATTCCTATTCCGTGAATAATCAATTTTTTCCCTATATATTCGCCGGAATTTCTAATTTGTGGTTCCAAACCGATGATTCACTTGGTTCACACGATAATACAACTAACACATATGATATAGAAGTAGGAGCAAGAGTTCCCATTAAGGATTTTCTAAGCTTAAATATCGGATTAGCATTGCATTTTACTTCGGATGATTATTTAGATAATAAACCTGCCGGCATTAACAGTGATTTTTATGCCGTGGGCTTGCTGGGTGTATCCTTTCATCTCTTTGGTGACAAAGATTCCGATGCCGATGGCGATAATGTTATTGATTCAAAAGATATGTGCCCGGACACTCCTCCTGGAGCTAAGGTTGATAAGGATGGATGTCCCGTTGATAGTGATTCTGACGGTATACCTGATTATCTGGATAAATGCCCCAACACTCCAAGAGGTGCTAGAATAAATTCCTCCGGCTGCTCGGACAGCGATCTTGATGGAGTATATGATAATAATGATAATTGCCCAAACACACCATTGGGTACACTAGTTGATGAATTCGGATGTCCAAAGAGCACCCGAATACTGCAGGAAAAGAGAGACTCCGATTTAGATGGAGTAACTGATAAAGATGATAAATGCCCTAATACTCCTCTAGGAACCCCGGTAAACAAAGACGGATGCCCTGATACCTCCAAAGCAGTTCCGGAAAAAATAGATACAAGTACGGCACAAGGTATTAATGTAATTGAACCTGTACAGCCCAAAGAGTTTGATTCTTCCACTAAGAAAATTTTGATATCGGCGGATTTTGTTTTTGAACCGGGAGGAAGTGATATTAAACCGCAGGCTGTTCAGGTACTCGATAAAATATCTAGATTTTTTGCTAAAGATATTTGGACTAAGTGGAGAATAGAAGTTTATACTGACAACCAGGGATCGGTAGAGCAGTTAAAGCTTTCCTCTTTAGACCGGGCAAGGGTAGTTGTGGATTATTTTGTTTCGAAAGGGCTCCCTTCGTTTCAATTTAGGTTAAACGGAAGAGGGAGTGAAAATCCTGTTGCAAGCAACAGTACAGAAGTAGGAAGGACTAAAAACAGAAGAATTGAAATAGTAAAGATCGAAGAATAACTTCCAAGTGCGGAAGCATTAATCCTTTTATTAATTCCAGAAAATATTCTTCAGGCAGTTTCTTTTTTCTTGTTTTTCTGAAATTTATAAAGTTTATAATTGATGCTGTCACTTAGTGCTTGAAAACTTGCTTCAATAATATTAGCGGATACTCCAACAGTACTCCATGTCTCACTTCCATCACTTGATTCAATCATAACCCTAACTTTTGCATACGTCCCCTCCTTTTCATCCAGAACACGCACTTTATAGTCTACAAGCTTCATTAATGAGATTTCAGGATAAAACCTAAGCAAAGCTTTTCTAAGCGCTTTATCCAGGGCGTTAACCGGTCCGTCGCCGTCGGATGCAGTATGTTCTATTTCGCCATCGACTTCAACCTTTAAAACCGCCTCGGCAGTTGAATGTCCTTTATCATCAAAAAATACATTTACTTTGGAATCAAGTACCCGGAAATATGGAGAAAACTCATTAGTCTCTGCACTTAGGAGGAGTTCAAAAGATGCTTCGGCGCCATCGAATTGAAAACCGCCATACTCTAGTGTTTTAATGTAATTGACAACTTTTTTACTCAATTCTTTTTTATCGGAAAGATCTATTCCAAGCTCTTTCGCTTTATAACGGATATTACTCTGGCCGGACAAATCGGATATTAATACCCTTTGTTTATTTCCAACTTTTTCAGGATCAATATGCTCATACATTCTACTTTCCTTTAGTACAGCGCTTACATGAATTCCTCCTTTATGTGCAAAGGCAGATTTACCCACATAAGCTTGGCGTGTATTAGGCGTAAGGTTCATTAACTCGTAAACAAAATTGGAAACTGAAGTTAAATGATCAAGATTTACTTTTCTCCTTGTTTCTTTTTTGAGTTTTAAAATTAAATTAGGAATAATGCTGCAAAGATTCGCGTTTCCGCACCTTTCACCGACACCATTTATTGTCCCCTGAATGTGAACGGCACCTGCTTCTACTGCGGCAATGGAATTTGAAACACCCAGTTCGGCATCATTATGCGCATGAATGCCGATAGGTTTTTTTACCAAGCCCTTTAGTTCATTTATTATTGCAGTAATTTCCTGCGGCAGAGTTCCTCCGTTTGTATCACAAAGTACCAGGACATCGGCTCCACTCTTTTCTGCTGCAAGCAACATCTTTACGGCGAATTCTTTATCATCCTTGAATCCGTCAAAAAAATGTTCGCAGTCATAAACTACCCGTCTGCCGCTGGATTTTAAAAACTCAACCGATTTATAAATTAATTCTTCATTCTCTATATCCGATAAACCCAATCCCACTTTCGAATGCAAACGCCAGGTCTTCCCGAATATTGAAACAACCTGTGTTTCCGCTTTTAACAAAGCCTGAAGATTCGGATCATTCTGAATATTTTTAGGAGATCTCGCAGTTGATCCGAATGCGCAGATCTGTGCTCCGGTTAAATGCAAATTTTTAGCTTTTTGAAAAAATTCTTCATCTTTAGGGTTACTCCCAGGCCACCCGCCCTCAATAATATCGATACCGAATTCAT